>FUFK010037395.1_pt1 | contig 40655 bp, 43 predicted proteins | sample 1021851 | NCBI WGS metagenome assembly FUFK01 (sample SAMEA51879418, study PRJEB19060) | metagenome
ATAGTCTGCATACGTCTAAGGGTCATATTTTCACCGATTTTNGCAATGTTGTNGGTGAGCGTATCGGCTACTGTCTTTCCGTCGATTGAGGCACTCGCCAATTCGTCCGTATTGGATACATCCAACGCAGCAGTAGCTATAGCTTTTACCATTTCTTGAAAATCAGAATTTTTGGCAACAAAGTCTGTTTCGGAGTTTACTTCAACTGCAACACCTTTTCTGTCGCTTGTAGCAACCGCGACAAGTCCCTCTGCTGCCACTCGACTAGATTTTTTTGCCGCTTTAGCCAATCCTTTGGTTCTAAGCCAATCAATTGCAGCTTCAAAATCTCCATCGGTTTCAGTCAGAGCTTTTTTAGCGTCCATCATGCCTGCGCCAGTTGTTTCCCGCAGTTCCTTTACCATAGAAGCCGTTATTGCCATGATACTTCCTATCCTATCTTAATTTCTTTAATTATTAACCACTAGTTCAGACGTTTATGGTTGTTATTTTTTAGCAGATTCAGCCTTTGGTTTCTTTTTGGCTTTTTTAGCGTCTTTATCCTCATTTTCCACCTCTACCAAGGCTTCTTCGGAAACTGACTTTGCTTTTTTTGTTTTAGTTGCTGATTTTGACTTAGGTTTAGCATCTTCCTTAGAACTTGCGGATACTTCCTTCTTCGTTGTGGCCTTCTTTTTAGTTGCTGCCTTTTCTTTTTTAGGCTTTTCTTCTTCAGTCTCTGTAGTATCTGCTGCCACCGCTTCAGCGACCAAAGGTCCGTCGAGGATGGGCTCACTCTCCGGCTTTTCTTCTTCAGTCGCTGGAGTATCTACCGCAACCGCTTCAGCAATTTCTTCTTTGCCAGTATCATCCCCAAGCTCAGGTTCTAAAGGTACATTTTCCATTTCCCCTAGATCAACGCCGGCTGCACCCATTTGCTCGGTCATTCCGTCTAAGGCGGAACGAGCTATTAAGTCACAATATAATGATATAGCTCTTGCTGCGTCATCATTGCCGGGTATTATATAATCTACTCCAGATGGAGAGCAGTTGGTGTCAACTACTGCAATAACTGGAATTCCAAGCTTATTCGCTTCAGCGACAGCAAGCGCCTCTTTTTTAACGTCTATAACAAACAAAAGATCTGGAACTCCGCCCATTTGGGTAATTCCACCGAGAGAAGCCTGTAGTTTGGACTGCTCACGTTCCATACCTAGCCTCTCTTTTTTTGTTAAACCCTCAGACCCTGTGGCCATTTTTTCATCTAATGCTTTCAATCTATTAATAGACTGAGAAACGGTTTGCCAATTTGTAAGAGTACCACCTAACCATCTATGGTTCATGTAGTACTGGGCACACTTTTCTGCTGCTTCCGCAATAGCTGTAGAGGCTTGTCGCTTTGTTCCAACGAACAGAATTCTTCCACCTTTAGCGACGGTTTCTCTTGCAACATTCAATGCGGCATCAAGCATCGGAACAGTTTGAGTTAAATCCATAATGTGAATGCCGTTTCGTTCACCATAAATGAACTCTTCCATTCTTGGATTCCATCTTTGTGTTTGGTGACCGAAGTGTACGCCAGCTTCAAGCAATTGGCGCAATGTAAACTCTGGTAGAGCCATTTAATTTCCTTTCCCGGTTTGAATCTCAGCAGCAAATCAGAGCAAGGCTCCAACCGGCTGGTTAAATAAAAATTTCTCTTCTATCTAACCGAAAGCTGCCTACGAATTTTAACTGGAGGTCATCTAGACTATATTCTCTAAGGTAACAACCCCATTTGCTAATTTTTTCTGATTAAATAATGCGTTCAAAAAACCAATAGGATCCGATCAAGCCTACTGCACCTGATATTGGTAAGGTTATAAATTTTCGGTACCAATTTTTTTTGTTAAACCAATAACCAATCGCAATGAATAGAATAAAAACAACACTAAGCTGACCCAGCTCCACTCCTACGTTGAAACCTATTAAGGCTGGAATGAATTGTTGGATTGGTAAACCAAATTCTGCCAAAACGGATGCGAAGCCTAGTCCATGAAGCAAGCCGAATATGAAAACTACTAATGATCTCCTTAAATTTATGGCTTTTGAATAGAAATTTTCGATTGCAACGTAAACAATTGAAGCAGCAATCAATGGCTCAACCAGCGAAGGACTGATATTAACTAGACCAAGAGATGCCATTGCTAACGTAACGCTGTGAGCCAACGTAAAAATTGTAATTTGTAAAAACAAAGAACTCAATTTAATCGATAAGAAAAATATGCCTACTATAAAAAGTATATGGTCTAAACCTTTTGGAATTATGTGCGTGAATCCCACGGGAATATATTCGAGAAATACTTCTGAAAAATTGGAGGATTCTTTTTCACTAATATTTATCTCAGAGCTTTTTTCCCCTGGTTGAAGATATTGTGTAAAGCTATTATCACCGCCCTGCTCTCTCAGCACTATTTCTCCAAACGACTTTGCCCATTGAAAGCTAAACGGTCTACGAGGATCTAATTTTACGGAGCAAATCACTGTTGTGAATCTTGGATACTCAAAATTTTTCTGATCTTCGACCAGAATATTTTGTAGTTTTAGATCCACTAATTCCATATCTTGTTTTATTTGAATTTCATTTTTAAAATTTGGCCAAAGTTCTGAAAAATTTGATTTTAGATCGACTGCAGACATACCTCTATAGAAATCGTATTCGGCAGATTGTGTTGCCTCATCTGTATTGGAAATATCTGACAAATCGATGCCAGAAAGTAACGCCTCCAGGTTAAGCCTAATTTCTAATTGAATGCCGTCTTGTTTTTGAAATATATCTCCTATTGCTGGCGTGACCTCATGTGAATGCACAGTAGTCGCGAGGCTTAAAAATAATATCTTTATTAATAGCACGACATTAAATATGAAGTTGAATATGTACCGGCAATTATTTTTAAAAATCATATTTCTTTTTTTTCCATGTACATTAGTGGGTCACGAGCTCTGGATTGATACATCAGAATTTAAAGTAGAAAAAGGCACTAAAGTAGATTTTGATTTACGAAATGGAGAAAATTTTGACGGTTTTTCTCTAGGCTATTTCGATAGATCTGTCGAAAAGCTTTATTGGAGACAGAATGGAGAACGGTTCGATAATGCCTCTCGTCAAGGTGACATTCCTGCTCTCCAAATAGAGCCTGATAAAAATGGTTTGATTTCAGCTATTTATGTCTCCAAACCAAGTGTGATCAAATATAAAGATTTTAAAAAGTTTCACAGTTTTGCTATAGAAAAAAATGCGAAAGATGCAGTTGATCTTCATTTAAGTCAGAGTTTTCCTATGGAAAATTTTTCTGAAATTTATACGCGATACAGTAAAGCGCTTGTGGGTGTAGGTAGCTCAATAGGTTCAGATCAAGCGAATAATCTTGAACTTGAATTAATTGCCAAAGAGAATCCTTATACAGATGATATGTCTGATGGTATAGAAATACTTCTACTGTATAATGGACAACCTCATGCATTTGCGACCCTGAACGTCTTTGAGCGTTCGACCATTGATTTCGGTGTCAATACTTTCGCCGTTCAAACTAATGAAAAAGGAATGGCAACGGTAAAAGTGAAAAATGACAGAACATATTTAATTGATAATGTAATACTGAGGCCAGCTAGTATGAAATTATCTAAAGATAAGGGCGTTATTTGGGAAAGTTTGTGGGCGGCTCTTACATTTGGCGTTAAAGAAGCTAGTGGTTTATGAAATCGATGCCATATGTGTAGGGAGCGTTCTCTGGGATGTAATCGGACGTACTGAAAAGCCGATAAGTAGAGGTGATGATGTTGGAGGTTACATTAAACGAATACCGGGTGGTGTTGCTTTCAATATTGCACAAAATCTTATTAATCTTGAACTAAATCCCTGCCTATTAGGGTTTCTAGGAAATGACAGTGAGGGTGACGAGCTTTTTTCCTATTGTCAAAATGAAGGAATAAATGCTGATTATATTTATCGGTCTGACAATTTTAGAACAGACAATTATGTAGCAATAGAGGATCATGGTGGCGTAGTTGCAGCAATAGCTGATGCTCACTCTTTGGAAGCAGTTGGATATGAGATTTTAAANCCGTTGAAAAACGAACACTTCAACGGTCAAATAAAATCTAGCAAAGTACCGCTGATAGTTGATGGTAATTTAAAGCCAGCTTTACTAAAACATCTTTCCTCAGATCATTTTTATGAAAAATTTGATGTTAAGGTTGTTCCAGCATCACCTGGCAAGGCCAGTCGTCTGGCTCCATTCTTAAATAAAGAAAAATTTACTCTTTACTTAAATTTAGTTGAGGCTCAAAATTTATGTGGAATTCAGTTTTCCGATACAGCTATCGCCGCAAATGAATTAATCAGCCACGGAGTAGGAAAAGTAATAATAACAAACGGTCAAGACAAAGTATCTATGGCGAGCAGCTCTACTGGTGTGTTGTCCGTGAAACCTCCAAGAATAAAGGTTAAAAGGTTAACTGGTGCCGGTGACGCGTTTTTGGCTGCTCATATAAAGGCTGAGATGCTTAACTATGATCCGGAGCAATGTTTGGAATTTGCAGTTGAGAAGTCAGCAAAATATATTTCTGAGTGAAAATGATAAAAAGACAAATAAATCCTGAGGTTGAAAATGCGTTGCGTAACAACATTCCAGTCGTGGCGCTTGAAAGTACGATAATCACCCATGGCATGCCCTACCCTGAAAATCTGAATATGGTGAATGATGTAGAAAAAATTATTAGAGCAAATAACGCTGTTCCAGCTACTATAGCAATCCTTAACGGTGTGATAAAAATTGGTCTAACTAAAAACGAGGTAAAAAGCCTGTCTGAAACGAAAGATGTACTTAAAATATCTCGCAGTGATTTAGCTGCTGCCCTTACATGTGGCAAAACTGGAGCAACAACCGTATCTGCAACAATGATTTTGGCGGCAAATGCAAATTTAAAAGTATTTGCGACAGGCGGTGTAGGTGGTGTTCATCTTGATGCAGAAAAGACTTTTGATATTTCCGCAGATTTGCAAGAACTGGCTCAAACTCCAGTTACTGTTATATCAGCAGGCCCTAAAGCAATTCTGGATTTGTCGAAGACATTAGAGGTGCTTGAAACTCTCGGGGTCCCAGTGATTACTTACGATCAAGACGAGTTGCCTGCTTTTTGGTCGCGATCTAGTGGACTAAAATCACCAATCAGAATGAATAGTGCTCAAGAAATTGCAAGATCACACTTAATTAGAGAAGCATTAGAAATCCCTGGTGGGCAGCTTGTAGCAAACCCAATACCGCGTAATGCCGAAATTTCATTTCAGGAAATATTGCCCATTATCAAAAAAGCTAATTTAGAAGCAAAAAAAGAAATGGTTTCTGATAAAAATTTGACACCATTCCTACTTGATAAAATTTATAACTTGACCAAAGGAGAGTCACTAAAAGCTAACATAGAGTTAGTTAAAAATAATGCAGATCTTGCCTGTAAAATTGCTTCGTGTTTAATTGAAGAGGCCAAAAAGATTTGAAATTTCCCTTTACGTAACTTATTCATTTTATTAGTGTTCTTGCATGTCAGATAAGCAATTTGAAGATCCAGGAAATTTAATTAAACCTCAATCAGGTCTTCTGGCTGGGCTTCGGAATTCTTTTCTTGCTGGTCTGGTAGTCATTGCTCCGGTTGCATTAACAATTTGGCTTATTTGGAGCGCTATAGGGTGGATAGATGGCTTCGTATTGCCATTTATCCCAAGCCCATACCATCCAGATAACATTTTAAATACGATATTTGGTCAAGATGTAGCCATCAATATAAGAGGTTTAGGCGTAGTTGTTTTCCTACTCTTCACCACCTTTGTTGGCTGGATTGCTAAGGGATTTCTTGGCAGATCTTTAATTCGCATTGGTGAAAACCTCGTTCGCAGGATGCCTGTGGTAAGATCAATATATTCTGGTGTTAAACAGATTGCCGAAACTGTTTTTGCACAATCGGACCGCTCGTTTGAAAAGGCTTGTTTGATTGAGTATCCAAGAAAAGGCATTTGGGCTATTGGATTTATTTCCACTGATGCAAAAGGTGAAGTTAAACATAAAGTCAAAACTAAAAGTGACGATTTATTATCAGTTTTTGTGCCAACGACACCAAACCCCACTTCCGGATTTATGTTATTTTTTCCTAGGAGCGATGTTATTGAACTAGATATGTCCATAGAAGATGCGGCAAAACTAGTAATATCTGCAGGTTTGGTATACCCACCTTATAAGAATTCTAAATAATTTAGTTAGTAAGGCGTGAAATATTTTGAATACTCAGTCTAAATCTCAAATTCCTGTCATGCCGGATGCTCAGACAGTAACCTCAGTGAAGCACTGGACAGATAGGTTGTTTTCTTTTCGAGTTACTAGGCCAAAATCTTTAAGATTTCGATCCGGAGAATTTGTAATGATCGGGCTTCTTAAAGATGATGGTAAGCCTCTGCTTAGAGCGTATTCTATAGCATCACCGTCATGGGATGATGAATTGGAGTTTTACTCAATAAAAGTTCAGGATGGCCCTCTGACCTCACGCCTTCAGCATTTAAAAGTTAATGACCAAATTATTTTGAGACCCAAACCGGTTGGTACTTTAGTGCATGACGCACTGTTACCTGGTCGCAGACTATGGTTATTTGCGACAGGTACAGGCATTGCTCCTTTCGCTTCTTTAATTCGTGATCCTCAGACCTTTGAAGACTATGATCAAGTTATTTTAACGCATACATGTAGAGAATTAGCAGAGTTAGAGTACGGCCGTCTGTTGGTAGAAGGTCTTAGCAAAGATGAATTGATGATAGAATTATTAGGAAAAAATAACATAAAGAAATTAAATTACTATCCCACTACTACGCGGGAAAACTCTTCTTGTATGGGACGTATCACCGAAAAATTAAGAAATAATAAATTGTTCAACGATCTGAATATAAATGATTTTTCTCCACTGAGTGACAGAGCAATGGTTTGCGGTTCAATTGGACTAAATTTAGAAATAAAAAGTATCTTAGACGACCTTGGATTTAAAGAGGGCGCCAATTCTGAACCAGCGCAATATGTCGTTGAAAAGGCTTTTGTAGGCTAGATTCAATCTTTAATTTTATTGCGCTTCAATAATTCTATAAAAAGTGCAGAGTGATCTTTCTCTAAATTTTGCGAATTATCAGCTAGTGTCAAATAGCGCTTTGTAACATCATTTAGCATGGGTAAATCTAGATCTAACATTTTTGCTACTTTTTGAATATTCTTAAGATCCTTTAATTGCGTCTTTACACTGCCGCCAGGCTCAAAATTACGTTTTGACATTCTCGCGCCATGTTGTTGTAGGATCGTGCTATCAGCAAACCCTCCAGAGAGCGCATCTCTAACTGCGTCTACGTCTGCTCCCCCTCTTTCTAACAAAAGCACTGCCTCTGCAACCGCACCGATGGTGATGCCCACAATAGCTTGATTAGCTAATTTTGCTAACTGGCCTGTTCCGATTGGGCCAACTAGAACTGGTCTACCCAACGGATAAAAAATCTCCTTGGTCTTATGAAATATGTTTTCCTCGCCTCCCACCATAATTGCTAAATTTCCGTTCTTAGCAGCAACCGTTCCACCTGAAACAGGAGAGTCGAGGTATTCAATACTATTTTTTTTTAAATAAGAGGCCTGATCAATTGCTTCTTGCGGCAACACTGAAGCCATTTCGATCCATGTTTTAACCGAAGACAATGACGTATCGCTAAGCTTACTAATGACTTCTTTGGTAGCTGACCCATCGCTAAGCATAGAAATAACAATATCTGCGCCAGAAATCGCCGTGTTTAGATCGCTATTTCCCGCTAGTACAGGAGGCAGATTCTTAAGTTTTGCCGGCGTTCTGTTCCAACAAGTGACCTTGTAACCGGCGTTAGCTAGATTATTGGCCATCGGGAGACCCATTTTACCAATTCCTAAAAATGTGATAAAATTCATCCTCTCATATCCTTAAAAATATTTTTAAAATTTATTCAACTTCACTCAATGCCTGTAATACTATTTCTGGACCAGAACTGTGTGCATTTTCTGATAATACCTTGCGCCAACCTTTTGCACCTGGTCGACCTGAAAACAAACCAAGCATGTGCCTCGTTATTTTACTAACTTTATTTCCATTTTGATATTGATTTTCTATATAGGGGATCATCTGTTTAACTATTTCTTTTTCACTAACTTCGCGGTTAGGTAAGTTATAAATAAGCCTATCTACGTCTGGTAAAACCTCACCAGGTTTTTGATACGCCGCTCTACCTATCATTATACCATCAATTCCATTTTCGAGGTGTGACTGCGCTTGGTTTAATGATTGAATGCCGCCGTTTAAAGAAATATGCAAATTTGGGAATTGTTCCTTCATCTTATAAACTAGTTCATAATTTAAAGGTGGAACATTGCGATTTTGTTTTGGACTTAATCCCGATAGGATTGCTTTTCTTGCATGAATTATAACCCGCGTAACACCAACTTTGGATATGCACTCAAGAAATTTTGGTAATGTTTCATTAGGATCCTGTTGGTCAACCCCAATCCTACATTTGACAGTAACTTCTATGTCAACAGCATCGATCATTTCCTTGCAACAGTTAGCAACAATTTCTGGAGTTTTCATTAAAATCGCACCAAAAATACCTGACTGTACTCTATCTGACGGACAGCCAACGTTTAGATTAATTTCATCGTAACCGAATGAAGCTCCCATGACTGCAGCTCTTGCTAGTTCAGTTGGATCGGAACCACCGAGTTGCAAAGCTAAAGGATGTTCCGATTTGTCAAATTCTAATAGATATGTTGCATTTCCCTGTACTAAAGCAGGAGAAGTAACCATTTCAGTATATAGCAGTATATTTTTAGAAAATGTGCGATGAAAGTAACGACAGTGTCGATCCGTCCAATCCATCATAGGAGCAATGCTTAGCCTAGCAGAGTTACGTATTTTNGAAAAGTTACNCATTTTATCGTAATAAAAATCTTAAATAATAAATTAAACGNGATAGAATGACAAANGTGGTTTAACCGCCTTTGAGTTTTTGCATAATATAAATTTCTGCTTCATCTGGTATAGTTTCATTTGAATTGGGATTTGATAGCTCTCCATTTATAGCAAAGGAAATACCACTATCCAAGAATGGCTTTAAACCAGGGAAGTCTCTCCTCAAAACACTAACCAATTCACCGATGGTTGTTGCCTCAATCTTCAATATATCTTTATCATTTGTAAATTTTCTGAGGCTTGCCCATAGGTAAACATTAACAGCCATCATTACNAGTCTTTAAGGCTTTCAATACTTTTGTTGGAGACATCGGTAANGATCGCAACCTTACCTTAGTTGCTGCTGCTACTGCATTTGCAAGTGCTGGCAATGGTGGGGCGATACCGGTCTCACCAACACCACGCACGCCAAATGGATGATCCGGATTGGGGACTTCAACGATAATTGTATCAATATTAGGTAGATCACTAGCAACAGGTATTCTGTAATCAAGAAAGGCTGCATTTTGCAGGCACCCATCTTCCCCGTATACATACTCTTCATTCAGTGCCCACCCTATTCCCTGAACAGCGCCACCTTGAAATTGACCTTCTACATAAGACGGGTGCACTGCCCTTCCAGCATCCTGCGCCACAAGATATCTTAGCACAGTAACTCTTCCGGTTTCAGGATCAACTTCAACGTCAGCAATATGAACACCAAAGCTGTGACCAACCCCGCGAATTGATGCTTCATGATGCCCTGCTATTGGTCCCCCGGTTTGATCCATTTCGGAAGCGATTTGTTTTATTGAAATAGGACTAAAATCTCCCGCGTTCGGTCCTGCTGGTTTTGCATATCCGTTTTCCCAATAAACAGCGTCAGGATCAATTTGCCACTTTTTAGCTACACGCCTACACATTTCAGCAATTGTTTGATTAGCAGCTTCGTAAACAGCCTTACCAGACGCAAGCGTAGCCCTACTTCCATGGGTCGGCTCATTAAACCCAAGAGCACCAGTCTCTAATATATTTACGCGAACACTATCATACGGAATTCCATAAGTTTCTGCCGTCATTAAAGCTATTGATGCCCTGCTCCCACCTATATCTGGAGTACCCACAGAGACATTGACGCTACCATCCTCAGCTAAAGAAACGGAAACAGAGGTCTCTCCGCCATGGTTCATCCAATATCCAGCAGCGACACCCCTACCTTGATTTACCCCTAGTTCGATAGAATAATTCGGGTGCTCTTTAGTAGCTTCTAGTGTTTCGATCAAACCAATCTTTTTAAACTTTGGTCCATAACTTGACTTGCTACCCTCAGCGACAGCATTCTTTAATCTGACATCAATTGGGTCGAGGTTTAAGTCCGTACACATCTCATCTATTAAACTTTCAACTGCAAACGCCGCCATCGGTGATCCTGGGGCACGGTAGGCAGCCGCCCTCGGCCGATTGGCTAAGACATCAAAACCAATATGATGTACAGCGTCCATGTTATAAGATGCAAATGCACATTGAAGTGCCTCACTGACTGGCGAACCGCCGAAAGCACCGCCTTGCATTCTGAACTCAACACAACCTGCAGTTAAATATCCATCTTTTGTCATACCTATTTTCACGTCCATTGATGCTGACGCAGTCGGTCCCGTAGCACGCAAAACCTCGGAACGGCTCATAACTATTTTTACAGGACGTCCACCAGATTTCTTGCTCAATGCTAAAGCTAATGGCTCAATAAAGATGGTTGTTTTCCCGCCAAATCCACCACCTATTTCAGACGGAGTTACGCACAATTTACTAGCCTCTAGGCCCAATACTTCTGAGCACATCTGGCGAATATACCAGTGACCCTGAGTACAAACCCACATCTCCCCCTGCCCGTTGTGGTCTAACTGAGCCATACAAGCATGTGGTTCAATATAACCCTGGTGGGCTGCTTCTGTTTTAAAAAGACCGGACTTTACGATATCTGCCTTATCAAACCCGTTAGCTATATCACCGCGGCCAAACTCAATGTAGCTTGCCACATTCGGAGAGCTTCCTTCTGGTACGGAAAAATCCCCAGCATTTTCGCGAACTATTGGAGCATCGGGCTTCATAGCATCATCCACATCTATTACATGCGGTAAAACTTCATATTCTACCTCTATCTCTTTTAGGGCTTCCTTTGCTGTAAATACTGATGTCGCAGCGACTGCTGCTATTGCGTGCCCATCATAATAAGCAATCTCTCCTGCGATTGTATTTTCTAAAAGTTTTAGAGGTTCTCCCTCCCTGTCTTTTGGAAAGTCATCTCGTGTAATAATAGCTTTTACGCCATCAAGTTTTGCAGCTTTTTCAAAATTAATGCTCTTTATTCGGGCATGGGCATATGGTGATCGAAGTACTGCTCCGTGAAGCATACCGACTGCTGAAATGTCTGCGCCATATTTTGCTCTACCGGTGACCTTTTCAAACCCGTCGGGACGATTAGGTCGGGTTCCAATAAATTTAAAACTTTTCGTTATGTCGTCTTTAGCCATTAAGCTGTCTCCCGAATGTCTTTCGCCGTTTCCATAACAGCCTTAATTATTTTATCGTATCCAGTACAACGGCATAAATTACCGGCCAGCCAATATCTAACTTCGGTTTCCGTTGGATTGTTATTTTTCTCAAGTAGAGCTTTTGCAGCTACTAATATGCCCGGCGTGCAAAAGCCACATTGTAGTGCGGCCATCTCAATAAATTTTTTCTGAAGCGGGTGAAGTTCTTCTCGTCCAGCCATACCCTCTATAGTCTCTATCGATTTACCCTCAGCTTCAACACCAAGAACCAAACAAGAGCTGACAAGATCACCATCAAAAATACAGGAACAGGCACCACAATCACCGGTTCCACATCCTTCTTTTGAACCGGTTAATCCAACATGATCCCGCAAGCAGTCCAATAAAGTTTCTCGGGGATCAGCGAGAAATTCCACCTGATCACCATTTATATTCGTTTTCACGTGAATTTTATTCATATCATTTATTTCCTAGCGCTCTGTCGTAAGCTTTTTTCGCAGCGCGTTTTGCGATAACGCCGATTACCTCTTTCCGAAACTCTTCCGAGCCCCTTTTATCCGATATTGGCTTTGCAAGTTCACTGCATTTATCGGAAAATATGGATAATATATTTTCNTCTAATTTTTCACCAAGTAGGCACTCTGCAGCAGGAGTAGCTACTTCAACTTTCGGACCTACTGCGCCCAAAACAACTTTTGCAGAACTAATCACACCATTTTNTAACGACAGATTAACTGCGCAACCCACTACAGCTATATCCATCTCAGTTCTTGGTATAAATCTAAGGTACGCATCTCCTTCATGCTTGTTTCTCTTAGGAAGATTAACAGCCGTTATTATTTCTCCAGTTCCAAGATTTGTTAAGCCCGGGCCAACCGGTATATCCTCAACTCGAATTTCCGCTGTGCCAGAAGAACTTACGACTGAGACAGTTGCTCCAGCAGCTATCATACCCGGAACGCTATCGGCCGCAGGAGAACCATTGCACAAGTTACCTACCAACGTAGCTCTGCTTTGGATCTGGGCAGAACCTACAAGCTCCATTCCTTCCACTAAACCAGGCCATTCCCTTGATAACTTTTTATGATTAGTAAGTTGTACGCCAGAAACTGCTGCGCCTATTGTCCATCCTCCGTCTTCACGCAATGCAATTTCTTTTACACCAGGTATTTTTTTGATATCAATTAAATGGTCTGGAGAATTATTACCAATTTTCAGCTGCACAAGGACATCTGTGCCGCCTGCTAGGTATTTAACTAGTCCATCAGCTGAATTCGAAATAGTTACGGCCTCACTGAAGCTAGATGGCGTGTGATACTGCATAATTTTTACCTATTCATTTATTATAAAACAAATCTTTCGTATGAATTTTACACTAGTTTACAAAATCTTCTATTTTTAAAAAGTTGAAAAGATTACTGCACTTAAGTCATCATTTTTAAGCAAAAACTAAATAAAATCAATTTATATATGGACAATAAATAATTAAAATTATTTGATTATCAGTAGCGTAATATAGAGTATTAATTCTTGCCTGGTCCTGCAGTAAAAGCGGCATTATATATGATAGGTGCAATTGCTTCATTTTCTGCGATGGCTATCGCCGGCAGAGAATTAGGTAAAACCATACCAACCTTCGAAATTATGATGTACCGAAGTATTATTGGATTGTTAATAATAGTTGTAATAGGACTATACTATAAAAGCTTGCATGGCATAAAATTCACAAATATTTCATTTCATTTGGGAAGAAATATAGCCCATTTTACGGGACAGAATTTGTGGTTTTTCGCTATTACTGTGGCTCCCTTAGCTCAAGTTATTGCATTAGAATTTACATTTCCTCTTTGGGTAATACTTCTATCTCCCATATTTCTTGGGGAAACTCTTACAAAACTTCGTTTAATTACGGGAATAGTTGGTTTTTCCGGGGTTCTTATAATTACTGCACCTTGGTCAAAAGATTTAAGTTTTGGAATCGTTGCTGCAGGGCTCTCTGCAATTGGGTTTGCTGGTTCAGTGCTATTTACAAAGCACTTAACCAAATCGGAGTCTACAATTCATATTCTTTTATTTATGACTGTAATTCAAACAGTTTTTGGCTTTGTTTGTAGCGTTTATGACGGGAAAATCACTTTATTTTCAATATCGGAAATTCCTTTAGTTGTCATAATTGGTATTTCAGGACTACTTGCTCATTACTGTTTAACTACTGCTTTAACATTAATACCTGCGGCCGTCGTTTCGCCACTAGAATTTGTCCGGTTACCTATAATCGCATTATTGGGTTTTCTACTCTATAACGAACCGATAGAGCTAACTTTAATAATTGGAGCTTTATTAATTTTTATTTCAAATTATACGAATATTATTTCGGAAGCCAGAAGTTCAGAGCTTGATAGGTAGTAATCGCTTAAATTAAATCAACGTTATTTTTTTTATTTAAAGCAATTCATCTTAATTCTGGCTTGATAAACTCGTAGTATAATTTAATTGGGTTTTTGTATGCTTAAAATAATGGAGCAAATAATTGGGGAATTCGGACATCGCGGCTTGGATAGGAACTACAAACACTACGTCAGGCAAAATTGATTTAATAACTGCGGAGCTTATAAATTCAACTATCGGAAAGGAATCTGATGGGCAGCTGAAAGAACATGGTGCACTACCGGCTTTATGGCATTGGTTTGCATTTCCCTCTCCCACACACTTAAGTCAACTGGGAGAAGATGGCCACCCAAAGCACGTTGGATATATTCCACCAAAAAATTTGACGCGCCGAATGTGGGCAAGTGGCTCATTAAATTTTCACTCTGATTTAAAAATTGGAGAAGAGATAATAAAAGAAACAACACTCGTTGATATTAAAGAAAAGAAATCTCAATCAGGCGAAATGGTGTTTATTTCTTATGAACACAAGTTGAAAACTTTCAATAATTTAGCAATAACAGAAACACAAAATATTGTTTATTTGGAAGCTTCTGATTCATTCAATCCCCCCAAAAAAAGAGAACTTCCCCAACCTGATTACCCAAAAGAAAATATTTCCATATCAAACCCACTTCTCTTCAGATTTTCAGCATTAACATATAATGCTCATAGAATTCACTATGATTTAAAATATGCTCAAGAAGTTGAAAAATATCCTCATTTAATTGTGCATGGGCCTCTACAGGCACTATTTCTAATGCAATACGCAACTAGTTTAAAGAATTCTGCCCCAAGTAAGTTTTCATTTCGAGGGGTACACCCAGCATTTGCGAATAATTCAATGGAACTAGTTGCGAAGGCAAATAAAAGTGGTCTTAGTTTGTATACAGCGGCTGATGACCACCAGTGTATGGAGGCAACAGCCTTATGGGAGGAAGACAGTGAATAATATCCTATCTGGTTTGCGGGTGATCGAAAGCTCTGCTTTTGTCGCAGTACCGATGGCCGGTATGACACTTTCGCAAATGGGTGCGGAGGTTATACGGTTTGACAGGCTCGAAGGAGGTCTCGATGCTCGACGCATGCCGTACTCGCCAAGTGGTAGTAGTTTATTTTGGTCTGGTATGAATAAGGGTAAGAAATCTATTGCAGTCGACATGAAAAACCCGGAGGGAAAGGATTTAATCACTAACTTAATTACCGCTCCTGGGAAAGACGCTGGCCTATTTTTAACTAATTTAAAGGTTAAAGGCTGGTTGGATTATGAAACTTTATCTGAATTGAGAAGCGACATAATAATTGTTACTTTAAAAGGCGATAGGCAAGGAAGACCNCAAGTTGATTACACAGTTAATCCAGCATTAGGAATCCCTGAGATTACGGGTCATGAGGGAAGCACTGAACCAGTGGCGAATGCAATCCCAGCCTGGGATATGATTGCAGGTAATATGTGTGTTTCATCTTTACTAGCTGCTGAACGCTATCGGTTAAGACATGGGGTTGGTCAAGATGTTGAGATAGCTTTGAAAGATGTCGCGGCAGCGGCTATTGGCCACCTCGGAATGATCGCTGATTCAACTTTAAATACTGATGACAGGTCAAAAGCTGGTAATGCTCTTTATGGAGCTTATGGTAAGGATTTTTTATGCGCAGATGGTAATAGAGTGATGATAATTGGTTTAACAAGCAGACAATGGTCAGGAATTTTAAAAGCGACTGATACCACAGAGCAATTTAAGAATTTGGAAAACGAAAAAAATATCAATCTAAATGATGAAGCTATTAGGTGGAAGTGGCGTCATGAAATTACAGCAATATTAGAACCATGGTTTAAAACCAGAGCGGTGGAAGACTTTGCTCGCGATTTTGATAATACGGGCCTCACTTGGTCGGTTTTTCGCTCGGTAAAAGAAGCTCTGGAATTTGATCCAGATTTGAGTGAGGACAATCCCCTCTTTAAAAAAATAAAGCAGCCCGAAGCTGGTGAGTTTTTAGTTCCGAGGCATCCAGCTAATTTTTCGAAAGTAGATAATACTGAAGCAAAAGGAGCTCCTGCCCTTGGTGAACATACTGAAGAAATATTGGGAGATATATTGCATCTATCTGATATTGAGATATCAAATTTGTTTGATAAGGGCGTTGTTGCAAGTCCGACTTACAATAAAAATTAATGAGTACAAAATTTAAAATAAGCGGGTTTTTTTTGGTAAATGGTTTATTATCTAAATCATTAGATAGATCTTATGACGGCACCGTTGCATTAAAAAAAATAACTAGGTTCATTTATGGGTGTTGATCCTAGCTCGACGAGCGATATACCAATGCTGGTAGCACTAATCATTCTTTTTATAGGGCTATACTTTCGCGGTCTTATTCTTTGGATTTCGTTAGCATTGGCTTTGCTATATCTATATATCTTTGATAGAGAAAGTATAGTAACGCTCGTGATTTATGGATTTACTGCGAGTCTGCTAATTGCTGGGTACCTGAGAATAAAAAAAGGGCTAAATCTTACTGAATCCCGCGTAAATAAAGATGANTTTGATCTGGTTTTAGACGCAAATAATTTGATTGGTACTGCTAATTGGGACTTAGATATTTTTGTAAATTTTATCAATGAATTAGAGCAAGATGGATTTAAAACTCACCTATTTTTTGATCACAGCATTATTCGGTTGTTNCGGGAGNAAAACTTNATACTCGATGGAGAAACTGTTCCCATGACGATTTGTAGAGTATTAAACAGAAGTCGCCACAATGTTACCGTTTCAAAAAAAGGCCACAAGGCGGATGGGTTATTAATTAAGTATGCAGATAGAAATAAAATAACGGTTTTAAGCAACGATAAATTCAATAAGCTTGAGGATCGTTTTTATATTCAGTCGGCTGCGAGATTAAACAACAATGGGTTAATAAAAAGAGTCTCTCTTATAGATGGGGCTCTTACAATAATGTGAGTAAACGAAACTAAATTAATTTAAAGGAAGACGTTGTTCAGCTAAGTTAGCAAACCAACTGCAACCAAACGGCAATGCCTCATTGTTAAAATCATATGAGGGGTTATGCCAACTCGCCGACTGCCCATTACCTAAAAAGATAAAAGCGCCAGGACATTTAGTTAGCATTTCAGAAAAATCCTCACCAGCCATTATTGGCTCAATGTCAGTTTTAATATTACTAGTCCCTACAACTTCTTCAGCTGCAGCAATGGCAAACTGAGTATTTTTAACATAGTTATCAGTTACACCGACACCAAACCCATACTGTATATGTGCAGAGCACCCGTATGCTTCTGCAGTAGATTCCGCCGTTTTTTTAATTCGTTCAGGCATTTTTTGCCTTTCGTTTTCATTTAGAAACCTTGTAGTTCCAGTAATTCTTACGGTGTCTGGAGTAACATTGTGCGCCATCGTGTCAGTACTTAAACCAGTAACCGACAAAACTACTGATTGAAGCGCCGATATTCGCCGAGAGACAATTTGTTGCAAAGCTAAAACAATTGCAGAACTAGCCAAGGTAGTATCGTTTGAAAAGTGGGGAAGCGCCGCATGCCCGCCCTTACCCTCTACTACAATTTCAAAAAAATCTGAAGCGGCCATTAGGGGACCCGGCTTAATAGCAAATTCTCCCACAGGTAAGTTAGGTAGATTATGAAGGCCGTAAATTTCGCTAATATCCCAATTCGAAATTAGATTATCATCAACCATTGCTTTGGCTCCACCACCGCCCTCCTCTGCCGGTTGAAATACTAAAACTACTTTTCCGTTGAAATTACGGGTCTCACAAAGATACTTTGCAGCTCCCAAAAGAATAGTTGTATGACCATCATGCCCACAAGCATGCATCTTGTTCTCAATTTTCGATTTATGAGAGAAATTATTCATTTCTGAGACAGGTAAAGCGTCCATATCTGCCCGAAATCCAATGGCTTTACCAGAGTCAATTTTCTGTCCATGTATCTCTGCTACAATACCGCTTTTACCCACTTCACTTTTAATTGAATCGACTCCAAATCCTTTCAAAAGTTCAGTAATTTTTTTTGTAGTCCGCGGTAGATCAAACTGTAACTCTGGATATTCATGAAAATCGTGTCTCCAGCTGACCATCTCATTTTGTAGATCGGCAAATCGGTTCTTAATAGGCATTAAATGATCCGCAATAGATTATTTCATTGTTTATGTTAGACAGAGATAAATAATATAACTTAATACAAGTTATACCTAATTTTGAATTTGTACAGTAAAGACATAATTTAATGACATTACATATTGAAACACCGCTCGTGAGATCTGATATTTTAAGCGATTTAGTGAACAAAGATATCAGGCTTAAGTTAGATGCACTCCAGCCATCAGGATCTTTCAAGATCAGAGGTATTGGTTACGCTTGCGAACACCATGCTGGAAGAGGAGCTAAAGCATTTTTATCTTCTTCGGGAGGAAATGCCGGAATGGCGGTGGCCTATGCAGGAAAAAAACTTGGCATTCCGGTTAAGGTTGTCGTCCCCGAAACAACAACTCCTAGATCTATTGGATTACTTGAAGAAGATAATGCTGAAGTCATTATACATGGTACCTCTTGGTTGGAGGCTAACATATTAGCTCAGTCTATTATGACAGATGAAACTGCATTTATTCACCCTTTTGACGATGAGCTATTGTGGCTAGGGCATTCGAGTATGATTGATGAAATCCATACCACAGAATTTAAACCGGATCTGATAATTTTGTCTGTAGGTGGTGGTGGTCTGTTAGCTGGCGTTATTCAGGGTTTAATGAAAAATAATTGGGAAGATATTCCTATTATGACAGTAGAAACTGCAGGAGCAGCATCGCTGAACCGGTCATTAAAAAATGGAAAAATCGTAGAATTAAAAAAGATTACCAGTTTAGCGACATCGTTAGGTGCAAAAAAAGTAAGCGAAGGTGCATTCCAACTCGCTAAAGGTCATAAAATTACCAGTACTTTGGTCTCTGACTTAGATACTTTGACGGCGTGTGAAAGATTTCTTTCGGACCATAAAATTTTAGTTGAACCGGCATGTGGGGCAGCTTTATCACCAGTTTACAACAAGATGCAGGATCTACGGAACTTCAATAAAATTTTGGTAATTGTTTGTGGCGGCTCAACCACCTCTATTGATGATATTAGAAATGGCATAACGGCATTAACGAATTAAAGCCATTAAGTCGCTAACCCAAATATAAAAATATTGTTGACCTATGCCCAAAGGCAATCAGTAATCTAACTTTTCTATTTTTCATCTGATAAATCAATCAAACTCGAGATTTTGCTCTCAATATTACAATAAATAATTTCATCTAATCTTGATAGCTCTAATTCTATACGTTGCACAAAAGTTTTTGAATACCATTTTAGTAATTCAAGCTCTTTAGACGAGAGACTGTAAGGATCGTTTGAAAACCTCAATAGGACAGGCTTAATAATTGCTTGAAAAAAAAGTTCAGAGTCCACCAACATAATTATATAAACGGCACATTAAAATTATCTTTAGTAAGAGATAATTTGCATAAAAAGTTTATTTGAGCTCATCCCTTAGCATAAAATTTGTCTAATTTATAAATGGTTGCGCAAACATTTTAAAGTTTGCGCTAACAATTAAATCTAGCTATTTTCATATTAAATTTCTTGCGTTAAAGACCAAATATAGCGATGCGNATGGGGCAAAAAATGAATAAAGCGATTGGTTTGTANAACCCCAATTTTAGCCTAGANCATCAAGGCATAAAAGAATACCAACGTGCATTTTACAATTTGAACGAAAGGGAGCTTTTCGACGCGTCACTGGAACGCTCAGAAGGTACAGAAGGCTTAGGAGGAACACTACTCGTAACAACTGGCAAGTTCACAGGAAGATCCCCCAAGGATAAGTACATAGTTCTTTCAAAGTCCAATGAAAGCGAGATTTGGTGGGAAAATAATTCTAAAATGGAAGCAGAGTTTTTTGTAAACCTGTATAGAGATATGTTGGNGTTTATTGCCGATAAAGACTTATTTATACAGGATTTATATGCAGGTGCAGATCCTAAAAATAGAATAAACGTTCGAGTAATTTCGGAACTAGTTTGGCATAATTTATTTATAAGACACCTATTGATTAAGCCAGAGGTGCCAAAGCTAGAAAACTTTGTGAGTGATTTCACAATTATAAATATTCCAAGTTTCCAGGCAATTCCCAAAAAACACGGTTGTAGGACCGAAACCGTAATTGCAATAAACTTAGAGGAAAAACTAGTGCTTATTGGGGGCACGGAATACGCTGGGGAAAACAAAAAAGCAGTCTTTACTATATTAAATTATCTCTTGCCCAAAAAAGGCATTTTGCCAATGCATTGTGCAGCCAATAGAGTATCCGATCAATTCTCCGATTCAGCGATATTTTTTGGCCTTTCAGGTACAGGAAAAACGACATTATCAACCGATGGTAAACGAGTGCTCATAGGTGACGATGAGCACGGATGGTCTGAAAGTGGAATTTTTAATTTCGAAGGCGGTTGCTACGCAAAAACATTAGGATTGACCGAGCAAACCGAACCGGAAATTCTTGCTACCACTACCAAGTTTTCAACAGTGATTGAGAACATGGTTTACGATGAGCAAACTAAAGAATTAGATTTTTTCGACAGTAAACTTACTGTAAATATGCGTGCAGCTTATCCTATGCGATATATCTCAAAATCCGCTGATGATGGTTTAGGAATGCATCCTAAGCATTTAATCATGCTTACTTGCGATGCCTTTGGTGTGCTACCTCCGGTAGCCCGTCTTTCGCCGGAGCAGACAATATATCACTTCTTATCGGGCTTTACATCGAAAGCAGTTGGCACAGAACGCGGGGTGAAAGTTCCAGAGCCAACATTTTCATCTTGTTTTGGTGCTCCCTTTCTACCGTTGAAGCCAGAGATCTATGGGTCAATTCTGAAACAAAAGATAATTGCGAATGGCACTAGCTGTTGGCTTATCAACACTGGATGGACAGGTGGCTCGTATGGAATTGGCACCCGAATGCCTATAAAAGCCACAAGAGCAATTTTGGATGCGTTATTGACCGGTAAACTTGATGACGCAGAGTTCCGCAGAGATGACAATTTTAAATTTTTGGTTCCTGTATTCATTAGTGGTGTAGAGCGCTCCTTGTTGAACCCACGGGAGAATTGGGAAAATTCACTTGAGTATGATCAAGCAGCGGAAAAACTTGTTAAGCTTTTTGAAGAAAATTTCAAAAAGCACCTATCACCCAGTGAAAAGACAAATCCGGAGTTATTAACNGTTTAATTATTCTTAAAACCTTTTTGCAACTTAAATGCATATGGCGCTGCCATTTGCTTTATGTTTAAAGAGTGTATGGAAAGGTTCGAAGAAAATTCTTACTCTGGTGCTAAATTAAGTATTTACAGAAATGTGCCTAAATCCGCACCAAAGGCAATAATTCATATTAGCCACGGCATTGCCGAACATGCTGGACGGTATGAATGGTTCATGCAAACCTTAATGGAAGCAGGTTATGCCGTCTATGCTCATGATATCCGCGGACATGGTTATACTTATGCATCTGATTCATTTAAGGGGCACTTTTCTGATAAACATGGGTTAGATAAAATACTGCATGACTTAGATTTCTCTATCCATCTAATAAAAAAGAATCATCCAGATCTACCAATTTTTTGTTTTGGACACTCACTTGGTTCTATTCTTTTGCTGAGATACGCAACGAGCATGTACCATAGGATTAATGGTATCGCATGTTGGAATAGTGGAATAGAAACAAATATCTTGGCTGTAGTTGGAAAAATCATTCTCTCAATCGAACGAAAGTTCCGACCTCCCAGGGCGAAAAGCTATTTTGCTCGGAAATTAACGTTTGATACTTGGGGCAACAAAATATCTAATAAGCGTACAAATTTTGACTGGCTTTCGAACGATACTTTTCAAGTTGATAAGTACATCCAAGATAAATTATGCGGATTTGATATCTCTCTTCAATCTTGGCTAGAAGTTGCGGAGGCGGTGTTTTATTCGAGTCGAAACCTTTCAATGATCCCGTCTAACTTTCCAATTTGTCTAGTGGGCGGCGAACAGGATCCTTGCACTAACTACGGTAAAGATATGCGTAAACTTGCCGCTAGGCTGAAACGAATGGGTCATGTTAATTTTTCTCATGAAACTATTAGAGGATGCAGGCACGAAACGTTAAATGAAATAAACCGAGAGCATTACGTCGGAATATTTTTAGATTGGTTACAAGACCAAACTAAGCGAAATTAATCATCAATTAAGTATTTNAGTAAAACTAAATTCTANTCCTGGACCATGTAAATTAAACAAGCAGGTCCCGCGAGTAAAATGAAAGCCCAAAGAGAAAGATTTTTTACTTTTTTTTCTGATTTCAGATTTTTACTTAATAACCTAACCGAGCCAAATAAAAAATTTGGCAAAGTTCTAAGTGATAACTTCCTAAATAAAATATTACGTTGTTTGTTCATGAATACTGTCCCTATGTATCATAAAGATAGCGTAGCACGGTTTGGTCTGCATTTTAAATATTTTTTCAAAATTCGAAAATATTTATTGAAATAATTGTGAAATCAAAATTAGAAGTGAATTTTTAATCCGTCAAAAACTAACTTTAACGATATTAGTAATAATGCCCATGTCACAATCTTAAAAAAGACGTTTTCTGGTATAATTTTAATTATTTTTACTCCGATAAATACTGCAATTGCTGCTGGAAGCATAAGGTACAGTGAAACTTTGAGAGTTACTAATGTCATTTGATTTAACATAAAGTAAGGGATGGCTTTAATTAAATTACAATAGCTAAATGCTAGCACAGAAGTACCCACAAAAACTGATTTTGATAAACCAAGCGGTAATGTAAATATTTGCCAAGGCGGACCGCCATTATGACTTATAAAGCTGGTAAATCCCGCAATTGTGCACCAAATAATGCCTACTTTTGAATTAAGAACTTTGCCAGGTTTAGCAAAATTTATCTGCTTAAAAATCTGCTTTAATGAAAACATTAAACCCATGAGGCCGATCATGAGTGTGACTACCCATTCTAAAACAAGATGGGCTGTAAGTCCTCCAACCAAAACGCCAATTGTCATTCCAATTAAACTTATTTTTAGCACCGGCCAATCGTAATCTCGTCTATATGCCCTGATCGCAAAAATNTCTGATACTATATATATCGGTAATAATAAGCCCGCGGCCGCCACAGGAGACATTATTAATGATAGGCTTGGCACAGCTAAACCAGCCACTACCGGAAGCCCTCCCTTTCCCATACCGACAAATATCGCAGCGAGGGTCATTAAAGGCCAGAAATATAGAGAATCCATTTATAGAAAACCATTTTCTTTCAGTATTTAATAATTACCTCTTGGGTAATTCGCTGGATACGTTTTTTNGATCCAGCTCTGTATCTTCTCATGCTTATCTACTGCTACACAAAGTCGCCTAAGTTTTGGAAGAGATGCAATCATATCTTTTGGAAATCCATCTATTACCCCGGCCGTAAACCAACCTATAAGACGCCAAATAGCAATATCCGCAATACTAATCTTGCGCGAGACTGCCCACGTTAAGTTTTCTGAGAGGCAGTTTTCGAGCATCTTTAATTTTCTGTAAAGGGCACCTTCGACCAACTCCTTGCGCGCAGAAATTTTTTGAGTTTGATCGGAAATATTGTTTGTGCCTGAAAAAAGAACATTAAGATCAGTAACAAAATCAATGAATTGATCTATTTTTGCTGCTTCAAGTGAGTCATTTTCAGGATAGAGTCCACTAAGTTTACCGCAGAACCGAGCAATCGCACCAGTTTGAGCAATTGAAACATCATCAACAATCAAACATGGTATCTGATGAAACGGTATCNNCGTTCCATCTAGTAATTTNCCGTNCTCTTTNAGGTATNAAAATTCGTCTCTCGTTATTCGAATATCTTCAAAGTCTATATTTCCAAAGTAGAGTGCTAATCTGCCTACTTCTGCTCTCCAAAATGGTATATCGCCATAAATGAATTTTAGTTTCATTACAAAATCCAGTCTAAAGTATTTAAAATTTTTAATTTAACTCTGTTATTATTAAACATAGTATCAGAAAGGACTATGTTAATGACAGATCAGAGTAGTAAGATAAAGACTTTGCTGAATTCTTTATAATAGCTAGTTCTTTCGGATTTTGAGCAGAAATTAAACAAAAGGTTATTTTTGTACTTTAAGGAATAACTGATTTATTGGAGATACAAAATGCCAAAGCTCGGAGTACCTTTAGTTCACAAGAATGGCCCATTTGTAGGTCCACAAACATTTATGAATGTACCATATTCTACGGACTTCAGCACCGCGGAAGCAGTTGTTCTTGGTGTGCCGTTTGATGGGGGTCTACACCCCACAAGGATAGGGTCAAGAACGGGGCCTGCTTCAATTCGCGAACACTCACAACTTGTTCGGCCGTTTCAACCTCCGCACGCAACGTTTAATCCATTGGAGCTATTGCAAGTTGTTGATTGTGGCGATGCTGATACAACACCAAGCATCATTGAGGAAAGTTTTATTGAAATTGAGGAAGCAGCATCAGAAATTTATAGCGGTAAGGCAGTACCACTTGCTTTAGGTGGAGACGGAAATATCACCCTTCCGCTTCTGAGAGCCGCCAGCAAAGCTCATTCGGACCTTGTTGTTGTGCATATTGATGCTCATACAGACACTTATAGAGGAGATGGAAATCAAGACTATATGCGATTTAATGTAGCCACTACATTTACACGAGCAGCAGAAGAGGCTCTTATTGATGTTGAATCGTCTATACATGTTGGGGCACGTGGCCCTACTAATGACAGTGGTGTATTTAATCATACGCGGGATGTTGGGTATGGATTAATAGATAGCACAGAGTTATTTAATGCTGGCTTAAGAAATACAGCAAAAAATATAGTAGAGTCACTTAAAGGGCGATCAGTATATCTATGTTTTGATATGGATTTTTTTGACCCGTCATGTGCTCCAGGAGTGTGTACGCCAACATGGGGAGGCGCGACCTCAAGGGAAGGACTTGATTTCCTGCAAAATCTTACTGGCTTAAATTTAGTTGGTGCGGATATTAATACTGTATCTCCGCCTCACGATATCTCCGGAATGACCGCATTTTTGGCCGCAACTGTAGGATTGGAAATCTTATCAGTTATCTGTCATTCCAAAGGTTTAGTAGAGTAAAAANGCAAAATTTTATTTGGAGAGTTAACACAGAATGGAAATTTTTTATACGTCGTTGGCAGATATAAAGTGGGAAANGTCAACGAAAGCNCGTGTCGCATCAGGTGCTAATCCAAAAACAGAATGGAAGCACTTAATTGATAATAAGATTTGTGGCAGTGAGGGTGTAAGTGTCGGCTATGGTAAAATACCTATTGGAGAATACCTACCTCTCCATACACATACGCCGCAAGAAATATACTTTGTTACTAAAGGAACTGGCATTTTAACTATGGATGGAGACAAAACACAAAATTTAGGCTCTGGGGATACAGTTTATATTCCAGGTAAAAAACGCCATGGCATTACAAATACTGGAAATGTTGATTTTGAATATCTTTTTATCTTCATGATCAATAACTGGAGCGACGTAAAATATGATTTTCAATAAGTTATTTCAGTATTAATTTAAATTAAGTCTTCTACCTAAGCTTGATAGACCTTTATATAAACTATCTTCAACGCCTTCATCTTTCATGTGATTTCGTAATTGAGAGTTCAGACCTCCTTTAGTAGACAGGGAGTTTAACTCTTCGGCAATTCTGTTTACTCCATCCTTTTTAATCCCAGAGTAAGTACCTGCCATCAAATTGACCAAGTAGCTTTCAGCTACCTCTGACGAGTCCAAATGTTTTTGAAGCCACTTCTTGGCTATTTCCAATTGGGCGAGTGAGGTTGAAAGAATAGCAGTTGCNGCAAAAAATGGTAATAATTCTGCCTCAGACGATAACTCCATAATNAAATTTTCTTTACCAAATAACTGAGAAAGTGCTTTGTTTCTTGGNTATATGGGCAATGGACAGTTACCCTGCTCTATCATTGGCAAAGGGATTGTAATGGCAATATCATGAGCTGGTGCACACAGCGTTTGTAACCTCTTTAAATCAACACCAAGAATGAAAGAAATGATAGTTTGATTTTTATTAAAGGTTATTGAGTTCAGTATTGTCTCTGTTACGTCTTCCATAATTGCAAGAAATATAACATCCGACTCATCTATTACACCTTGCGGAGATGCAATTTTTACATCATCAAATTCTGAAGCTAACCTCGTAGAAATACTCTTATTACGTTCGGTAATTGTTATCGTGTGGCCACGTCCAACCAAGGCAATTATACAAGAATATGCTATTTTTCCAGTACCTATGAATCCAATTTTCATTTTAATAATTCCATCGTTTGTATCTGTTTTTAATATATTTTTTCTTATAAACAAATCATATAACAAAAATTTTAGCATCAATGTTAAGGGATAAGCGGGAATTAATACTGCCAAAAATCATAAATAAAAAGTTCTTTTCACTTTCGCGATTTATATTAGGGTTTTACTGTATAGCTTTAACCAAAGTCGGATATTGTATTGGATAGAATTATGGTAAATAAGCCGCATAAAGGTGCTACAATTGCGATCCAGCCTCGCATCCGAAAGGGTGCATTTTTTGATGCAGCCTGGAGACATGGATGCAGAAAATTTTCGGTATACAATAGAACTTATATTTCGAGTACTTTCTCCAATCCGACTGAAGAATATTGGAACGTCACAAAAAATGTAGCAATTTGGCCAGTAATGGGTGAGCGTCAAGTGGAGATTTCCGGTAGCGATGCTGCTGAATTTGTTCAGTTATTAACGTCGAGAGATATGTCTACCTGTTCAGTTAACCAATGTAAGTATGCGCTAATTACTGACGAGTCAGGCGGAATAGTTTGCGATCCCATCATCTTAAAATTGTCAAATGATCGCTTTTGGCTATCTACATCTGATTGTGATCTTGAGCTTTGGGCTAAGGGGGTCGCTGTTCATGCTCCTTTTAAAGATATTAAGATATCTGATGCAAATGTTTCTGTTGTTCAAATTCAGGGGCCTAAATCGCCTAACGTAATTTGGGATATGTTTGGTGAAGAAGTTTTAGATTTAAGATATTATTGGCATCGCACAGTAAATTTTCAAGGTACTGATCTAAGAATCTCACGGACCGGTTGGAGCGGTGAATTTGGCTACGAGTTGTACTTGGAAAATTATGAACAAGGTGATGCTTTATTTGATGCATTAATAGACATCGGTAAACCCTACGGCGCAGCTCCAGGAGCTGTAAATCAAACCCGAAGAATAGAAAGTGGTATCCTTTCCTGGGGGGTAGATATGGGAGTAGAAGAAAACCCATATGAAGTTGGTCTTGGACGACTTGTAGAGCTTGAAAATGACAATAAATTTATTGGTCGATCTGAACTTGAAAAAATAAGGAAGCAGCCACTAGAAAAAACTTTGGTTGGACTTATACTTGAAGGTCCTCCGATTGAGGCGAATGAGACACCTTGGGATTTATTATACAAAGGGGAGAAAATAGGCAGGCTTACGAGCCTATCTTACTCCCCGCGATTAGAAAAAAATATTGCGTTAGGTCTCGTGCGAAATGAATATTCAACAGTTGGAACTGAATTAAGTGTTTTTACTTGGGAGGGTGAAAAGCCAATCTATGTTTCTAATCTGCCATTTCTTCCAAAATTGCAAACTGGAGATGCACGGGCACTTTTAAATAATTCTAAAATATAAACTTCGTTAGGGAAATATTATGGCTAAAGTAAAATCAATAAATCACATTGCATTTGCGGTAAAAGACTTCAATGCAGCATTGGAAAATGCGATTGAAGTACTGGGCGGCGAAATGATGATGGAATTTGAGTCTATCGAAGATAGGTACAAAGGCGCGTGCGTTCGCTTTGGGGATAGTATTATGAGTTTCATTTCCAGTGATGATCCAGAAAGCTTTATAAGCAAGCATGTCGAGAAATATGGGAACAGTATTCAGCATATCGGTTTAGAAATTGACGATATAGAGGAGTACGTCGCCAATTTGGAGAAAAAAGGCGTTAGAGTGGACAAGTCAGAGATGAGTGATGTTGATTATCAAGAAGCTTTGGTTGGACCCAAAGTTGGAAACGGGGTAGTCCTACAATTAACTGGCTGGAAAGCTGGACCGTTTGATGCTACGTATGAAGGGTGCGATCGCCTTTGTAAAAAGTACTCTCAAAATCCTAAATTAAATCTTTTGGCTGGCAACCAACTTCCAAAACCATGAAATTATTTAGGTAACTTGAAATGCAAAGTAGACATTATGGAGTTTGGCCTCAGAACTTACCATACAGTTTACCTTCAGTAGCAAGTTCTGTTTATGAAAACCTTACCAGTTCTTCAAAGAATTCTCCCTCTTCAATTGCAATAAAATTTTATGGCAAAGGACTGACATACTCCGACCTGTATAAAGAAGTTAAGTTGATCGCAGGATATCTCTCTGCTTTTGCAAATGTTCGACAAAACGACCGGGTTGCATTGTATATGCAAAATACACCCCAATTTATAATTGCTTATTATGCTATTTTAGCCGCGAATGCCGTAGTTGTACCGGTTAACCCAATGTGCAAAAGTGCCGAATTGGCACATATATTTCAAGACTCTCAATCCAAAGCAATCGTTTTTGGACAAGAACTCTACAACGAAATTGAAAGTGCCAACCTCAATATCAAAGAACGCCAATTACTCGCAGTAACATACTCAGATTATATTGGAGAAAACGCTAATATTGATATACCTACGAGCGTGAAGGCTAAAGGAACCAACCCACCCTGCCCAACCTGGAGTAACGCTCTAGAAATGAATTTCTCAGCCCCTAATCATAATCGAAAACCTGAAGATTGGTGTATTATTCCGTATAGTTCAGGAACAACTGGGCAGCCTAAGGGCTGTCTACATACTCATAAGAGTGCAAATGCTACGATACATGCATATCCACTTTGGGTAGGAGTGAAAAATGGCTCCCAAGTGTTAGCAACACTACCGCTGTGCCATGTCACTGGAATGCAGCATTCAATGAACTTACCCATACTAACTGGGTCTACAATTCATTTAATGGCGCGGTGGAATCCTCAGGTAGCGGCAGAAATTATAGAAAAAGAAAGAATTCAACATTGGAGATCAATCACAACCACAATGATAGATTTTCTATCATTGGAGAACATTGAAAAATACGACCTATCATCGCTTGAGGCTATTGGAGGTGGAGGAGCACAAATGCCAGAAAGTGTTGCTGAGAGAATGGAGAAACTTATTGGGCTTGATTACATTGAAGCATATGGCCTGACTGAAACAATGGCCCCCATACATATTAATCCAATTAACTCTCCCAGAAAGCAATGCTTAGGAATTCCAATCTTTGATGTTGACACTCGTATCATAGAGCCCCAGCACTTAGAGGAATTAGGGCCAAATCAGATCGGTGAAATTGTGGCAAACGCACCGCAGGTTTTTGCTGGATATTGGCAAAACGAAGACGCCACCGCAGACGCATTTATTAATATAGATGGGAAAGATTTTTTTCGAACTGGTGATATAGGATACTATGATGAAGATGGTTATTTTTATTTTGTCGATCGTCTGAAAAGAATGATTAATGTATCTGGACTCAAAGTCTGGCCGGCCGAGGTTGAAGCAATCCTTCATTCACATCCCGCCATTTTGGAAGCCTGCGTCGTTGGAGATTCCGACCCGCGCACCGGAGAAAGGGTAAGAGCGGTAGTAGTTCTCAATGACAAGGAAAAAAAGCTATCAAAAGATTCATTTATTGAGTGGTGTGGAAAGAATATGGCTCATTACAAAGTCCCCAAAAGTCTTGAAATCCGAACGAATTTGCCACGTGGATCAGCTGGTAAAGTTTTATGGAAAGACTTGTAATTGTCCCAATTTGCTCAGTAAATCTTAAAAAAACATCTTTATTTTATAAAATTTGATACAGTAACGAAGAGGATAAAATGCAGGATAAAAAAATTAGTCGATTTCCTATTCCAAAATTAGGCGAATTGCCAGATGATATTAAAAACCAGTTCATCTCAGTGCAAGAAAAGATTGGATTTGTTCCAAATGTATTTTTAACGCTTGCATATAGACCGGACGAATTTAGAGCTTTTATTGCATACCACGACGCACTAATGGAGCGCAAAAGCGGTCTTTCTAAAGCTGAAAAAGAAATGATTGTGGTTGCGACATCAAATGATAATGGCTGTCAATATTGCGTGATAGCTCACGGTGCTATTCTTAGGATCCGCGCCAAGGATCCGTTAATAGCTGATCAAATTGCCATAAATTACAAGAAAGCAGACATATCTGAACGACAAAAAGAAATGTTAAAGTTTGCACTTAAAGTCTCAAATGACTCTAAATCTATTTCTGCAAGTGACTTTTCTAATTTAACAAAGCATGGTTTTAGCGATGACGATATATGGGATATCGCTGGTATAACTGCTTTTTTTGGACTTTCAAATCGTATGGCAAATTTTACCTTTATGAGGCCAAATCCAGAGTTTTATCAAATGGGAAGAGATCTAGATTAATGCTCCACAAGATAGAACTAAAAATTTACCAGCAGGATCAAAAATAAAATTTCTATTTAATTATTCGGTCTATTCCAAGATTTGTTCTTTTCTAAGCCGTTTTCGTTGCATGTTGTCCAGTTCGTCGAGTGCTTTTCGCGCATCATTAGTGTCATCAAGAGCTTTTCGGTAAACCCGCCTGACCGACGCAGGGCTCCAAGGTAAATCTGCATTACTTAACCACCTACGCAACTGGGCCGGAAGGCGGTCAAACTCTTCCATTTGACTACCTCCGACAACCCGTTTTTTCAAAGAGGTCTTACCTAAATTTCCATTCATAATACGTTAATAGGTACCCGCTGAGAAAAATCTACTTCAAACAATTGACCAGAGTTTGGGCCATGTTTCTTATTAATTTATTATAAAGCTCAGGTCCTGGCTCAATACCAAATCCCAATGGATCGATAACCTCAGTTGCTGCTTTGGTATTCCCCATAACTGTTTGAACTAACCCAGCATTAAATTGAGGTTCAGAGAGTACACAACTGATATTTTCTTTTTCTATTCTCTCAGCAATTTCAGCAATACGAGCTGCGCTTGGATCCGATGCATCCCCCAGCGATATAGCACCCGATGCGGAGAATTCGAATGTCGTTTCAAAGTACTGATAAGCATCGTGAAAAACGATAAATTTTCCACCCCGCACTGGATCTAAAGTCTGATTAATTTCAATATTAAGATTATCAATTTCAGCCTTGGCCTCATTTGCGTTGGCAAAGTAGGTGCCAGCATTATCCGGATCTATTGTTGACAACTTAGCTGCTATTTCATTTAGCCAGACCTTTGCATTGTTTGTTGATAGCCAAGCATGGGGATCAAATTCACCATGATCATGACCAGCGTGGTCATCATGATCGTCATGGTCTTTATCATGGTCATGATCATCGTGGTCATCGTGCTCGTCATGGTCTTTATCATGGTCATGATCATCGTGGTCATCGTGCTCGTCATGGTCTTTATCATGGTCATGATCATCGTGGTCATCATGATCGTCATGGTCATCATGGTCACTGTGGTCATGCGCTTCGAACAATGCACCCTCCCTATAGGAAAGCAGTGCGGTTTCCTTTAGATCAAGAAACTCCACCACATTAGTGTCGCTACCGAGAGCTTCTAAAGCCCTCCCCATCCACGGTGTTAGGCCCTCACCCATCCAAAAAATCATGTTAGCGTTTTCGATAGCTTCTGCATCTGCTGGCCTCAACCTATAATCATGAGGAGATGTTTCGTTTGGAACTATGAGTTTCGGTTCGCCAATACCATCCATAACCTTAGCTACTAATGAGTGAATTGGTGCTATGTCCGCAACAACTGAGGGAGCGTCCGCTGCTGCACTCGAACCAAGAACTAAAGTAAACGCTGAAACTGTGGTGAGTAATCTAGACATTTTATTTCCTATGATATATTATAACATAACTACTTTTCTAATGGCAGTAAATTTTTATTGCAAGAGGAAATAACATTGACATAAAAAAAAGTATCTGCGAGGGATGGCTTGTATAAAAGAGATGATGGTTTATCCAAAATATCTATGGAAACTATAGAACAATATTGTAGTGAGCATGGCTTGCAACTGACGCCTGTAAGAAAAAAGGTTTTTGAGTTTTTGCTTGATGAGCCCAAAGGATTAGGGGCTTATAAAATTTTAGATCTTTTAAGGCTATCCGGGTTTAATTCACAACCACCCGCTGCCTATCGTGCATTGGACTTTCTTGTCGAAAATGGCTTTGCACACAAGGTAGAAAGCCAAAATTTGTTTGTAGCATGTACAAAGCCAGGGTCTCATCATTCACCAGTATTTATGATTTGTAAAAAATGCGACCGTGTTTCTGAAACTCAATCAACTTCTTTGGATGCCAATATTTCTGACTCACTCAGATTTTCAGGTTTTGAAATCGAACACGCAGTTATTGAAGCTGAGGGAATTTGTAGTGTTTGTGCAGGTAGTGGGTAGTCTTGAAATTAGTATCGACCGATAAGATTAGTGTTAAATACGGTGCCAACACAGTTCTCAATAATGTTTCAATGGACGTAAGCTCTGGAGAAATCGTCACAATTGTTGGCCCAAATGGCTCGGGAAAAACAACGCTCGTAAAAACTATAATAGGTGCAATTAAGCATTTTGACGGATCACTTTTCATTAAAGATAATCTTAAAGTTGGCTATATTCCGCAGCGTTTACAAATGGATAAAACGTTGCCAATGACTGTTGAACGGTTTTTGAATCTTACACAAAAAATTAGTTCTGAAGAGTGCGAGGACGTTTTGTCGGCTGCTGGCATACCGTTACTAATTAAGAGTCAAATGGCCGATTTATCTGGAGGCCAATTTCAAAAGGTTCTGTTAGCAAGAGCATTGCAGGGGAACCCTGATATTTTAATTTTAGATGAGGCTACACAGGGCCTCGATCAATTCGGATCTGCAGATTTTTACCGGCAGATTGAAAATGTAAGAAATAAAAAAGGGTGCGCCGTTCTAATGATTAGTCACGAGCTCCACGTCGTTATGGGGGCTTCAGACAAGGTAATTTGTTTAAACGGTCATGTTTGCTGCTGTGGCGCTCCAGAAGCTGTTGCTAGTATGCCAGAATATCACAATTTATTTGGCATGGAGACAGATGGAGCACTAGCCCTTTATAAACATCAACATAATCACAAACATCATATTGACGAAAGTATAAGCGAGGTCAGTGTATAATGTTAACTGACTTTATGGTTCGAGCTACAATTGCTGGCATAGCAGTTGCGATAGTAGCTGCACCATTAGGTTGCTTTGTTGTCTGGCGAAGAATGGCTTACTTTGGAGATGCTACGGCGCAAGCTGCCATGTTAGGAATCGCGATGGCATTGGCTCTAGACATTCCTATATTTGGAGGTACCTTAATTGCTGCACTGCTCATGGCATGGGCAGTAACTCAACTTTCTGGCAGCTCTTTAGCCTCTGATACACTTTTAGGTGTTTTTGCTCATGCTGGTCTGGCAATGGGTCTAGTTATTGCTTCATTTTTATCTGGTGTGCGAATAGATCTAATGGCATATCTTTTCGGTGATATTCTGGCAGTCACCCAAATGGATCTATTTGTTATAATTGTGGGAATGCTACTTGTTATTGCGTTAATTTATTGGCGGTGGAGTTCTTTACTGATTTCTACTCTGAATGAAGAGTTAGCATATTCTACGGGTGTAAACCCTAAAAAAGAGAAGATGTTTTTAACAATCGCTTTAGCCATCACTGTAGCAGTATCAATTAAAGTAGTAGGCATCCTATTAATAACAGCTCTATTAATAATACCAGCGGCTGCCGCGCGAAATATTTCCCGAACTCCTGAGCATATGGTTATATGTACGGCCATTTTTGGAATAATTTCTGCTATTGTGGGACTTCAATTCTCTTACTATTTTAATTCACCACCTGGACCTTCAATAGTTTGCGTTTGCCTCACCTTCTTCATATTTTTTTCGAGCATCAAGTTACTGAAAATATCCTAAAATTTTAACTGGTCTGAAAGTTTTTTTGTGAAAGATACAAAAGTTCCAATAACGCTACTTACTGGTTTTCTTGGTGCAGGAAAGACTACTCTTTTAAATTCTGTTCTTTCTGATGACAGTCACAAACGCATAGCTGTAATAGTGAATGAATTTGGCGAGCAAGGGCTGGACCACCATTTAATAGAGCAAAGTTCCGACGGTGTGTTTTTAATGCAATCTGGATGCTTGTGCTGTTCAATACGAGGTGATTTACCCAAAACCATAGAAAGGTTAATACGAAAAAACATACGCAATGAAATTAATTTTGAGCGCATTGTTATTGAAACCACAGGGCTAGCTGATCCCGGTCCTATTATGCAAACACTGCTTTTGGACAACGTTTTGGCATCTAGCACGAGATTGGATGGGATAATAACAGTCGCTGATGCAGTCAATGGATCAAAAACTCTTGATGACCAGTTTGAGGCGGTATCTCAAGTCGCCATGGCAGATCTGGTTATCTTAAGTAAAACCGACATTGCTTTGCCGAAACAGATACAGGACTTCGAGAATAAACTTACGTCGATTAATCCAACTGCAAACATTGTCCATTCGATAAATGGTAAGGGCATTAATGAAAATTTGTGGGGTCTAAATGCCCTGAAAGAAAAATCGAATTATGAAGAAGTTTTACGTTGGACTACTGGTCTTGATACAAATCTGTCTGAATTAAAAAATCTTAGTGGATTAGCTCCCGCAAAAACTATTTCAAAACCCACTTTTAATCACGATAGTAAAATCGAAACTTGTTCAATTATACTGGACAACCCACTATCAAATACAACTTTTGATAATTGGCTAGATACATTAGTCGGAATAAAAGGTTCAGATATTCTTAGGATCAAGGGTCTCGTTTTTTTAGAAGGTATTGAAGCGCCTTTTGTTTTTCATGGAGTGCAGCAAATTTTCGATCCACCTGTTCAATTAAAAACTTGGTCGAATGAAGATCGCAAATCTCGTATTGTTGTGATTGCCCGAAATATTTCTCAGCACCAATTGCAGAAGAGCTTAGAGATGCTGCGAATTCAAAACCACGATTAAAAATATTTATTAAAAAGTTCTTAGGATGACCGATATGATTTTGCGATCAAAGTTGCGGTCACAACATTAGAAATTCGAATTATTTCGAATAAGTTTTTTCTAATTTAGACAACCTTTTTATCAATTCTTTTTCTAAAAACTTCATTTCGTAAGGCTTCATTTTTTTCCATCGCTGGCATTCCTGCCTAGTACGACCACAACCCAAGCACCAACTATTCTGACCCGAAAAGTCACATACATCGATACAGGGGCTTTTACGCTTTTTCACAATCTATACTCTTACATTTTCGTTAAAAATAGTACTCAAGCGTTCTGATCATTCAAACATAATATATCTTGCTCTTCGATCTGATCAATCGGTTTTGCAATACGCCAACTTTTAATTGATCCATCATGATTGTGTGCAGTAACAACTGTTTCAGTGGAGGGGCAGCCTGGTTCATGACAGTTAAGCTCTGCGACTGAAAGCGTAGTTGTTTCAAGAACCGCAAAATGTTCACTGAATGTAGCCTTTATACGTTTAATTGCTTCTCCATTAGGTTTAGATTTATTAAATAATTTAATCATTTGCTGCCCCAGCCCAAAGAGTGGCAAATAGTACTTGCCCTTTTTCATCACCAATCAGAATATGGGATAGAGACCGTGTAACTACTATAGAAGTAATTTCTCTTTCGGTCGCATTCTTTAGCACAATTGCATCTTTACTTTCATCAATTTCCGCTAGAAGGACTTCACCATTCTTGAAGCCAGTAAATACTGCATTTTCTTTTGAAAGAGCACGAACGCATGTGGCTATTTGCTTTTCCCCATCTGCCACGCAAACGGGGGAACGACCCAGTGGTCCATCTTTACCATCAAATGGCCAACAAATTGCGGCATCTGCCCCCGATGTTACAAGATAAGGATTATCACCTACCCAATCAAAGCTTTTAATCTTTGCTGGATAACCTGGCATTGCAAGATCGGCTTTATCTCGTAAACGCCAGCCGTGGAGAGCGTTCTCTTGCATAATTGTAATGATGTATTTGTCATCTGGGCTGAATGTAACAGAGCTATGAAAACCCTTCCAAATAAGCTTTTTCGATTTCCATCTACGGGCACTGGCTTCCCAAATGGTTACGCCACCATAATGCGCAACCGCAAGTCGTCTGCCTTTTGAGTCAAATGTCAAACCACCGATAGTACTATTATGCTCTAAAACTTTTACATTATTATCTTTGTTTGACCAAATATGAGCTTTCCTACCTGAAGAACAAACAAACGAACCGTTACTAGCCGCCACGCAATCAACCCATCGAGAACCAAAATTTGCTATTTCCTCTACGTCACCATTCAAGCTAATTCGTAAAAACCTGCCATCATCGCCACCCGTAAATAAGAAATTTTCATTACTTACCATGCAAAGGATAACACCACGGTGCGGTTTTATCGAAAAGGGTTCGATACCAGCNTGAAAAAATCTAATTGAACCATCTCCAAACCCTACTGCAATGGTCTCATNAATAGAGACAGCCGCCGTAACTGGTGCACCAAAATCATATTGAAATGCCCGACGCTCAAGTTCTGTTTGTTTAAACATATAATAGCTCTTAAATCGACGTGCAGCCTATACTTTGCAACTCTCAAAACCTTCTTTTAGGCCCATGTTCTCAACGCCGCGACCTATAAAAACTACTCTAGAATTACGTGGTTTTCCTGTCGGCCATGGACCCATGGGAGAACCATCCATCAACATATGAACACCTTGAAATACATAACGATCATCCTCTCCATCAAAATTTAATATTCCCTTTGATCGCAAAATATCTTGTCCTTTTGTCTGTAAAACCTCACCAAACCAATTTTGAAACTTTTCTAAATCTAATGGTGTATCAGAGACATATGAAACACTAGTGATGTCATCATCATGATCATGATCATGATCTGAGTCTAAGAAATCAGGTTCAACCTCAAGTACTCTATCTAAACTAAATGAATTTAGCCCAACTATTTCATCAAGTGGTGCATCACAGTGCGCAGTTTTTATAATCTTGGCATAAGGATTAATTTTGCGGATACGGCTCTCGATAAGACCTAAATTTTGGCCTTCAATAAGATCAGTTTTATTTAATAGAACAACATCCGCAAACGCTAATTGTTCCTCTGCTTCATGATGTTCTCCCAATTGAGATTCCAAATGCACTGCATCTGCTACTGTGACTATGGCATCCAAGTTAGTTTTATCGGCAACATCTTGATCAACAAAGAATGTTTGAGCTACCGGAGCCGGGTCAGCGAGGCCAGTAGTTTCAACGATTATAGCATCAAGTTGATCCGCTCGCTTCATTAATCCGCTTAAAATACGAATTAAGTCACCTCTAACTGTGCAACAGATACAACCATTATTCATCTCAAAAACTTCCTCATCTGCATCAACAACAAGGTCGTTATCTATTCCCTCCTCACCGAACTCGTTCACAATAACGGCATATTTTTTACCATGCCTTTCAGTTAATATTCGGTTTAAAAGTGTGGTTTTGCCTGCGCCTAGAAAACCAGTTAAAACTGTTACTGGAACTTGGTTAGAGTCTAACATTGNACTTCCTTTCATGCTGTTGCCAAGNNATTATATTTGCGCACTAAACNTCCTNNAAACGCTTNGAAANNTTNCATCTGGGANAATTNANTNTTTAATTNATAAGGTAAATAACACATTCTNTTTTNAAAGCAAATGTTATAACATTACTTTGCAGCCTATTGTCATTAAGACAACTTTTATGTTTATACCAGTTTTTATAACAATTTAAATATCCATGAGGAGTAGGCCATGCCAGCTACTGAATTTAAATTTTTAAATCAGAATGCTGAAAAAATTACTATATCAATCGGAGTGGTAATGATTGCTTTTGGATTTTTTGTGAGTGTAACAAGCGATAGTAAATCATTAACATCATTTATACCTTCGTGCCTCGGTCTTGTTTTATTTATTCTAGGTTTTTTATCTCTATGGTTTCCTAGAAAGAAGTCGCTTTTTATGCATCTAGCAGTAATAGTTGGACTTTTAACCTTTATCGGTGGATTAGATATCTTGCGGTCAATACTAGGCGATGGTCTTTTAAAAAACAATTTTTGGGCAGATATATCTAAATTATTTCTATTAGTAGCCGGAGGATTTCACTTATTCATTTGCATTCAATCTTTTAGGTACATTAGAAAACAGAATGTTGAGTACTGAACCATGCAAGATAAAGTTCTGCTGTTACGATGTGTTTCTATCAACATCATGCGGTTTTAAGCCTGAAAACTACAGCAAGCCATATCCAGAGTTTCCTTGTCAGGTTTCCATAAAACAGGGATGTTTTTCCACTTCTTTAAATAAAATAAAGATGTTGTAAGTATTAGTATCACTCGGGGAAAGCGCTAAAAAACTACATTTTTTTTTAAGCGCTCAAAACTGCTTGAAGTCATCAACGGTTTAAAACATTTTAATACTTTATCGGTTCCATCAATGGTCGGAGTTGGTCTAACTTTTTTGTAAATACTTACTAACGAAAATTGCTTGAAGGCAGCGAGAGCCTAGAAGTTCATCCTAAAAACTAGCTTATAAAAGTATAGAGCCTGTTATTCCTTGGTTTTTACACCTTTTACCGCATTAGCAAATGCGTAAGTAATTATATTATNATCAGAATCTCGCTCTAATGTATTATTTAGCTTTACTTTAATCTCTGTTACAGTCTCAGGACTTAAAGCTTTCAATGTTCCTGACATCGAGGGGCCTACTGAATATATATTCCAGTAGTCATCAAAGTTTTTGAATGAGCGTTTTACATAAAAAGTTGTAGTTTCTACCCCAGACATTCCTAAATCAGTCCATATTTCTTTCATGTTTCTTTTTTGGGATGCATGCACGCTAGGAGGTAAAGGATACTCGATTCCAATCTCCCTCAGAATTTTATGCATTGGCTCCATAGGCAATCCTCCGGATATTACGTCCCAAGCGTATGCCGCCAAAGTTCCTCCCGGTTTAGTCACCCTCAGCATTTCCGCGACACCCTTTTTAGGATCTGGTACAAAAAATATAACCAATGCCATTATTGAAGCATCAAATTTATCGTCTTGAAATGGCAAGGACATTGAATCCCCAACCTCAAATTGGGATGGAACATTGATTTCCCGCCTGCTAGCATAATCAATTTGAGCACTTGAAGGATCAATACCAGTTATGCTTGATGGGTTACATAAGTCATCAATTTGAACAGAAAATGCTCCGTTTCCACACCCCACATCTAAAAAATTTAGTGATTTAGAAAATTTAATCCAATCAATAAATTGGGCCCCTACTTTACGGGACCATACACCCATAAAACGTTCATAACTTTCACCATCATCAAAAATAATTTCAGNTATATTGTCAGTCATAATCAGAATCCGATTTTGGAAACTTTAAANCTCAATAAAGTTAATTTAAGAAATTTATTTATTCAATAACAAGCTAGAACGTTTTGAAAATAAAGTGTAACCAAGTGCAAATATTTATCATAAATATTTAAATTTCTAACGTGGTAATAGTAATTTGAACCCTGGCGTCGTTTTAGCACTTTTNGGTGCCTTAATTTTAACACCTGATACACTATTGATGAGGTTATCAGAACTGACTGGTGGTCAAATGGTCGCTTGGAGGGCAACCCAAGCCGGTAGTATTTTCTTTTTGATCGGGCTTATTCCATTTATTTTATCAAGAAGTTTGGTAAAACCAAAAATATGGTGTAAAAGCTTTGCGGCTCTTGTCGTTGTTCAAATGGCAAATGTTTTTTGTTTCGCATATGGTATCTACCTTGCTCCCGTAGCGATCGTTTTAATCGCAGTAGCTACTGTTCCTGTTTTCTCAATTATCTTAGGTGCAGTAGTATTACAAGAAGCGGTGGATATTAGAACTTGGGCTATAGTTCTTATAGTATTTTTTGGTGTAACTCTATCTGTAATAGGTGATATCAATTCGTATGATGTATTTAACTCATCGTCGGTATTAGGTGGTCTGTGTGGCCTCGTAGTAGCCTTAAGCCTTGCCTGTAATTTTGTAATTATAAGAAAAAATAAAGAAGTTGCATTTCCACTAGCACTTGGAACTGGTGGAATTTTGTGCGGATTATTGGCGTTTTATTTTTGGCCAAGCGCATCAGAAATTAATCTGAAAGGTATGTTTTATATATCAATCACTGGCTTATTCATTCTTCCACTATCATTTATACTTTTATCAAAGGCCTCCAGAATGACACCGGCCTCAAATGTCAGTATTATTATGCTTTTAGAAACTATATTGGGACCGTTATGGGTGTGGACATTCACGGATGAAAGCCCCAAATTTCTTACAATTATTGGGGGTACTATTGTTATTTTGGCTCTAACTTACTTTTTCT
>FUFK010039852.1_pt1 | contig 40653 bp, 25 predicted proteins | sample 1021851 | NCBI WGS metagenome assembly FUFK01 (sample SAMEA51879418, study PRJEB19060) | metagenome
AGTCTGAGGTATTGGCTGCGGCGTATTTTGTGGAGCAGGAGATCCTTGCGGCTGTTGGCAAAGCACTATCCCGGATGCAACAAGGATGAGAACTTGTAGAAACAGGCACCGCATTTTGTTCCCTGCAAAAGTTTGTAGAAAAACACAAAAACCGGGTTTAGAAACTAGCCAAGCTTGTTTCGCAATTGGTCATTCACAATCTTTGGATTTGCCTTTCCACCCGATGCTTTCATTACCTGACCGACAAAAAAACCAAACAGTTTCTGATTGCCCGCACGAAAATCTTCTAACTGTTTGGGATTATCGGCAATTACAGTTTCTACAATACGGGCAATGGTATCGGGATCAGAGATTTGTTCAAAACCTTTTTCCGCAATAATTTTGGGGGCAGGATCCCCTGTTGCAAACATTTCAGCAAAAACTTCTTTAGCCTGATTATTATTGATTTTTCCCGACTCTACTAATTGCAAAAGTTCTGCAAGGTCTTCAGGCGAAACTAAACTTTCAGAAGCCGTACGCCGCGATTCATTTAGAAGTCTCGTAAATTCGCCCAATACCCAGTTTGCAGCCAACTTTGGATTTGCGGAGATTCTGGCCGCAGTCTCGAAAAATTCTGCGAAATCACGTGTTGCAACCAATTGCGAAGCGTCGGAATAGCTTATTCCATAAGTCTCAGTAAATCTGGTTCGCATCTGCTCTGGCAATTCCGGCAAAGACCTTTCCACAGTTTCAATAAATTCGCGGGAAACGCGAAGCGGCTGAAGATCAGGCTCAGGAAAATATCGGTAATCGTGAGCATCTTCCTTGCTCCTCATAACACGGGTACGATTTTCCTTTTCGTCCCAAAGCCTTGTTTCCTGACGAATCTCTTCGCCCGCCTCGTATGCCGCAATTTGTCTTTCGATCTCGTATTCGATCGCCTTTTGCATAAATCGGACCGAATTCAGATTTTTTAATTCTACTTTATTATTGAACTTCGTTTCCCCGGTCTTTCGTACGGAAACATTAGCTTCACATCGTAGATTGCCTTTTTCCATGTCGGCCTCACTTGCTCCAACCCATTGTAGAGCGCGACGGACATGATTGACATAATCGTACGCCTGCCAGGACGACCTAAAATCAGGTGCCGTTACAATTTCCGCAAGTGGAGTCCCTGCTCTGTTCAAATCAATATAAGAATAACGGTCAACTTCGGGAAGTCCTTCGTGCACATTTTTGCCTGCATCTTCCTCAAGGTGCAATCTGACGATTCTTACAGTAAGCGGCTGCCAGTCACGCGCGTGGCCATGCTCATCGCGCTCGGCGGTCATAATTGTGAGCCTTCCATCCGCGGAAAAAGGGCGGTCGTATTGCGAGATTTGATAACCTTTAGGTAAATCCGGGTAAAAATAATTCTTACGGGCAAAAATGGATTCTTCCTGAATTTGAAGCCCAAGGGCAATCGCTGCCCTGGCCGCCAATTCGACCGCCCTTTTGTTTAAAACCGGAAGAGCTCCCGGCAAACCCAGACAAACAGGACAAGTATGCGAATTGGGTTCACTGCCAAAGTCAATGGCACAGCCACAGAAAATCTTTGTTTTTGTGGCCAATTGAGCATGGATTTCCATGCCGATGATAGCTTCCCAACCTTCTTTCATATAATAAAAAAGCGAATCATCACAATGATAATCCGCCTACAAAAATAATTCAAAAACCCCAGTGAATCTTGTCTTAATGGCGCCTTCGCGGTTGTACTCGTTCTACACGCGGCGGAGGCCAGATGTTGCTGGAATAATTACCTGGCTCATAAATAATTTCAAAAGGGGTTGCCCGCCATCGCAAGGGGCTATAATAAGGCCGAGTCCAAACCTGGGAATTCGGATAAAGTCTGTTTCCGTAAAGATAAAATAATGAGTAGTTAATTTCTCGGGCTTGTGGAATGACTATGCCAAATCGTTGGGTCACAATAGTTTGTTCGGCGGCCTCGGCCTGCTCTCTTGCCAATCTCTCCCGTCGCAGCCTGAAGGAAAGATCCTCACGCTCTTTTGCCTCGATTGCTTCACGTTTCGCTACTTCTTCAGGTGTGAGTCCGAGGCGTCGGTAATAATCCTCAAGATCTTTTTCAGCCTGAAGACGTCGCAGGCGAAACTTCTCTAAATCAGCATTAGTTACTGTTTTTGTTTGAGCAGACGAACTAATAAAAGAAGCTGTTAATATAAGCAATATCAGGAAAGATCTTTGTCTCATGCCTTCACCTCCAGGCCGTCAACCAATCGGTTTTTGAACGCATTTTATCACACAATTTGAATTACTTAACGTTTTTCTTTCCGGGCCCGGTTTCATTGCCGGGCCTCGGAAATGTAATAAGGTCAGAATTGGAAACTGGCTCCGATTCTACCTGTTCTGCCAATTGTCTTGAAGCCATTTTCATAGTACTTAAATCCGAAAAGATTCTCGATTGTACCAAACAATCTCAAAGAAAAACGTTCGCTTTGAAGTGGAATCGTATATCCAGCGGTAATATCGCCTCTCCTGTTACCCTTAAAACGGTAAACATAAGTCGAGAACACGGAATTACTAAAAATCGGAGCTAAATAAGATGACTCGGCCGTTAGATCGAAATTGAGCCAGAATCGTTTGAATCTTTGCGTCGCAGATAGTGTAAAAGCATGCGATGGTATGCCTAATGTACGAACTATCCCGCTACCTGAAACCTGAGGCTCTCTTTGATCGCTGTTAACGTAAGTATAACTTGCAAAGACATCGGTCGCACGGCGTGCCTTCAGACGAAGAGAAAACTCACCGCCGCGGGAAATTCCTCCCTTTTGATTTACGTATCCTCCGAAAGGCCTCGACGTCGAACCAATATTACGGACTACGTTGCCAAATCCAATGATATCAATCAAGCGGGTGTAAAAATACGTCGCTGATACTACGGCGCGGCCGCTAAAAAAGTATTGTTCTACCCCCGCATCAATAGCAGCTGCCTTTTCCGGTTTCAGATCGGGATCTCCGAGTGCTATAAATTGCGGACCGAAAAAGTTGCTAAAAAACGATCCGAAGCGTTCGTATAGAGACGGGACGCGATATCCGCTGCCGAAATGTAGCCGCAACTTCGTCTGCGATGTTCGGAAGAAATATGAAGCGGCTCCGTCGAAGGTTACCGCAGATGGTGGGTTTTTAGATATGATGTTGCCGTATGGTGCATTTTGGAGGCTAAAAACCGGATCTCCGAGTCTGAACCTTTGGAAACGCACGCCGCCTGCAAGCTGTAGCCGGCCATCAAATGCATTTGCCAGGTCCTGTACAAATAATGTATCGGAGCCCTGTGAGACACGGGTGAAAAAATTGCCGTTTCCGGTGGGAGTTAATCCGATATTTTCAAATTTTTCATCCTCGAATTCATAACCGAATCGGAAATTTTGAAAGCGGTTTGGAGTAAAATCAAACGAGAGATTTGCCGTGTGGATCTGGCCTTTGAATATACTTGTCGATGAACTTTGAAATCCGACACCAAGCGGCCCTGATTCATTTCTTCGGCGCGTTGACAACCCTGAATAGAGTCCGCGAAAAGCCAGTTTGTCATTTATAGCGTGGCTGTAAACAATTTGCGCGTTGAAAAACTGAGAAAACTGGCGATCGTCCGGATCATCAGCATCTGGTGTAAAATTTACGCCGGGTTTTGCAACAATGATTGTATTATTTGAAGCCGGAAGCGTGCCTCTGGTGTCAGGGTTTGAATTAAGCCTGACATATGCATCTGATACGAAAAAGCGTGTCGATAGCAAAGATGAAGTGTCCGGCCTAAAGTCTATTCTGGACTGGAAATTGGTATTGTGAGCATTGTCATTACCATCAATTCCCTTTGTATAGGCTGTTCTCGAAACCCCCAAGCCATAAGCAAACCTGCCGTTTTCAGTACCATCTGAAATATTTGCGCGAAAACGTGCCAGACCAAGCCCTCCTCCGCCGGCAGAGACTTGACCGTGGAAACCGGGAGTGGGTGCCGGCGTTCTAAAGTCGATCGTACCGCCTATGGCATTGGTGCCGTACAATGATGACCCCGGCCCGCGTAGTACTTCGATCTCGTTCACTGATGTAAGAGTTATATCTGCCAGAAAGGGTGAAGCGTCTCCCGTAATTGCTGATGAATCTCTTAACCTAACGCCGTCTAACAGCAGCGCTGTGTCTTGATTTCTAAGCCCGCGGGATTTGATTGTGGCAAGGCGTCCAAATCCACCAAGTTGCTGAATCCGAATACCGGGAATAATTCTAATTGCATCGACCAAAGTAATATCTGCTCTCTCACGCAGCTCGAGTGCCGATATAGTGTCAACTGATTTAGAAACATTTTGTACGGACTGTTCAGTATCGGCTGAAACAATAACTGTCTCATTTACTAATTTTGCGGGTTCAAGTCTTAGTTCCGTTTGCGAATCAGACGTGACTATTGCCTTGGCAAAAAACAAAGTTCCATTGCGAGTGCTGCGTGCTTCAACAATAAATGTCCCTGATGCATTAAATGTGAAGGCCCCCGATGCGTCTGAAAAAGTTGTCTGAACCGGCCGGTTTGTTTCCGGGCTTTTGAGTATTACCTCTGCACCCGCAACCGGACCGGCATCATTTGTAACGCGTCCCTCGATCTTAGCCGTTTGGCCATTGATATTTAGCAAAAACAATAAAAGTGAAATTGAAGTTAAAAGTATTTTCGTCATTTTTATCTCCTTTCCTGCCCAACGCAGGATAGTTTGTTAACCCGACAGTTGCGCAAAGTTCCCGGCTTCGCCAGATTTTTCCGGCTCACGGTTGCGTGGGCAGCCCCGGATTTTCACCGGAGTTCCTTTGCGACAACTGTCAAACACAGCAAGCATTCACGAGACGGAAAACTTGCCAACATTGAAATCAATACAAAATAGTGATTCGTGGTCTCATCTTTTGCGAATCGATTTCTACGGATGCTTCTATACCGTATGTTTTCCTTAAATTATCCGATGTCAAAACCCTGGTCGGTTCACCAATATCGATGAGTCTTCCACGCTCCATCAAAAGAACCGTATCGGCGAAATAAGACGCCAGATTCAAATCGTGCGTGACGATCACCGCAGATCCGCCGCATTCTTTGCAGCGTGAACTAACGAGCTTAAAGATCATACTCTGGTTTCCCGGATCAAGATTTGCTGAAGGTTCGTCAAGCAAGAGTATTCTTGCCTGAGTAGCAATGGCACGCGCCAAAACAGCTCGTTGACGTTCTCCTCCGGACAATTCGTTCATCAAACGATTGTCGTAACCACTGAGATTACAGAGAGCAATTGCGTTTTGAACTGCTGCAATATCTTCGGATGAATCAGGTCCAAATCCAAAAGAATGTGAATACCTGCCCGAAAGCACATATTGAAATACGGTAATAGGAAATTTGGTCTCATTTTCCTGTGCAACAACTGCAACATTAGTTGCCAGTTCCCGCCGTGAGAGCGAGGCGACATCTTTCCCAAAAATGGTTATGCTACCGCCCGAAATCGGCACGGTGCGGTTAATACATCTTAGTAGCGAACTTTTCCCCGCACCGTTTACACCCAGAATTACAAGCAAAGACCCGATCGGGAGATCAAATGTAACATCAGAAACCGCTCTGTAATTGCCGAAATTGACAGAAACATCGGAGAGCCGCAGGGCAGCAACCTCAGATTGCCCGGTTATCGTAGTCTCTTTTAATGTCCGATCACGGGTCATTTTCTTAGTAAATAAATAAACATCGGTGCACCAACCAGAGCGGTAATTGCCCCTACAGGCAGTTCTCTCGGAGCAATTGAAACACGTGCCACAGTATCCGCAATTACAACAAAAGATGCACCAACGAATAATGACATCGGTAATACAAAGCGATTATCACTGCCACCGGCCAGCCTGACCAGATGTGGAACAGTGAGCCCGACATAACCTACGGAACCGCCTGCGGCAACTGATGCTCCAACTAAAGCACTTGCGGCAGCAAAAACAGTCAGCCGAACCAGTGCTGTCTCAACTCCAAGGTCTAAAGCATCCCGCTCGCCTATCATCATCAGATTCAGTGCCCGCGATTGTTTAATTAGAGCAAAACCTGCCAGAATTAATGTGATGCCTGTTATGGCTACACTCCAATAAGTCGCTTGGGATAAATCACCAAGCAGCCAAAAAGTAAAACCCTGAAGCCGGGCTGCATCCAAAACTGAAGTCAATAAGATAATCAGAGATGAAAGAAACGTTGTAACGATCACACCGGAGAGAACAAGGCGTTCAGAAGTCATTCCCGCTGCAGTCTTTGCGATGCGATAGACTATAAAAGTTGCCGTTGCGGCGCCTGTAAATGCCATAACCGGCCGAGAAAATGGAATGCTTTCGAGAAATACAAAAGCGAGCAAAGTCCCGAGAGCTGCACCGTTTGAAACCCCCAGAAGATAAGGCTCAGCCAGAGGATTGCGAAGCAAAGCCTGTAACGCGGCACCTGAAATCGATAAACTTGCGCCGACTGTTGCAGCCAGCAAAACCCTCGGAAGCCGGATTTCCAATAAGATGCTCTTTTGTAAATCGCTAATCGAATGAAAGTTTATCGGTTCGCTGCCAACGGAAACACCTATGGCAACTGACAGCAATAGTAGAAAAAAAGAAATCAGCAAGGTTTTAAGCGATACTTTCAAAATTAATAACCTGCCTTTTGTGAAATTGCCATGTCCGGGTGCAGAAGTCTTGCAATATCAGATAACGCTATAACTGAACGTGGGCCGGGGCGTGAGAGAATATCCGCATCCAGCCTGTAAATTTTCCTGTTGAGCATTGCCGGAGAATTGGAAAAAGCATCGTTGGGTTCTGCATTGTCTTCACTTGTCGTCAGTATGATGACATCCGGCTTGAGGGCGGCAGCCGTCTCACGACTGAGCCTCGGATATGCTGTTGGAATCTGCTTTGTTACCGGCTCTCCGCCGGCTTTTTCTATAATATCGATAAGAAAAGAATCCGCGCCGATAGTAAAAAGCGGGTCTCGGGAAATCTGCATAAAAACACGTGGTTTTTCTCGTTTAGATGTATTCTCGCTGACAGACCTTATTTGTGATTCAACTTCGACCGCTGCCCGTTCGGCTTTATCTTCAATGTCGAAAATTTTTCCGAGCGTGCGAATACTCCGCACTATATCTTCCAGGCTTTTAGGAGCGACGACAAAAACAGGAATTCGTTGCCGTTCGAGTTGTGAGAGCGTGCCTTCCAGCTGCGAAGCAGTTGAAATCAGAACAAGATCCGGTTTCAAAGCAATAATCGTTTCAATGTTAGGTGCCTGGGTATCCCCGACTTTAGCTATTTCCTTTGCTTGCGGCGGATAATTGCAGTATGTAGTAACTCCGACCAATTTGTCGCCGGCACCGACGGCAAAGACCAATTCAGTCAAGTTTGGAGCCAATGAAACAACACGCGTGATATTAGTAGGAATTATGACCGTTCGGCCAAGATCGTCAGTCACCGGCCTTACATCATTTTCACTCGCAATCTTCGAAGACGAACATGAAGAAAGATATGCGGTTGCGAAGATAAGCGTAAATAGCAAGCAGGCAACTATGGGTCGGAAAATTCTGGCGAAATTAATAAACATAATGTCTCCGGTCTGCGGTAACGCATTAATTCCACACTACCGCTTGCCGAAGCCATTTAAAGTGAAGACTTCATGCGGGCCGTCGTGGTTTTGACGCGAAACCGACGAATGGCAAAACACTTCGGCGTGGTAGCCCGGCTGTTCCGCCGCATAGGAAAACATTTCATTTTTTCCAAACGGACGGTTCACGGTGACGCGATCGCGCGGGATTCAAACCCGCTTCCCCACTAAGCCGCATTGTTACGGCACCGAAGCGATTCACTGTAAAGATCGAAAATCCGATTATTTCGTTTCCGTAGTGTAATGTCAATCAATAACCATGTAATACTCTTTGCCAATGAATCTGCTGTTTTTCATTTCGATTGGGCACTTATTGGAACAGAGAGAATGTCTCCATTGTAAACAAAATAGATTTTGTCCTCTGTTACCCACATATCCATACTTGAAAAAATCAATCCTGGTAATTTAAGAAGCGGTGTGAATAAAAAGCGGTCTGAACGATATTTACCGACCAGTGTACCAGCTCCATACCTTGGTATGGCAGCCCAGAATTCATTAGGTTGACCGGTTGGTTGCAGTGGCCTGAAACTCTGTTGAACAAGCGGGCGTACTTCACCGGCGATTTTTACGCTCTTTCCGTTTAAAGGATTATAGAGTCGATACAGATCACCGGAATCAATGCTGTAAAACATCAATTTGCCGGAATCATCAATTGGATATTCTTCTATCGGGTCAATAAGTATCAGATTCGTGCCCGGAATGACAAAAGATGGGTAATAATAACCCTCTTCTGTCTCTGAAAAGTTTGTCGTCTTACCAGTCAGCAGGTCAATTTTGACCAACTGCCAACTCTGCCCAACGTTATAGGCAAATGCCCACCTTGCATCTGCAGAAATCAATATTGGCTCAAATTCACCTCTGGCGACCAAAGTTCGCCGGCCCGACTGAATTTTATATATACCTTTCCTGTCAGCGGCAATCTCGATTCCGCGAGACATGAGCTTCCATCTCGATGCCTTATTTTCATCACCATATTGCGGAATATAAGTAAAATCCGATGGCTGTCCAATCGGAATTTTTGTGCCGTCGCCTTCGATAATGTGCCATCCCAGAGCGCCGTATTCTGCCTTGTATCTGAGCTCTTCGATTTTCTTTTGAAGAGCAGTTATTTCTGGCTCAGGTTTAGAATCAGCAATTTCATCATTTTCAGTAATTTCACTTAAATCTCCCGCCTGGTTTTGCATTTCATCAAACATGGCGGCATCTAAATCGGATTTAAAACGGCGACTCAGTGATGCATCCTGTAGGACGGCAATCAGTTTACCGTTTAACACCAGTACCGTTTTTGCGGGATATCCTGTGTCCGAGTAAACAATCTCCAGTCCTTTGATTTTTTCCGATGGCAGGTAATGTAATTTGCCCTTGGTCTCTGCGAAACTCCTGAAAATACTTTCTAATCCGTCAAAGAATTGAGAAGGCTTATCTCCGTATAATCCGAAAATACGTTGTCCTCCGGATCGTCCAAACATTAAAAACTCTACAGCTTTGCAATTACTTTTACATTCGAAAAATGCCGGAAGATTGTCCACAGGAAACATGGAAAGAAAAGACTTTAAAGCTCCAAACTCATCATCAGAAAGTTTTCTCTCCAGGTACCGCACCTGATCGGTCCATTCCTGAAAAACATAATGATCTGAATAAATCAGAATTGTATAATTCTTAAAGCCATAGGCTCCCAAAATATCTTCCTGAGAATTCAGCCTGTCTCGAAGATATTGTTCATTATGTATAAATTGACTCCGATCCTCGGGGCTTGGTTCTGAGAGGTAATAAGCAATGCCCGGAACAACAGAATCAAACAGTTCTATGAGAACGTTGCCCGGAATCCGGTCACTTGCAAGACCTTGAAACCATATTCGCGAGCCGAGAACGCGCTTTTGGTCACTTTTTCCGGCCCAGAGAATTCGTCTTGCTTCAGGTGAGTCCTCAGCAATCAAATACATTTCTGCTGCGGTAGAAACCAGGGAATCCGTATTTTCCAGTTCCCGCTTAGCCAAAGACAAATTGATAGGTAACCGGATTAAACGCGCACAGGCAAATGCCATTGCCTTCGACCGCTTATCAGCACTTTCTAAAAACTTTTCTATTTCAGTTGAATTTTCCTCCAGACAAAGAGCTATTGCATTATAAACCCCGGCTAGTGATTTGAGTTTTTCCAATTCTCGGGAGTACTTTGTATGGATCGTCTTACGCGCCTTTAAAACCTCGACCACATCCTGCGCATCGAAATTGCGGCTCATAACGTCTTCGAGATTCAGAGCTACTGATGCCTCTGCATCAAAGCGAAGTAAAAAGAAGCGAATCGCCTCCGACAATTGAGGTTCGGAATTCTTGAAGTACCGCATTCTTTTCAGCAGTTCGTCAGTAATTTTTTCTCTTTCCGGAACCAATCGTGGAACAATGCTGCTTATGACCACTAATTTACGTTCGTCTTCGATTGCCGCATTATTTTGTTTTTCATTAAGTAAATTCCAACAATCTTCTCCACCCTCATATTCTTCCGGGTTATTTTCCTGTGTGGGGTTATCAACGCCCTTGTATTGCTCAAATTCAGATCGAAGCGATTGCGATGACTGTGGTAAAAAATCGCTCTCCGGCTCGGTGAGATTGCCCCTGCTTACATAACTTTCAATTTTTTTTGCTACACAAAGTTTAAACCGATTGTATGTGCTTAAATTTGATTGTTGGGTTATTTCAGCACCTTCGATTCCTAAACGTAGAGTTTTTACTATGGCATCTGCCAGTTCCGCCGGAGTAAACCCGCCGCTGTTAACTATTGCCTCAAGAATCAAAGTTTTTAATGAGGGCTCTTCTATCTGTTCATGAGCCCGACGCAGCACCTGCAATGCTATTGGGTCTTTTTGTTTTGATAAGGCAGTAACAATACTGTTGATAACCGAAAAATTAGATTCGGAAGAGAAATAGACATCAAGTACGGTATTGATCGTACTTGTATTTGAGCTTGAACTAACCACTCTCGAACTACTGTCTGAACCAATGTTTGACGTGCTAATTACGCTGTTGACATTGCTGTTTGTAGCGACAGTATTCGCAGAGGTATTTGCTCGCGTATTGGATATTACCGCACTGTTTGTTTTTTTCGCGTTATTTTCATTATTTCTCCGTTCAATCAAAATTCGGTTTAAGTATTCACTAAGCATTGCAGCAGAACCCGGAACTTCCAATATCTGTAGTTGCTGCAAAACAGGATCTAAACCAGGCTTATAATCCTGTCCCGAAATATTTTTCCACCACAGTGGTAATATTGCACTTACAATTTTTAATCTGATACCTGCAGACCACTCGGTATTTCCCAGTTGCCGGAGCCTGACATCGAGGTTTTTATAGGCTGCTGCTTTGATAGTGTCGTTTTGGCTTTTGACCAATTCAATCATCTTGTCAACGAACCGCTCCGGATCGCTGTAGTAGATAATCGTGGTCAGACCCGTAAAACTTTGCCCGTTAACTTTCAAATCCTGCAATGTCTCGTCCGAAAGCAGAGAAAGATACCACTCATCACGGCCGCTCCATTCTTTCTCTTTTACAAGCGCATCCAATGCAAGGTCACGCATGGCAGCGGTGGCTGTCTTGTCTTCCACAATCGCCTTCAGTTCGTCCCGATATCTTTCAATATCGGCTAAAGAATTGGTTTCAAGGGCATGTCGGTATAATGCCCAGGTTGCCAAAACCTGTGGTACACGCTGTTGTCTGTCCGCATAGAGGCGGTTGACAATAGGCTCGGCACGGTTCCAATCCTGCCTGACAAGTGCGAGCAATTCGTCCTGATTGGAAACATATTCACCCAGAGGTTGTACTGAATTTGCCTTTTTCTCCAGATCTTTAATAAAAAAATCAGAATTATAAAATAGCCAATCTTTTAGGATAGCCTTTTTTTCAGGGTCGTCTTCATCTACGCACTGAGATTGATAACATGCTTTTACAATCTCAATGAAATCGCGCTCTGCCGGCATTACGTTCAGTAACCTTATACTCATCTGAGGATTTTTTTGTACTACTTCAATCAATCGTCTGGCTACTTCCGGAGAAGGACTTATGTTATAGCCGAGCTCGTTATATAGGCTGTTTCGCTGCGTCCAGTAGTCCAGCAAATCCTCTATCGGTGCATTATCCGGTGGAGGCTTCATCGGATTGTAAAATTCCGCAGATCTTTGAAGTTCATGGAGCGGTCTTGCATACGGATTCGGTCGGGGAGGAGCAGGCAAATTGAGTAGTTCGCGTATCGGATCAGTTTCGGCCGTTACCGGCAGTTCCGCGAAACCTGATGCAATGATAATTACCAAACAAATAAAGCCCGCAATTAAACCAATACTTTTCATAGCCGCATTTCCTGATTTTGAAGGTGATGTAGCGAAATATCACAAATCAAATTGAAATACATATTCCTACGGGTCGCAGCGAAAATCAATATAAATTTTTCAATGCTTTTACAAAATTTGCAGCGAAAATTCTTTCCGGAAAGGAGTTGCGGCTCCGGTTCGGGAAACCGGAGCCGCTGATATCTGGAAGGTAATCTGTAGGCAATGCGGAGCTGATAGGCAAAAGGCAGTTTATTTACGGGTTGGGGTTTGTCGGTTGGCAGATTTCTCCGCTTCATCCGCTTCACCGACCTTAGAAACTTTTACGCCCGGTCTTACGAGCCCGAAGCGACGGGCTTCATTTTCAATCGTGGCCGGATCGTTTTTCAAATAATAGATTTCCTCCTGAAGTTCGATATTTTGCCGTGTGGCATTTTCTATCTGTCGCTCGAGTTCTACATTTTGATGCTGTTCGTCTAAATATTCCCGGTAGGCTCGAAAATTGACATAACCGACTGCCAATGAAACCAAAACGACCGGGACCAATAACGTCAAGCCTTTTGGAAATCTGCGAGAGCCAACGGGATTGCGCAATGCTGCCCTTCGGCCACGGGGTGGTTTTCTTGGTGCCCCGTACATTCTATCCGAGTAAATAGCTCTTGCCCTGCTCAATTAACTCCTCCAAATCTTCCAAAGTGGCAGATTCTGCATAAACCCTGATTACCGGTTCGGTTCCCGATGGCCTGACCAAAAGCCAGCTCTGATTATCAAAGACAAACTTTACGCCATCAATGCGGTTTACGGATGAAACTCTTCTGCCACCGATTTCAGTTGGTACATTGTCGAGCTTCTCCTTTAGTCTGGCCGCAATATTATCGTCAACTTTTATACTGACGCGCTTCGACTCGAGCCGACCCACACGGGAATAAAGACTTTCAAGCTGCCTGCCCAGCGATTCACCTCTGGTAGCTACTGCCTCTGCGGCCAGCAAACAGGCCAGAATACCGTCTTTTTCCGGGTAATGTCCGTTAATCGAAAGCCCCGCGGATTCTTCCCCACCAAGAATTATCCGCCCCTGCTTTATCAATTCCCCGATGAATTTGAACCCAACGGGGGTCTCGTGAATCTCTACGTTATGAGCTGCCGCAACCCTGTCAATCAAGTGTGAAGTCGCGACGCTTCGCGCTACTCCAAGTTTTAATCCGCGGGTTTCAAGCAGATAATCCGCTAAAAGAGCAATCAATTTATTCGGCTCAATGAAAGTGCCGTCGCTGTCTATAACGCCAAATCTGTCCGCATCGCCGTCAGTTGCAAGTCCGAGTGTGTGTTTTTCGCTCAAAACTGCCGATTCCAATTCGTCCAGGTGATCGGCCGCAGGCTCCGGCGAGCGTCCACCAAACAAAACATCTCGCCAATCGTGGATAGTCCTTACTTCCAATTTATGTCGACGAAGTACCTCATCGAGATAACCGCGACCCGTTCCCCATAGCGGGTCATAAGCAAAAGAACCGCCGGATGCTGCAATTGCAGAGAAATTTATCTTCGACTCGAGATCAGACAAATAATCCTCTTTCGGATCAAACTCTTCGATAAAACCGCCATCAATGTTGGTTAGCTCTTCCCCTTTCGCAATCAGATTTTCAATCTGCCGTGTAACCTCCGGTAAGGCAGGTGCTCCATCCGATGTCGAAAATTTTATTCCCTGATACTCCGGTGGGTTATGTGACGCCGTGAAATTTATGGCGCCGGCTGCTCTTTGATTAATTACAGCCCGGGAAACAGCCGGCGTCGGAGCCGGAGCAGTGCACAAAAGAACTTTGAAACCTTTTGATGCGGCGATTTCGGCGGCGAGTCTGCCAAACTCTTCACCCATAAACCGGGTGTCATTGGCAATTATCAAAGGCCGGTCAGCAAATTCAGTAGTTTTCAAATATCCACAGATTGCGTTTATCACGCGGCGGACATTATCGAATGTAAACTCATCAGCGATAATCGCCCGCCAGCCCGATGTGCCGAATCTAATACTCATAAAAAGCCGGTGTCAGAATGCAGTAAAGTTCAATAATCGCCTGTATCCGAACCGTCGCTCAGAAAAATTTTGAATTGCCTGGATTTTGGTTTTGAACTGCTTACCCGAATCCGTTTAAGCGGGAGCAAAGATAACATAACTGCTTAGCATTGTAAAGCACTAAATTGACCGTTATAAGATATTTTTTTTCTTTTAGTTACATATCATCTTTTGATGTAAGACATAAAGAAAATTCTTAAGCGCTGCAGCGATTCCATTCCCGGCACCAGATATCGCATATTGCCTTTAATTAACACGCACATATTGTAGGCATTAGTCAAATTTGTCGATTTAAAACAAGTATTGATTTTCTAAATCGGGAGACCTTACTTTTTAAGCAAATAATTAAGAATTTAGCTCATCTTGCCTAAAACAAAAAATATTGGAGCATACAAACCACCGTCTTTTTTTTCGAGATTAAATTTAGAAAACACAGTGTGTTTCGAAATGACACACTATTCACTTATCGACTCGGACTGTTGCATTATGATACAGGCTTATGCTACAAATTTTACTTTTAGAAATTGCGGCAATAATGTCTAGGGCAAACGTAATCTGTTGATAACTAATAACTTGGCATTTTTAGAAGAGGACATAAAAGTAAATTTTCTTTTACTTTCGTCAAGGGGCACATGAATTGCCTCTTTATTGTAGGTTAATGACCGGATCGACACTTGATCTAAATAATAAAGACCGGTCAATTGCAATCATCAGACGAGAACTAATAATAATTTGGAAAAAATTGTTCCATTGTCGTCATTTGAGACAGCATAAAAGTCGGCAAACAGGAGAAGAGAGATAAATATGACCAGACCCATCAAACATTTTGAGAAAGGCCTAACTTACGTAGCAAAAGGGGCATTTAATATCATCAAGGCGGTAAATCAATTCAAACCGAACCCGTCTTTCGTTCCGAAGTGGTCGGACAAGCCGATCCTCAAATCCTGGGAGAAATCAAAGCCAACGCTTGGTTTCCCGCGTCAGACGGATAGCCTGTGCCCTAATTGCGTGATTGAAGCTCGTGAAGAGATCATCAGTGGCAAAAGAGACGTTTCCACACTCATAAACGAAAAAGTAGGTGAAATAAAAGCCCAGATCATCGAGCGCGACGGACAGGTATGGATGATCAAGGACTGTCCCATTCATGGCCATTTCGAAGATTTGATGGCAATTGACGCGGAGTTTCTCAAACATATCGAATCGCTCTTTCCCGGCCGCGATCAGCAGGCACACAATGATGAGAAATTGCATAACCACGGCTCATCTTCCATTAAATACGGGCGTGGAGCCGTTCTTACCATTGATTTAACCAATCGCTGCAATATGATGTGCGATCCATGCTTTATGGACGCCAACCAGGTCGGTTTCGTACACGAACTCTCTCTCGACGATGTCAAGGAAATACTTGATAATGCGATACGGATCAAGCCGCGGCGACAGATGTCCGTCCAATTCTCCGGTGGCGAACCAACTCTTTCACCTCACTTTATCGAGGCTATCCGTTATGCGCGTAAAGTAGGTTACAATTCCGTTCAGGCAGCAACCAACGGCATTGAATTCGCTAAATCAAAAGAGTTTTGCCGGGCTGCGGCCGAAGCTGGTCTGAGATTTGTTTATCTGCAATTTGACGGTATTGGAAACGATGCCAATTCGCACCGTCAGATTGGCAACCTCTTCGATGTCAAACTTCGGGCTATCAATAACTTACATGAAGCCGGGGTTGACATCATTCTTGTTACAACCTTGGTCAATAACATTAATAATGACCAGGTAGGCTCTATCATCCGTTTCGCACTCGAGAATCCGAAAAAAATCTCGTTTATCGCCTTCCAGCCCGTTTCATTCACCGGTCGGGACGAACACATTACCGAACAAAGGCGGCTGCAACAGAGATATACGCTTGCGCATTTGGCACATGATGTAAAAAAACAAGTCGGAATCACTGAGCCTACCCGTGACTGGTTCCCGCTTTCACTGATGGGAGCCTTTGCAGACTTTGCTGACGTGGTGCACGGCCCTGAAGCAGAATGGGGACAAGTAAGCTGCGGCTGCCATCCGAATTGCGGCGTTGGTACTGCCGTTATGGTAAACAAATATACCAAAGAAATGGCGCCTGTACCGCAATTTCTTGACATCAAAGGACTTGTCCGTGATATGCAGCACATAACGGACACCAACCGCGGCAAATGGTTCTCAAACATCATGATGGGTCTCGCACTTCTTAAGAATTATGACCCGTATGGCGCACCAAAGAGCCTTACTCTTGCCGGTATTCTAAAAAAATTCGACAAATCCTTCGGCCTTACAGGCAAAGATTACGGAAAAGTTGGTCCGGACAGAACATTTGAGGACATCGAAAAACGCCGTCAGGATCCGTGGAACTTCCTTTTCATTGCCGGGATGTGGTTCCAGGACCTCTTTAATTACGATTTTCGCCGGACCGAAATGTGCATTATTCCCTACGGCACTCAAGAAGGTGAAATCAGTTTCTGTGCCTATAACACGGGCATCGGTTGGCGCAATATCATCGAGCATATGCACCAGAACGCTACCGTTGCACAGTGGTACAAGGAGCATGGCCGTCATGAGGTGTTTGCCCGCGGCAAACATGTAGAGCTCGGCGAGACTTCCCATGATCTGATTCTTAATGAGGTTGACCTCGCCCGTCCCAACAAGCCACAAATGGAAGGGCCGAAAACCGCTGCTGAAGAAATGCAGATGATGAGAAAGCTCTATCAGCAGATGGTGCTTGAAAAGAATCAAATCAAGGGAGAAAAACTCGTTCAAATCGGCGGAATTAAACGCGAAAAGAAAGCCGATAAATCGGTTGCCGTAGCTGAATAACCCCTTGCTTTTGAATTAAAGACCGGAAACCAGGCAATTAAAGCAAACAGCCGCCCGCTTCTTGCTTTTGGTTTCCGGTCATGTTTTAATATTGGTTTGTCCTGCCGTCAGGGCAAAGCTGTGGTGAAGGAAAAGTGCAGCCGCTGCTGATTTTGGGCCGAAAGGAGGTGAGAAAATAAATGGCTTATATCGTCGTTAATCCAAACGAATCTATCGAAAACGCCCTGAGGCGTTTCAAGCGAAAGGTAATTTCCGAGGAGATTATCAAGGATCTCAAAAAACACGCTCATTTTATTCCTCCCAGCCAGAAACGTAAGCTCAAAGCAGCAAATGCACGTAAGCGTAATCGCCGCCGTGTCCGGCAGCAGAGGACAAATGGCCAAAGGCAATTGAACGGCTAAATTCCTGGTCCGGTTGATTTTGAAAATGCGTGAAGCCATCTGCTTCACGCATTTTCATTTTCTCCATGCGTTGAAATTTCAATACAATTCACTTCCCGACGCTTTTCCTGAACCGTCCAGGCATTCCGTGTTTGTCATGAGCCATTTACAGGAAATATACTTAAGATTTTCAAGCGGATATTTTAATGCAACAAAGACCTGCAATCCTGATTACTAATGACGATGGATATCACTCCGAAGGCATCGAGGCTCTGGAGATGGCAATGCGAGAGATCGGAGATGTCTATGTGGTTGCCCCGGCATCGGAGCAGAGCGGTGCGTCACACAGCCTGACGCTTGCGCGTCCCCTTCGGATCAGACAGATTGATCAACGTCACTGGACAGTTGACGGCACTCCGACCGATTGTGTAACCCTTGCACTTAACAAGATTCTCTGCCCGGATATTAAACCGCAAATTTGCGTGTCGGGGATTAACCACGGGGCAAATCTCGGCGACGACGCAACCTACTCAGGGACGGTTGCCGGAGCGCTCGAAGCAACGATTCTTGGCGTTCCCGGTATCGCTGTGAGTTTGGTTGCCGATCGCAGCTACGACTTTGACGAATCAGCCCGCATTGCGCAAATTATTGTCCAAAAAGCTCTCGCTGAAGGGTTGCCGCCGTTTACACTTTTGAATGTTAACGTTCCAAAAGGAGTGCCAAAAGGTATAAAAATTACCAAACAAGGTTTTAAAACCGCCAGGCCGGTTATCAGCGAACACATTGATCCCAGAGGGAAGGCCTACTACTGGATCGGAGAAGTGCGGCAAGGGTTTAGAGCAGAGGGAGGAACGGATTTTGAGGCGATTGACGAAGGCTACGTCTCAGTTACCCCAATGCGTGCGGATATGACAAACTATGCCGTATTGGACGTTCTTAAGAAATGGGAGGAAGACAAGTTCTCGATTAACCGATGATTAACGGATTTGCATCAAAATCTGACCGCTTTTCCAATCCGGGAGATGCTTTCGAGTTGCCACGTCGCAGAATGGTCGAGCAGCTCCGAACTCAGTATGGTATTCGCGATGAGCGTGTACTGAGCGCAATGATGACGGTACCCAGACATCTTTTCGTGCCGGAGGCTTTAAGTTCACAGGCATACAAGGACAATGCACTTCCCCTTGCAGCGGGGCAAACGGTTTCACAACCATTTATTGTTGCACGCATGACCGAACTCCTTTGTTTGAAAGGCAATGAAAGGGTTTTGGAAATCGGCTTCGGCTCCGGGTACCAGACGGCAATTCTGTCTTTGCTGGCCCGGAAAATATACGCAATTGAAAGAATCAAGGAAATTGCAGATGTTTCCAAAGCACGTCTGATGTCCCTTGGCTTCCGAAATGTGTCTTACAGAGTCGGTGATGGTACGCTTGGCTGGCCAATATATGCCCCTTTTGACGCAATTCTCGTTGCTGCGGGCGGCCCTAAAGTGCCTGAAACATTGATTGGCCAGCTTGCCACAGGTGGGCGGCTCGTGATGCCGGTCGGGGCGGAAGAAAACTCACAAAAACTTGTACGTGTTACGCTTACCGATACCGGACTGAAAACCGAAGAATTCGGACGCTGTTCTTTCGTTCCACTCATTGGTCAGTTCGGCTGGGAAGCCTAGTATTTTATGGAAGCAATAACAGACTTACTGCATTACCTTAATCCTAAGGTTTTGATCGATACTTTGCTCGGAATTTTCGGTAACTGGGTTTATTTGGCTCTCTGGTTCATTATTTTTGCCGAGACAGGCCTGGCTGTCGGTTTTTTTCTGCCCGGCGACTCACTTCTGGTTGTTTCCGGCCTTTTTGCTGCGGCCGGCAAACTCAATGTTTATCTGACGTTAGCAGCATTTTTTCTCGGTTCGGTGATTGGTGATTCCACGGGCTATTGGACCGGGCGGATTCTTGGAGAGCGTCTTTTCAATAGAGAGAATTCGCGGGTGTTCAAACCCAGCCGCGTTCAAAAAGCACACATTTTCTTTGAAAAATATGGTGTCAAAACCGTTATTTTGGCCCGCTTTGTACCGATAGTCCGGACATTTGCCCCTTTAGTTGTCGGCGCGGCAGCAATGCCTTACGGCAAGTTCTTATTTTTCAGTATTTTAGGCGGGCTCTTGTGGATAAACAGTATGGTCCTTGCAGGCTATTTTCTGGGTGGCGTGATTGAAAATGCTTTAGGGATCAGGCTGGAGGATCACATTGAAAAAGTAGTCATCGTAGTTGTTGCGTTATCTTTGATGCCGCCTTTTATTGAATACCTTAAACATCGCTTTGCAAAACGCGCAGCCGACGTTCCTACGTTATAAACTGTATAAATGTGTAAAGTTGTAATAAATTGCTTTACCTTTTGCGGTAGTTGAGACTAGAATTAATTTTGCATCGGGCAACCGTAAATACTTTTTTCGGCATCTTAGCGGCGGTCCGGTTTATCTTCGAAAATTCAGGCTTTCAAAACGTGGGGTGCTTATGAATTCGATCGCATCTACCGTCGATCATGAATTACCTTTCTCAGCGGAAAATAAAGATCGCGAATCTGAAGCAAAAACGGTTTTGACTCCAGTCTTGGAGCATACTGCTGAATTGAATTCGGAATCTTCGGATTTGGAGCTTGTCCGGCTTGCTGCTGACGGAAATCTGGCTGCTTTCGAACTGATTTACAGGCGTTATTATCGCAGAACATTCAGCCTTGCCTTGCGGATGACGGGCAGCCAGACTGAGGCAGAGGATCTGACTCAGGAAGTTTTTATCCAGTTGTTTAGAAAGATTGGAAGTTTTCGCGGTGATTCTGCTTTTTCTACCTGGCTGCACCGGCTTACGGTCAATCAGGTTTTGATGCATTTCCGTAAACGGTCAGTTAAAAACGAAAAGACCAGCGAAGATGGCGAAATGCCCGAACAAACCGTATCCGGCACTGCAAATCCTGCCAAAATGGCCGTAATTGACCGTATCGCCCTTAAAAATGCCATTAATGGACTCCCAAAGGGCTACAAAAATGTTTTCGTGCTTCACGACGTAGAAGGCTTCGAACATGAAGAGGTCGCACGTATGCTTGGAATCTCGATCGGTACTTCGAAATCGCAATTACACAAAGCACGCCTGAAGCTCAGAAATTTATTAGCCAAACAATCGGAAGAATCGGGCTGAAACCAATCAGCAAGGGCAACCTCCCGGCCTTTCAATCAATCTATTAGATTGGTTGAAAATCATCGCTTTTTTGCCGGCACCCGGTCCGGTAAGAGTTTATGAGTTGTTGTTGATCTTGATTCAATGAACTGTGACATTTGCAGAAAACTTTTGGCACAATACCTGGTCGGTGAATTAGACCAGGCGGAGATACCTCTGATTACGGGGCATCTGGCGGTTTGTGATCTATGCGCTAATGAGTGTACCCGTCTCGCCGAAGCCATAGATTCTTTCGATGATAATTTCCTTGAATCCGCCGCCGAACCGCCTAATCCATCAGCACTCTGGTGCCGTATCAGCAATACTCTGGAACATGAAATCCGACAGCAAACAAGTAACGAAAACACCGGCAAATCAGAATCCGGACAACGCCGGTGGTCGCTTTCTTTGCGCCAACTTGTTTCAGCGGTCGCAGCCATAGCATTGATCAGCTCACTGCTTACCATAGTCGGTATCAAAAATTATTTCGATCCGGGCGGGACCGACTTTGTTTCACGTTCCGCCGATTCCCAGACTACATTTGAAAAACTTCTCAGCCGCATCGGATTGACCGAAACTCCACAGCAAGCACGTGCCCGCAGGCTTCGCGAACAACAGGCAGCAATCGAGTATTGGTCAAAACGCGTTGCGGCAAAGCGGGCCTTTTGGGATGAAAACCTTCGGCGCGGATTCGACCGTAATTTGCAGGCGATTGATCAAGCCGTTATCGAATATCAGCGCTCGATCGAACAAAATCCTGATGATGAGCTCTCGGGCGAAATGCTGGATTCGGTAATGAATGAAAAAATGAATCTTTTACGAGAATTTGCCGAACTTTAGTTTTTTAGTCGAGATGCCCATTTTCGCATCATTAAACAGCCACAATCCACGCCCGCTCGGTGTTTTAACCACAGCGGCCTGTCTTCTTATTCTCCTTGCTGCCGGCACTGTTGCAGATGCTGCCGCACAAAAACGTTTTACACGCACTTATCCGGCAGGCCAGAACGTCCGTCTGCAACTGCTCAACAGATCCGGGACCGTAACCGTGGAGGGTTGGAACCGGCAGGAGGTCAGCATTTCGGCTTTTCTTGAAGCCCCGACCGCAAGTATCGAGCCGCAAAGCCTCAGTGGTACAATCTATATAAACCTTGTCCGTGATAATCAGGGCCGCCCGGACGTCGGTAGCGTTAACTTTCTGATCCGCGTACCTTTTGAATCCTTTGTCGATATCGAAACAAAGATTGGGAATCTAAGCGTTACCAATATTCGCGGTGGTCTGGTCAGGGCTCATATTACAACGGAAGGTGATATCACCTTGACCAACATCGAGGCTGACAATGTTTCGGCACAAAATGGCATAGGAGATATTTTCTTTGACGGAGTCTTTCAACCCAACGGGAATTACCGCTTCGCTTCAATAAGCGGCAATATTAATATTCGAATACCATTAGGATCGTCGTTTCGCCTGGTTGCAACGGCACCGTCAACGCGCAATATCTCGCTTGGCAGTTTTTCAGGCGAAAATCTGCGTTTCGTGAGCGACGGCCGCAGAGTGGCCGGAACAGCCGGCGATGGCAGCGCAACGCTAACAATTACAAATCAACGCGGCAGTATTTCATTTTTTCGCCGATAAGCCTGCAGCTGGAGGTTGACTGATTCCCTTTTAGGGAGTTAGATTCCGTCCTCTGCCTGACGGTAGTTCAATGACATCCTTTATGAAAACCAAAACCTCCATCTCAATTTCACTATTGATCCTGGCGTTTATCTGCACTGCTTTCGGACAGCAAACTCCCATTAAAAGAACAATTTCAAAAACAGATAAGTTGGATTTTGGATCCGGCGGTACTATTGTCATCAGTGGCTATCCGGTAGGATCGGTTTCAGTCGAAGGAACGCAAAAAGATGAAATTGAGATTGAAGCCGAAATTACAATCGAGGTAGCTACCGAACAGCAGGCTGATCAAATCACACGCGTAGTAGGATTTTCATTGGATGAATCATCGGGAAGGGTTGAAATTACAAGTTTAGGGCCTTTTAACGGTAAATATCTGAAAAAAGTAGATCCGAAATTCCCAAAAAATCTAATCAATGCGCCTGTAAGGATAGACTACACGCTCAAAGTTCCCAGATATTCTGATCTGCAAATAGACGGAGGAAAGGGAAACCTTAGCATCAAAGGCGTTGACGGCAGTCTTCGTGTCAACTTTCTAGAGGCAAATGGAACAATAGACCTCATTGGCGGAAGCCTCAATGCCGTATTCGGAAGCGGTAATATCACAGTCTCGATACCCAACCGCGGCTGGCGAGGCCGTAATGCAGATGTCCAACTGGCAAACGGCACATTGAATGTTTTTCTCCCTGCGGGCTTAAACGCAGATCTAGATGCCCTGATTCTTCGCTCCGGCGCAATTGTAAATAAATTTTCAGGGTTAGTCCCACGCAGCCGTAGGGACGAATTTACCCAACGCGCCATCTCTGCTAAGTCCGGTGTCGGTGGAATTCCGTTGAAATTTACTGTTGGCGACGGCCAGATTTTCATTTTAACGTTTGGCAGCCGCGCGGAAAAAGAAAATAAACTTTAGAGTTTAAATTTCCGCTAATTATTGGTATTTAGCACTTTTATAATCCCACGAACCATTTCGATACGGGTAATCGGCCGTGTCGGATTGAACTTATCTCCGTCAGCCACCAGAAAGCCCTTTTGCAAAGCAATGGCTGCAAATCCGCGAAGAGATTGCGGTATCAATGCTGCGTCGGAAATGGTCGGTGGGAGTATGGCATTCGTTGCCTGGGACTCCAACCCGGCAGCTTTTACTAAAGCCACCGCAGCAGCAAGACGCAACATAGGATCAAAGGGACGAAACCGTGTCCCGGGTTCAGCGTCATAAACTAAACGCCCTGACGGTGAAGATTGCAAACTTTCTACTACTGACCTTCCAAAAATATCCCGAACATCCGTAAATAAAGGATTAGCGGCAACATACTGACTGACCAGGCCGGCGCTTACCATAGATTGAGCAAACTGGAGTCTTGAAGCAGGATAAAAAGGCCTGAACTTCGAACCCTCAGTAGTAGCAAGATTCATCATCAGGCTTTGTTCAATATAACTGACTACATCCTGATTCGAGGCTTCTATATCCGAAAGACGCGGATATTGGACGGTTGTTAACTCTACAAGGCCCGAAACATTTTGAGCATAACCAACACCACCCGAGTGATAAACCTCAAATCGGAATGAATCTGCAACAGGCTGCCGCAAAACCACACGTTCGGTCCTACCTGAGATACCTGGAAGATTGATATTATTTGACGTCCCGGCCAATGTCCCATCTGAACGAAATAGCCGCAAACCGAAATCGTTGGTACCAATTGGCCAGGATGCAACAAAAGTAGCCTGAACCGTATTTTGAGGGATGTTTATTGTTCTGGCGGCATTAAGCCCGGGATAAACAGTTAAATCAAAAGGAGATAGGACAGATGAAACATACCTTACAGAATTTCTCGATATAACGGAACGAAATGCTCCCAGAGGCCGGTTGCGGAAAGCTGCTTTAAGTACGGCTGCATAAGTGTTGAGCATTCCGGCCCCAACCTCATGAAAAAAGTATTTTGGGAGCGGTGTCGAGGTTTGTGCAAGTATGTCTTTAATTTCGGCATAATTAAGTTCCGGATTCGCCTCCAGCATCAAAGCAATTGCAGCAGCGACTTGCGGCGCTGAAAAGGACGTACCTGATGCTGTAGTGTAATAAGGCATTTCCGAAGCTGATAAACGTTGAGAATCCGCCCCGCCAAGACCCAAACTGCCTGTCACCGTGCCGGCTGCTCGAAGGCTTGCAATATTCACGCCCGGAGCAACCAAAGTAGGATGAGCAAAAGGATGACCGAATTTGCCGCGGGAGGAAAAGCCTGCCAAACGACCTGTTGAATCGGTTGCACCAACACTTATCACCCACGGAGGCATTGAATATGGGTTAAGCGTGCCGTTGCCGGGACCGCTGTTACCTGCTGAAAAGACTGTGACTATACCATTTTCTGCCAACAACCGGGTAGCTATATTTACGGGATCTTCGGAATCGTAAACCGTGTTTGCAGAGAAACTGCAATTTACTACACGGACATTGTATTGACTACCTTTGTCGAGAATGTAATCAAATCCGGAAAGAACGTGGAAAAGGCTTAAGTCACACGCCGAGAGCCCGAGGAGACGGGAGCCTGGGGCCAGACCTGAAAACTTTCCGGATGATGAGGTACCGCTACCTGCAATGATCCCTGCGACGAAAGTTCCATGACCGCCGCCGAAATCGGTGTTTACGAGCCCCTCGGTTGGAAGTGGTTCGACAAAGCCGACAGGAGCACTCTGTATATCGGCCAATCTGACATTTTGAGCAACTCTGCCCGTAAGGTCAGGATGTGCTGCATTGATACCGGTATCAAGTACGGCGACCGTCACACCGCGACCGGTAATCGGCAAGCCGCGATTGGCTGTCTTTAAATCAGTGTCGGCAGCAACGTTACCAACGCCGGTTTTATCGTAATAAGGATCATAATTTAACGAAAGAGTCCGATTACCATAAATTGACCGTACGGATGGAAAGCGTGAAATAGCGGCGATCTGATTGCGAGTACCGCTGATTATAACCATTGGAAGCCGCCTGAAACGTGTGCCGCCTGAAACTCCAATTGATCTAAGATCGTCCAGATCACGCTGCATCACGGGACGATGATATACAACAACCGCATTGATGGTACTGTCGTCAGTAGCGTTATTAAGGAGAATCGCAAGTTCCGGGTCAAGACTCTGAATACCATTAACTGACTGGTTGGAAAAAAGCATTTCCATATCAGCGCCTGTTAAGGTGATACCGCTTGGCCTATTGATATTGATGCCGTCTGCCCCCGTCAGCGTAATACCATCAGCTCCGGTCAATGTGATGCCGGAGAGAGAACTAAACTCGAACAAAACGCCATTAACACCTATGCCGGTGATTGAGTCAACATTATTCAGTGTTGTACTATCGGCTCCGGTTAAAGTGATACCGTCAGCTCCGGTCAATGTGATGCCGTCTGCTCCTGTTAAAGTAACGCCATCTAAGGACTTATGGGCTTCACCATCGGCTCCGGTTAAAGTGATGCCGTCCGCTCCTGTCAATGTGATACCGTCTGCCCCGGTAAAAGTAATGCCGTCTCCTTTTCGGATTATTATTGAATCGGCACGATACCTTGTGCCATCTGCTTTGATAAGGAAAACTCCATCCGCCCCGGTAAGCGTGATGCCGTCCGCTCCTGTGAGTGTGATACCATCAGCACCTGTAAGTGTGATTCCATTAGGTCCCGCATAGGTTGATGCATCCGCACCAGTCAAAGTTATTCCATCTGTTCCGGTAAGGGTAATACCATCAGCACCTGTAAGTGTGATTCCGTTTGTTTTAAGCAACGAGAATCCGTCTGCCCCGGTAAGCGTGATGCCGTCCGCCCCGGTAAATGTGATGCCGTCCGCTCCGGTAAACGTAATACCATTAGATTTGATAAATGTAAGGCCGGCTAACAGCGGATTGGCTGTAATAACTATCAGGATAATAATGGTAATTGCCCTTTTCATAGGTTGTTCATTTGAATCAAATAAAAACGGTTAAAAGCGCGGATACTGCATATATCTTGCATTTGGAATCCCTTAGTCAAATCTCTCACATTGCCGAGGGATTGATTTTAAATCAAAACAGCTATTCGTTGCTGTATGATTTTGATACATTTATCTGCCGGGAATGTGATTTTTTGAATCATTTCCCGGCAAATTTACGTGGGAGCAAGTGGTGTGCCGTTTGGAACAATTATTGATCAACCGTTCCGTTAATTAAAAGGTTGAAAGTTACACCTTTCTCTAATCGCACGTTCCTTTCTCCTGAGGAGAGCGTAGCCGATGTATTGGCAGAACCTTGTGCGCTTTGAGTGATTCTAATACCGCTCAGGGTTCCGCTTAATGCCCCGGTAGCGCTACCTGCAGTTGATGAAACGGTACCGACTGCAGTATCCGTAGTAGATGCGGCAGTATTTACTACGCCTCCAACAGTACTGCCTACAGTGCTGGCAACACCTCCGAGAAGTCCCCCTCCGGAACTTCCGCCCGCTGATCCGCGAGAGACTGTTGCAGCTGTATTTGACGATCCTGAAAGATCGACTCCGGCAGTATCAGCCACCGAACCCATTGCTCGAGTATCCACAATTGAAATAATCGATGCAGAAATTGGCTGATTTAGACCTTGCCCTTGGATGCGATCAATAACAAGACCTAATTTGGAGACTGCGCTATCGCGCCCTTTTCGCTGCACCTCAGTAACCCGACCGATCAGGCTTGTTCCTTTTGGGATTATCACCTCCCCGTCCTGTTTGATGTTCTTTGTAGTTTTCAATAGGACCTGATCCCCAACCTTTGCTGTACGTACATCTAATGTACTTGCAAGCATTGCTTCCAGATTCGAACTGCCACGCAAAACTGTTGGAGAAGCGTTTGACCCGTTCTTTCCTGAATCCGGCTTGGCTGTTTTTTGAGGCGGCGTCTTAGCTTCCGGGGATGTGTCTTTTTGACGCTGGCCAAAACCGGGCAATGTAAATGTAAGCAAAAATGCAAAAAGAAATGCTTTTTTCATAATAAGATTACCTCTCTTCCGTTCTTAAGTACACTGCATTTGAGCAGTGTATGATTTTCATACATCGGGGAGAGTGGGCACTTCATAACCTTAGATGCTAAGTTACCGTGAAATGCTTGAGGAAAACTTGAGATGTTTTGAATTCAAAGAGTTTACAAAACCAAATGTAAGAAAATTCAAGTTTTTCTCAAGTTTTGAAACTCAAAATATATCTTAGGATATGACAATGATGCATTTTTTAGATTCAGATAGAGATCATTTGGAGCTTGAAGTAACGGCAAATCCTGCGACAATAAGTGAGAATTTATCGCTATCCGTCAGTCCGGACGCAAAATTTCATATTTTCGATGACAAAATAACCATTCCAAAGCATCAGAACGTTATTTCCCGGCCCAGACTGCTGAGCCTGATAGGTAAAACTGCATCCATGTTCCCGGCAATAGCCCTGATTGGAAGAACCGGCACCGGGAAAACCGTTCTTGCAGCTGAATTTGCCAAAACATACAGCAATCCTGAACGAACAGTCTGGCTTACTGTTGGCCCGACGGAATCCGGCTGGCCGATGTTTTCTGCATACTTTCAAGCAGCATTTTCTCCGGCTTGTCAGTACAAACCTCTGTTGCATACAGCTAACAGGCGATGCACTTCTCCGAAACAGGACGAAATTGAAAATTTTCTACTGCCGCTTTTCTATGCACCCGCCGGTAGTCCTCAATTGATTGTGCTGGATGACCTTCATTATATATTTGACGCACCTTGGTTTTGCGACTTTTTGACCATATTGATTGCAATGTTACCTGACGATTGTCGTCTAATGCTGCTTTCCAGAAGCAAACCGCCGGGACCGGTTTGGAGGCTGCGCTCGAAACAATTACTGGGTGTTATTGATGAGAAACGTCTCTCCTTGTCCAGGTTGGAAGCGGCTGAATTACTAAAACGTTTTGGTTCGCCGGATTCTGCCTCAAATTCCATTTCGCGTTGCGAATCCATTCGAATTGCAAGAGTTATCGGCATTATTAATGCATTTATTACACAATGACCGTCCTTTCTGCAATAAAGACCGGACTTAGAGGAAACTCTTGCCTCAACACCTTAAACTTTAATCATAATATGCGATAATGTCCTTTAATCATCTCCCATTCGATTCGGAATCGATGCAACTCTCAAACTTCTTTTTAAGAACAAAGTTGTTGCCTCCCCGAGTCGCGCCAAATATCCTGGACCGTCCGCGGCTGATTGATAGATTACGCGCAAATCTCTCATTACCGATTACACTGATTGCCGCTGATGCAGGATCCGGGAAAACAACCCTTATCTCCGAATTCGTCAGATCCCAGTCGTCGCGACCGGCCGTCTGGTATCAATTAGATCACACAGATGCCGACCCGAGCGTTTTTATCGGCTATCTTGTTCGTGGAATTCGTGATCATTTTCCCTGCTTTGGCGAACAGGTCCTGCTTTATCTTTCGGAAAACAGTGATGAAATTGCCCGTTTTCCTGAACGACCGGCCGACCTGTTAATTAACGAGATCCTGACAAGCATTGAACAGCCATTTTTGCTGGTTCTAGACGATTATCATCATATTGGGCGGGCTACTGCGGTACACCGGATAGTCGATAGGCTTGTAACCTACTCTTCGGAATTGACACATATAGTTATCACAACACGAGACTTTCCCCCGCTTGCAGTAATGCGGCGTAGAACGCAATTTCCCGGAATGCTGATAACTCGTGAAGAACTTTTATTTACTGATGATGAAGTCCGCAGTCTGTTTCGCGAAACACTTGGAATTGAACTCCGCGACGAAGAAATTGCAGCTTATAGAGAACGTACACATGGTTGGGTAACAGCATTACAGTTGATCCGCCAGATTGCCGATCAGGAAATGCAGGAAACCACCGGGAATCCGCGGCCTAACTTTACGGAAATCCTGAACCGTTCGGAAAAGGACATATTCGATTATTTTGCTGAAGAAGTATTTTCAAGAGAATCTGCTGAAACCCGCAAAATTCTGTTATCTCTCTCCGTGATGGAGACTTTGCCTATTGACGTATGCCTTGAGCTATTTCCAGATTCAAACTTAGGCTCTACACTTCCCGAACTTGCTCAGAGAAATGTATTTCTTTCCGTAACCGGCGACGGAAAGTCCGCCGAAGAATATCGTTTTCACCCCTTATTTCGTGATTTTTTACTTCGCAGGCTGAGATCCGAAGTCGGGCGATCGGGACTGGCGGCCGAACGCAATAGAATTGCGGAATATTATATCGGACGCCGACAATGGGAAATAGCTCTTCCTTTTTTGATCGCAGCCGAAAATTATGAAAAAGCCGCCTCGTTGATTGCGGAACGCGGCGATCGCTGGATTTCGGCCGGAGCATTTTCTTCATTAGTATTCCACGCAACAAAAATTCCGTCTGATGTGCTTGAAAAGTACCCGCGGGCAATCTTACACCTTGCGGAAATAGCCCGACTGGAAGGCAATTCGGAACGTTCGGCAATTTATCTAAATAAGTCAGTTGAACTTTTAAGGGCTAAAGGTGACCGCGAGGGAGAGGCAGAGGCATTGCATTCGCTCGCCACCCTGGAACGTCGTAAAGGCAACCTTATGCGTGCGTACGATCTGCTATCAGCGGCCGAAGCTATTGTTCCAACAGATTCGGAAACTGCGATGAGATGCGCCAATACGCGCGGTTTGTGTCTTATCGCGGAAGGTAAACATTCCGATGCAGAACAACAATTTCGCTTTGCATTAAAACTTGCCGAACAAAATGCAAACATCCGTTATATCAGGCTTATTACACACAATTTAGCGCTTTCTCCGGGTTACCGTGGCGATTTTGCGGAAGCCCTTCGCTGGTTCAAACGTATTTTTTCAGAAGAAGACGACATAAAATTACCGCAGGAAGCAATAGGGCATTTGAATATCGCACGCCTCCATCTCTATCGCGGGGAATTCGAACAAGCAGAAACGCACTTGCATCGTTCACTCGATCTCTGCTTGCTTTTCAATCTATCCGGATTACGCGGCGAGATTCTGGAGGCCTTTGGAAATCTTCATCGTGATCTGGGAGATTTTTCCAGGGCAATGGAATTTTACGAACGTGCGGCAGATGCTTATTCCGATGCCGGCATTTCGGTAACAACAAGGGAATTACAGGAAGAAATCGCACGTTTGCATCTCCTTCGGGGTGAATTATCAAAGGCCAGGTACCTCCTGGAAACACTTATTGCCGAGCGTAAAGAAGCGGATAATAAGAAAGGTGTCGCAACGGCTGAACTTCTTTTATGTCGTGTAGCGATATCGGAAGGAAATTCAGATATTGTCATTGAAGATCTGCGCGCTTTGGCGCAATATTTTGCTGCCTGCGGCAACCATTACGATGAGGCGATTGCAGTCCTGACACTTGCGGAGGCGTTTTGCGCGGCAGGTGACAGAGCATCCGCTCTACCTCATATACAACGGGCTTTGGATCTTTCAGAGCGGTTCGACTATGAGTATTGGCTTAGAGGAGAAATTCGGCGCAACCCGGATTTGTTCGCCATTGATGAAATTGCGGACCGGATACCGGCAGATTTACAACTTCATTCTGAATCTAATCAAGAATTATATAAATCCGCCGTCGCACAACCCGCAATAATAGAGGAGCGTGCGCTTTTCGACCTTTCTATCAAACTTTTAGGCCCTGTAGAAATAGCACGCGATAGCGGCCCACCAATTCCATCAGGAATCTGGACCACGCGGCGCGCCCGTGACATTTTTTGTTTTATCGCTACATCTACTCATCGAAGAGTCTCCAAAGATATTCTGATAGATACATTCTGGCCGGAGGATGATTCCGAAACAATAGAAAAAAACTTTCATCCGACCATTTCGCATATTCGTAAAGCCTTAAATAAGAATCAAAAAATCAAGCATAATTTTATTTTGTTTCGAGACGGGGCGTATTTATTGAACCCTGAATTGACATATTTCCTGGATACCGACGAATTTGAACTCTATATTGCAGAAGCTGAAAAATCACGACGCGAGAAAGATTTAGATCTGATGCGTGACCGTCTGGAAGCGGCTTACCGGCTTTATCGCGGCGACTTTATGGAAGGCGTTTACGAGCCTTGGGCAGAGACACGAAGGAATTATTACAATGAACAGTTTCAGCGTGTATTGGCAGCCCTGGCTAAACATTATTTTGGGCTTAAGAAACTCTCATCAGCCCAACAATTTGCAAATGAACTGCTGCGTTTCGACCCTTATCGTGAAGACGTTCATCGTTTGATAATGAAAATCTACGCACTGCAGGGCAAAAAAGCTGCGGTGAAAAAACATTTCGACTCTCTTGCCGATTTGCTTCGAACTGAACTCGGGATAGAGCCGACTCAGGAAACACGACGTTTAGTAAACGAAATCCTCAGATAATCACCGCGTCATTTACCAACCTCCTCATCCTTTCAAGTTTTTCTCAACAGTCGAGCCCTTACCTTCAAGATTTTCTCAAATAAATTCCTTTATCATCCACGGCGTCAATTCCCACAAAATCACGTCCGAAGGAGAAGCAAAGGTGAAAACACGAAAATTTTTATGTCGGTTCGGCGTTATAAGGCTGGTAATCCTTGGCGCAATATTTTTTACGGCAGCTGGGAACATATTTGCAGGCACTCTTAGCCCAACACTTCATTCTGTGCTGCCGCAATTACCGGATTCGGCAGATGCCGGAATGGTAATCATTGCTTTCAAAACCACAGATGGCCTTAGCGCAAGGCACCTGGAAATCCTACGCAGTGTTGGCATAACAGGCGGCCAAACATTTCCGACACTGGGAATGGTTGCCCAGCCAATGACTGCAGGCCAGATCAGATCATTGATAAATCATCCGGATGTTTTGTCCATTTGGTCGAATGATCCGTTGTTTTACTATATGGACGCTGCCCGCACACTGACTGGTGTTGAGAAATTACGAATTGATGCGGGTTTTACATTCCGCAACGGCGGAATGCCAGTGTCCGGTGATGGCGATTTCAGTGTTTTGGTAATCGATTCGGGGATCGATGCAACTCATGCAGATTTACAATTCGGTCCCAAGGTAATACAGAACGTACAAACAATAGTCGGGACAACTACAGTTACCGGCTTTACTCCAAATATCGCGATTGAAAACGTACCTGATACTGATCAAACTGTAGGACATGGAACACACTGCGCCGGCATTATAGGCGGAACCGGCTCACGATCTGGTGGAACTTATGCGGGAGTTGCGCCGGGGGCAAAAATTATTGGAGCTGGTCTTGGCGCGGGTATTTTTGTACTTAATGCGGTTGCTGCCTGGGAATGGGGACTGACAAACCAGTTTCGATACAAAATTCGTGTAGTTTCCAACTCATATGGTAGTGCGGGAGCATATAACCCTGCCGACCCCCTGATGATTGCGGCCAAAAAGGCTTACGACAGAAATATTACCGTATTGTTTGCAGGCGCAAACTCCGGTCCGGCAAAAGGAACGCTTAACCGATACGCAAAAGCTCCTTTCGTAATTGGAGTCGCAGCCGGCTCAAGCGAAGGAGAACTGGCAAGTTTCTCTTCGCGCGGCATACCGCGTGAGGAACGCCTTTTCAATTCTGACCCACTCGATGATTTTGATGCGCCAACAATAACAGCACCCGGCACTGGCCGCATCTTTGCATCTAATGCCGGACGATTTACAACGGATATTGTTTCCGTACGCTCCGCATCAAATCTCACAGCTAATGGCACTACAGACGATACTGAATTGCCTCCCTATGCAATTCCTTTCTATACACAAATTTCAGGAACATCCATGGCGACGCCGTTCGTGGCCGGAGTCGTTGCACTTATGCTTGACGCTGACCCAACCCTCACGCCGGATGAGATTAAACAAATTTTGGTCGATACAGCCTCGAGAATGCCCGGACGAGCAGATTATGAGGTTGGAGCCGGATATGTAAACGCCTATGCCGCAGTTGATAAGGTTTTCAATCGATCGCGACAATATGGCAATTTTCAGGATATTCGTTTCAATGCCGTTTTCGGCGAACAGTCTCCCCCTGTCCAGTCATTCAACATTAACTTCAATCCGACAGCAACACCCGGAACAACTTCCACCAATGCGCGTCCTTTCACAGTCGAAGCGGGAATGAACATTCTGGACGTATTCGCAACCGCAACAACCAATCCTTCTACGGGATATACAAATCCAGTCGGGATAATCCTGCATGCGCCGGACGGAACGACCTATTCCAGCGGAATAAAATTACCGATCCTGGATAGTACAGTGCGACAGGTGGTAGTCCAGAATCCCTTACCCGGCACGTGGTATATAGAAGTCCGAGGAGTGCGTGGACTTGCAGCTGCTCCAGGAGCATCTCTGCCGACAAGCGGAGCTGCTTTACCCGGACCGGTAAACGGCACGATCAGGCAGGTTAAATTTATACTGCCGGCCATACCGGATATTGCGGGTCATCCGTTGCAGGCCGCAATTGAAAAAGCACTGAAAGATCGTGTAATCGATATTTTCCCCGATGGCACTTTTCGCCCTGATACTCCTGTATCACGCGAGGATTTGGCACGATCGCTTACCTTAAACACTTCCCTACGCCAATCCCTGGGGTCTAATCCGCGGTTTTCAGATGTATCGGGGGATCTTGCCCGAATCGCAGAAGCCGTAACCGCACGCGGATCAACACTGCGCGACTTTGATTTCACGCCAACAGGAATGATGGCTGCAGATGCGAATTTATTCAACCCTTCAGCTAATGTTTCCCGTATCGAACTTGCGGTCGCATTAATCAAGGCCCTCGGCCACGATGCCCGGGCAAAATCTCTTGCCGGGACAACAGTTACCTTCCAGGGAACGCCATTAAGCGACAATTCCCAGATACCGGCACCGCTTCGCGGTTACGTTCAATTAGCTCTTGACAAAGGTATCTTCGAAGCCTTTCCCGCCGAGGTGCGGCAAATAGCTCCCGGCCAATTTATTGTAATTCCCGGCCCGCGGTTTGAACCGGGTTCAACGATAACGCGAGGAAATCTGGCCGCAAAATTAAATGCATACAGGCAGCTTTTTGTTATCGGAGGATAGCTCTGCAAGACCTGTCAGCAAGCCCGAAAATGCGCCGGGCGTTAAACACTCTCTCAGCCCGGCGCAAAACACAAAAATCAGAAATCAGTCAGAATGTTTCGGAGGAAAAATGAAAAAAATTAGAATTAATCCAAAGCAATTCAATAATAATTTAGGCAGGCTTCTTTTTACTCTAGCTGCAACAGTCGCGGGCATTTTTGCTGTTTGGCAGTCGTTAGGAGGCGTCAGTGCCGCAACCGGAGTTGACGACCCGATAACCTCACTCTACAGTCGGCCTGCGCCAAACTTTGACCTCAATGAGGTATCGGGCCTGACGGCAGCCCGTATTGCAACGCCTTCGCAATTAAATGCCTTGGAAAATCTCAGATCCTCAACCGGTGGAAGCCAGATGACCGTCCGGTGGAACAACTTCGGAGGCTCTCCGGATGTAATTTATGATTTTGCTTCACCGCCGCTTCCCGGCACTCCTCTCGAGGCCGCTCAAAATTTTATTCGCGAAAACTCTGCACTCTTCGGATTATCGGAAACCAATAGCTTCAAATTGTTTAGCCAGACCGATGCCCTAGGGGGACATTTGCTCCGATTTCAGCAGACCTTTAACGATATTCCGGTAATCAACGGTGGTATAGGCATCGTGATGAATGGCAACAATCAGATCGTAATGCTTTCGGGACCTTTTTTCAGTGACGTCAATGTTAATACGCAACCGGCAATATCCGCTGATCAGGCAAAGGCTGCGGCAGAGGCAGATCTGAATCGTTTTCGCGTCAGCCTGCCGACCTATGTATCCAATTTATTACAACCAGGTCTGGACCTTTTATCACAGCAGGCTGCGGGAGTAAATAATATCGAACCACAACTTGGTATTTATCCTACATCTAACGGTTATCGACTTGTCTGGAAGGTTGCAAGATTTTCAACCAATCCGTTCGGCCTTTATCTTGTCGGGGTTGATGCACATAACGGTGAGATCGTATTGCGAAAGGATTACGTCAATTTTCAGACTGCTCCGGGCCAGGAAACAGCTGACATATTCCCTAAATATCCGACCATAACACAGGAACTCAAGGATCAGGGCATTATAAGCACTTGCCAGGGCCCGCTGGGCCCGACGCCATGCGGTCAGGAACGTGTAACACTCCGCGCCTTCGATCCGCAAAACCGCGTCACCGGACTAAACGGAACGCTCACGGGTACTCATACCGTCGTCAACAATGCACTCGCAACCAAGCAACCATTTTTGCAGGCCGGACTCGGCACCTGGCACTTCAGAAAGGACGATCCGACTGCATTTGAAGGTCGCACTAACGAACAAAACCAATTTGCAGAACCCGCCGAGCATCAGGACGAAATAAATGCGTTTTTCTTCGTCACCTATTTGCTCGAATACGTAGATTATCTCCATATTGGCGGCGATAATACGTCTATAGGCGGNGGAGCTTTTCCGGACAATTATCCAAACAAAACTACGCCGCTGCCGGCAACAGTTCATATCCCGAATATCTATATCGCCCTCGACGCAGCTAACGGTAAATTACCGAGCCCGACCGATCCGGAACTGGCCCATAAGGTACTCGGGCTCGACAACGCATTTGCTCTCAATCTGACAAGCCTGATAGAGGCCGTTACAGGTGCAAAGTCACCGGTTGTTGTCAACCCAACATCTTATGGACACGGCTTTTTATTTAATGATCTGGCATTGGAGGGAACGGTTCCTTACCACGAAGGCATGCATGCGATTACGTCCCCGATTGCCGGGCTCGAAGGAACGGAAGGTAGTGCACTAAATGAAGGCCAGGCAGATATGTGGGCATTTACGATTACTGACAACCCAAGTCTTGGTGACTACGTTGTAAATGCTTTCAAACTAAGGCAAAGATATCGGGAGTTGAACCGTGATCCTGATTCTATTGCCTACATTCGAAGTGCCCGATCAACCTTAAAGTACTCAGACATCGGAACTCGAGGCGCAGGTGAATTTGAAGAGCATTATGACGGAGAAATCTATATGTCAACAATGTGGGATATCCGTGAAATGCTAAACCGGGTTTATCCGGATAACTCAACCTTTAAGCGGCCACGACCAAAGGACGGGCGTCCGGAAAAGAAAATTTCGCGTGGTACGAATATTTTTGAACGCGATTTCCTCGGTTCGATGTACATCCTGGGAACAACTGCACCGGATACAATGGTTAAAGCCCGCGATGCGATGATCGTAGCAGACCAGCTTTTGTATCCGTCAGACAGCACAAACGCAGCGGCCCCTGGAAAACATCGCGCGATGATCGAACAGATCTTTGCTGCAAAAGAACTCGGCATAAACGCCAGGGAAGTATCCGGCGGTAAAGCCACAATTTCAACCCAGGTCTCGGAATTCACAGGCAATCAGGCAGCGCCCGCCGTCCCACAAAACGTGCGTGTCGAAACTGCTTCACCAAAAAGCTTGCTTGTGCGATGGGATGCTGTGCCCGGAGCAATTGCTTATCAGGTATTAAAACGAAAAATCACATTCGCCGGACGTCGTGAGCCAAATGGAAAACGCGAGTTTCTCGATGGCGACTCTATGACCACCGGCTTTCGCCATGTAGCGTTTGTTGACGGTAGTCTGCAAACCTACGAAGACAAGGGAAAAATTCAGGAGGTTTTCGCTCCAGCCGGCCTTAGCGATTTATTTGATAGCGAGTATGTTGTTCGTGCCATTGGCGTAAATCAGTCGGGGCAGCTTGGCTGGTCTGGTCTCTCGGGCACATCTCGTCCGCTTAAATCTCGTCAGGATTTGACGACACAGGTAGATTCGGCAATTTCGAACATTTCATTTAACAATGGCATTATGGCGTTCGACAATCGCCTGACCAATGCCCGCGGAGCCTTTTCTTCAGACAAAACAATTTATGCTCCGCTTGAATTTCAAATTGTCAGCATATCTAACCCGACAGTCACCGTCCGTAACGCAGATGCAAGCGGAAACACTTTTATTTACAACCAAACGCTTTCATTGGGGCAACAATCGTCGCCAAAACGGTTAGAATTTAACGACCCCATGGCGCAGATGTTCAGCTTCGATGCACGCATTTATGGCAATGCATTCGCCGGATCGACAATCGGTAACGGCTCGCAAAATGGTGATGGGACTTCCCTGCCACCCGCACCGGTTACTTATTCAATTTACACTGAGACAACAACAGGAACCCTTCTGGCTGGTGAGCCGGCTCTAAATGCGGCAGTCACCTGGGGCGATCCTCGATTCAAAGGCATCACATGGGATGATATTCCGGTTGTAACAAAATCGGATGCAATTGCCCTTGAAGGTATATTGAGCTCTTCAACTGCTGTAGATCTCGATTTCGAACTCCGGACGGCAAATGGTCAGATACTAATGAGGTCAGCCGGGGCTACCGCAAACGAATTTGTTTCTGCGGCAGTTCAACCGAATACTACTTATATATTTCGGGTTCTCGGATTTTTGAATGGGCCGTCAACATACCAGATAGTATCAAATCAATTACTGCCACAGGGTTCACCAAACGAAAACGCCGGGACAAGGACATCTGGAAACAGCAGCACATCGAATGCTACAACCGGTATGGTTTCCGGTCTCTTCCGCTTTACTGTAAATCCACTGACAAAGCAAGTTAGCTTTGTCAGACTCCAATAGGAATTTATTCTTAACTTTATGGACAGCCCCTGAATAGGGAAGGTCCACTTGAGAGGCGAATCGATTTAAGTTCGATTCGCCTTTTTTATTGGCTCGCTGCATTTCAAGATTTATTCAAGTAACGCTCAAGACCCCGATGCTAGTTTCATAATGCGGAGGTACCTATGAAAATGTTGGTTAACCGGATAGTTTTTTTCCTGATTTTGCTAATTGGCCTGGTAATGTCTGCTTACGCAGCTACAGTAGATCGTCGCTTGAATGAGCAGGTAAATGCTGCCCCGTTGTCGTTAACCCCTGTGATAATAACATTTGAACGAAAGCCGGCAGCATCTGAGTTGACAATGCTTCGCTCTCTCGGAATTACGGGTGGCTATCTTACCGAGTATCTGCCCATGGTCTTGACGCGGATAAATTTGTCCCAGTTGAATGCTCTTAAAAGCAAGCCGGGCGTAAAATCACTTTATGCGAACAGATTATTTCGTCTTTTCGACCTTGAGAGTCGAACAATTTCAGGAGTTGAGAATCTCATTCGGGATCAGGAAGTTACCGCAATAAACAACGGATTGCCATTTAGCGGTAAAAACATAGGTGTCTCATATATTGATACCGGAATTGATGCCACGCATCCTGATTTACAACTTGGACAAACAGTTATTCAAAATGTCTTTTTCGCAACCGCCGAAGTACCTTTAAATTTTCCTAACGGCTTTGTGCCCATCGTGCCGGTAGAAAATAATCCTATGACAGACGCAGAGGGAGGTCATGGTACATTCGGAGCCGGCATCGTCGCAGGAAGTGGTGCGGCCTCCGGCGGTCTTTTCAAGGGAATGGCACCGGGATCGAAACTAATAGGTATTACGGCAGGAAATGATGTTGGCCTATCAACGTTTGCGATAATTCAGGCAATGGATTATACGCTGGTAAATCAGTTTCGCTACAATATCCGCGTCTGCAATAATAGCTATGGAACAACTCTTGCGGATCTTCCTTATGATCCGAACGATCCCATAAACGTGGCAACCCGTGCAATGCACGACAGAAACATTGTTGTTGTGTTTGCCGCCGGAAATGACGGTGATATTCCTGATGCCATCAATCCTTTTTCCGTAGCCCCATGGGTCATTTCCGTCGCTGCAGCAGAAAAACGAGGTCTTGGCACACCGGCAACTTTTTCATCGCGGGGAAACGATAACGGGACCGGCAGCGATACCGCCGGACAACCGGCAGATCCAACTATCCCGCCCAATCTGCGGCCGGATATCACGGGATCAGGTGTAGATATCAAAAGCACCCGCTCAAAGGGACCCGGAGTGACAAATCTGGCAGGAACAATCCCACTTTTTGTCGGTTCTAATGACCTGACCACAATTCCACCTGCATTGTTGCCCTATTACACAACCTCGCAGGGAACAAGCTTTTCAACTCCGCAGGTATCCGGTATTGTAGCTTTGATGTTGGAGGCTAACCCGCTTCTGACCCCTGATCAGGTGGTGAGTATTCTCCGGCAAACTGCGACACCGATGCCATACGAGGAACGGGTCGTTGGTGCAGGCTATGTAGATGCTCATAATGCTGTTAGGATGGCAATGTCACTTGCCTCCGTACCCCATCCGGTAAATCTATTTCCGGTTAACGACCCCAACGCTCCACAAATTACCGATCCGGCAGATGACCAGCTTGGCACAACAGCTCAGGATATCCGGGAAGGCTTTTTCAGTTATGACGCCGCTTCAGATCAATTGGTATATAGACTGCGTGTAACTGACGCATCTGTTCGAACGCCAAATATGCGTTGGACGATGCAATCAGCCTTCGGCAACACTCAGATCTTTGTAACCGCGTCTGTTGATGAAACAATTACGACTTTTAAATACGGGAAGATCACAACATTAGCAACCGGAACGCAGAATCAGCAAACGCTGGGTAATGCAGATTTTGGCCAGATTAACGGCAATGAAATTAGTATCAAATTGAGTATTGAGAAAATCAATGCGGCTGTCGGTTTTGACGTCCGCGGTTCTACTTCAACCGCTACACAGGCCCGCTCACAGATACTCATCGGCTCATCACTCTCCGGCGGTTTGTTGCTAAATTCTGATACAGCTGCCGGTTCAGATTTCACAGTTGGAAGAACAGGAACTCCGACGCCAAGTCCGACTCCGACGCCAAGTCCGACTCCGACGCCAAGTCCGACTCCGACGCCAAGTCCGACTCCGTCACCAAGTCCGACTCCGTCACCAAGCCCGACTCCGACGCCAAACCCGGAGGAAAACAATCGTGGTCGATTTGACGAGCGATTTTCCGGCACTATTATGCCAGGCCAAATCTTTGTTGATGTTCCGTTTGAACTGCGTCGATCTACTATTGACGCAAAAATCAATCAGAATCACGGAAATGAACGTCTGAGATTTGAGCTATATGATAACAACGGCAATCTGGTTGCTGTAGCCGAAAATAGAAGTATATACATGGACGGGTTGCCGCTCGGCAGATATATTTACCGTGTTTCCGGAGATGTCTCGAGGGCTGTAGATTTTACGATCAAAAGCAGTCAGGGACGGTAAGGCCGAAAAACACCCACACTGCTCCGGAGTTGAAAAATACTACGGCAAACCAACCGTAGGGGATTATTATCTGACAAATATCTGATCTGCATTCCAAAGAGAGTAAGGAATTAGAACAGATGGTTCATAATTACCTATTCTGGAGTTGCTTGCAGACGTAATGTGCCTCGCGGCAATCGGGATTATTGGCATCTCATCGGCAATTATTCTTTGTATCGAAAAGAAGA
>FUFK010043624.1_pt1 | contig 40653 bp, 46 predicted proteins | sample 1021851 | NCBI WGS metagenome assembly FUFK01 (sample SAMEA51879418, study PRJEB19060) | metagenome
TACAAAATACTATCTATTGTTTAACACCATAGATACTCACATTAAAGTCGTAGATGTTCAAGTATCACATACGCTCCAGCTATAAATACTGCGATACTACTAGCTTATCAGTAAAGTCAAAGTCCATACATACAACATACAACACACCGACACAGTCAAGTAATATCTACTATCTACATCTATATATTGTGTAGTGTGTTGTTGTTCTATTGTATAGCGGTTTGACTTGACAGAACATTCTGTGCTAGTAGATATCGAAGTAGTATTAGTTATATAGAAAGGATAAACAAAATGACTAATGATAAAATACTAGACCTACTTTCACAAGCAGGTTTAGAAGTAAGTAAAGTAAAGACCTTGCCTTCTACTACTCCTTCACAGGATATAGCAGAACAATTACAAATTGAGCAAGGTCTTAATCTACAATCTACTGAGAAGTCTAAAGACTTTCTCTCTCGTAAAACTTCAGCGAAAGCTAAGTTCAACAATCAGATTGTAGATATAACCTTTACTTACAAAAGAGTAAAAGGTATCGATGTTGGAGATACCGATAATGCCGACAAAAATCGCTATGCGATTTACATCGACAAGAAGTTCGANACAGGCGTATACTTTACACAGCTTGGTGCTGTGAAACAATTTGAGTACTTACTCAAATATAACGCTGAACTTCTTACCGATGATAATTACTCGGCATTTCACATTGGACAAGATTGGAAGTTGCCTACTCAGTTTCAAACTGAGCTAGGTCGTAACAAGTGTCTAACTTGGACTTCCAATCAAGGCGTACCTGTAATAGTCCCAACTATTACAATGTGTCAAAACTTTGACAACTCTAATGAGTTAGGCGGTACGCCTTTCTCTCGTCCTAATTACAGGATACAGAAACAATCACTTATGACACAAGTCCAAGTTGGTCTTGTCCATAATGTGAATATTCCTGTACTTGCTCCAAGTCGTTGGAGTGTTATATCNCAAGATATACACAACAACAAAAGTCCACAAGTTACAACTGATGAGGCGAGCTTCATCAGTTGGTATTCGCAACTTGTTGACAAAGCAAGCAAGTAGCTCATACAAAACGCAAAAACGCAGAGTGCATTTGCACTCTGCGTTTTTTTTATGATGAGAATTAATTACGAAAAAAACCTACACGAGAAGTCACAATATATACACCATAGTCTGCTCTACTAACACAATAACATAGGGAATTTAAACACAATGTAACCACGACTAAATCTTAAACACACATAATATTACAGAAATATTTCTTACTAATATTGCACATCATAGATAGTTTATTTATTCACCCATGTGTGTTAATATCTGTCAAATTTTTATTAAACATGAATAAATATTTATACGCATTGATAGAAAAAAAAGTAAAGTTTTTTTAAGAAATTTTATATTTTTCTTTTTTACATTTTCGTGTATGTGTATATGTTAGGAGNTATGTATGGCGAAAAGATATAGAGTAAGTAATCCACCTAGTCCTAGTCTAGCTAGTACAGGTGAGTATCTGTTACCAAGCGACAGAATACAAGGCAACAAAGATTGTATATTCTGTGGTAGCAAGACACTATCATACAAGAGTGTCTGTCGCAAATGTAAGTGGGCTGTATCCCCTGAGCGTATTGCAAAGCTAACTGCAAAGCGTGAAGGTCAGGTACTAGCTCTTGCACAGGAAAAGATATGGGAGGAAAGGGATAAGCGTGAAAGACAAGAATAGAGATTGGAAACAATGGATTAATGACAATCCAACTGATGATGATTATATCAGTCAAAAGATTGATAATCACAAGAAACTCCATAGGCAACGCAAGGCATACTTGTGGTGGAAAGNTAATGAGAGTAAGATAAAAGATAGAATTAGAAAGCAATTCGATTTGAAAGATGACTACCCACTCTAGCCACGCAAGTGATTAGAACCATGCTACATGAGGTAATTGAGATACAGGTATATTGTGTCCTCCTTTCTATCCTCATGTAGTGTGGGTAGCGTAGTGTCTATTACTAATGCCGTGTTCTAAAGTAAAGGTAAATAAATGTTAATCGGTGTGGTAGGCACTACGCTACCTATACAGTTAAATACGAAGTCCCTGTTGTATAGTACGGACTGTGTAGGTAGCACCTAACAAGGGAGGTATGTATGGATTGTGATATGTGTCGGCAATCAAAACTCACTTACATTGGTATTCATTCCAATGTTAAATCAAGTGTCCATGTGATGTATAGCTGTTTCTCATGTGGATATCAAACAGTAAAGAAAGCAAATAGCAAGAGGAGGTTGTGATATGGCAGAGCCAAAAGAACAACAAGATAAGGATAGTGCAGTAAGACTAGCAAAGATTATTGCAAAGCTAATGGTTGATGTAGAGAACTTACGAAAGGATTTAGACAATCTAAATGTTATGTTTAACTCTATGTCAAACATTGTAAATGTCATGATGAATGATGTTACTAACAGTGATACACAGAAAAAACTAATGGAAGTAATGCTGAGTACTCAGGGTTTCATACAGTTTGTAGCAGACCACGAGGAAACAGGAGAGGAAGTCTATGACAAGATTATGTCAGGAGATACTCCAATAGTAATGCCTGATGACATGACTAAAGAGGAGTTCCTCAAAGGCTTTGAGAAAACAAAAGAGATGTTTACTCTAGCACGACATGAGATGGACTTCATGACAGAGGAGGAATGATGTTAGAAAATTATGTATTTATGATGACAGCTTTTCTAATGGTACTTGCGTATTTCACAGGGAAGTACGCATGAGTGAACAGAGAAAACCTGAATTTGAAAACATACCACCTGAAATAGTTGAGAAACTAAAAGGGTTGGGTTATGCAGACATGGAAGGTTACATAGCAAACTTCCAGAAACAAGCCTATGGTGTTCGGTTTATTGGGGACTTTAATATAGGCACAGGGCAGAACATGGGAGATGGTATGATGTTTGCAACAGGAGGTCATACTCTAGGAGATGCTATACATGATGCATTGAGAGTATATAACTCACAAATGACTTTGAATGCAATGATGAACTTAGTTCATTACATCAAGCATTTGTTTGTTGAGCCTAGCAAAGATAACAAAGACCATTATGAAAGTTGGAAAGTTGTGATGCACGAATTGTTTGGTCATCATGACCTAGAGAAACTAGAGGATTTCTTTAACCAACTAGAGCATAGCTTTTTTCACGAAGGCTTTGCTACTCAGTTTGTTGATGGCGTGATTGAGAACGAGCCAAGATTTGTAATGATTGGCGATGTTATGACTGTGTCATCTGCAATAGGAAAGAAAGTAAGCGTTGACAGTGAGCCGTCTGTAACAGATGAGCAAATTGAAGAGATGCTTAATCAAGTAATGAATAAAGAAAGCGAGGAAGAATGACAATGAAAAAAGACTGGAACGAAGTAGAATCACCTACGATATTTGATGAAAGCGACTTCTTTAAGAAGTTTCCTTCAAACAATGGTGGTAGAGCAAGTGAGTTTTATACTCCTGTGTTCATAAAGGCAGTCGAAATGGCTATTGATAATCCTGATAAGTTCATCAGGTTTTATTCTTACTCAAGTCCTGACCTACTGTTAGTAGGTAGAAAAGGTGGTGCTTGTGCAACATTTGCAAAGAAGTACTTCAAGGACAATGAGTTAGATAACTTTGTTGTGTTTCAAAGAAAGCTGGGTAACAAGGTGCAAGTGTTTATGGTAAACGCTACTGAGCCTGAGAAGTTATACAAGAAACACAATACAAGACATCATGCACCAAAAGACTTTGTGAAATGAGTAGCGAGGTCTATGAGTTTGTGGATAACAGCCACAAGTTTGATGAGAATGTATTGGTAGTAGATTTTCGCTTTGAAAGTGAGATAACAAAAGAACAGGCTATTCGTATGCTTGACAAGATGTTATCCAAAAGAGATAACTCTACTGCAAAGATGACAGGCTATACACCAAAACTGTATGCCGTGTCGCCATGGAAGGAGGAAGTCAATGAGTGATGAAACAACATGGTCAGGTATTGAAGGACATGCTGAGGATATTGCTAAAGCTATGATGATGAAAAAGTCATGTGCGATAACCAAAGATGTACTGAAATATCTAAACAACTTATCCGTAAAGTATGGATACAATCAGCAACTAATGGACAGTATCTTTCGAGATAGAAGTGAAGCTGATGAACTAAGTGATGTGATTGATGAGAGGTTTCCATTGTTCTTATCTTTGGTGTTACCACACTATCACAAGGATGGAGTAAGAACTGACCTACACTACAGAACAGTATGGGTTGGTTTGTTGTCTNAGGATAGAGAAAGAGAACGAAAGTTCATTGTAGATATTCCTGCGACAGCATTCAATCTCTTGCCTGAAGTTCCCCAAATCAAGTATCTTGAAACTAAGGAATGGACTAAATGGTGGGAGAGAGAGAAAAGAAATATACAAAGCGAGTTCATTAAAGAAATGGACAAGCTAGAAAAGGAAGGTAATTAGTATGGATTGTTGGAATTTATTATCCAAAGTACTGCCAGTTACACCAAGAGTTTTACTCTATGGTCCACCTGGCACAGGCAAAACTTATTTTGCTAACACAGAGGGGTTGAGAAAAAATCAGCAGATTTATCAAACAACTCTTACACAAGACAGCACTGCTGCCGAATTGTTGGGACACTATGTCCCCAATGAAAGTGGTGCTTTTGATTGGCTTGATGGTATCGGTATCAAAGCATGGAAGGAAGGTGCAAGATTGGTAATCAATGAGATTGATAACGCTGGTGTAGATGTTATGACATTTCTACATGCATTGTTAGATGACCCTAAGTTTGCTAAGTTCACCTTACCAAACAAAGAGAAAGAAACTGTAAGACCTGCAACAGGTTTTCAAATCGTAGCAACTATGAACGGAGTTCCTGATGATTTGCCTGAAGCACTAGCAGATAGATTTCCTGTAAAGCTACACATGGATACTGTTAATCCAAGTGCTATTCAAGAACTACCTGCTAACTTACAAGGTGTTTACAATGATTACTCACAAGAAAACTCAGTATTCTCTGTTCGTAAGTGGATTGCATTTGCAGAACTTATGGAAGCTGGTATTGATGTACAAGATGCATCTGATGCAGTATTCCAAGAGGATAGTGAAACCTTAGTAGAAGCTCTTGCTATCAACAAATCTGATGATNTTGAGGATGACATGGGCGTGGAGGAAGATGAGTAATGGATTTGTTCAGGAAGGAAGTTAAAAGAAAATCTCCTGTAATTTATCCTAACCTTGCATTGAGAGGTAACAGGGCTGTGAAATATAGTCTTAGTAAAACCTCCTCTGTGCAAACGAAAGAGAGGGAATTGAGTATTCCCTCTCTGCCGTACATTGATAAGGTTGAGGAAAGAAAGATTACTAACCTAGTAATGTTTGCTAACAAACAATACAGGTTGGCTAAGTACAGGATAGAGGAAGGAACTGAATGGCTCATTGACATCTGTAAGATGTTGGCTGTTCAACCACTTGCAAGAAACATGTACAGGAAATTATCTTATCCAAGTAGTTTCAAGGTTACTTCGTTAGACCTAATGTCAATGCCTTATGGTGGAGAACACATGGAGTATCGTAGAAAAACCTTTCTAAAGAAAGATGACATATGCGATTACGGAGGTCACTATGAGGTAACTAGGAGCAATGCTAGATGAAGTAAAAGACCAGTAGAAGTAGAAAAAGATGAATACAACTATCTTTTCTACGAACACATGGCTACTAACATGCTACCAATGATTAGTGACAAGTATGTTGAACAAGTATTTGAAACCTGTATTGATATGTATTACAGAGATAGAGATTTCAAAGAAGCATTTCATTATGCAGTTTCTAAGATTGCTTTGTGTAAATGGGATAGTGTTAATATCCACGAAATAGCAGAAATGTCTGTTCGTAAACATACAATGCTTGGTTTTGATAAAGAAACTATCAAAGCAGAAGTAGATGTAATACATGGATTTCTTTATGAAATACAAAGACTACTTAGTAATGGTCACAATATCTGTATGGAAAGAAAGTATGATATCATCAAAAGAGATTGGCGTTGGAACAGGAATAAATCTAAATGGGATAAGATAGTAAAATCTAACAAAAAACCTAGAGGTCTTGTTAGAGCAATATACAACCATTACATGTTGGATAATTGGTATGGCGAACAAGGTATAAAACAATATACAGGTAGAGATATGCCTACTGAGATAGCTAAACAAATGGAAGAGGCTATGGGTGAAGGTATTAAACTACCTGAGTTTCTTGATGAGGAACTTAAAAATGATATCAAACAAGATGCNAACCAAAGAGCTAGGTGGGAATACGACCCCTCATATGGCTCAACTNATGGTAGACATGGTAAGGCATATATAAAACCATTTACACCTAATGAGAAAGTTCCCTCTGCAATTAGAGAACTGCATAAAAAGAACAGCGACTTTGGTGTTGTTCCTAAGAATATGCACAGAATGACTACTGACAAAAAAGTATTCAGTAGCAAAAGAGTAGTTGCAGGTGGCTCAATGATGATTGATTGTAGTGGCTCTATGTATTGGAGTTACGAGGACATTAAAGAAATCATTGAANTNTTACCTGCCTCAANTATTGCAGGTTACGAAGGNTACAACCAAATNATTGATGGTAAAGATGGTATNATTCGTATCTTTGCTGACANNGGTAAGTTAGATACTAGAGAGATATCTANAGCAGGAGAGTATGGCTGTAACTCAGTAGACTTAGATGCTTTGAAATGGTTGGCTAAACAACCTGAGCCAAGGATATGGGTATCAGACCAAGCAGTTGTTGGTGTCAATGATGAGGGTAGAGCAGTAAGTCTTAATCCTCAACTAAAGATTGAGATTATGAAGTTCATGGTAAAGAATAATATTATTCCTATCAGAACACAGGAAATGGTTTACAAAGTAGCTAAACAACTAGCTACTTCTGTAAAGAAAAAACGATAGTAAAATATCCACATACATAACCGAAAAGAAGGCGTGTAGAAATACACGCCTTTTTTTTTGGCTTAAAATACCTATGGCGTGTAGAAATACACGCCTTTTTTTTTGGTCTTTTTTTTCTATATCGTTGCATAATCGTGGTCGTGTGCTAGGATATGCTCATGAGCAATACAAAAAACATAGAAAAGTTGCTTGAAAAAGCAATGACAAACAAGCAAGGTGGTCTTATTCCTTGGTATGAACAAGTTCCTGTCGAGGTGCAACCCTTTATCGAGGGACTTAAATCAATAATGAGACAAGGTAAACGACCCAATGCGACTGCTGTATCTAGAATACTCACAGATGAATTTAATTTCCCTGTGTCTAGAACACGAGTAGCACATTGGATTAGGGAGTTCAAAGATGACCTTAAGCAAAAAGGATAGAGAGTTAGCTGAACTTTTAGCTGATGTTGAAAGCGAAAAAATTCAGGAACTCAAAGAAACTAACTCAAGGCTACTCAAAAGAATAGATAAACTTAAAGATAAAAAAGCTGATATGGCTGAGGCTATCTATCGTGGAGCTAGAGATGGTATGTCTACACTGTCATTACCAAAAGTAAAAGCACCACCTAAAACAACTTCAAAGAGGGGNGAGGAAATCTGTGTTCCTTTGTTATCTGACATACAGTTAGCAAAGCAAACAGAAAGTTATAATACTGAAGTTGCTGAGGAAAGAGTGCTTAGGTATGCAGAAAAGATAATAAAAATTGCAAGGATACAGAAAGCTACACACATTGTAAAAAAATGTGTAGTCTTTGCACTCGGTGACATCATAGAGGGCGAACTTATATTTCCTGGTCAAGCACATGAGATAGATAGTTCCCTCTATAGACAAGTAACAGTTGATGGTCCAAGAATATTATCAAGGTTTTTTAATACTTTGTTAACTGAATTTGAGGAAGTAGAATGTTATTGGGTCATAGGAAACCATGGTGCATTAGGGGGAAGGTCTAGAAAAGACTATAACCCTGAAACGAATGCAGATAGAATGTTAGGTAAAATACTACAAACTATGTTTGAAGGGGAGAAACGAATTAAGTTTCATATCCCTGACAGGTCATGGTATACAGTCGCTGACCTCGGTGTCAAAGCGAAGTTCTTGTTATTTCACGGTGACAACATTCGAGGAACAATGGGAGTTCCTTTCTATGGTTACAACAAAAAGATATTAGGTTGGAAATCATTAGGTGCTGCAGGGCTTATGGAACAATTCACTCACGCAGTCTGTGGTCACTACCATACACCAACACACCTATACATTAATGATATTAGAGTATGGGTCAATGGTAGTACTGAAAGCCACAATCCTTATGCACAGGAACAGCTAGCCAGTATGGGTAGACCTTCACAATATACATTGTTTGTGAAACCTAGCAAAGGTGTTACTGCTGAGTACTTGGTAGACTTGGAGGAATAATGGCGAATGTTAAATCTGTTGAGTTCGGAGGTGTTGGTACTATACCACACCTTGTCATAGAACATAACGGTAATTATAAACACATACCTGTTAAGGTTGGTGTTACAGTAATTAAAGACATCGAAACAGAAGAAGAATAATATATATCAAGGAGGTATAACATGGCAAAATTTAATCCTGCTGACTATGAAATGGTCGAGGATAGACTTGCTAAATTTTGGAAAGACAATCCAAATGGTCGTGTCTACACAGAGGTAGTCAAGACAAGTGATGATGGAACTATGGTTATAGTTAAGGCATACATATATGCAGATAAGGAAGACATCAATCCTGTTGCAACTGGAATAGCTCAAGAATTACAAGGGCAAGGTGGGTTTGCAAATACAGATGCATGGATGGAAAACTGTGAAACTTCTGCTATAGGTAGGGCTTTAGCTAACTGGAAGTACCAGGGCTCTACAAAGAAGAGACCATCACTACAAGAAATGTCAAAGACACAAGGTCAAACTAAAGTGGCTCAAAGCAAACCAGCAACGCCTAAAAAGGAGAAGGACGAAGCTCAGGAGGATGGGAAAAAGGCTACGCCTCCGTCCTCCACTTCTCCTGAAGGTGTAAGAGCTTTGTTAAAAGAGGCAGGCTTTGACCATACATCTAAATCAACTCATGAAAAAACAGGTGAGATAGCTGTAAATGATACAGACTTATTATGTACCTGTGGTCTTATAGTTCAATACATAAAACCACAAGATAAGAAAACACCTAAAAGTCCTGACTTTAGATGTACAGGTGCTAGTAAATGTACGACTGGTGACACCGTTGATGGGAAAGTATTTTCTAAATCATGGTGGACAGATGGTTGGAATACACCTGAGATGTGGAAGGATTATGCTGCAGCAGCAAATGGTATAAAGTTACCTGATGCTAAAACCATAGAAGATGGTGCAGCACCATTCTAATTTAATCGAGCAAGAGCCGTGGTAGAAAGGATAACACCCACGGCTTTGCTATAAGATTACTTACTAATTTGTTTTTTGGCGTATGTTTTTACAACTGCAAGTGCAGCACCACCACCAGCTAGAGCAGCTAACTGAATAGTTTCAGCTTCTACACCAACTAATGGAGCAACTGTCAATGCACCGATGAACGCTTCAATGAAGGTCCATGCAGTTCTTTCCAACATGTCTTTGAGGTCTTCACTCATTTTATAACTCCATGCATCATTCCAAGGAGTCCACCATAAGTCCTTCTTGAACTTACCCTCTTGGTTTCTTCTTCTATTATTCTTCTCGAATAAATCTGACATTATATTATTACCTTTCCACCTAGTTTAGATTTTATGGCAAGTACATTACCATTGATTTCTTGTAGTTTATCGTATACTGTTGTAGCCAATACTGTATGGTCTTTGGCTGCATTATCATCTTTACTTAATAATTTATTTATTGTTGTGTATTCAATGCTAACTGGTTTACCTTGTAGTAATTGACCTGCAACCTTTGCATACATTTTCTTATAAGCAACAGTGCTGCTTCCAATAAATCCATCTTTAGATACTTCTAGGTCTTGTTGAGTTTCTCCTACAATTAAACAACCTGATGTATGTTCATCAGTATTNCCTGTGTGTATAAGTATATAGGTAAAGTTAGGAACATCTTGTATGTGAAGCATACCATAGTGTGCATTTTTATATCTTTCAGAATATTTAGCATGAAATCCACCTGTCTTTCTAAAATTAATATCATATGTTCCTTCAGGTATACATGTTTCATGCATTACCTTTACTGCTTGATATTGGTCTTCAAGTGTATAACACTCAAATATACCATCTATAAACAACAATCCATTGGTAGCATCTGTACCAAATTGTGTTCTAACTACTGTAAGTTTCACAATGACTCCCTCCATATTTACAGTCACACACGCTTATATGTGTTCCCTTTTCGTTAATGTAAGTATAACACTTAGTTACCACCACAACAGCCACCACCACAACAATTATCCATTGTTATTCTCCTTTCCTAAATCCTATAGTTATTAACCATATAGCTAAAGTAATTACTGTAGCCAAGCCTGTCACTTGCTGTGCAGACCCTGTCAATGTCAGCGTAGCAATAACTAAACCAACCAAAGTCCAACTAAGGTTTAATGTTTCTTTAATTGCTTCAACAAACCATTTCCACAGTTTATTTATCATATTTGTCTCCTAAATACAAAAGCTGCCATACTAGCTATTCTAGTCAGAATAACTGGCACTACAACTTCTTGTGCTTTTTCCCTTTGGTCAGATGTCATATCATCACCAATGTTACTAATTGTTACACCTTCAAAATCTAAATCTACTAATGTTTCTATTGGATTCTCTAAAAAGTTTTCATACTGTACTTCTGTAACAACATCAGCAAGTGTGTAGTTTTCTACATCAGCGTTTTCAACAGCTCTTTCTACATATTCTTCTACTGCTTCAGCTACTACTTCATCTTCTTTTACAGCTTCAGCAATAATCTCAACATCATCTTCTTGTACTTGTAGTACCTCTGCCACAACTGCAACTTGTTCTTCTGTAAGTTCCTCTACATTTTCAATAGCTTCTTCAACAACAGCTTGTACAACTTCTTGTACTTCTTCTGTAACCTGGTCTAAGTTTTGTACACCTATATCATTAACTTGTTCTATTACTTCTATAACTTCTTCAGTAGTAACTTCTTCTATGACAATGTCTTCAATAACCTCTTCTACTTCAGCAACTTCTATAGCTACTTCTTCTTCAGTAAGTTCTAAAGGTTCTTCAATATATTCTTGTTCACTCTTGATTTCGACATCTTCTTCTTGAACTTCTTCCTCTCTGATGTCGTCATCTCTTGGTATCTCTTCGTCCAACTCATCTTCTATAATTTCCTCAACTATTATTTCTTCAGGTAACTCAAGGATATCTTCTTCAAAGTCAAACTCTTCTTCCAACTTCTCAATATCAATCTTGATTTCCTCTTCAATAATAATTTCTTCTTCGATAGGTTCAAGTTCTTCCACTTCATCTTCAAGTTCCAACTTAAGTACCACATCATCATCTTCAGGAAGCTCTCCTTTGGTATCATATTGTTCTTCATCTTCTTCTATTATAACTTCTTCTTCAGTTTCTTCTTCAGGTATATCACAATCACCACGCTCTATTTGTGCATCAGTCATATAACAACCAAACATTTCTTCATTTAATTTACGCTCATTGTCTCTTTCAACTGTTCCATCTTCTATCTCATACTCTTCGTATTCTGCAACAGTACCATCATCCATTACAACTTCTACCTTTTCAGGTTCAGGAGGTGGTGGTGGTGGTGGAGGAGGTGGAGGTGGTAAAGTTGTAGTAGTTGTAGTAGTTGTAGTAGGCATAATGTATTTAAAAGATATGTCATCTAACAATGACCAGTCATTAATTGTTATGGTAAAACTTCGTATGAAAGTATCTAAGGTATCGTAAATATTGTAAACAACATCTTCAAACATTGTCTGCACATTACTATTATCTTGTCCTTCTAATACATTTGTCTGAGTAGTTTCATCTGTATGTGTGTATTCCACAGTGCCATCATTGTTNAAAGCACCAATTCTAAAACCTACNTCATATATCTCTATTTCTAATTCTTCTTCATCTACTGTAGTTGTTTCAGGTAATGTAAATGTATAGTCGTTACTGTCATTACCATGTTGTTGATAATGCAAGTTCATGTGAAAATCTGTCATACCACAACAAAACCAGTTGCCATTACTATGTATATCATCTATTTGTATATTGTTTTCTACTTCATTACCTTGAATATCTAATTCATCTTCAGGTAACTCTATATCTGTAGATTGTTCCCATTCAGGAATAGTTGTTGTAGTCGTAGTAGTGGTTGTAGTATCTGTAGTTTCTTCTTCTACTTCTTCTNCTNNTTCTTCTGTTTCTTCTTCTAAAGGACCATCAAAAGTTTCTACTTCCTCGACTTCTCCTGGGATAGTCGTAGTAGTAGTATCAGGTACAGTAGTGGTAGTAGTAGTTGTAGTATCTGATTCATTAGCATATAAAGGTAATGGTAGCAGCAATATAACTGCGAATAAAATTCGCAGCATTACATTACAATCGCTGCAACAACTCCACCTAGTGCTACGAGTAGCGTTAATACTTTATAAAATTCTGCTTTGTCTAATTTGGCGTCAAGCTTTTCTTCTAATCTATCAAGTCGTTCAATGACCATATTGAGTAGTTCCTTCTGTGTGTAGCCATTGTTTGTCATTTACGAAATCCAGTCCCAATCCTCTTCTCTATAATGTTTAGGAATTTTTGGTTGAGCAAAATCATCTAACCATGCTATAAATTTTTTTATAAAGTAACCTAATACAAATCCAGCTAAAAATTCCATAAATTGGATTATATCATAAAATTATAATCATAGTTTATGATATCCACTTTTATAGTAAAAATTTGTAAACTTTCCCCTTGCATTCATAAAATATTTATTATTTTTAGTAACAAGTTTTTTATTAGTTCCAAATTTTTCTACTTTATAATTAAATTTTTCTCTCCTGTATGGTGCAAGAATACACAACGGTGTTCCTTGTTTTATTAAAACTTCTTCTTTGTCAGATGTGTAAAATAATTGTAAATTTATTTCAGGTATTAAGTCTGCTTTATATGCACCATAAGCTACATACCAATCAGGATTGAAGTCATAAAGTAAAGGTATCTGTCGCATATTAACACCTGGAGGTGTGTTTACTGTTAGTGGTAATTGTAATTTAAAAACTTTATGAATATTAGCTGATTCAGGTAAGTAGTCTTTCATTTGTTTATCAAGATGTTCTTGTACTTGTACATTGTTATCTGATAAATTATTAAGAACAGTAGCAGTAACAAAACTCCAATCTCCTGTATCGTGCTTATATGTTAGATAAATATCGTTAGGTGCAAGTATTACATATCCTTCTTTAAAAATATCTACAAAACTAGGACAAGTTCTTATAGTCTTTACTGTTCCTAAACCTTCTATTCCATGTGGTGGATTATCCATTTTTAATTCACTAGGTATTTTTTTTAACCAATCAGGTATATATTTACTTACTGGTTGTGGATGTAATTGTGGATTATCAAACAGCATGTCATCAGTAATGCTAAAGGTAACTAGATTTTTTCTTTTGAACATCTCCACCTAATTATAATATTAAAAAACTGTTATGTTGCTATCTAACACAGCATCCCAAGTTTCTGTGCTTTCATTCCATTCCCAAGATTTACCATTTTCATCTGCAGGTTTTGGAGTTGGTGCTTCCCATTTCCAAGTAGTTTCATTTAATACCCAACCTTTGTATGGTTTTTTTGGATAAAATACATCATTAACATCATCATAAAGACCACCCTTAGTTGCGTAGTTTCCTCTTAAAGGTGTACCACCATTAGTGTGTACTCCACCATAAGTATTGTAAGATGTTCTTACTACAGTACAATTTGGTTTATGTTGTGCATAATATTCTTCCCAAGAACTAAAACCTTCAGGTACTTGGTCNTCTTCATTAGCACCAGTAATAACTTCTACTACTTCTTTGTCTGCATTTACTATTGCAAAGTGACCCATTATGACCACCTCACATTATCAGCACCTGCTTTAAATATTGTTACAGATTGACCACTTGCATTTGTTATAGTTGTGTGGCTTGTTATACCACTATCTACATCTATAGTAAATTCTGATGGATAACGAAGTATAACTACTCCTGAACCTCCTGCACCTGAGTTGTTTGGGCTAGCTCCACCTGCTCCTCCACCGCCACCACCACCAGTGTTAGCAGTTGCTGCAGTTCCTGAACCATTTTGCCAAGCACCTCCGTTGCCTCCACCACCAAGTCCTCCTGCATTACCATTACCTGCTCCTCCTCCACCGCCAAAATAGACAGTTGAACTATCTACTTCGCCAACAGATTGAGCAGTTGCTTCTGCAGNAGTCAAGATAGTAGATACAATACCTGCACCACCTGTTACTCCTGAAAAAGTATCGCCACTTGTGTTACCGCCTCTTTCAGAAACGCCACCACCACCGCCAAAAGTGTAGTTATTAGAACCAGTTTGGTCAGACCATCCACCTCTAAATCCTTGACCAGCTACATTATTGCTATGGCTAGAACCACCATAAATTCCACCACCACGACCTCCACCACAACCTCCAGTGTTTCCACCACCATTACGAGATTGTCCAATGCCTCCTGCATCCATTACAATTAAGCCAAATGTACTATCAGTACCACTACCACCTGCAGCTTCACCACCTGTTGCTTGAGAGCCTCCTGCACCAACTTGTACATAATAATCGAAACCTAAAAAAACTCTAATTGGATTTTCAACAGTGGTATCTTCTCCTGATAAATCTCCTGTGACATTTGTGTGATAGCCACCTGCACCACCACCACCACCATTGTAATATTCTCCACTATAAGCAGCGTTGCCAATGCGACCTCCACCTCCACCTGAACCACCTGCGAGTACAACATACTCACATTCAAATGAATCTACTTGTGCTTTATCTAATGTATTAGTTCCTTTTATGCTAGAACCTTTAATGCTCCTAATGCTCATATTAAAACCTTATGTTATTTCTGTGCCATATGCTTGAAATGTTACATTATTATCACTAGCACCTACAGATATTTCTGCTCCAGTTTGTAATGTAACACCAAGAGTTAGCGTAATACTATCGTTAGCACCTATTGTTGTATTGTAAGCTATGTAGTCTGTATCAGCTACAGCAGAGTTATCTGTTTTAGTTGCAATTCTAAATGTGTTAGCTGCAGCTTCTCTGTTAGCTACGACAATAGTTGATACAATTGCTTCTGTACTTGCAGGAACAAGGTAGAGTTCAACATCATTAGCTGAAGCATCTGAAACTTGTCCTAGTATTTTATACGCATTTGCCATATTTTATTCTCCTAATATTATTTTATATTATACTACGCATCAATCAAAAGCAAGGTATCTACATCAAGATATTGTAAAGCGTGTCCACTATCTACCCAAAACAACATCTGTGTATTGTAATCTACCGAACTGACATCAGGTAGTAAATCTATATCTTCATCTATTGGCTTATTACCAATAGTATCTATTAATAAACTTCCACCTTCTTTGAGCATCATTAACATACTCATATTATCCTCCCATTACTAAGAAAGGATGTACTTCTACTGGAGGTGCAACTTGACCAGCTTTAACTTTTTTAACTGTGCTATCTGTAGCATCATGTAATAATACTAAATCATTTACTACATCTACTGTTATTGATGTTCCATCAGTAGCACCATTAATATCAACAGCAAAAGTCATATCGTATGGGTCAGCATCTGTACCATCTGATACATCTGTCCAGTTAATATCTATTGCAGCACCCTCTACAAACTTAACCTCTTTTCCTGATGCAATTTGTTGTTCAGTTCCATCTCCATCTTCTAATATAAAACCTGTATCAATCCTATCGTGAACATCTTCAAACATTTCTTTGACAACTGCCATACGAACTGTAGTTCCTGAAACATGTGTAGGGTCTGTTGAATGTCTGCCTTCTACATCTCTTGTCATAGCAGATACTGTTGTTCCTGATGATGATGTAACTAATACAACTTCTCTGTTTGTTGCATTATCAGGGTCTATAACTAAATAATATGGTGCAGCTATATTTGATGTTCCATTACTTGTAGGTGCTGCACTAAGTGTCATTGATGTAGAACCTGATGCTAAAATAGCACCTAATGTACTTTCATAAAAATTGCTAAATGTTACTTCTTGTGCTGTCATTAAGCTCCAAACCTTATTAGTCCAAGTGCTTGTATACCAAACAATTCAGTGCTTGTTATATCAGTAACAACTGGCTGTCTAGTTCCACGCACAGTAAGTATAGCATACTGCGTTACACTTCCTCTTTCAACATTAGAATTTATTGGATAACTAATTCTTTCTACAACACCTCTAATAATTTCTGAAGGGTCAAATAATTCTAAAGTAACACTATCGCCTTCTTTATCACGAAGTGTATTGTACAAAGTATCTCCTAACCCTTTGACTTTAAATGGTTTTCTTCCTGGTCTTTCTACTCTATCACTAATGTTTATAGGTATTTGTGCTACTACTAATTCAGGTCTTGCTAATGCACGAATTTGTACAGACTTGACTTGTGGTGTATTAGCACCATTTGATGATTTCAATACTAATTTTCCTACAATATACCTAGATACTTTTTCTATTTGTACTTCAGTATCTCCAGTTCCAGTTGCTTGTGTTAAAGATAATTCATAACTTGAATGACTTGAATTATCTAAAGCTTCAAACTTAGTCGATAAAAATAATTCTACAGAAGTATTTTGTGCTAATTCAAAAGTAGAAATTTCTGCACCAACAAATTGTTTTTTCTCTGCAGTAAAAAAATCTGCAGCAGATAATACTATAAATCCTTCAGTTTCAAAATCTGATGTTTGTTGATATACACCGTCTGAAGTTACATTAAATAAAAACTTTTCATTTACATTAACTATATTATTTACAGTTCCACCTGCAGCAGCTTTATAATACCTTGCTATTCCTGCTGTAGGTAAATAATATCTCCATAAAAAACTTGTACTTGCTGATTCTTTTACTCCTGTATATATACTATCTCTTGTAGTAAACAATGCACTTGGTGAATTATCAATACCATCTTCATCCCATTGTTTTATTAATTGATTCTGTGATAAAACATATAAGTCATCAGCAACAGTTAGAGTTGCACGGTATAATCTTCCAATAACTTTNGAACCTGTTTGTGTTTCCTTAGTTCCATAAAATACTAAACCCTGTGACTCTACAATACATGTAGGTTGTTCACCTGAAATTTCTGTTTGTCCTTTTAATGTAAGTGTTCCTGATATATCTTTTAATGAATATATTCTTCCATCTGTTGCAGTAACTAATACTACTGCACCTGCATCTGTAGCATCTGTAAATGTTTGTCCTGAAGGTANTGTAACAATAGCAGAACCAACTGTGGTATTCCCATCATATGCGTGTAGTGCATTACCTATACTTACAAGAAACTGCCCTTTTACAGAAAATATTTTATCATAAATAGCAGCAGACATTTTTTGAGTAGATGTACCACCACTTGTAAGTGTTTCTATTTCACCTGCAGAACCATTATTAGCTGTAATGTAAAGTAAATCTCCATGTGCAGCTAATCCTTTTATTTGATATCCTGCAGTTAATCCTTCTGTAACTGTGCTCCAGTTATCACCACCATCTGTAGATTTATACAAAGTTTCATCATCTGATGCATATATATCTGTACCAACAACTGCCATATGACTTACAGCAGAAGATAAAGTTAATTCTTTTTCTGTTGTGTGTAGTAAAGAAACATTATATCCTTTTCCTAAATCTTTATGAAAAACATCAATACCTTGGCTATCCCAAAATCTTGTGTTGTCATTAGGTTTTCCATTTGCTCTGTGTGCAGTATCTAAATTAGAACCACCACTAAAATTATTTCTTGAATAAATACGACCTAGGTTAGATGTAAAGTCTTCAGGATTTTGTCTAACATTTACTTGTTGACCTGCTTGTACATCTGAAGATTGTATCTGCATTTCCCTACCTGGACCGACAGAAGAACGAAGTAGTATGTCGTCTATTCTTACATCATATCCATACCTTTTTGGATTAGATATATTGGTTGTAGTAGCTACTCTAGGCATTAGGTATACGCAATCTTATTAACAGTTACTGGTTCAGGATACCTAGCTCTTAAATCCTTTCGTGCTTGTTGTATCAAAGCTCTTTGATATTGTAGTAAAGAGTTTCTTATTGATGTTGCAGAGTTTACAGGAAAATTATTTACTCCCATTTGGTCTGTAATATAATCTGCTGTAGCAGTTGGTATGTCTCTGCCTGCTATCATTTGTGCAGCTACACCTGCCATGATAATAGGTTCATATTCATCTTCTAGTCCTATAGTTGCTAATGTATCTGTTTCTAATGTAGGAGTAACAAACTTCTTTTTAAAAGTGATGAATACAGTATGACCTGCATTTACATTATAAACTTGAACTGCTTTAACATTATTAGGACCATTATTACTGTATGTAATAGTTTGTGATACACCATCAGCATCTGTATAAGTAAATGGATTTGGTAAATCTACTAGCTCACATGCAACACCAGCAAATACTGTACCTGTTTCATCAGAACCTGCGGAGAAGTCTGTGTACTGAGATATAGCTTTTATTGGTGCTACTAGATGATTATCAGTAGAACCGCTTAAAGGAATGTAACCTACTTTAGAAGTTATTGATTTAGTTTCTACTGCAAACAATGTAGGATATAAGTTTTTTATTTGGTCACATACTGCATCAAATACATTAACACGAGGAAATGGAGGTGCTATTTTAATTAAGCTACCTTGCTCATGTTCTGCAGCTGTTGTTCCTCTAGCTGCTCTTGTAACTGTAATTGTATTTGTAACAGCATTTAGGTCAGTACATATCATAAGTTCTTGACCTATTTCTATAATTGCACCAGCATCTAGTGCATCTTCTTCTTCCACAGATAACAAATCACCATTAAATGTAACAGCTGTACCTGAACTTGTTAATCCTACTTTGCTGTCTGAAATGCTATCGCTATTAGACAATGTTGTATAACTAACAATATCATCCATAGGCTCTAGATACTCTCTGAAAGTTCTATCTACGAGATTACCAATATTAGCCATTGGTTCTCCTAACTATGTCTAAAGTGTAATATTAATTTTCTATCTGCTGCTTCGTTACCATCAGATGTAACTCTGATATAACCGTTACTAGCAAAAGCCCAACCTGAAGGGTCTACTCTAAGTATGTCTCCAGCTGATACTGTGTATGTAGTTTCAGTTCCATCTGTTTCTTTTACATCAACCCATGTTGAGTTATCTAATGCAAAATCAAATGTGATATTTGAACCTGTCATTGCTGCAGGAAATTGAATACCACAAAGAAGCATACCTTCTGTTTGAACTCCAAGAGAGTTATTGTTATCTGCTGAAATGTCTATTAAAGCTTGTTTTGACTTAATCATATCTTCCTTACTATAGCAGAAGAAAAGGGTGGAGGTGGAGTTCCACCCTAATCTTCAAATTAAATTATGCTACTGACTGAATCTTGCAGTGATATGAAGGAGGTCCGAACTCGAATCCCATCTCCATATAAATTGCTTTTCCAATTCTAGCGTTAGCATCTTGGTCTAAGTCACGAACAAACACAGTACCAAATCCTGGGATGTTGGTAAATACTGGTTGAATGTAAGCTAAGTCTAAGATGAAAGCAGTTCCTGTTGGCATGATATCAGGGTCAATAACCATCAATCCGATTGAACCGAATGGGGTTACGATTGTATCAATATCAACACCTGCAATATTTCTATCTCTAGGAATAATTGCACCTGCTATATCAACTGTACCTTTAACAAGTTCGTTGTTAAGGTCTAGTAATTGTTTTGGACTAACAGCTAGCACAGGTTGTGTCATTGGTGCATGGTTATCATACATTCTTTTAAGAGCTTCTGAGATTGTCTTAAAAGAGATAACTTGTGATGAACCAGTTCCATCTCCTGCTGTGTCATTGTAGTAACAGTTACCACCTAATGGGTTAACTGCTGCAGAGTTGTCAGCGTTCTTGTTTAGTGAAATCCACACATCAAGACCGTACATTTCTCTTGTTCCTGACCCAGGTGTTACATTAGCACCATCTGAGAAAGAACCATTGAATGCAAACCACTCAACTTCTCTTGCTACTTTTTCCATTGCTTTTTCCATTTGGAAAGCAAATTCNTCTGCCACTGGGCTACCACCAAATAAAGCCAATTTGTCACCAGCAGTTGTTGTACCGTCTCCATCGGAGGCGTTAGCAATATTNNCTGATAAATCAAATGGGTTTTGATTTTGGGTAGATGCCAAAGCGGTATATGTCATTTGTACACCCTTGTGGAAAATCTGAGTTACATATGTGTATGCAGCTCTGTCTCTTCCAAGATATTCTGTAGGTGTAGAACCTTCTTGACCTTTTGTTGGTTCAGATGAAACGGTTGCATTATCTTCTACTTGGACTTGCCAAAATGTAGAGTTTAATGTTTTACCACCGTTTAATCCACCAACTGCAGTAAGTAAAGGTGTTCTTTGACCACCAACTTTAAACAATTCACCAGTGAAGTTATTAATGTTTTGTGCATAAATCGTACTGTTTGTTAACGATATTTCTGCCATTTTAATCTTCTCCTATAAATTATTACTTGTCTTGTTCTTTAAGAGTATCTAACATACGCAATTTAGCGTTGATAGTATCTCTTGGTTTTGCATTGGAATCTCTTACAAATTTCATAAATTCAGCACCAACATCTGTAGGTTCTGCATTTACTCCAAGCTTATTAAGTTGCTCTACTCGAGATTGAGCTTCTACTACATTAGCGGCAACTTCTTCGACTGGATTGCTAGGTTGCTCGGAACTACTAACTTCTCCGAACTCTTGAGCAACAAAGTCTTTTATACCATCGACAGTAACATCCCCATCATAAAGTTTTACTACAGCTTTACCTATGCCTTTGTCTGCACTTAGTCCTAGTGAACTTAATGCAGAGTNCATAGCATTAGCCTTGAACTGTTTGTTCTCAGCCTTAAGCTTTTTAAACTCTTCTCTGAGTTGTTTTATATTGTCTGTTGGTTCTTCTGTCACTTCTGCAGCTTCTTCAACTTGTCCTGTATTTTCTTCCATATTTTATCTCCATCTTTTCTCTAGCATATTTAAATCCCATAACATTAATCGCTAGGTAATTAAAGGGATTTTCACAAGGGTTTGCGAATAACACATAACGCACCTTGGCAGCGTTATTGAATTGTGTGTGACCCTATTCGAAGCGGAACTCACCACGCTATTGTTAATTGTACTACTACATGTAGTAGTGTCAAGGATATCTACACTATATCTAGGTTGCTTCTGTTAGTCCTGTAACTTGACCTGACTGTGTCCTAACAGCACCTAAAGCTGCAGATGATGCTGCAGCTATTTGATTTTGTATAGCTGTTATCGTTGACATTGTTTCTTGGTCTCCAAATACACTAGCCTCTAGTACATTTTCAGCACTTAAAGTTGTTGCACGCCTTTGCCTTCTTGCAGCAGAGCTTAACAATCTAGCAGACTGTGCAGCAACTTCAAATTGCTTTTCCGCCTGACCAACTTTTATACCTGCACCTAGTAGTTTTTGTACAGTACCAAGACCTAGTTTTTGCTCAGTGACTCCTTCGTATAATGCACCGAGCTCTGCAGAATTAACTCTTCCTGCTAAAATATCTGAATTTAAATTAGGGTCAAAAGCTAAAGCTAATAAACCTGATTCATCTACACCTGCAGCTACACCTTGACTTGCATAGTAATCATTATAAGTTGCAATGGTTGTAGCTTTTAATTCTTCATCTACCATATCTATTACACCTTTTATTTGCTTTACTCTTTTAGCAAACTCAGGCATTGCTACATCTAGAGATACAAGTGTTGCATACTTTTCTTTACCCATAGATGCTGCATATCCAGCTAAGTTATTCTGTGTAAGTATTGTATTAAAATCTTCTAGCCCTGCTAAATACTCTGTCTCTGTCATTTTTAGAGCACCTGTTTCAGGGTCTACTATGTTTACAAATACTCTTCCATAAGATTCTGAACCTGTACCAAATCTCATTTCTGCAAGAGCTTGTGTTACTTGTCCATCACTTTCTATAAAACCTTTTACATAAGCATCTACTAAAGCATCTGCATCAGTGCCACCAAACTTTTTAAGCCAAGGTAAGACATTAAATACTTGGTCTCTTGTTATGACTGCTCCTTCTTTTAATGGGTCATTACCTGCTGCAGCAGTATTTTGATTTACATTTTGAGAAGCTTTTGCTAGTTCTTCTGCTAAATCTTTATCCTGTGTATAACCAGCTTGTGTTATTAAATGGTCTAATTCATTTCTTCTTACACCATCATCACCAACAATAAATTTTGTATCATCAGCTACAACATTTCCTGATAAGTCATCTCTTCTATATAATGTATATTTTGCCATTATCTAATTACTACTCCTCCTAATGCTTTTTGTAAACTGTTTGCAATCTTTCTATTAAAGAAAGGATTGCCAGTGTCATAAGCATTCGTCATGTAAGCCTTACTTGCTTCAGATACTGACTTACCTATTTGTTCTAACCATACTGGGTCTGTTTCATCAGGTGCTTCACCAAAAGCATTCTTATATGGTGTAATGTATTTACCTTTTACACTTGCAAAATCTAAGTTTTGCCCTGCAAATTCAGGATACAAATTTTCAAACATACCTTGTAATTTTGTTTTAGCAGCATCAGGACTATCGTTATACAAAAGAATTATTTCATTCTTAACACTTTCATCTAATGCTTCATAGTTAGCTAAACCTATAGTTTTAATACCAAGTGTTTCTGCTTTAAGTGCATTAGCATAAACACCACTACTTACAGAGAACTGTTCACTAGATACCTTTTTAGCAACTGCACTAAACATATTAGTTATTGCTTGGTCATCAGGTTTTTCATATCCTTCTACACCTAATACAAAACCTACAAAGTCTGTCATCAAAGTAGGAGATATGTCTCCTTTTACTAAAACATTTAATAACTGTTTATACTGTAGTTTATTTTCTCTTTCAAATAAATCTTCATCAAATCCTAATTCTCCTAATGATTTATTTAAAAGACCTTCGACATTACCGAAGTGGTCTACATATTTTTGATTTATAACTTCTTCACCATTTACTGTATAAACAAATGGATTGTCAGAATCTCTGTTTGCTATTGTTGCATTTAAATATGCAAGTTTAAGAGAAGATACATTAGCTCCTATACCAGCATTTTGTAAATCTTGTACAGTTACAGCTAAACCTTGACCTACTCTTGTAAATAATAATTCTAGTCCAGGAAACTCTCCATCTACTTCATCAAATAAAAAGCTATAGTTCTCAACCATAACTCTGTAACCTTCATCAATTAAATCTACTAACTTAACATCATCAGGTAATGCATCTATACCTCTAGCAGGATTACCCTCACCTAAACTAAATAAAGCAAAGTTACCACCATCGATTATTAATCCTGTAGGTTTTGCACCTATTCTAGGTCCTGTTCTTTGATTACCTGCTCCATCTGCACCCCAGTTACCTTTGTATTGTGATGGTGTTGTTCCTGTTGCAGCATATGAAACAAATGTTGGTTCTCCTCCAAACAAAGGAGATAAGTCATAAACAAAGTAAAGTGTTCCATTTTCTATGTATGCAGCATCTGCTACAAGTTTATTTGAGCCTGACCAGTTAGCTGTACCTATAGAAGCTGCTTCTGCCGCAGCCATCTCAGCATCTATTTTATCTTTTTCCCTTTGTAATCCAGGGTCAAGTTCTACTGTTTCTCCATTACTCATTAGTACCTCCTATCTTATCATACATATCTTTGAAAGGCTCTCTATATATTCTGTCATTAAATTCTTGTTGCTTTGTAACTGCGGTTGTAAATAATTCTCTGATTTTAGAAAAGAAATTTGTGACTAAGTTTTCTTTAGGAAGTGGAGTAGAAGGTGCATCTTTCATAGGCTCTAATATTTCTTGTATGGTTTTACCATCATCCTCAGGTGGTTGAGGTGGAGGTGGCTCTACATCTTTCATAGGTCCTGTACCATCTTCAGTCTTATCATCAAACTCATTTATGTATGCAAACTCTTTATCTAATCTACCTAAGTACCAATCAGGAGCTTCTCCCTTTTCTTCTTCATATGCATCTATCTGACTTTGCTTTGCAATATCAGCATTCATAGTTGCAATGTCTTCCATAGTTGTTCTAAGAACCCAAGGTCTATTGAAATAAACTAATACCATGTAATCCATTACAGGTTGATTTACTGTAAGACCTCTGTTGCTTAACATTCTTTTTACAGTCTTTTGTGATTCTATTAAATCAGCTAATAATATAGCTTCAGCTTTTCTTCTATCTATTACGGTTTCTTCATCAAACTTAAATGTTTTAGTTGCATTAGTATGACCAAATCCTATAGTTAAAACTCCATTTACATCGTAATATGCTTTTTCACTAAAGCCTTCAAGGTCTTCTATGTGTGCAATTAATTCTTCTGTTAACTCCACATCATCCCCTTGAGGTGTAGCTGCTAAGAGCACCAAGGGTATTAAGAAGACTGATAAGAGTCGTCTGCATCGCTTTCTGTTGGTCTTCACCAGTTATAGCCTCCCCATACTGGTCTCGTACATAATTAGTCATAGCATTAGACATAGCACTAGCTACATCTATTTGCTCTGCCTGCTCAGGTAATTCAAAGTCTGTTACACCAGCTTTGAAGTTTTCATACCTTGTATCTTCTCCTAACATTAGTGTCTCTATATTTTTTTGTCTTATTTCAAAGTTTTGTTTTTGTAAGTCATAAGAAACTTGGTTGTAATAATCTACAAAAGAATTTATTTCTTGACTTGATACAGGTCTACCTAACCCTCTTTCTAATGCAACTTGTATATCAGCTTGTGAATTAATTAAGTTAGGTGATTGGTATTGGAATAACTCTTTGTATCCTTGTGAATATCCTACAGTTGAATGTGGTTCAAACTTACCTGTTCCATAGCCATAATCTTCTAATGTATCTTTAAAAAACTCTTTGACAAATGTAATTAANTTTGAGCTAGTTGCACCTGGTGCTGTCAATATAGAATATAAATCTTCTTTTGATATTGTATCTGCATTCAAGTTAAATCTAGACATAGCTGAATTTAATGCTGCAAGTGTTCCACCATCAGGTTGATTAAAATCAACTACACCATAAGCAAAAGAATATGGTTGCAAGAAACCTGCTTCAACTAATAAGTTTTGTACCTCTGCTATTTCTTCAGGACTAGCACTAGCAAATAATAATCTATCCATTCCAGTTTCATATAAAGGTACTAAGTTGCCTTGTTCTTTGTTGCTATATATTTCTTGGTCATATTCTTCAATACCTATAAATCCAAACTGTGAAGGGTCTGCAATTCTACCTGCTAACCAAGGGTCAAACAATTCTGATGGAATAGCTGCTCCAGGATTTTCTACTATATTTATTAGTTCATCAGGAGTTACCTCACCTGAAGCAAGAATTAAATTATCTATACCATCTAAATATTGTTGAGTTGTTATTGTTCCTGCTGCTAATTGGTCTACAAAATCTTGTGCGTTTCTATTATCTATAGCTAAAGCAGCAGCAGTTTTTATTTCTGAATCGTATTGTTGTTTAGTCAAAAATGCTTGATATGCTAAGTCTGCTTCAGATGAATACTCAGAAGTAATAGCTGCACCTATAACACCATCATCTATGTGTGTAAAACCATCAGGCAACTTACCTTCTTTTGCATATACATTTTTTAAAACTGTTGCATCATTTGTAATTTTATCTGCAAGCTCTACAGCTAATTCATCTTGAAACTGTAACATGTCATAACTTTGTAATATCATTTCTTGTGTATTAGGTGGTAAGTCTTCGAATACTTTACCTGTTTGTGCTTCCCATACCAATATAAAATCAGCCATAGATACAGGATTTACTTCTGCAAATGGTTCTACTGTAGGTGCACTTTCTCCTGAAAAGAATGCAGCTACTGCATCAACAAAGCTATCTAATGCTGGTCCAAATATATCAGCACCAAATATTCTTAATAAATTTTTAACCTTTTCTTTATTTACTTTCTTAGGAGTTCTATTTGCAGGATTATAACCTGGTGCAGTTTCATATCCTTCTGCCCAGTTAATAGAACTTATATTATCTGTAAATCGTTCTTCTTGTAATTCGTCTAATACCGCTTGTTCTTCAGGCGTTCTCTCATCCATAATATCCCATTCCTAAGCTTTGTTCTTCTGCTTCAAGTCTAAATAAATCATAATATACATAGTAGAAGTCAGGATACTTAGTCATTAACTGACTTGCAGTATTCCTAAGTATTTTTCTAGCTTCACTTGCTTCTGCTCTACTTATACTAGCATTTGCACCATACCTTTGTCTTATACCTTCTAATAAGAATTGTCTAGTCAATATATATTGCATAGCACCTTGTATTGCTGGTAGTTCTGCAACTGTTGTCTTTGTACCATCAGGTAATATAACTTCTGAGTTTTGTTCTAATTGTACAAAGTTAAGAAATAAATCTATCTTAGAATTTGTATCTAGAGATGGTGCTACTGTAGATGTTTGACCATAACCTCTAAACTGTTGTTGTAGTTGTAACCTAAACAAATATAATTGTTCGAATTTTTTATTTAAAGGAACTCTGTTAAACATAGGTCCATCCATTAACATCCTTCTAAAGTTTTCATATGCTAATGAACCTTGTGCCTGCCTAATAGCCTGTTTGTATTGTACATCTGTTAAATCTACTCTGTCTCCTGATGTAAAAGCATCAGCCCATGCTTGATAGTCAAACTCATCTAATGGAGAATCAGGGAACATATAGTATGCAACATCAGGATGTTTATCCATTAATTCTTTATTTTGTTTATAAAAGTAACCACCTTCGACTGTATATGATGATGGTCTTATTCTTTTAGATTTAGATGTAAGTAAAGCTGTAGGGTCAAAGCCAAACATTTTTATAAACTTACCTGTAGCTTGTACTCTGTCTCCATCATACTCTGCTAAGAATTGATAGTATGCATCAGATAAAATTACTTCTGCAAAGTAATGATGTCTAGGGTCTTCTTCTTTAATTCTTACAGGGTCTAAAAATTTACTACCTTCAGGACCTATAGCATATTCATATTTATTAACAGGACCTGTAGGTGCTATAGCTTGAATAAGACCTCTCATAAATAAAGTTTGACTTGCTAACTTTCTAGCTCTTTGTAATGATTCTTGTTCTGCTGCAGGTGAACTGTCATCAAATATGCCTGTAGTTTCCATAGCTCTAATTATTGTTTTTACTTCGTTAGCATACTGTCTATCTAAATCTTTATCTAAAGAACCACCAGCAGCTAATAATTTTTTAAACCAGTTAGGCATAGCTGACTTTACATAGAATGTAGGGTCGTAAAACTCTCCTTCAGGTCTACCATATGGAAAGAATACTTCATCAATACTTTGTCTAGATGGTAACATTGCACTTGCAGGAAGTGAAGCAAGTGGACCAAGACCTGGAACTACAGAACCTGCAACCATATTTAAACCACCAGCATAACCTTGCATTTTAACTTTTACACTTGGTGTTCCTATATCAGGTCTACCAGTTATAGGGTTTATAGCTACATCATCTTTTTCAGGATTATTTAAAGCTCTATCTAAATTAAATGGATTTGGTAATCCTGCCATGTTGTACATTTCTTGACCTGACTGTGGGTCTGTTGTAAAGAAACCTTCATCTTCATCATCACCAAATAAACTTGGTTTTCTAAATGCCTCTACAGTTCTTTGTATTTTTCTACCAAATAAAGTCTTTTGTGTTTTAAGTAACTTAGTCCAAGTACCTGCAATCTCAAGATAAACTTCACCGAATGGGAATATAAGTCTTAGTTGGTCTGCTATAACATGTCTTCTATTNAAATCATATAGCAGAGCTTTTGTCTCTTGTAAAGAATATGACTTAGCTAAATCATCTATAGCTTTTAAGTCATTAACAGTAATAGCTTTAGTAACATCTGCTTTACCCATTGTTTCTAAATTCTTTATATATTGTCTAGCTCTAGAACCAGGAGCACTTCTACCCATTACTTTTTTAGCTTGTGCTAAGACTGTTGCTCTAGCAGCATCATCCATATTTGCATATGCACCTTCTATAAATCTCCAATAGAATTGCCTAAATGCAGATGACCTAGATAAATCATTTGTAGGTACACCCATAAGACCTGCATAAAATGTTTCTATAATTTGGTCAGCACGAGCTGCATAATCTCTATTAGCTTCAAATCTAGAGGCTTTAACTTTAAAGAAGTCAGATACAGAATCAGACTTGTAGTTATTTAACCAAGTAGCATATTTTCTAAATTCTTTTCTTGTCATTTTTTTATTGAATACTAAATCTTCATATTCATTTTTTGCCCTGTTAAATATTTGTATAGTGTGTTCAGTATCATCTTTATGACCTTTAGCTATTTGTCTAAGTAACTCATGGTCACCTGTTTGTGTTATTTCATATCTAATTACATTATTAGGATTTGTAGGTCTTGGTGTTTCTATATCTAGTGGTATCTTTCTACCATCAGACAATACTTCATATGCCCTGTATTCTCCACCTGTCTTAAGATGAACTCTAGCTACAACAGATTCTACATAACTATCAGACCATTTCTTATCTTGCATAATTAATTGCTTTAATTGTTTGGCATCATCATCAGCATTAGATACTAATGCTTTTCTCCATTGTGATAATTCACCTGACCAAAAGTCTTCTTTAATCCTAATTATTGCATTTTCAAATGCTTCACTACCTGGTGTTCCTACTACAGTTGCATCAGCTATTCTTGAGGCTAACTCATCACTATGAAGCTGTAGTAGCTCAGATGACCAAGCATTGTAAAAACCTTTTTCACCTTTACCTATTGTCTTAAAACCTCTAGCTCTTCTAGGGTCTAAACCAAATAATATACCTGCGTGAGATTGTGATAAGGCTTGTTGATGTTCCATAGCTAATTCAAGTGACTCATCTAATATATCTGTTTCACCTCTACCTAATCCAAATGTATCTGCTAAGTAATCATCTCTAAGAAGTTTTCTTTCATCTTGTAAAAAGTTTCTAGTTCTTTGTGGCTTCCTACCTATAACCCAAGATAATGCAGAAATAGGATGTGCAAATACATTGTCTAAGTCTGCAGCCCACATACGAAGTTGTTCTTCACCTACAACTCTAAGTACCCAAGCAGGTCTTAGTAGCACAGATGGTTTCCATAGTCTTTGCATATATCCATCTGCTAATCCTGTTAATAAACCTTCTGATATTTGATTTATACCATCTTCATCAACATTCATTTTAATTCTTGTTCTAGCACCTTTAACCCATAGCTTTACATTTTCCATAAGAGTTTTATCATCTTTTAATGCAAGGTTTGCTAGTTCTGTTACAGGTTTAGCTAACAACTTATCAAAGTCTTCTTGTGGTAATGAACCTTTACCTCTAAGTCTTAGACCTAGTTCCCTCATAGGTCTGAATACTCGTAAAAATAATCTAGCATCAGGCATAGGAATAAAACCATCATTGTAATACTCAGATATAAGATGAGCAGTAGGTCTAGCCTTGCTTACTCTACCTTCTTCTATTTTTTGTAATATATTTGTATTCTTAAGTTCATCAACTAACTCATCAAGTAAAGTTCTTATCTCTCCTTCAGATATAGCTAGTTCTCCTAGGTCATCTGTTTGTGTAAGATATTCATCAAGTGTTCTAGCTAAACCACCTATAGTATTCCTAAGATTATCTGTTGATTCTGTTTGNAATATAATATTATCTAACAAAGTTTTTAGTTTTACAGATTCATCTGTAGTCAAACCACTAGAACCTACAACACCTAAATCTTGTATCTTGTTTGTTTTAATAAATGTTTGTATCTCTCTAATCTCATCAGGTGTATATGCTTTGTTAGGATTTAACACTATATGTGGTATGTTCCCTTGATATAAACCTTCAGTTAAATCTATATCATCAACTACATCCCACTTACCATTCTCTAAAAAGTTTTTACTTGATTTAAGTCCTTGACCTGGTGCATCTGCACCTGATAGTACAACTAATGCACCATCAGAGTTAGCTAAGTTATCTGCAGCAGCTAATCTATAATCTTCTGCACTAGGTTCTATAGAACCCCAATCTTTTGTAAGTTCATCGTATTGAGGTTTTTTAGCATTTATAGAATTAAGTTCTTTAAACTTAGGCACATTGTTTTCTAAATAAAATACTTGGTCATCTACTTGTTTTTGTATTCTTGCAATATTTTCATCTAGATTACCTATAGCTTCATCTAAAGTTACAGCAGTTTTTCTACCTCTACCTCTAGCAATACTTTCTGATATTNNATCANTTNNTTTNTNTCCAGTNNNTTCATCNATGTANGCTTCNNNNGTAATTGTTTTTAATTCAAANGCTTCTTTAGTNACAGGGTTATTAAGTTCATCTGTTTGTCTAGCTGCTAGGTAAGATAAAGCATCTCCTCTTTCTACAATGTCTGCAAGCGTTCCTTCTTCATTACCTCTTCTATAAACTACAGCGTTATCTATTCTTTTATTTGTTTTTACAAATCCTTGTTCTTCTGCAATAGCTCTTCTAGCAAAAGCAATGTTTGCAGGTGTAGGAGAATACTTTGCAACTATTGCATCTCTTTGTGTTTGTAAAGATGCTCTTGCAGCATTTAATCTTGAACCTGATTTTTCTGCTTCTTCTAGTTGAGTCATAGCTAATTTAACTTTTGCTTGTTCTCTTCTAGGTAATTTATTTATTTCATCAGATAGTTCTACTTTTACTTTGTCTGACAATGTTCCCCAGTCATATTCCATTCTTGCAATATCAGAATTTAAATTATCTGATAAACCAAGCTCTAACATTCTTTGTCTGTTAGCGTCAAACCTACCCTCTATATTTAGTGGTTTAAATTCTATTTGATATAAAGGAAAGCCTTTAGATAAACCTTTTTGTTCTAATATAACTTGTAAGTCTCTTTCGCTTATACCTTCTCTAGAAACTACATCTTCTAGCTTTACTCTTCTTTGAGGATTACTAAATAAATCAGGTGATACTTTCTGCACCTTACTAACTTGTACAGCTACTTCTTTACCATCTTTTTGCATTAATAATCTTTGACCTCTAAATGGTAAAGAGAACTCTTCGCCTACACCTACACCAAAAATATTAGACCATTCGTTAGCACTTTTAATATCTGATGTTTTTATACCTTGATTAATTAAATCAACATCTGCATTTACTCTAGTTAAATTATCTATATCTAATTTACCTGTAGCTACTTTACCAGTAAAACCATAAGGAACTCTACCAGCAGTACCAACACCTAACTCTTCTGCTATATCTAATACTGCTTGTTCAGCTCCATCGTAGTAACCACTATTGACTTGTCGTATAAGTTGTCTAGCTTCAGGTTCTAATATATTATTACTTGCTTCTTGTAACCTACTTAAAATATCGTCTATCTCTGCAGTATCTACTTTTGCGTTTTTTCTAAACTTAGACACAATTCTTTCTGTAAGCATTCTTGCATCTTCTGTAGATATTTCTTCAGCAATAAACTCTCTAAACTCTTTAGGTATAATTTCATATTTTGAACCTACAAACCATTCAAGTTCACCTAACTCATTAACAAAATACATTCTTGTTTGGTCAATTGACGACATCCACTTACGAACACCTTTTACTAATTCTTCAGGTAAACCAACATTCTCAAACTTCTGACCTATGTGTGTAAGAACTTGATTCCATATCTCTAATACTTCATTCATGTTTTCTACAGCATTTACAGGTTGTTGTAAATCAGGGTCAAGTATTCTTGCTTTTTGTGCTGTAGCTAATGATGCAAGTTTATCTAATGCTGGATTAGCAATATCATCATCTACTTTTGCAAACTTCATCCAATCTCTTAAATCAAAAAATGACTGGTCTAAATCGTTTACATAAAGTTTTGGTACAGGAAATGTAGAAAATATTCTACCTAACTGTGAATCATTTATACTTTTACTAATTGCACCTTTAACACCTACAGCAGAACCAAACTCACCTGCAATACTTCTTCCTAATGCAGATGATATCTTACCTCTCATTACCATAGATGTAGGATTTAATTTATTTAGTACTTGTCTATCTTCAATAGCATTTATAAGTAAATCTTGTATCTCTGCTCTATTAGTAGAGTTTTTTAATCCTTGATGTAGTGTTGCATCTCCTTGACCTTTAAGTAAATTATTTATAGTTGTAAAGTCATCTGCTAATACAAACTGGTCAACAATTTTTTGACCTGCTTTTGTTTGAGTTACATATTGTTTTGCAGAAGGTATATGAACAGTTTTTCTTATAGCATTGTTAATTACTCCTGCTCTAGATAATGCTATTGATTGGTCTAAACTTCTAACAGCTTTACCTGCTTTATTTAAATAACCACCTACAAGTATTGTAGGGTCTGCAAGTAAAGTTAATGCACCATCAACAATACCTGACATAACATTATATGCTTTTGTACCTGGCTCTACTACAGAAGCAACCAATGGAGCTGCTGGAGTTAATTTAATTACCTGACCACTTCTAGCTTTAAAACTAAGACCTTCATCTCTTTCTCTTTCTTGTTCTGTAATATCCTGTCCATAATAAGCTTGTATAATATCTTTAGCTTGTGTAGGGTCAGCACCTCTTGCAACCATTTCTTTATAAATATCTGTATCTTCTGCAAGAGTAGAGTTAGCAAAGTATCCTTCACCTAAGTTTACTTTTTTACCCTCTGATAAATTCTTTAGTGCTTGTCTACCTACAGATGGACCAAGTTGTTTTTTAACTTTTTGCCAATCATTCATAGCATCTCTATTTGTATAGAGTTGTAACATAGCACCAGCAAAACCTACACCATCTACATGTTTTTTATCATTTAAATATTTTTGTGTAGCTAATAAAGGTTTTTTAACTAATTCATCTTGTAAAGAATCAAATACTGTAAATGCACTTCTTATAGTTCCTCTACCTACAGCTTTAACTTTATCCCACCAAGTCTTTTCATTGTCTAACCATCTTTCTACTAATGGTGCTAGTTCAGGACTATCTGTTGTTAAACCTATAAGAGATGCACCAACTAAAACATCTTTAGGTAAATAAAAATGTTCTTCTATTAAACCTTGTAAATTTTCTGATAGCTGAGGGTTAGCTTCAATATAGCTAGTAATAGTTTTAGCTTGTTGTATTCTATCTTCTTGTGCTTGATTCTCGTAATCTTGCATGTATGGCGGTTGCCACCACCATCTTACCTCAGCCATAACTCTCCTATAAGTTTCTTAGTAATGCAGCTATTTCTTTACTAGGTAAAACTCTATACATAGCTTGTAAAACCATATCTGCATCGTTTGCCATAAAAGGTGCATCAGTTGCACTAAGTCTCGTTGTAGGAGCTTCTAGGGGTCTCTCAGTGGCTCTATAAGCGTCTTGTAATAAGTTACCTAGATTTTGTGGTTGAACTGGTGTGTTTTGCGGTGTGCCTACCTCAGGCTCTACTATTTCTGCCATAGGTGCAGCATCTTGCAACACTTCTAGTTCTGTAGCTTGTCCGTAGCTTTCTGCTTTAAATTCTTGTTTTGGTTGTCTTCCTCTAGTCAAAATTTATTCCTCCAGTATTGTCAGGGGTAAACACAATGTCTATCCTCCCTACACCTGGAATGTATGCTACAGTTACTACCTCAAATGATGAATAATCTAACAAATGTCCATCCATGTCATCTAACAGGTACTCATCTTCATAAACTGCTTCTTCAGGAAAATTTTGTGCAACTATTCTTGCAAACTCTATATCTGTTGGTTCAGGTATAGCAGCCATTATGCACCTCCTAATAATGCAGCAAGATTAGGCGGACCACCTTGTTGTGGTGCTGGACCTGGTTGTGCCATCATTTGTTGTCTCAACATGGCTTGTTCTTCAGGACTTGGTTCTTCACCACTAGCACTAAAGTATTTTTCTAATATACTACCAATACGCTTTGGATTGTTATATATTTCTACAATAGCCATCATTGCTGATTTATCACCTTGTTGTGATTGTTGTAATAACATTTGATATAAAACTTCTTCTGTCTTTTGTTTTGTAATTCTTTCGTTTATCTGTGTTAGATTTTCAAGACCATCCATTTCTTGTTGCATAGTCTCTCTATCTATAATGCCTGCTTGCATTAACTGTAAACCTGTAATTATTTTATTAGGTGCATCGAATGAAGCCATAGCACCATATTTTCTTTTAGTTACATAGTTTTTATCTATATCTGTAGCAGGTGTATAGCTTTCAGAGAAAGAAGCACCTTTGTATGTACCTGTAAGAGGTTTTCTTTTTCTAGCGAAAAGAACTTCATCTAACTCTAATCTTTTAGCATCTACCTCTTGTAATGCATATTCAAGTATTGTGTGATACTCATTGACCATCTGACTGACGCCAGACTCCAGTTCTTCGAGACCTCTACCTGTTACGAATGAGTTTGGTGATATTGCGTCATCTTGAACTGGATATCCAGCAACTACTCTTAGTTGCCTTTCTAATCTACCTACAGCTTCAAACAACTGATATGGTAAATTTGTTACAGGTTTTACTACTTGTGAACCAGGAGTTAAATAGTTAATTGCATTTCTACCTTTACGGTATTGTCCTGATTCTATTTCTCCAACTATGTTTGTTTCTGTAAATACAGCATCTTCCATAGCAATTACAGACAATATGTTTATTTTTGCCATAGATGCCATAAGACCTACTACTTGGTCAAACTGACCCTGTAGTCTATCAAAGCTAAATCTTTTTGCTACAACGAAAGATGGACCTGATTTAAGTGGGTTAGGTACAAAATCAACTATTTTCTTTGAGGCAACATGTACAACATATGTACCTTCTAAGTTCATGTACTCTAATATGACATCACCATTTTCATCTGAGTTTTCCCAACTACCATCATCGGTATATCTAAGGTTGTAACTATCGTATGATGTATCTTCAGTATCCTTCATTTCAAACCAAGATTTAAGTTCAGGATACATTTCTATAAGTTTTCTTATAGGTACTTTCTGAATTATGGCTAATTCATCAGGTTGTTGTGTATTTCCAAAATAACCAGGAAAACAATCATAAGGATTGCGTAGCTCTGCACAAGGATACATATGTCCATTCATATCCATCTTTGTTGTAATTACCCATACGGCAAAGCCATATCCTGGAAGCCACCTAGCTACTTGAGGCAACTGTAACTCTAGTCTTTGCATACTGTCATATGCAGAAATTATTCTTTCTAGTTTGTCTTTTTTAGTTTTGTTTCTTGCAGAATCTCTTGCATTTGTAATATGTACATCTAATGAAGGTACTTTACCTATCTTTTGAGATAGTCTGTCTAATGCAGATAACATTAAGTTAGGTGCTGGTATTGTGTGTGATTCGTTATTATCTAGACCAGGACCTAGTAATTGTCTTATTCCATCTTCTCCACCATTTAAAATTGCTCTAAATCTAGCTCTATCTATCAGGGACTCATCGTGCATCCTTTTTAGATAGGACGCTCTTTCAATTATGTCTTGCGGTTTCATTTAACTCCAGGGTGTCTCGTTCCATTGTACACTATTATAGCCATCAAAACTAGGCGTGTACTCTATTCCTATATCAGCATAGACAAGTTTTGTCAACTGTCTAATAACTTTCATTGGAAACCAACTTGCCATTACAACATCTGACTTGTATCCTCTGCCGCCTTTACCTTTAGAAGCAAAGTAAACTAACTGTTTTGTATAGGTAATAGATTTAGATTGTGCATCTGCATCATAAAACGGTAGTTGTATCATGCCATCATTAAACATAGGAGCTAATGATGTAACACCAAATTTTTCATCCCACTTGTTTTTATGTGTCTCATGACCTTCTAACTTTATACCTTGTACATTACAGTACTCTTTTATTCTTTGGTCTTGTCTAATTGCTTTTTGAAAACCATTTTCTTCAATAACCCAGTGGTAACATCCATACTTCTCGTACCAATTCTTTATTAAAGAAAATGCTTCATCTAATCCACCACCATGATGATTCTCCATATCTACCATAGTTAATCTTATTGCATTGGCATTTGTTTCTACTGCCCATAAAAATCCTGCTTGATAACCTGTAGCAGCAGGGTCTAGTCCTGCAACTAAGTATGCACCTTCAGGTATATAACCAAGAGGCATGTCAGGTATGTAACATTGTTCTATTTGTTCAGGATTAAATAATCTTAAGCTATCACTATATGCTTTATTAAGATAGACCATCTCAAAATTCTTTAGACCACCTGTAGTCATAGCATCACGCTTTCTATCCATTAACCATTTAAAAGTTCTTTTACTTCCCCATAACATACAATCTGTATGGTCTTCTTCATCAAACTCTGCAATAGTACAAAGACTATCATGTGCTTCTTCTACTATTGTTTCCCAAGCTTCTGATTGTAAAAGTGCAGAATATAAATCATCAGGATGCTGTCTAGAGCCAATAACTAACATTGCAGTATGTTCCTCTTTTCTAGAACCAAGAGTTGTTGTCCACCAGTTTTTTGTATTCTTTCTTGATGATGGTTGCATAGTAGAACTGTGGTCCTCAATGTCGTCTGCAATAATTATGTCACAGTCTCTAGATAGGATTTTACCACCCCTACCTATACCAATCATGGTAGGTGACTTTATACCTGATACAGTTCTTGTAGATACTGTAAAACCATTTCTAGACCACATCTTACCTGCTCTAGTTGCAGGTTTAAAAGAACCATTAGGTCCACAAAAATCTTCTTTTAATTTTTCGTTTTGTTCTAGTGTATCCATAACAGACATAACAGAGTTCATAGCAATATCTTCATTACCACCTACCCACATAATTCTTATGTTTGGATTTCTACATACAAGCCATATAACAAAATGTATAAGTAGTTCTGTCTTACCATGTCTAGGTGGACTTAGTATCATTTGCTGTCCACCATTTAGTAAAGCTTTATTAATTGACTTTATCCAGTTTTCATGAAAGTCTGCTGTTTCAAAAGGTACACCTTGTTCTGTTAAAAAATATCTATCTCTAAATTTTGTAAAGTCATCTAAAGATTGTTTAGCATCATCAGATACTTCCCACTCAGCAGCTTGTTTATCTTTTCTTGCATCTTCTTCAAATGCACCTAGTAACCTAGAGATATGTGCAGGTGTACATTTTAATTCTTCTGCTATTTGATTTCTTGTAAGTCTGCCTTGTATAAGGTCCATAGCATAACCTTCATTAACAAATTTTTCGTATAGTGCTCCTCTACGAACTTGTGTAACTTTACCTTTGTTAATTTCTTTTACTTCAGGTTCGTATGCTCTACCTTTGTCTTTGTATCTAGCTTTTCTTTTTGATTCTCTGTAATAACAAGTTTTACTACAGTATTTACTTTTACCTGCTGGGAGTTTGTTTTCACACTCAGGACTTACGCAAAGTACATTCTTTACCATTTCGTTCTATTAGCCCAGTATGCTGCGGACATCTTGCCCTTTTTAATATTCTTAGCATGCCTGGCTTTGAACGATTTTCTCCTTGCTTTTTGTTTAGCAGACTTAGGATTTTTTCCTGCACCTGATACACCCTGTTGTCCGAATCTAATTAATTTTAATTGATGTCCNTCTTGTGCTAATACAACATGTGATTTCTTAGGATGCTTAGGTGTACGCTTTGGTTTGTTAACACCTTTTAGTCCGTGTTTCTTTAATAAAGNTTTTTTTCTATTAGCGTGTGACATCAATCATCACCTGCCCAATTAGGATTACCTGCATAATTTTTTTTAGGCTTATCATTTTTTGATTTTTTTAATTTTCCCATTTTTTGTCCTAGCAAATTTATGTGTTTTAGTTTCCCTAATAAGAGTTCCATAATGTCTTTTACCACCCCACATCCAACTAACCTGTGCCATTAGCTCATCTTTGGTTTTCTTTTACCACTTTGACGAAGCTTTTTAAAATCAGCTCCTGTAATTTTGTCATACGGTGGTGCTACAGCAGCAATCTTTTTTTGTGCTTCTGAATACTGTCCATTATTTTTTGGCATTATTTACCTACTCTCTTTTGTGCATTTACATGTGATTTAGAAAAACTAGAACCACGCTTCATAGAGTTTACCATATATTGTATATGTTTTTTACTATGATGTTTAGAATGTTTTTTTAAAGCAGTTTGTTGTCTTTTAGTTAACTTACTTGCATCAACACCTTTAATTTTCATTTACGCTTCCTTTTCTTTGTAGCTCTTGATTTCTGTACAGCTTTCAAATCTATGTATCTACCTTCTTTGTAAGCTTTAGCTGTTCTTTTAATTTCAGCTGCAACTTTAGATTTAGGATTTTTTTTATTTTTAAGATACTTAGCAGGAACACCTTTCTCGTACTTAACTTTTCTTTNTACTTCTTTTTTTTGGCACGAGACTTGCCCTTCTTCTTTATATCATTATCTTGAGAATGACCACCCCTAATAAAACTGTTAACTCTACCCATAGCCCAAGCTGCCATAGAAGCTGACTTACTTCCTGAAGATAAATACGCACCCTGTCCACGCCTATATACTTGTGCCAGTTGCCCATATGTATACTTACTATTCTTAGCTTTCTTTTGTAACGCTGCTTTAGTTTTAGCATTAATAGGTTTTCTTGCAGGTTTTTTTCTGCTACTACTCTTCTTCTTCGGTGGCATTAGCTACTCCTTGGTTATAGTTATAGTCATTAGCAAACTTATCTATAAGCGTACTAATTTTAGAAACATTAGGTTTCTTATTTATTATTACACTACCACATGCATCAGATAAATCTATTGCCCACGCTTTTAGAGATTGTGGTGTGGCAAAAATGTTACCTCCTTTTTTAATGTTAGGCATTAGAGTTTCTTACCGCCTCTACGCCTATTCTTCTTCTTGCCTTTTTTCATTGGCTTTCCGTACACGGTTTCTCCTAACTTGCTTGTTGTAATCTACNCATCCTAGATTTACACAAGTCCATTTTTTATTCTTATACTTAATTTGCTTTCCACACTTATTACAGTGATTGTTTCGCATTCCATGTATTATACTACAAATTGGAGTGGCGTAGGGTTTTACCTCCTTTTACCTTACGCAACTCCTAACTCATCTAACAAGTGATAACTCACAGTAAACTCGTTTGCTTCCCCTGTTTTTAACAGCACATCTATCGGCACTATTAAAGAGCGTGAAAAAAAATTTTTATTTTCTGCGTCTACAATCCTATGTTCTTGATTAATTATCCAGTCCATAATGTAAGGTATAAGCCTTTCAGGATTCCAGTAAAGAACTCTGTTGGTTGGGTAAATCCAATACATAAGAAAATCAGGGAATGTTTTTAATGCACATCCTATACGCTTATCTGTATCCCCATACACTATTTGTATTTCTAGTGCTACATTCCCTGTTTGTTCCGCCCTGGTGTCAGTTTTTACTTCTACATACCGTGTGCCTAGTTCGTTATTGATTATAAAAAAATCAGCACCTTTCAGTTGTTCTTCTTTTCTAGCATCCCTTACTATGTATTTATTTTTATCTTCTTCTGTTTTTTGTGTTTCGTAGAACCTTTTAATTAATTTTTCACCCTGCTTACCTATCTCTAATTGTTCTTCAAAATCAAACATTACCCTCCTTTAACTTGTTTATATAAATTATAGTACTATAGTATAGATACAGGCATCATTAGTCACCTGCTTTTAGAAATGACTATTGAGAACAGGCAACACATCAAGTGGACTAGCAGGACCATGTTAACTAGCGTTAGAGGCTATTACTTCACATATTTATTTAAGTCAAGTCAAACACAATGTTCACTAAACTTACAACTGGTTGGGAGGGAGTGACACAGGGCTCGCTATATCACAATACTCTCACAATAAAGAAAAGTATGTATATACTTTCTCTTTACTGTAAATGTGTGTTAATATAGGACAATAGGAACGGTGGTGTAGATTTATTATCTATACCTTCCTTGATAATCAAAAACGCCTGGCTACACCACCAACCTAATCCACAATTACCAGCAATTTTCTTAGGTGTTACATAATGATATGACCCCCCCACCACATTAAAACACCCTATACGCGTGGTGCACACCACGACTGCAATACTATACACTATATATATTTACTAACACACTTACATACAAACATATGCAAACATATGTCCTATATGTACTACAAAATACTATCTATTGTTTAACACCATAGATACTCACATTAACATTGTAGACATCCACATATCACATAGCTTTGCGTATTTGCACATAGCAAATACTTAGGAAACTGCATATCATAACAGATGGTAAATTCAAATTCCTTAACACATACTAACTAGCAATTCATTCACATCTTTCATCTCAAGCTATCTCATTATTCTATTATTACTTTTACTTGAGAGACAAAGATGTGATAAATGAACATCG
>FUFK010042114.1_pt1 | contig 40636 bp, 33 predicted proteins | sample 1021851 | NCBI WGS metagenome assembly FUFK01 (sample SAMEA51879418, study PRJEB19060) | metagenome
AACTGGACGTACATGCAGACATCCGACAGATGCATGCGCATACCATGTTCCAACCGTATCGTATTTTTTAAAAATCTTTGTTAACTTATCTGTGTATTCTGCAAGGTGCTCAAGTTCAACAGCGCAATCCTCCACAAAAGAGACTGGTTTTGCATCTTGTTTCATCGACATCATGATATTAAGACCAGATTTTCGCATCTCTGATACTCGTGCTTGCTGGTGTGCATCTTCTACATGCACCACACCACCTTGCCATTCCTCCGAATTTTCCCATCCAAAGCCTAAATCTGTCATTGCTATTTGAAGCTTTTTAAGCCTATTTAAATTTTCATCTCTTTCATCTTCTGCAAATTCAACAATCAATAATGCTTTTGGATTCCCAATGACGACTTCACTGATAATAGGCTGGAACATTGGAATTGAACGAGCCAAAGAAAGCATGGTGTCATCAACTAATTCAATAGCAACTGGATTTAATTTGATTAAATGCTGAGTTGCATCCATCGCTTTGTAGAAGCTTGGAAAGTGACAAATACCCATTAGTTTCTGCGCAGGCAAAGGCGATAATTTAAGCTTAATAGATGTAAAATAAGAGAGGGTGCCCTCAGAACCAAGTAGCAAGTGAGCAAAATTTATCCCATCGCCCTGCCTTCCTNNCGGCCTTGCTGACATAGCATCTGGTACTATTGCATCCAGATTATAACCGCCAACTCTACGCAGCACTTTTGGAAAACGCTCATCAATAAGATTACTATTATTCTTTCCAAGATTTAGAAGATATTCACGCATCTCATCAGGCATGACACTCTCATCTTCAGGGCCAAATGTAACTGCTGTCCCATCTGCGAGAATAGCATCTATCGATAATACATTATCTCTCATGATTCCATATCGTATGGAACGCCCACCACAACTATTATTGGCAGTCATACCTCCAATAGTTGCTCTACTTGAAGTAGAAACATCTACAGGAAACCATAACCCATATGCACGAAGATGCTTGTTTAAATCGTCTAAAACAATACCAGGTTCAACAACACAACTATTCTCACTCAAATCAACCGAGGTTAATTTGTTAAAATATTTAGTGTTATCAACAACAATAGCTTTGTTAACTGTTTGACCACATTGCGATGTCCCACCGCCACGGGGAAGTATAGCCGTCTTTGTTTTTCTGCAAAACGCAATAAGTTTTTCAATATCATCTAAATTTTTTGGTAACACTACGGCATGAGGCATCATCTGATAAATGGAGGCATCAGTTGCGTATCTACCCCTATCAAATTCACTATCGAGGAATTCTCCTTCAATCATATTTGCTAATTCATCTATTTGAATAGGGATGTTACCATCTGCCATATAAAAAAACCTACGTTTAACATATACAAATCTAGTTTCTAGCTTTAAAATACTCCTCATATTGTTTTTTTCAATCCCAGTTTATTTCATCTTATAAGATAATAAGAANATTAGGAGCCCNTTNTGCCAACNCATNAATTTCAAACAGGTCGTCATTTTCTNCAAATACCNGGNCCCACNAATGTTCCTGACAGAGTGCTTCGAGCGATGGACAAACCAACCATTGACCATCGTGGTCCAGAATTCGCTGCTTTAGCTCGCAAATGTCTTGATGGAATAAAGTCAATTTTTAAAACTAGTTCTGACGTTGTAATATTCCCTGCCTCAGGAACAGGAGCATGGGAAGCTGCTCTTGTGAATACACTTCAAAGTGGTGATCATGTCTTGATGGTGGAAACAGGCCATTTCGCAAGTCTGTGGCGTAACATGGCAAATAAACTTGGTGTGTTGACTGANTTTCTAGAAACGGATTGGCGAAGCGGAGCAAGCCCTGAAGAACTTGCNGTACGNCTCTCAAAAGATACATCTCATAAAATAAAGGCNGTATGNGTCGTNCATAATGAGACCTCNACCGGATGCACCTCGCCCATAGCAAAAATCCGCAAAATTATNGATGAACTTAATCATCCGGCTTTACTTATGGTAGATACAATTTCTTCTNTAGCCTCTATAGATTATAGGCATGATGAATGGGGAGTGGATGTAACAGTNGCAGGTTCACAAAAAGGACTATTGTTACCACCNGGTCTTTCCTTTAATGCNNTNTCTCAAAAAGCTCTTGAAATCTCTANCAAAGGNGGCATGGCTCGCTCNTATTGGGATTGGAACGAACAAATTCNNGCTAACAAAAATGGTGCATTTCCATATACTCCTGCCACAAATTTGTTATATGGTCTAGAAGTGGCTATTGAGATGCTACAAGAAGAGGGGTTGGATGCCGTTTTCGCTCGTCATGACCGTCATGCAAAAACAACACGAGATGCAGTGCAGGCATGGGGACTTGAGGTACTATGTCAAAACCCTGAAAACTATTCTAGCTCTTTAACAGCAGTTATGCTTCCAGATGGCTATGATTCTGATAAATTTCGAGAAATTGTATTAACAAATTTCAATATGTCGCTTGGAAATGGATTATCTAAACTTGCTGGAAAAGTTTTCAGAATAGGTCATCTCGGAGATTTCAACGACTTAATGCTACTAGGTACTCTGAGTGGCGTGGAAATGGGGTTATCGTTAGCTGGTATTCCTCACCAAAGAGGTGGTGTTGAAACTGCTATGCAAACGTTATCAAAGTATTCAAAATAATAGTTTAAAATTCATAATGAGGAGTTCGAAATCATGACTGAAAGTTTATTGCTTAATTATATAGGTGGTGAATGGGTAAAAGGAACATCAGAAATTTCAAATATCAATCCCTCTGACCTTGGAGATGTGATAGCCAATCATGCTCTTGCAGATCCTAATCAAGCTATCCAAGCTATTGATGCAGCGCATGCAGCCCTTTCCAGTTGGAAGAATACAAACCCACAAACAAGGTTCGATATTTTGGACAATATTGGACGTATTATTATAACGAGACAGGATGAACTTGGAGAAATTCTAGCCAGGGAAGAAGGAAAAACGCTTGCTGAAGCCAAAGGTGAGGCATTTCGTGCTGGTCAGTTTTTTCAATTCTATGCAGCTGAAGCTCTAAGGCGTACTGGCGAGCAAAATCTTTCTACACGCCCAAATATAGATGTTGAAATCGTAAGAGAGCCCATTGGTGTTACAGTNCTTATTACACCATGGAATTTCCCAATTGCNATTCCAGCATGGAAGATTGCACCAGCNCTTGCTCACGGAAATACCGTGGTTTTAAAACCTTCAGAGATTACACCGGCGAGTGCTTATCACTTGACTAAAATAATGGAAGAAGCGGGCTTACCAGCTGGTGTCTTTAATTTGCTGGTCGCAAAAGGTGAAGCCGTAGGTGAAACTTTAGTGTCCCATCCAGCAGTGGCTGGGATTTCGTTTACTGGTTCTGTTCCAACAGGGCGAAAAATAGCACAAGGTGCTATACAGCATATGAAGAAGATTCAAATGGAAATGGGTGGTAAAAATCCGATGGTGATTATGGAAGATGCTGATTTAGATATCGCGATCCCTGTCACAATTAACGGTGCCTTCTACCAAACTGGCCAGAGATGCACTGCTTCTTCAAGAGTAATCGTACATGAAAAAATTTATGATGCCTTTGTTGAGCGTTTTGTTTCAGAAATGGATAAACTTTCTGTTGGACCTGCTCTTGATCCTAAAACACAAATAGGACCAGTGGTCTCAGACACACAACTCAAGTCAAATTTATCCTATGTTGAAATAGCACGCAATGAAGGATGTGAAGTAGTTAGCGGCCAGCATTTAGCGGAACGGAACACTGGTTATTTTCAAAGACCAGGTGTGTTCTTAAACGCAAACAACAAGATGCGCTGTTCACGAGAAGAAATCTTTGGGCCAGTTGCTTCAATAATAAAAGTTGGTGATTTTGAAGAGGCAGTCGCAACCGCAAATGATACAGAATTTGGACTTTCATCCGCGATTTGCACCCGATCATTATATTATGCAAGAGAATTCAAACGTTTATCAGAAGCTGGAATGGCAATGGTCAATTTACCAACTGCTGGCGTTGATTATCATGTACCATTTGGCGGTCGTAAAAACTCATCTTATGGCTCAAGAGAGCAAGGACGTGCTGCGATTGACTTTTACACCACAACAAAAACAACCTACAGCTTTGCTGGCTAGAGGTCTATAATTGAAAGGGTAGTGAATTTATCCAATGTTTTATCTTCAACTTAAATACCCATAATTAGAGTTAGTTTTTCAACCAGTCAGGCCTTAAAATAGACTGTCTAACGGGGTGATATTTAGAGGAATTGGATATTTTTTAATTAGTTAAAAAAATAACGTGTGATATATTTTAAATCTATTTCGAGTGATGTTACCCATATCTCGAATAAAGAAAAACCTTATTTAATAGTGTGGATATGAATCTACAGATAACGCCTAAACCAATACGCATTCTTCATAAGCTTTACGATCATGCAGTCTCAGTTGCAGATCCTATGCTTACAGTTCCCAGCTACCTTCCAGAAAAACCAAGAGGTAAAGTAATTGTAGTTGGAGCAGGAAAAGCGAGCGCAAGGATGGCTGAAGCAGTGGAAACTGTTTGGGGTGCCTGTGAGGGTATTATCATAACAAGATATGGATATGGAAGGCCAACTAAAGGGATTCAAATNATAGAGGCGTCTCATCCAGTTCCAGACGAAAATGGCGTTATCGCAACAAAAAAAATTTTGGATTTAATGAATGACTTGAATGAAAATGACTTCGTNCTTTGTTTGNTNTCAGGTGGAGCTTCTGCTCTTCTTTGTGCCCCNTCAGATATAATNACATTAGCAGAAAAACAGAGTATCAATAATAGTCTTCTNACGAGTGGAGCACCTATTGAAAAAATCAATCTTGTTAGAAAACATCTCAGTAAGGTAAAAGGTGGAAAGTTAGCAGCTGCTGCATATCCCGCAAAAATGCTAAGCTTAATTTTATCAGACGTTCCAGGAGATGATATTCAATTTATCGGCTCAGGACCGACAGTTGGTGATGAATCGACTCCTGCAGAAGCACTAAAAATATTGTCCGATTATAACATTTACTTTCCTTCGGATAAAATTGAAAATTTTAACACCCAGACATCGGTTATTTTACCAACAGATACCCGTCTCAGTAGGACCACAAATATAATTTTTGCCGCACCCTCTCAATCATTGGAAGCAGCTTCAGAAGTAGCATCCGGCGAGTATGGATTTGAAGTCATTAATCTTGGAGATAACCTTCAGGGTGAAGCCAAAGAAATTGCCATTAGTCAGGCAAAACAAGCAATTCAAATCCAAGATAATTTATCGAAAACACAGCCACCTGTTCTTTTACTGTCAGGTGGCGAATTAACTGTCACAGCTAGTGGAAATGGTGTTGGGGGACCTAATGCAGAGTTTTGCCTTGCTCTTGCAATAGAATTAAAACAGAGACAAGGTATTTTTGGTTTCTCGGCAGATACCGACGGTGTGGACGGAACAGCGGAAATAGCAGGAGCTTTCATAACACCTAATACATTAAAAGATGCAGAAAACTCTAGAATTTCTCCCTTAGAATTATTAAAAGAGAATGACTCTCATAACTTTTTTAAGAAAATTGGTAGCCAAGTTGTCACAGGACCTACATTAACGAATGTAAATGACTTCAGAGCAATCCTTATTTATCCTTGCTAATGTAAATACAGAGAATAAGTACTATCAGTCGTTGATTATATGACTAAGTTCGATGGTTTTACTCAATTTTATGAACTTCAAGCGTTATTTAATCATCACTTATCTGTGTTTTGCGACTAGACGCCACAACCTGNTTGTGAGCTAGTGCCAAAAGTCCTGGCACGATAAACAAAGTAGCAACAGTCGATAAGGCAAGCCCCCCAAATACTACCGTTCCAATTCCTCTGTAAAGCTCTGAACCTGCACCTGGAAAAATAACAAGCGGTACCAAACCAAAAAGAGAAGTAAGAGTAGACATGAAAATAGGTCTAATCCTATTTCTGGTAGCCTCTATTATACTTTCGTTAACAGCCATATTTTCCTCACGGATCTGCAAGCATGTTTGCTCAACCATTAAAATAGCATTATTAACAACTATACCTGTCAAAATCACAAACCCGAGCATTGTAAGCATATCAAGAGGTTGCCTTAAAAACATATTNAGAATGTATAAAGCTAATATTCCACCCGCTGCTGCTATAGGAACCGCTAGTATTATTATTCCAGGAAGTATGAAAGACCTGAGTAGTATTACCATCAATAAAAAGATCACACAGAGTGCAGTAAAAACATTTGCTTGCATTGCTTTCCATGTTTCTTCTAGGGCGCTGGCAGCACCACTTACAGCAATCGAAACATCATTATTTTTAGCGATTTGTGTCAGTTGGGGTAATACTTGTTCGTTGATAACGCTGATTGCTGTTTCAAGAGCAATCGCTTCCTNTGGTCTCACTTGTATCGTCAACGCCTGATTTCCATTTAAACGTCTTATTGTTTGAGGTGCGCTGATCATTTCAACCTTAGCCACTTGATCAAGTCTTACCATCAACCCTTGTCTATTTATAACAGGCATTGCTGACAAGTCATCCATTCCCATTTCACCTGCATTACGTCCTGTTAATATCAATTCTACCAATTCACCATTAATTGGTACATCTGCTATTCCCAAACCATCGTTAAGGATATCAACTAATAAACTAAATTCTCGAGCTGTAATTCCGATTTTTGCTAGTTGTTCAGAGTCTGGAGAAATACGTATTTGCGGAGCGCCTGAGTCTAAACTAGGAATTATTCTGACCTGATTACCGTCACTTACAGGAAAGGATTCGTCTAAAATTCTTGTAAGTTGCCTTGCAACTGACACTANACTTGCCAAGGAAGGCCCTGTTAAATCGACATTTATTGAGCGTGAACCTCCAACAGAACGGCCAAATAAAGATGCCTGAAATACAAACGCACGTGCTCCAGGCTCCGAGAAAACCGGTCTCATCAAAATCGGTCTTAGTTCTGTAACACGTTCGGGATCTGTCGCTGTTGCCCCTGCAAAACCACCACCATCAAAAGCAACAAAGAAAAAACGCTCTATGCCAGGACCATCTCCCATCTTATCTGATTTTTCCCAAAGTGGTCTTGCAGATTCTTCCATCTTATCTGCTATTTTTTTTGTCTCATCAATAGAATAACCGGGTGGTACAAATATCCTGCCTAACATGAAATTTGCATTACCATCTGGCAGATAATCTAATTTTGGCATCATCAAAAAAATGACTGCAATACTCATAGTAATCAAACTGCTTACGGTAATAAGAGCGATTTTACGGTTTTTTGTTGCATNTATTGCAAATTGAACTATCAGCAAGGCTATAAACCTCGCAACTCGGTCTAGTCCTGGAATAGATTTTATTTTCTGAAATCTGTCATGACGACCAGCCAAAAGCTTAGATGCCAAAGCTGGAATGACAGTAACCGACACCATGACTGATATCAAAACTGATACTGATATAGCAATACCAATATCACGAAAAAGCTGCCCTACTGGCAAGTCTAGCAAAATGATAGGAACGAAAACCAAAACAGTAGTCAGGGCAGAACCAAGAATAGGTGCCCATACCTGTCGNGCNCCACGATANGCTGCGGTCGGTGCATCCATGCCCTTTTGACGCAATCTAAATATATTTTCAAGAGAAACAATAGACGCNTCAACAACCATCCCAATTGCGAATGCCATTCCTGCCAAAGATATTACATTGATGGAAAGTCCAAAGCCTGAAATTGCAACAAATGTTCCTACTACAGAAACTGGGATTGCTATAAAAATTACCATTGTTGGAAACAATGACCGCAGAAATAAGAGCAAAATACACAGTGCTAAAATACCGCCTATCCAAATATTCTGCTGCACAAGGTCAATNGCAGAACGAATATATGCTGTTTCATCATAAATGATGTTGAGTTGTAAACCTTTCGGATTCAGAGTTGTTTCGTTTAAGTCCTTTACTGAGCTTGATAGGGTCTGCATTGTTGTTACAACATTTATACCAGGCTCTCTCAATGCATTTATAATGATAGCGTCCTGACCATTGAGGCGTCTAAAGCTGGTTCTTTTTTCAACCGCAAATTCAACATCAGCAACGTCTGACAATAAGACGGGAGAAATTTGTCCATTTTCGTTAAAGTCTGCTCTCAAAATGGTATTTAATGCTGTCTCAGGTGTGTAGGCAATCGCTTCAGTTCTTACTGTGTAAACGCGCTTTCCTTGTTGCACTCTTCCAACAGATTGAAGTGTAGTGGCGGTTCTTAANGCNTCTAACACTATTGAAGTTGAAAGGCGGTAAGAGGCAAGCCTCTGAGGGTCAATAATAACCTTGAGTTGTTTTTTACCGCCACCATTATATGTGATTTCGGAAACTCCTGGTGTTCTCGCAAGGTAGTCCACAACTTTAGTTGTTACAAAACTTCCAAGGTTTTCTAAATCTACATTTTTCCCCTCCAGCGCAACTAATGCCATTCTNGCAATAGGACTATCATNAGAATTAGAGGTTTGCACCTGAGGAGCCGATGACTCACTTGGAAGACCTGNGATTCCTGCTAGTTTTGAGAGTAAAACTGTAAGGGCTTTATCCATATCGGTTAACAAAGAATAAGTGAGCGTTACCCTTGCTGAACCATTAGATGATCTAGATAAAATTTCTTCAACACCGGCTAAATTAGACAGTTCTGTCTCTAGTCTGCTTACGATTTCTCTGTCGACGTCCTCGGGTGCAGCCCCAGGCCAAGATACTCTAATTTGATAGATTGGCTTTTCGATATCAGGCGAAAGCTGGATTGGAATAGTTCTTAAAGCAACAATCCCGAATAGAACTATCAATAGCATGATNGCCATAACAGCAACAGGACGTTCAATTGCGTTCTTTATAAATGTGTTCATATACCTAAACTCTTTTTAAACATCCTAATTTGCCGTTCCTATGACATCCATTTGAACTTCTCTACCATTGGGCAATCCGCTTAAAATCACAGTCCCGTTCATACTATTAGGTGTAGAAACAAGCTCAAAAGAGAGTGTTACAATGCCAAACGGCAACACAAGTTCAGTATCAAAATATACAGTATCATTTTTACGTGTCACCAATACAGGCTTTTCATTGTACAGGCTTGCTTTGCTAGATAATTCAAATCTTCCTGATTGCTCACCTCGACTTGATTGCCATTTTAGCAGCCATTTTTTCGCATCATCTGCAAGTTCGGTTGGGATTTCTTCGGCCTTTTCTGNCTGAGATGTATCATTTGACATATTAGGAACATCTCGTTTTGGNATTTTTCCTTGCTTAACGGCTGCGCCGTCATCTAATCCCTCATTACCGCGTGTTATTACAAGCTCTCCGGCCTGCAGACCCGAATTTACAATAATTCGCTCATCAATAGCACTTCCCAAACGAACTGCCTGACGCTTTGCTATCCCATTATCGAAGACAAATACAACATGTCCACCTGCAACTGGTACTACTGCATCTTGAGGGATAACCAGCAGTTCTTGAATCTCAGTGCTTGGAACCAGAACGTTTATTTGCGCTCCGTTAGCACGAATACTGCNCAACACTTCTCCATCAAAACTTAATTTCGTCAGTCTAGATGCAGTCCTTCTATTCTCTTCTGGAAGAATAGCCCTGAGTGAAAGCATAAAGTTTTCTCCTGATAGGCTACGAGCTCTTAACTGGGACTCCAAATTAATAAAAGGTAAATATTTAACGGGTAAATCTAACTCTACCCCATATCCTTCATCAGTTCGTATGCTAGCTATCATATCACCTTGCCTTGCAAATCCTATTTTTTCCGAAAATAATGATATGATCTGCCCATCAACAGGCGATTTAAGAGTTGCATCCGATAGATCCTGCTCTAACTTTTTGATTTGGAGCCTCAATCTTTCTTCAGTTACGATTAATTGCTTTAATGAATATTTAAGCTCGCTTTGTGTTTTATTGCGATTAACTAATTGTTGTTGAGCCGCATTAAGTGCGATCTGCGCGTTTTCTGAATTTTGGAATGAAATTGCGTTGCTCTGAGCTAGCTTTTTAGCGAATTCAGCTCTACGGTCTAATAGTANGAGTTGCTCTTGAGTAAGTGATAAAAGAGATTTTTCATACTTAAGATTTTCATTTAAAGATGCAATTTCATTTTCAGTTGCCTCTAGCTCTGAGCGATGAATTTGAAGCTGATGTTCAATTAAAAAGGTATCTTGTTTAGCAATTATGTCCCCAGCTTTCACCGGATCCCCAATTCGCCAATCTTTCATAACAATCTTAGCTGTTAGGCTAGCGGTAATAAAAAAAGGATCGCCGGCCACCACAGACCCACCAATTTGAGTAAAATTCGGTAAAGTCATTTTCTCAACACGCTCTGCTTGCACAATTGCGCCTCTATTCTGCTGTGCAAATACAGAACTGCTTNTTGTAAGCCAAAGTGAAGCAAAAATCATCNTTGNCAAGCAAACACGCAATATACCANCATTNATTTGAGAAGACATACTAAGAAATCCTTTAACTTTAAAAAATATGGATTTTTGCGAGTAGAATTTATAAATGGTCGCATCACAAAAATATTTATTTCTTGTTTATATTAGCTGGAGAGTTTTTTCAGCAAAAAAATCAAAATTCAAATTATATGCTTTCTTGTTTGCTAGAACAAATAAACTATATATATAACTATTTATTTGGTGCTATATCACCCTAGTTTGCATATAAAATACTCGCGCATTATCATCATACTTTAATGTGATGTNATGTGATGTGATCTGATTAGGTAGGCACCTTTATTTTGGAGAGGCCCGTGAGAAATAAAACGATTACTATATCAAAATTTCTAGGTTTTTGGCTAAAGCTCTTTGTAAAATATTTTATAGTCGTTTGCTGTGGGATCTTGATTTCACAATCAGCATGGGCAGAAGAATATAAATTTAAATTTCATCATTTTCTNGGGGCAAACTCATTTTGGCAAACAGAAATATTACAGCCTTGGGTAGATAATATTGAAAAAAATAGCAATGGCCGTATCTCAATNGAGATATTCCCTTCAATGACACTTGGTGGGAAACCACCTGAGCTCGTTCAGCAAGCACGGGATGGTGTCGTAGATATTATTTGGACTGTGAATGGGTATACCCCTGGAATGTTCCCACGCTCCGAAGTTTTTGAGCTTCCCACAGTTTTTACTAACGATCCTGAACCTGTAAACCTTGCCCTTTTTGATCTTTTTGAAGCAGATTTGAAGCCGGATTATGCCGGTTTACAAGTAATGTTCTTAAGCGTGCATGCAGGAAATGCTATTCATATGAGAAATGAAGCTATTCGGTCACCAACTGATCTTGCTGGAAAAAAAATAAGAACACCATCACGCACAGGTGCTTGGAGCATTGAGGCATTAGGAGGAATTCCTATTGCCATGCCGGTTCCTGATCTGCCACAGTCACTTCAAAAAGGTGTGGTTGATGGTGCGTTTGTTCCTTGGGAAATCATTCCAGCACTGCAACTTCAGCATCAAACTCAATTCCAAATTGAGGGCTTTAATAACGAACGCATTGGTTCTCTTCTGTTCCAAACATCAATGAATAAAACGAGGTGGGAAAATCTTCCAGCAGAAATTCAGAAAATTTTCAAAGATGCCTCAGGACCTGACTGGTGGGCTGAAATAGGGCAAAAACTTAAAAAAGGTGAAGATCAAGGAATACAAATCGCTATTAATGCAGGAAATACGCATATCGAGCTTACCCAAGAAGAAACGGTTCAGTTTACAAACATTCTATCAAGCGTAGTTGATAGATGGATTAATAGCGTAGCCGATAAAAATATTGATGGAAACGCACTTGTTGATAAAGCTCGAAAAGCCATAGCATCTCATTATCGCAACAAATAACAAAGGCTCAAAATGTCCTATTTTCGTTTGTTATCTAACTTATGGCAGAAGTTGATCACGGGTTGGGCACTGGTTGGTGGTTTCATACTAATAATGATTGTATGCATAAATGTATTTTCAATTATTGGAGGAATCTTTCTAATTCCACTTCAGGGAGATTTTGAACTTACACAGATGGGTATTGCAGTAGCAGTATTTTGCTTTCTTCCATACTGTCAGCTATATAAGCACAATATTTCTGCTGAAATCTTCACTTCACAGGCGAATATTAAAACTCAGTTATTGCTCAGCATTGTCGCCTCCTTTGTGGCTTTTCTATTTTCTATACTTTTGGTCTGGCGCATGTATGAAGGTATGAGTGACCAGAGGGCATACAATTATACAAGCACCATTTTGCAGTTTCCTATTTGGATTACTTTTTTACCAATAATTTTTTCGCTTTGCCTCTTAGCGATAGCAAGCCTAATTACGCTTAAACAAGATTTTAACTCTCATAAGTCCCTCAGATATAAATTAAAGAGTCGCTGATGACAGAACCGATTTTTTTGGGAATAAGCTCGTTATTTGTGCTGATTTTTCTAATTATTATACGGATTCCAATAGCATATGCGATGATACTCACCGGTGGTATAGGTATCATGGGTATAGATGGTGTAGGTACTGTCTTTAATCAATTAAAAACGTTGGCATATGGTCAGTTTTCTAATTATGATTTGTCTGTAGTTCCTCTATTTATTTTGATGGGCGCATTAGCTTCAAGAATAGGTCTTAGTAGCGCATTATTTGCAGCGGCTAATTCATGGCTTAGTTGGTTGCGGGGGGGTAGTGCTATGGCTGCTATTTCTGCATGCGCGGGTTTTGGGGCTATTTGTGGCTCTTCTATTGCAACGGCATCCACAATGGGGAGGGTTGCATTACCCGAATTACTAAAATTCAATTATTCTATTTCTCTTGCAACAGGTGTTTTAGCAGCAGGCGGAGTTCTTGGAATTTTAATTCCACCATCAATAGTTCTAATTATTTATGCTCTAATTGTAGAGGTGAATATTGTATCTATGTTTGCTGCAGCCCTTATACCCGGCTTGCTGGCTATATGCTTATTTTTGGCAACCATAGCAATCTTTGTTGCTATTTACCCAGATGCTGCCCCTAAAACACGAAAAACGGACAAAGAGGAGCGAATACGAGCGACAATAGGCATTCTCCCTGTTGCCTCTGTTTTTATTATCGTGCTAGGGGGAATGTACGCTGGATTTTTTAATCCAACACCAGCGGCGTCTCTTGGTGTTGGCCTTGTATTAATAATTGGATACGTAACCAAAAAATTAAATCTCACACAACTTAAAGAAGCACTTTTAGAAACAGCTGGTTTGTCTGGCATGATTTATTTAATTTTACTAGGTGCAGAGTTAATGAAGATTTACATGAGCCGTACAGGTCTTCCACAAGCTCTTGCTGATTGGATATTAGTTGCTGGTTTCGAGCCAATGTCAGTACTAATTGTGCTGCTTTTAGGTATAATTTTGCTTGGCTGCCTGCTAGATAGCCTTTCAATAATTCTGCTAATAATACCTTTTTTCTGGCCAGTGCTTGTAGAACTTAATGGTGGCGTACATATAGCTGCAGAAACTGCTGGTTTTGGCATGACGACGGGAGACCTAAAGATTTGGTTCGGTATACTCGCGCTTGTTGTTGTAGAGGTAGGACTCATTACCCCTCCAGTTGGAATGAACGTTTTCGTCATTTCCTCTATCGCAGATAATTGTGACATCTCTGATACTTTTAAAGGAGTCTCTCCATTTTTTATTGCCGAACTAATCCGAATAGTTATTCTTGTTTCATTACCTATTTTAGCCTTATGGCTACCCAATATTTTGACTGGCTAATTAGTATATTATATTTTTTAAGTTCTAAAATGAACTGATAAGATAAATTCATGGATTTAATTAAAAATTATATTTACCCCTTTATACTCACAATTTTTCTAGGTTGTATTTTTTCTATCGTACATGCTGAAGAAAAACTTCAGGCGACAGCTTATCTATGCTTAGATAATGAAGTCATTTTACCATCAGAGACACTACAAGAAAGAATTAACTCAACTAAGCAATTTTTGGCAAATACAACCTTACTCGTTACTGATGGAGAACTATTATTTTTCAGAACACTCTACCGAAATGAAGGATTATTCTTTAGTCCCACCATTAATAATTTAAACGAGTTTCGAGCACTTACCTTCGAGGATGCAACTTTAGCACTTAGTATAAAAAGTGGGGATGATATANAAAACGAGCGATATTTATGTGCGGCAAATAGTGAATTAACCAGNCTAATAAATAGTTTCGAAGATAATTGGTCAAATCACGTAATGAATTAACTTCTCTTTTTATAAGGTCTTGACCATTAAAGCAGACCTTTTTTAGTCTTCTGAATGAAATTATCAATTTCTTCTATCTGTTTTTTTGTTAATTTAAGTCCCAATTTTGTTCGGCGCCATATAAAATCTTCTGCATTTTGTGTCCACTCATTAGCTATTGACCAGCGTAATTCTCTCTCAGTTATATGACAACCAAAGTGGCGACCCAAATCACTTAGTTGTTGGGTATTATTCAAAATTTTTTTTGTCTCGGTACCATATTGACGTAGAAGACGTCTTGCCCAGTCTGGCGATAAATAAGGAAATTCTTCTAATATTCTCTCCATCAGCAGATTAAATTCATCAACCTTAAAATCTCCTCCCGGCAAAGCAACATTGATTGTCCAAGGTTTATCGTTAAGGCCGAAGTAAGGAACAACCTTACTCATAACATTTTCTGCTAATTTTCGATATGTNGTAATTTTTCCTCCGTATATTGTTAATAATGGTGCATCTGACTTATCTACTTTTAATACATAGTCACGAGTAGCAGATGTCGAAACAGCGGCACCATCTTGATAAAGCGGGCGTATGCCAGAATAACACCAAACAATATCTTCTTTTGTAACTGGTTTACTAAAATAAAGATTTACAAATTCAAGCAGGTAATCTCGTTCTTCATCCGTACAGACTGGTTTAATTTGTGCAGAATCATGATCGACATCAGTTGTACCAATTAGAGTGAAGTCTTGCTCATAAGGGATAGCAAATACAATTCGACCATCCCTCCCCTGCAAGAAATAGGCTTTTTCGTGATCATATTGTTTTTTGACAACAAGGTGGCTTCCACGAACTAGTCTTATCGATGGCATATCAATTTGACCCAATTTCTCCTTCAAAATACTGCCAACCCAGGGACCTGCTGCATTAATCAAGTAACGAGCCTTTTGCTGCCATTCTTGATTAGTTTTCTGGTCTTGGAATGTTAAATTCCAATAATTCTTAGTTCTCTCTGCCTTTATTAATTTTACCCTTGGCAGTATTGTCGCGCCCCGGTCTTGCGCATCTCGAGCATTCAAAATAACAAGTCGTGAATCCTCAACCCAGCAGTCCGAATATTCAAACCCTCTTTTAAATTTTGCTTTAAGAGGCCTTCCTTCTTTAGAATTTGGGAAATGTAAAAATTTTGTTGGAGGAAGAATTTTTCTTCCACCCAGGGTATCATAAAGATAAAGTCCAAGTTTGATTAGCCAAAACGGCCTTTTAGACTTTGACCAAGGCATAATATAATTTATCCATTTAGTTGCTGGTGTAAATGAATCGAACCTCATAAATTTATCGTAAGGCAGAATAAACCTCATTGGCCAACTAATATGAGGCATTGATCGGAGTAGTACTTCACGCTCGGTAAGTGCCTCCTTGACAAGTCTAAAACTGAAATATTCAAGGTATCTAAGACCACCATGGAACAATTTAGTAGAAGCAGAAGAAGTCGCACCCCCCAAATCATCCATCTCAACAAGTATTACTGATAGGCCTCTGCCAGCAGCATCGCGAGCAATACCACACCCATTAACGCCACCACCTATAATCACTAGGTCTGTTGCATTGTTTGCAATCACTTCTTTAGCAGACATGATAATTCAGCTTCTTAACAAATATATTATACGATTTTCTGACTATATTATTATTGGTTCTATTACATTAAAAGTATTATTCGAGTGAGCTTTATCTCTGGCTATTTTGCCATTCGGGATGAATAAACCCTTTAAGGTTAGATGGTGAAAGCATTCCACGTCCAAGAATATGATCTGATGCTTTTTCAGCAACCATGATAGTAGGTGCGTTTAAATTTCCATTTGTTATACTTGGAAAAATAGAAGAGTCAGCAACACGCAATCTTTCCACGAAACGCACCTTGCATTCACTATCAACTACTGTCATTGGGTCTTTTTTATTCCCCATTCGCATTGTTCCACACGGATGATAAGCACTTTCTGCATTCTGTCTAATAAAGTTATCAATTTCTGCATCACTAGTACATTTCTCACCTGGCGCTATCTCAGATCCTTTGAATGGGGCCATAGCAGGCATATTTAATATCTCGCGACTTAACTTAATGCAGTTTCTAAATATAACCCAGTCTTCGGGATGGCTCATATAATTAAATTTTATTTTCGGGGCAATTTTTGGGTCTGAGGAAATAACATTCACGTATCCTCTTGAGAACGAGCGCATTGGTCCAACGTGCAACTGAAAACCATTTTTTGCAGATGCTGTTTTCCCATCATATCGGACAGCTGCAGGCAGGAAATGAAACTGAATATCAGGATAAGATATTCCTGCTTGCGAGCGAATGAAGCCAAGCGTTTCAAATTGATTTGATGCCCCTATACCTGATTTAAATAATAACCACTGGGCGCCTATGAGCGCTTTAGATATAGGATTTAAATATCTATTCAGAGTAATTTGCTGCAGGCATTCTTGTTGAAAATAAACCTCTAAATGGTCTTGAAGATTAGCCCCAACCCCCGGCAAATCTATTAGGGGTTTTATGCCCGCAGATTTGAGAATCTTTGTTTTTCCTATTCCTGACCTCTGCAAGATTTGAGGGGAATTTATTGATCCTGCTGCTAAAATAATTTCAGCGTTTGCTGACACTGTAATTTTCTGACCTAACTTATGATAGATAACCGCAATTGCTTTATTATCGTGAAAAAGTATTTTATCTACTAGTGCACCTTTAACCAATTTTACATTTCCACGCTTTAATGCTGGGCGCAGATAAGCATTTGCAGTAGACCATCGTCTTCCTTTCCAAACAGTCATATCCGCTGCACCAAAGCCCTCTTGTCGATATCCATTATAATCCTCTGTTTGTGCGTATCCAGCCTGAGAAGTTGCATTTACGAATGCAACATGAAGTGGATTATTTCGGGGTCCACGCGTTACATTTAAAGGCCCATCATTTCCTCGCCATTCTGATGAACTAATTTGTGAATTTTCCATTCTTTTAAAATAAGGCAGCACATCTGCATAACTCCATCCAGAGGCACCTATTTCAGCCCAATTATCAAAATCGCTGGAATGCCCTCGTACATAAATCATACCGTTTATGGAACTTGAGCCTCCTATTACTTTACCTCTAGGACAAGCAAGTGAGCGTCCATCAAGCATATTCTCTGGTTCTGTATAATACCCCCAATCATAATTTTTCATATTCATTGGATATGACAATGCNGCAGGCATTTGGATTAAAGGTCCAGCATCACTACCTCCATATTCTAAAACCAAAATAGAGTATTTTTTATTTTCTCCCAGACGATAAGCTAGCGTTGAGCCTGCAGATCCAGAACCTATGATGATATAGTCGAATTGCATTCTAACTATCTTCCTCTAATTTTTTTTAAAAAACTATCTGACATCACAAACAGTCATTGTACTTGCACCTCTAGATGGATATTTATAATTGCTTATATTTTGTTTTCTTACAAAATAATTATTTAGGTAATTCTAGTAACTGATTGTTTCGAGAAATTCTTTGAAAAGGTATTATGAAGAGAAATAAAAAAACATTTATGAGCAAAAAGCCTTTAATTGCTGATTTTATTAGCAGCTCCGTTAACTATAGACAAAATTTTGGTGGTGGAAGAAAACAAGATATAGCCAAAGCAGTTGGAATTAAATCTGGAATTAGACCAAATATAATCGACGCCACTGCTGGACTTGGAAGAGATAGTTTTATACTAGCTTCTCTTGGCTCGCATGTAACGCTAATTGAACGCTCCCAAATAATTCATGACCTGCTTGCAGATGGAATGAGGAGAGCGTCTAACGTGGGTGGTAGAACTGCAGAAATTATCTCCCGCATGAAACTAATTCATGCTGATGCAATTGAATTACTTCCCACACTTTCTGCAAATGTAATTTATTTAGACCCTATGCATCCTCCGAGAAAAAAATCCTCTCTTGTTAAGTCTGAAATGAGACAACTGCGAGCGATTGTTGGTGAGGATCCTGATCAAATTGAGCTCATAAAAACAGCTCTTCAATCAGATTGCAACCGCGTCGCTCTTAAATGGCCATCCAAATCTCCGCTTCCAAATCCACTTCCCAAGTGCTCGCATCAGATTTTAGGTGGAACAGTCCGTTTTGATATTTTTATNAAATCCAATGTAAAAAAGATTTCAATATAAATAANCTTAATATTATTTAAAACGGTAAACTTCTTTTTAGGTGTTTATTTCAACACGTGTAGATTTACCTCCTGGCACGGGAGTCCCGCTCAATCCGCCCTTCATCAATACTTTTTCTATCCCACCATTTTTCTCCACGAGCCGTGCTTGGTCAGCCAAAGCTTCGTTATTTATAGCATTTGGATCGACGATCCTAAAAAGTTTATTCTTATAATTTTTTAAGATTTCTTTAAATTTATCATTTGTTGCTAGGTTTACAAGTTCTTCGGGGTCTGAGTGTAAATCATACAATTCAGGTTCAAAATTAACATAATGAATGTATTTATATTGTCCATCTCTTAGCATAAATGCTGCAGAAATTGCCCCTGCTCCGTGATATTCACTGAAAACTAACCTATTTTCATCTTCTTCCTTTTTAGCAATCTCAAATAACGAATTCCCTGTATATCGGTATGTCTCCTTCATACCAAAAACGTCGAGTATTGATGGAAAAACATCGATCAAAGAAACGGGGGTTTTCACAACCGAACCTTTAGGGAGGCCCTCGCCTGCCAAAATCATAGGTATACCNATAGACTCTTCATACATTACCGATTTCCCCCAAAGACCTCTCGCTCCAAGGTTTTCTCCATGGTCACTCAGAAAGAGAATATTAGTATTATCTTGTAAAGATGTAGACTCTAATTCATCTATAACGTTTCCAATAAGTTGGTCTACAAAAGTACATAATCCAAGATATGATATTACGGCCTCTCTCCTGTGAAGGTCATCTCTGAAATAGTTATCAAATGTTATACTTTTGTTAAATGCAATCCACCAAGGGTGATTTTCCAACTCAGAGTTAAATTTCTTAAAATTTGGAAGTTCAATATCTTTATATAGATTATAATATTCATGAGGAACAATAAGAGGAAAATGAGGGGCTATAAAAGACACATAGAGGAGAAAAGGATTATCTTTTTTTATGTTTTTAGAACGAGCTCTCAGCCATTCAGCAGCTTTTATGGAAATATTCTGGTCATATTTTGTGTATTCAGTTTCACCAGGCCCAATTTGTTCTGAAAATTTTCTACTTTGTGGTCTCTCCGGTAAATTAGGTCTTATCGAGCCCATTACATCCCCAACTCCATTGGCTATATGCATTGGCAAAATTTGTTCGTCAAAACCAGTTTTATCATTCGCTGAGCGGAAATGTAGTTTACCAATTGAAACAACATCTATATTATTTTTTTGCAAATAATGCCCCCAGCTCGGTATTTTTCCATCATAAGCTATAGCGTTATCCCAGCATTTATTTTGATGAACATATATTCCTGTGGAAAAACAAGCACGTGCAGATACACAAATTGGAGAGTTTGTCGAAGCATTCTCAAAAATTACGCCCTTTCTCGCCAATTTATCCAAATTTGGAGTCTTGACTATTGGGTTGCGATAGCAACTCAAAAACTTTCTGCTATGCTGATCTGTCATGAAAATGATAAAATTTGTTTTAGTCATAAATCATCCGCGATGTTGTAAATTTTTTGAACAAAGTATTGCCACTTTAATTTTTTGAAAAATATCTATACTAAACAAATAACGTACTATTCATCTTAGGCGGACGGGCTCCCATATATGTAATACCACTTGCATTAACATTTAAATTAATCATTAATTTAGCAAGTTCTATTGACGAAGTATAACCCTCAAGAACAGGAACATCCCATCCTCTATCCTTTAATCCCTTTTCAATATGTGGCTTCAGAAAAAATGTCATTGAGCAACCAAGTGTGATAACCTCTGCTCCATCTTCAACAATTGCAGCCTCTGCTTGGTTTACAGCCCTCTCAACAACTATATTTTTTTCTCCCCTTGCTACAGCTTCGCATTGCTTAGTAAGCGTGTCAGGGTCAGTATCTCCTGGTCTGGGCAGGCTATATCCTATACTNCTTATAGAACGGCATCTGTGTGTCAATTGATGTGTCCGAACAAGATCCCTATAATAGACATTGTGAACGCCCTCTATATCAATTATGGAAAAACTATCTCCAAGCATAGTTGCTAGATACATTTGNGAGAATGCATTAGCAGTAACAACNACACCAAACTCTCTTCCNATTTCTCGTGACTCCAANAATCCTGGTTCTCCTCCNCCTAAAAGTATCGCAGCATTATATTTACCNGTTTCACAAGCTTCTCTCACNCAACCCATNCTTGCGGTTGCTGCATGTGCAAACTCTTCCCTTGTTTCTACCGACCAATTTCCATAAGGCGGTTTTGCTCCTGGGTGGAGTTCCCAATCAACGTCTTCCAAATGAGGAAGTACAAAATCAGCATTTAATAATCTTTCTTCTCTAGACTTATCCTTTGGCACTGAATAACCTGGCACTGTAAACTCGTTTTCATCAGGAAGATGAAATGGAGGAATCAGAATAAATTTATATTTTGAGTCTTTTGACATTATTTTGTTCTTTCTAATTTGCTCTAATCTAAAACAATATTTTTACTCAAATTTTTTAATTGTAAAGCCATTATTCCATTATTTTTTTTAATACCTTTGATTGGAACTTCTTGATAGGGCTCTCATTTGTCGGAAAACAAACTGATTTAATTTTGTAAAAATTTTTAATCCTTCATTTAGACGGTAATTGAGTTTTCAAAAATTCCACTATAATAATAAACTCAGGCAAATAAGTTTGTCCTATAACGATATTACATGTAAAATCTATCATCTTAATTTTTATTTTAAGGGGAAGCATCTTAATGAGCCCTAAAAAATTTTTAAAACTCTATTTAGATGACAGTAACCAATGTATTTCAAATATGGTCTCAGACCCTACCCTACTTTCACTTCTATTTGAAATAGCCAGTGAATGTCTCAATAGATTACAAACTGGGAATAAATTATTATTTGCAGGAAACGGTGGAAGTGCAGCAGAATGTCAGCATATGGCTGGCGAATATGTTAGTAGATTTTTGATTGATAGAAACGGGCTACCGGCAATAGCATTAACCACCGACACCTCAATACTGACTGCTATAGGAAATGATTACGGATACGAAATGGTTTTTTCGAGACAAATAGAGGCAGTGGGTAGAAAAGGTGACCTTTTATTTGTATATTCAACATCTGGTAACTCCCAAAATATTTTAAAAGCTGTTGCAACCGCAAAAAGAATGGGAATTTCTGTGGTAGGAATGACGGGATTGAACAGAGGTAAATTGGATACAATGTGTGATTTTATTTTTAAAACTCCGTCAATGCGCACACCGCAGATCCAAGAAGGTCATCTTATTGCTGGACACGCTATTTGCGCGTTAGTAGAAAAACAATTTTTTCAACCCACAAAAGACAAATAGTCGTTGCCATATTAAATATTTTTAACATGCTAAAGGCTTAGCTTTATTCAAAGTTTAATAAATGTAGCACGGTATAAAACTAATTAAATTAACAATTCACTCAACAAAGTTACACACTTTTTATAAGTTTCTATAACTTTGCTTTTAGTAGACTTCCTATCTTTAAACCCACTAACATTATTAACAAAAACGGTGCGATAGAATTTGGATTTAAAAACAAACTTGCCACAACNGGGCCAGGACACAATCCAGCTAATCCCCATCCTACTCCAAATATNGCACTTCCAACTANNAATCTTCTATCTATAAAAATNTTATCTGGTAAATGAAATTTTTCCGTAAATATNGGTTTCTTCCCCCTAATAAGAATAAGGTATCCTGCCGCATTTACCATNATTCCTCCCATCATTACAAANGCAAGTGAAGGATCCCATGCTCCAAAAATATCAAGAAAACCAACAACTTTAGATGGGTCCAACATACCACCAAAAGCCAGGCCGATGCCAAATATGCATCCAACTAATAAAGAAACAATAATTGACATCATTATGATTAATACTATCCTAATATCTTAAACTGATTATGAACACTGTAATAATAGCAGTAGAGAGAAACACTGTGACTGCTATTATTGAACGCATAGATAACATCGAAATACCACATATTCCGTGGCCAGAAGTGCATCCAGATCCGATGGCTGTACCAACNCCTACAAGAAACGCAGCACTGTANAGCTGCCAACCTTNAGCAACCTNTGTAAACTGAATAGTGTTTCCTGTTATGAAATATAATATTGTTGGAGCTAAAATAATNCCAACTACAAAAGTTATTCGCCATGCAAACTCAAAAGAGGATGCTGGTGAAATTAATTTACTTAAAATTCCACTTACACCCATCACTCTGCCATTTACAAACATCAAAATTAAAGCTGCTAATCCTATCAGTATTCCCCCCAAAAAAGACATTTCAGGAGTGAATGCTTCCCAATTTATTGTCATCTTTAACCTCTTATTCCAGATATGGGCACTTTTAAAAATGTACTTCCATTATCCTCAGATGGTGGCATGTTTCCTGCCCTCATATTTACTTGTATTGAAGGCATTATAAGCTTGGGCATTCCTAAAGTNGAATCACGTTTTTCTCTCAATTTTACAAATTCATCCTCATTAATNNCGCCACCAATATGAATATTATTTTGTTTTTGTTCAGAAACAGTGGTTTCCCACTTAACTTCTCTNCCATTAGGCATGTAATCGTGACATACAAACATTCTAGTATTGTCTGGAAGAGCAAGTATTTTCTGAATTGACCTAAATAGGGTGCGTGCGTCTCCTCCAGGAAAATCAGCTCTTGCAGTACCGCCGTCTGGCATAAAAAGGGTGTCACCCACAAAAACTGTGTCCTCAATTACATGCGCCATGCAGGCAGGCGTATGACCAGGGGTATGCAATGCTTTTCCTCTTAAGTTACCAATCTCGTAAGTATCCCCGTCCTCCAGGAGCAAATCAAACTGACTACCGTCTCGCTCAAACTCTGTACCTGCATTAAATACTTTCCCAAAAATTTCCTGAACCTTCACTATCTCCTTTGAGATAGCAATTTTGCCTCCAAGATTTTGTTGAATATATGGGGCAGCAGACAAGTGGTCTGCATGAACATGTGTTTCTATCAACCAACAGAGTTTTAAGTTATTCTCAGTTATGAAATTAATGATTTTATCAGCATTTAAATAATTAATTTTTCCTGAAGCATAATCCAAATCCAAAACTGAATCTAAAACCGCGCAACTATTTGTCTGTTTATCAGTGATTACATAGCTAATAGTATGTGTTTCTTCATCAAAAAAACCTTTTACTTCAGAAAAAGTTTGAGCATCCATTATATTTAAAATTCCCTGCTAAATTTAAATTTAAGTTTTTTTTATAAGCTTAAAAAGTATTACTACAAATGATTTATTTAAATTCCTAAGCCCCCCATTAATTTCTCTGGGTATCTTGCTCCTGCTGTAATGCCTGTGGGAAAATTTGAATTCAAAAGCTCCATGTCTGAAACGCTCAGATTTAAATCAGCTGCAGCCAAATTTTCATTTAGATATTTGCGCTTTTTTGTNCCGGGTATCGGCACAACATGACGAGCTTTTGCCATTGTCCAAGCGATAGCGATTTGAGCCATAGTACATCCTTTAATCTCAGATATTTCTGATAGCACCTTCAGAAGAGGGGTATTTTTTTTCATATTGTCCGGTGCAAATCTTGGGTGCCCCCTTCTTCCATCTTTTTCTGATAAATCGTCAAATGAATTTATGGTACCGGTTAAAAATCCCCTTCCCAATGGGGAATAATTTACAAATCCGATATTTAATTCTTCAAGATCATCAATTAATTCCTCACTATCTCTAGACCAAAGAGAATATTCGGTCTGCACAGCAACAATAGGATGGGTGGCATGAGCTTTTTTGATGGTATCAAAACTAGCTTCACAAATACCTAAATACCTAACTTTACCCTGTTCAACAAGGCGCGACATTGCTCCAAANGTCTCTTCAATNGGCACNTTAGGGTCTACACGATGTTGNAAATATAAATCTATAACGTCCGTATTTANGCGTTTTAGGCTTTTTTCNCATGCNTCAATNACATATTCTGGACGCCCATCAACTGGCGTCTGTGGATTAATCATTCCTAAATTTCCAAATTTAGTAGCAAGAATCACTTTATCTCTTTTTCCAACCAGCGCTTTTGCTAATAATTCTTCATTAAGTCCATTACCATATGCATCTGAACTATCAAGAAACGTGCATCCTGCTTCTATTGACTGATGGATCGTGGCAATGGATTCTTCATCGTCTTTTTCCCCATAAACTGCAGACATTCCCATACAGCCAAGACCTAATTCAGATACTTTTAATTCTCCTAATTGACGTGTTTTCATTTGCTTCTCCTGTGATTCAAGTATGCACGATTAAAATCCAAAACCTAAACCATTATTTCCTATAGTCTGATAAAATCACATCTGCAGCTTTCTCAGCAATCATAATCGTTGGTGCATTTGTATTTCCAGAGGTTATAGTAGGCATNATTGAGGCATCTACAACTCTCAAAGAAGATATTTTTTTAACTNTTAATCGCTCGTCAACAACCGCCATTTTATCTCGNCCCATTTTACANGTTCCAACGGGGTGATAGGATGTTCTTGCTCTGTCACGAATAAAATCTAAACATTGTTCATTACTTTCTACTTCTGAGGAGGGACTATATTCGGATAAAATTATTTCCTGAAGAGCAGGTTTGCGCATAATTTTTCTGATTTCCTGCATCCCCGCTACTAGGGTATCACGGTCTTTCTTAGCCTCTAAATAATTAGGTTGAATAACAGGTGCTTCAGAAATATTTGCATTTTTTGCTTTTACAAACCCGCGACTTTCAGGTCTCATTAAAGCTACATTAATTGTAATACCATCAAACTTATGGGGAACACCCCCTAGGTCTTCAGTGCTAAATAATAAAAGCAATGCTTGTATATCAGGATTGGCTGANTCTGCTTGNACAGTGAGATATCCNCCTGCATAACATGCCCCCATAGCAAGCATACCTCTCCTAAAAAAAGCATATTTAAGACCCTCTTTTATTTTCCGAAAAGGCTCATGGTATAATTTATTAGCAGTAAAAGATAATTTGGTTTTATAGAGCAAAGGAGCATTCACATGGTCTTGGAGATTTTCTCCAACTCCTGGCAAATCCGTTATNACGGGGACATCNATCTTTCTTAAATCTGCTGCCTTCCCNATACCTGACAACTGCAATATCTGCGGTGACTGAATGGCACCTGCAGATAAAATAATTTCTTTTTTTGCATATACGANAAATCGTTTGCCTAAAATTTTATATTCAACNCCNACTGCTTTTNNACCATCAAAAATNATCCGTTGTACTAAACCCTGTGAAATAANNGTNAGATTTTTNCTAAATTTTGCTGGANTTAAGTAGGCTGTAGCAGCGCTTGACCTCCTGCCTTTTTTTGTTGTCCATTGAATAGGCCCAAAGCCTTCNTGTCTTTCACCGTTAAAGTCTGGGTTATATTTATACCCCGCTTCAATCCCCGCGCTAATGTAAGCTTCAGCAATAGGATGTATTTCAGCAGGATCACTAACCCATAATGCTCCCCCNGTACCATGATAATTATCCTCTCCTCTTTGCTGGTTTTGAGATTTTTTGAAATAGGGCAGAACATCATCAAAACCCCATCCAGAATTACCTAATTGTTGCCAGTGATTATAATCATCGGGATTTCCACGCATGTAAACCATACCATTAATTGAGCTCGAACCACCAATTACCTTTCCCCGAGGGGTAGGCACCCCATTTTTTACCCAATTTTCACCTGGCTCTGTTTTAAACATCCAATTAATTTTCGGATTTCTAAAGTTCCTTCCATACCCAATTGGGATATGTATCCATGGATCTTTATCTTTTGGTCCCGCCTCAATGAGCAAAACATGATGAGTTTTGCATTCAGTTAATCTATTAGCTAGGACACATCCAGCACTGCCACCACCAATAATAATAAAATCGGGATTTACTTTGTTTTCTTCCATTTAATATCTTTTTTGGCTAGCNTCAAATATCCATTTCAAGNATATAGAGCCCACCAGCCCACCTNTCGCCTGCGTAAATAATCCCATTTTCATCTGCATATACTTCATTCATTTGGATTGAGGGCACCCTTGAATTTTCAGGGCCCTCCGGAACGAAGTAAGCAATAGTTTCTGGTTGATATGGATTTTTAATATCATAAACCCTTATGCCTGCGTTAAAAAAACATCCAATAATTATCTCTTCACTATGAAAAGAAGGACCTGGTCTATTTTCGTGCACATTGTGTGATCCAAAGCGACCCCCTTTCTGAATATATTCTTCTACAGGAGGAAGAGGTAGCGTACTTATTGGTACAAGGTTTTGCTCATTTCTAGCATCAAGTATCCATGTGAGTTTTGGCCAATCTGCACCATCATCTTTTATACACTCNTCNGTNACAACNATCAGTCCCCTATCAAATAGGGGCATCACTGTATGGGTGAAACCAGGATAAGGATTATGTGGTGACCAATGAGAAACCACCTTTGGTTTACTTTTNTCAGCTATATCAAGTATAAAAGCACCACCATCAATATATCCTAAATATGCCCTNTCAGGATGTGATGGATAAACATTAGCATTATGTAGTCTGAATGCATCACCACCACGAAGATTTTCTAGAGGTTCTGGAATAATTCTCTCCGGTATTGGCTCTTCATCTTCTTTTTTTGTTCCTGGCATCCACCACCTACCAGCCTCTTCCATTTTTGAGGGATTTCTTACATCAATTATCTGATATATCTGGTCATCTCTTGGATGTTTTGGCGTAAAATCTGGCGCCCCGCTTGCCATGTGTATATATTCACCATCAACAAACCATAAGCAATGAACCCCTCTAGAATGAGGCCCTGCTGTGGAATAAAAATTAATTGATCTGGGGTTTTCCGGAGTACTTATATCGAATAGTTCTACACCGGCTTCTGGAAGCCCTAGCTGATACACTTGATAAGCAACAGCTAAAATATCACCACATACCTCTAGTGAATTAGATCTCATATTACCGTGTTTTAGTTCAGTCTGACAAATTACACTAGGATTTCTGGGATTGGTTACATCTACCCCTGTAAAATTTTTAGGTGGACCCTCATGTGCAATCCAAAGAATTCGTCTTCTATCTTTGGTGACCTGCATNGACATACCCTCTCCTACACCTCCAAATCCGTTNAGCGTATTATGCGCTANAAGTTTNATATTTTTTGAGAGTGTTGAGCCCATTNTGTTTTCTCCAAATAANTCACTANTTNTATCTTTTTNTTGTNAGAGTGACTTGAAGTTNAGNAACTGTCAATTTNTTATCTACNNGTTNAGTTTTANATATTNANNCTATTTNNATNGGGTAATNTTTAAAANATTTTTATATGTTTTTATTTGAAAAATTNTGAATATTATATTCAGGTCTTTAATGTAAATTCACAAATGGAGTTAAGAGATGCCGATATACAAAGCAAACGAAATGAAAGAAACACCTGATGTAAAACGNCCACATATTAGTATGATACAATATGGTGGAGATTTAATTAAAGCAGGTCTTGTTACTTATTATGAAGGTGATGCACCTCCTCCACATTATCATCCCAATGATGAACAATGGATTTATTTACTCGAGGGCAGTTTGGCCGTTCTTATGGGTAATGATGTTGAAACGGCTAACGCTGGCGACTTAATTTACGTTCCAAGGAATACAGTTCATGGAATTCGGCTACTCAATGATAAATGTAGATTTTTTACGTGCAAAAGTCCTGCGGGAACAGGTGGACTTAGCGAAGACTATCAACCAATTTCTAACCTCGACGAGATTACGAAAAAATTAAACGACCATGTTTAAAAAATTATCGATAACTTATTGAAATATCGATAATTATTAAAATCTTTTTTAATTGATTATNATTATAAATTATAATTNGAGCTATAAAAAAAAATAATGCCAAAATTACTTTACAATTATTTTTTTTTAGTTTTACCATTTAAAACATTATTTAAAAGGGAGGAAAATATGAAATTTAAAATAGAAAATGTAATAAAGGGAGCTTTGGCGTCTTTTATTGGTGCTTCTATGGCTTTTACCGCGAATATAGCATTCGCAGATTATCCTGATAAGGACATAACCTTTATTGTTCCTTATTCACCGGGTGGTGGTTCTGACCAAATGGCTCGGCGTCTACAACCTGGATTGGAAAAGGCTCTTGGCGTAAACGTGAAGATTGTTTATAAGACGGGTGGTGGTGGAGCTGTTGGCTTTAGTGAATTACACCGCTCAAAGCCAGACGGATACACCATTTCAAANGTGGTCGTACCTAACGTCATAATAACTTCCAAAGGCGATGGTATTGGATATAAGCCAAAGGATTTTTCCTATATTGGAATGACTGAAGCAGCTGTTGGCGCGTTAATGGTGCCAAATGACAGTCCATATCAAACATTGGACCAATTTGTTGCAGCTGCCAAAGAAAAACCTGGTATGTTAACAGTTGCTGGCGTTGGCAGTACTGGCGCAAATCGTTGGGGAGGACTAGCTGAAATTTTAGGAATTGAAACTACTTATGTTCCAGTTTCAGGAGGCGTTGGTAAAATGATGCCGATGCTAGCAGGGTCGCATGTTGATGGCGGAATGACTGCGTCAAACCATGCTACTAAGCACAAAGCTATAGTAAAAGCTCTTGTCGTTGCTGGTAATGATGAAGTGGCAACACTACCTGGAGTTCCGACAGAGCCGGCTTGGACATATGTCACCACATGGGGAATTATGGCTCCTCCAGGCACACCAGCAGATATTGTTGCAAAACTTAATTCAGCTCTTCGTGAAGCCGCTACAGATGCCTCTGTTCGCGATGCACTCGTAAAGGGTGGTTATAACCCNATCATTCAAACAGTTGATGAAGTGAATGCATTCATGGACGCTCAAATAGCAATCTATGAATAAAGTCATTTTGAAACATTAAAATTGTTCCAGCATTATTTTTTTAATGCTGGAACAATCACAGAGATTTGTAATTTACCAAAAACTTTTTCGATGAATAAAGTCATTGATAGGGCCACAAAATGATAGATGCTTTTTTCCTAGCAATTAGTCCTTCATATCTAATGTTCATGACTATCGGCGTTTTATTGGGTCTTGTTGTTGGAACATTACCCGGTCTAACGGCGACGATGGGAACGGCTTTATTGGTTCCATTTACCTTTGCTCTTCCTACAGGAGAAGGGATAGCTATGTTGGGAGGCCTTTATGTTTGCGCAATGTTTTCTGACGCTATACCAGCTTGTCTGGTAAATACTCCAGGAACTCCCGCAGCTATGGCAACTGGATTTGATGGACATCCGATGGTTCAACAAGGGAGAGGACAGGAAGCAATAGTAGCTGCTTGTTTNAGCTCTGCGCTTGGAACGATGTTTGGAGCAGCCTGTTACCTTTTGTTGGCCTGGCCTATGATTTCTATTGCTCTTCAATTTGGCCCACCAGAATTTTTTTGGCTAGGAATATTTGCACTCACTATTATCGGAAGCTTAGCTGGTGACTCCATACTAAAGGGTTTAGCTGGAGGTGCCATAGGATTATTAATAAGTTGCGTTGGGATAAGCCATGCTGCTGAACTAAATCGTTTTACACTAAACATACCAGAGCTTCGTGGCGGCGTTTCGTTGGTAGCGGCGCTAATAGGCGTTTTTGCAGTCCCGCAGGTGTTGTCAATGATATTAGGGCTAAGAAAACAAGAATATGTAGCCGAATATAAATCCGAAAAAGGTGTCGTTCTCAAAACAATACTAAAAGTATTATCAAAGCCCGTACACTTTCTTCGGTCAGCTAGCATTGGAAGCTTCATTGGTATATTGCCAGGGGCAGGAAGTCCTATCGCCGCTATCGTTTCTTATAACGAGGCTGTTCGGTGGAGTAAAAAGAAGGATGAATTTGGCAAAGGAAATATTCATGGGGTAACAGCATCTGAAATAGCCAATAATTCAGCGGCTCCTGCTGCTATGATCCCATTAGTTACGTTAGGAGTACCAGGCTCTTCTCCTGCCGCTGTAATAGCTGGCGCACTTATGCTCCGTGGATTAAACCCGGGACCAGAACTTTTTGCTACCGATGGAACGTTAGTATATTCTTTCGGGTGGTCACTTTTTATTGCAGGTATCGTTGTATTTTTTATTGGAATGCTAGCAACACCACTTCTGGTTAGAATTATTAAGATACCTCTTCGACTGTTAGCNCCCCTCATTATGTTTTTAGCGATAATTGGTGCATATGCTATTCGAAACAATATATTTGATGTCTATTTAATGCTCACAATTGGAATTTTTGTCTTTTTGGTCCGACGAATTGGATTCCATCCTGGCCCTATAGGATTAGGATTTATATTAGGGCCGATCATTGAACCGTCATTGGTTCAAGCTCTATATATTTCCGACGCTTTGGGTGTTGGAAAAATTTTCTTTAGTGGCACTATTAATATCACATTAATCAGTTTGTCAGTAATCTCGGTTTCAGCGGTTGCTATATCGAGAATCAGAGCTCGGAAGCTGGCAAAAGTTAACAGCTAATGTAAAAGAAAAACACTTAATATGACGAAATTTTTTAAATTATTCCAAGATACTGATTTTTTAACAGGATTATTGACCCTTGCGATTGCCTCCCTTAGCTATGCTGGTATTGGTGACGATATGAAAGATTGGGTGTTTCCTTTNATGGCCTGTTATACCCTATTTTCTATTTCAGCAGTATTTCTAATCAAATCCCTAATAAAATTTTTTCANAATAACATTGAAAAAAATATAATTATATCACAAGAGCAAATTCCCTCAATTCTCAATGTGATTTTTTTCAGTTTAATNGTATTTGGCTTTTTATTTGCCCTTTTTGCTTTTGGTTTTTGGATAGCNAGCCTTTTATTGTTATGGGTGAGCATAAGTTATTTTAGCGTTGAAAAAAACGTTCCGACGTATATCAAATCGCTAGTAATTTCATTGATTGCATGTGGCGTAGCCTATATTGTGTTCACCCATATTTTTTATGTGCCATTTCCAGAATCTCGCATTTTTGGATAGATATTTCTAAATCTCATCAGATAATTCAAAAAATAACACAGGTTTAATTTTATTACATAATACNAAATGACCTAGGAATAAATTATTAATGGAAATTATACAGTCACTTATCGTATTTCCTGATGAGCTAACATCAATTCAAATTTCTTCATTAGTTCTTGTCTCTTTTTTAACCTGTTTCTTCAGTGGCATTATTGGAATTGGGGGAGGACTGATTTTATTGGCGTTTTATGCCACAGTATTGCCAATTACCGCTGTTATTCCCATTCATGGTTTTCTTCAATTCTGGAATAATCTTTGGCGTGCTATTTTAACTAGGGACTATCATGCCCCAATTTTACGAAGCTTTTTTTGGGGGTTTATACTTGGCACTGGGATAAGTATGTTATTTGTAGTAAGTCTATCTGCTCCTATTTTACAAATAAGTATTGGTATTTTTGTTCTTTATTCGGTGCTTGGAAAAATCCCAGAATTATCTAAACGCTATTTATTCCTTGGCTCAACTATATCAATGATTTTATCATTTATTATAGGAGGCACAGCTCCTCTAATAGCAGCTATGCTCAATTCTTTCTCTTTACAAGCCAAACCGTTTATTTCCACACTCGCTCTAGTACTTGCTTTCCAACATGGTCTCAAAGTCATTACTTTGGGATATCTAGGCTTCGACTTCTCAGAATATTTGTTTCTTATGATATGCGCCATTTTAGCAGGGATGGTTGGCACTTACTTTGGTGTCATGATTATGTTCAAACTACAAAATGATTTTCTAACAAGAGTAGTTAAAATAGCGCTAATTTTATTAGCCTTGAGGTTGATTTACCTTGGAGTAACTTCTTTTATTTTTCCATGAAAGGTTTTTTCTCAATTATTATAAAGACCCAAAGTTCTTGCTTGCAACTTAAGTAATGATGAAATTGAAGTGAGATTTGGTGTTTCTATATTTAGATGTTGAGCCAACTCAATTAAAACTGTTACAAGAGGGTCAATCTCTAAGGGACGTCCCATTTCAATGTCTTGTCTTGTAGATGGTTTATGTCCGATTATTTTTCCTGCACCATTTATTCTATCTTCTATAGAAACCGCAAATCGGATTGACAACCTTTCGCCGATTTCCATACATTCCTGCATTATATCTCTGACAATTTTTCGTGTGAAGGGGTCTTCTGCAATTTTATCTAANGATGCACCGGTTAGCGCACTTACTGGATTAAAAGAGCAGTTACCCCATAACTTAATCCAAATCTCATCTCTTATTCTTTTTTTCTGAGGCGCTTTGAGCCCCCCTTTTATCATCAGCTCGGATAAAATTTTCATTCTTTCAGTCATTTCTCCAGAAGGTTCTCCAAGTGAAATGCGCTCACCTTCAATGTGTGTTATTGTTCCAGGCTCACTAATCTCGCAAGCAGGGTATACAACACATCCGATTGCACGCATTGCTCCAATCGAATTCCAAATTTTTCCATATGGGTCTACAGACTGCAGATGTTTATTATCCAAATCTGTATTTGTATTAGCCTTAAAAAAATACCACCATGGCAATCCATTTACTGCGGATACAACTGCAGTATTTGACCCCAATAATGGATTGATTTCTTCTGTAATATGNGTGATCCCATGTGCTTTTAGTGCAATGATTATGTAATCTTGTTCTCCAAAATCACTTGGCGCATTGCTCGCTTTAAGGTTGTANTGGCGGGTTTCNCCTCTAATNTTAAGTTTTAAACCATGATTTTNAATAGCAGCAAGATGAGGCCCCCTGGCAATAAGGCTTACCTCTGCCCCCGCATCATGTAGACAAGCAGCTAAATATCCACCTATAGCTCCAGCTCCATAAACACATATTTTAACTGCCATTAGCTATCCTCTAAACCAAGTTTCTTTGCTAACCCTATTCGCTGCATTTTACCTGTTGCCCCTTTGGGAATCTCCTCTAAAAAACAAATATGCTTGGGAATTTTAAACCGTGCCAACTTTTCACTTGCAAAGGCTTTCAACTCTGTTTCTGAGAGTTNTTGACCATCAGTGAGCACAACCGCNANGCCAATTTCCTCTCCATAGGTTTTATCAGCTACAGCAAACGATACAACTTGTTGAATCGACGGATGTTCCATAAACACATTGTCAATTTCTAATGGGGAAATTTTTTCTCCGCCTCTATTAATGATTTCCTTTAATCTTCCTGTAATTTTCAGATACCCATCCTCATCAAATACACCTTGGTCACCAGTCCTAAACCAGCCATTAGTAAAACCTTGGGCATTTGCCTCTGGGTTATTATCATATCCTGGAGTTACATTTTCTCCTTTAATGCATACTTCTCCTTCATTTCCCTGTTGTAATTGAGTTCCTTCAGAATCCATAATGCATACCTCAGGACCGGCCGGCAAACCGACAAACCCTGCTTTTTGTATTTGGGGTGGCAACGGATTTGAGGTCATTTGATGTGCAGCCTCGGTCATTCCATATGCCTCGATTACTGGACAATTAAATAAATCAGCTAATTCCTCAAATACTGCAGGTGGTAGAGAAGCGGATGAAGACCTGATAAACCGCAATTTAAGAGCTTTAGCTGCTTCTGCCTGGCGCTGTCCACGAAGCAGAATTGCTTGATGCATGGTTGGAACACCNGAATACCAAGTAATTTTTTCACTTGTTGCAAGGTCAAAAAATTTGAGTGCATTGAAACCTGGTGTACAACAAATGGAGGAGCCAGAATATAAACTCGCACAAAGCACCGCTATCAATCCATGAATATGAAATAGAGGCATAATATTTAAAGAGTGGTCAGCTTCACTCAGCTTTAATGTGTTTGAGATATTTCCTGCTGATGCGACTATATTTCCTTGAGTTAATGGCACAACTTTTGGTCTAGATGTAGTGCCAGAGGTATGTAACACGAGAGCTTCGGTGTTTTCTGAAGGTAAAGAAATATCACTGCTTGTATCAAACAATGAAAATTCACCAGCTGTAGCATTTTTTGAAACCTTAATTTCAGCTACTGGAATAGATAATTTTAGTGCAGCTTGCCTTACTGTATTACTACTACCTTCCTCAATCATTACTAATTTAGGTTTTAGATCTTCCAGATAGAACTCATACTCTGATTGTTTATATGCTGGATTTAAAGGTGCGGCAGACATAAATGAGGAAACTGCTAAAAATGCNGTTGCCATTTCGGGTCCATTAGGTAGCACAATAGCTACTCTGTCCGAATTAGTTAGACCTTGGCCAGCCAATTGACCACCAATTCGATCTACATGTTTAATAAGTGCTTCATATGTTAATGCTGGCCTATTAGGAGCTGTAATAGCAGAGAGATTTTTGGGGGCTGCATTTAACAAATTGTAAATATTTTTTTTGGACAATCTACTTGCTCCGTTCAATATGGAAATCTTATTTTATAATTTAAAACAATGAGATATCATAATTAGGATACCAAGAAATTAATATTATTTTATAAGCTCATTTGTTGAAATAATCCTTATTATGTGTAAATATTTTATATGAGTATTGTCCAGCAAATAATTTCTTTTTAATTATGGAGAAAATTCCTGTCTCTATCATTACTGGTTTTCTTGGAAGCGGTAAAACAACACTTTTGTCTAGATTATTAAATTCAGATGAATTGCAAAATGCAGCACTTATTATCAATGAATTTGGTGAAATTGGCATTGACAATCTGTTAGTAAAGTCCAGTGTGGAAAATACNCTTCTCCTGGAGAATGGGTGTGTTTGTTGCTCCATTAGAGGAGATTTATCTGACACCATATCTGGATTATTTTCCCAAGTACAAAATCAAGATATTCCTTATTTTGATATTATTTTAATAGAGACAACGGGGCTTGCACAACCAGGCCCTATTGTACAAACAGTTCAAACTGATATATCGATCAATAATAGATGTAGATTTGATAAGGTAATTACAGTTGTGGATACGCTTGCTATCGAACAGCAGCTTAAGCTTCATCAAGAGCCCTCTACACAGATAATTCAAGGAGACATTATATATCTCTCAAAAACCGATATTGCCAAAAATGAAAAAATAGAAAACGCTCATAATCTTATTACAACCCTCAACCCAACAGCATCGATAAAAGATAAATTAAATGCAACTGAGGTTAGAGAGTCTATTATTTCTCTGCATCTTCAAAATCATTGTTCTATTTGTGGGCATGATGAGCACTCACACCAACATGAACATTTAATTAAAGATGAAAACCACATATCAAGTTTTGATAATTGTTCTTTAAATTCTGAAACACCTCTTGATAAAGTTTCTTTTCTAAGATGGCTTTCAACCTTATATTCATTTTATCCATTATCAATATTGCGGTTAAAGGGATTTGTAAGATTTAAAGGAACAAATGAGAGTTTTTTAATACAGGCTGTAGGTCCAGTATTCTCTGACATACAAAGTCTTGAAAACAACAATAATTCAACCGTTAAGACATCTGTTGTTCTAATTTTTAAAGATCTAAATAGTGCAGAAATTCAAAATAGCTTCTCTCGACACGTTCTAAACAACTGATATTATTTGTATTATAAAATATAATGCTTGTACGTTACCATTTTTGCTTTCATACTTTAAGTCCGAAATAAAAAACATAATTTATTGGGAGGAAAAAATGAAAAACATTAAACGCTTTTTTTCGAGTTTAGTCATTGCATCAGCAATGGTATTGTCAACTATTGGAATTAATGTTGCTTATGCTTATCCAACAGAGCCAATTCAGCTCGTGGTTCCATTTAAACCAGGCGGAGGGGCTGACAGAACATTTCGACTATTCGCTCCATATCTTTCAGAGGAATTAGGAGTTCCAGTTAACGTTGTCAACATTGCAGGCGGCGGCGGATGGGTGGCTTGGGCCCAAGCTGTAAAATGGGATGCTGATAAAGACGACCATAAATTACAAGTTGTTAATCTACCGCACGTTTTATCAATGTTAGACCCAAGAATGAAGCGCACGGAAACTCTTGAAGATTTTAACTTTTTAGCGTGGCACTCTCTAGACCCTTGTATTTGGGCAGTGCGAGAGGGAGATGAAAGGTTCCAGTCTTTGGCTGAATTTCTTGATTACGTAGCAAAAAATCCTAATGAAGTCATAATCAGTTCAACTGCTGTCGGATCAGATGATCATATGGGTATTGCTTTTGCTGAAAAGAATATTCCTGATTTTAAGGTCAGAAAAATTTACGCAAATGGAGATTCTAAAAAGATCCAAGAAGTATTAGCAGGCACATCCGATGCAGTGGCAGGAAATGTGGGATATTATGTTCCTCAATTCATGGAGGGTAAGTTACGTCCAATAGCGGTTCTTAGCGCTGAGAGATCACCTAACCTTCCTTCAGTGCCTACATTTGCTGAAGTGACAGGGCTCATGAATATNTCATATGCCGGCCGCACATTAGCTACTGCTCCTGGCTTATCCGAGGAAAAAAGAACTATTCTTTTAGATGCAATTAAACGTGCACTTGCTAATCCAGAGTATGTGATGAAAGAAATGAATAATAAAAATCCACTAATGTTTAAAGAAGGTGATGAGTTGTGGGCAACTCTTCGTTCATCTAAGGCAATGGTGGAAAAAGTTAAATTTTGGGAAATGGAAGAATAATTTTTGATATTTTAAAAAGGCGGCTTTATCAGGTCGCCTTTTTTTTAAAAAAGGATAGATGATGATGCAAATTGTTATTCCATTAAAAATAGCTACATATTTAACGTCATTATCGTTTATCTGCTTATCAATATTTTTTGGCTTAGAAAGTCTTAATTTTCCTGCAGGGGGTGAATTATTCCCTTTGTTTTTATTTGGCTGTATAATTCTTTTATCGTGCTTACTCACGATAGAGTCATTTCTTAAAAAAACTAAACAGCAGTCTGTTCAAATTAAAATTGACTTTTTCACTTGGAAGCCACTGTTCGTTTCTATAGCTGTCATCATTCACGTGATTTTCATTTTTATTTTAGGATATTTCACGTCTTCATTTTTATTTTTAATAGGATGTTCAATCCTTATAGGTTTGCGCGATGCTCGCGCAATGGGTATAACCGCAATAGTATTATTTCCACTTATGTATGCTTTTTTTGAGGGATTCCTTAATGCAGGGCTACCTAAAGGTATTTTATTCTAGGATATAGAAGATGGATATTGTTGCTCTTAACTATCTTGGAAATATATTTGACGTAGCAAATCTCCTTGCAATGTTGCTTGGTGTTTTAGTTGGACTTGTTATTGGTGCTATACCTGGATTAAGCCCACCAATGGCAATTGCATTAATGATACCAGTATCTTTCCAGTTTCCACCTGAGACTGCGTTAATTTTGCTGGTTTCCTGCTTTGCAGCTGGAATATATGGGGGATCATTTTCTGCCATTCTGCTCAGAGCACCAGGAACATCTGCTTCAGCTGCTTCATCGATTGAAGGGTATGAAATGACCAGAAGGGGAAAAGCTATCCAAGCAATAAGAATTTCGACATTTGCATCTGTCGTTGGGGGGATTATAAGCGGCTTTGTGCTCTTAATTCTTGCCCCACCTCTTGCCCAAGTAGCGTTATTATTCGGACCTGCAGAATATTTTTTAGTGGCCATACTCGGGCTAACCGCAATTGCGTCTGTTTCATTTGGTTCTGTTTTTAAGGGACTTTTATCTGGAGCATTTGGTCTTTTGATTTCTACAATTGGAATCGATCAATATTCTGGCTTTCCTCGCTTTACTTTTGATTTTGTAGGATTTGAGGCAGGACTTGGTATTCTTCCAGCAATTATTGGCTTATTTGCTTTTGCTCAAGCCTTGGAACTAAGTGAAGGAGAAGCAAAAAACACTATTTCTGGTGTCCAAAAATTAAGTTGGCGAATTTGGCCCGATTTGGGAGAAATTTTTCGCCTACGCTGGTCTTTAATTAGAGGATGGTCAGTTGGATTGGTCATGGGAGTAATACCTGCGGCAGGTGGAAGCGTTGCACAATGGATTGCTTATGCTTGGGAAATTCGTCGAGCAAAACCAGGTGATAAATTTGGAGAGGGTGAACCAAAAGGGTTAGCTGCAACAGAAGGCTCTAATAACGGTGTGACCGGAACCTCACTTGTTCCCATGTTTGTTTTAGGAATACCAGGAGGTATTTCAGCAGCAGTAATATTTGGCGCATTAATGATACATGGGCTTCAACCAGGCCTTCGCCTATTTAAAAACTCTCCTGAGATAATTTATACAATAATGTGGGGATTTATTGCAGCAAATGTTATTATGGGTTTCTTCGCAATTTTCCTCGCAAGAATAATGGCTTATCTCACTGTAATCCCTAGAGGTTTAATTGCCCCTCTTATTATGATCTTNAGTGTAATNGGAACNTATGCAGGCACCAATAACATTTANGATGTGTGGATTATGATCGGNTTTGGAGTGATTGGATACTTAATGATGAAAACGAATTTCTCAACAGCTGGATTACTCCTAGGATTGATTTTAGGACCAATTGCGGAAGATGGAATGCGAGACTTGTTAATTGTCTCTAACAATGCTCCGGTGAGTTATATCCTTACTAGACCTATTTCATTAGTATTAGTGGTTAGTATTGCTTTCATAATTTACATTTCCTTTAAGCCACAACCNTGGCAGGAAAAATAATTTTTTTGAACAAAAGAGGAAAAAATGTCAGATACNCTTATCAAAAACATGACCCTACTCTCGCAAAATACACTAAATGGTTTTGGTGGAATAGGTGAGGGAGTGTCAATGCAAGTCACTCGAGATGAAAGAAGAATTATTTGGCTTGCACATGAGGGGGCGCCAAAAAACTTTACCGGCGTAGACGTAACTGACCCAAAAAATACTAAAGTTGTTTGCCAAACAGAATTACCTCATATGAAAATGCGCTCCAATTCGCTTGAAGTATGTGGTGATGTGCTTGCTGTTGCTTATCAAGTTTACGAAAAAGGGTTGGAGCCAGCTGGCATGGAACTATTTGATATTAGTAAACCAGAAGAGCCCAAATNTATTGGTTTTCACTCGACAGCAGGGCCTCATTCAAGAGGAATGCATTGTTTATGGTTTGTAGATGGTAAGACAGTACACTGTTCTAGCGGAGCACCAGATTTTGAGCCAAAACATCCACGAGATGACCAATTCTATCAAATACTGGACGTCCAAAACCCAAGCAAAATTGAAGAAATTGGTAGATGGTGGATACCTGGAGCAAAAGTGGGTGATGAAGAGGAACTTCCACCCCGTATAAACCCAGAAGAAGGTGTGGACCCAATGGGAAGTGATGCCTTTCGGCTTCATAATGTAAATGTTTATGAAGAACGTCCGGACAGAGCCTACCTAGGATATATTGATGGTGGGGTATTTATTCTTGATATTAGCGATAAATCTTCACCTAAGGTAGTTAGTAATTGGAATCCCCATAATCCTTATCCAGGATTTTCTCATACTGCATTGCCGCTATTTAGTCGTGACCTTATCATTGTATCAGATGAGTGTATTAAAGATGATGGAGCTGATTGGCCAAAACTAACTTGGATACTAGACGCTAGAAATGAGAAGAATTTGGTACCTATTAGTACACTCCCATTGCCGCCAGTTGAGGAATTTGGACTTAAAGGGGGGCGTTTTGGCTCTCATAACCTTCATGAAAATAGGCCAGGACCATCATTTAAAAGTGAAGAAATTTTAATTGGTGCATTTTTTAATGCTGGTATCAGGATTTATGATATTAAAAATCCTTATCAGCCGCAGGAAATTGCTTAAAAATGAGGGTTTGTCCCTCCAAAACCTGCCAACTCTAGAGTAAATGCAATTCAAATGAACGATGTATATGCAGATGAGAATGGAATAATATATGCTGTAGACCGATGGTCGGGCGGGCTATATGTTCTTGAGATGAATATATGATTAAATAATTCTTCCAATGTCAGTTACACCCACATCAATTTTAATTTATGGGATATGCGAAACGCCCTCTATTCTTTGGAATAGACATCGCCTCAATCCACAAACGAGTGATATAAACAGGCAGTATATCTGTTTAAATGATGAGTTATTTACTCTCAGAATTGGCAGCAAAGGCTGGCTTGAAATTAAACCTGAAACGCTTTTGCAATTTCAATCAAACAGCGATTTGAATTCATTTACCAAGGAGATGCTATTATCTAAAGTGAATCCATTTAGCAAACCAATAA
>FUFK010037949.1_pt1 | contig 40631 bp, 62 predicted proteins | sample 1021851 | NCBI WGS metagenome assembly FUFK01 (sample SAMEA51879418, study PRJEB19060) | metagenome
AGTTCGGGCCTTGTCGCCACGCATGTAACTATTGACGCGACCCATTGCCCAAGCTGCCATTGGCACATTCCGCGATCCACTGGACAAATAAGCACCTTGTCCTTTTCGGTAAACCTCAGCCAGTTCACCGTAAAAGAACTTAGACTTTTCAGCCTTTTCTTTTAGAGCCTTTTTTGTTGCGGCGTTTAGTGGTTTTCTTTTTGGTGCCATCTTGTTTCGTCCTAGACGCAGAAACAGCTTTGATGTCGATGAACTCACCACGCTTGTAAGCATCGGCAGTTCGTTTGATTTCTCGCGCCTTGGCCGCGCGGTTTTTGGCCCCAGAAAGGTATTTTTTGGGAAGACCAGTCGCCTTATCTTTTGGGACTCGTCTTGGCTTGCGAGACATTATTTCTTCTTAGCTCCCTTTTTCTTTTTGCCTTTGGGCATTTTTTTGCCGTAGTGACTAGGCATGGCCAAATTGCAACTGCTATCAGTCTAGTTTGCCGTAACGCTTGCGAAGTTGTGCCAGGGTAACTTCAGAGCCATCATCACGGACAAACTTGGCGATTGCATCCTTTGGGCCATACTTAGCGGAAAGCCTGTCGAAATATGCAACTTTGGATTTTCCTAGGGCTTCTATTTTTCTTGCTTTTGGTTGTTTAGCCAGCCATTGCCCGTAGCTTTCATTCGCTGGCACCATGCCACCTTCGGCTGCGCGTTTGCCTTCGCGTGGTGGGATGAAATCTAACTCCTCATAATCAATCACCGCAACTGTTGTGCTGCGACAATTGAAGTGCTGCGGTGGAGTCGGACCCTTGCCGTATTCAAATTCTCTGCCATCCAAAGCACGACAAATGGCAGAAGTGCGAGTATCAAGCGTTGCGACATAGCGATATTTTTTTGTGATGTCTTGGTTTGCTTCATACACTTGTTGCGATGCAGCATTAGCAACTTGATTGATGCTAGTCCGCACCAAAGCGATGACCTGATTATTGGCTACCGTTGTGGCTTGACCGCCTTTTTTGGCAATTTNTTTAACGCTTCCGGGCTGCCCATAACGAAGCCTGCCCTTCAATCTATTTGCAATCTCATCAGTGGTTTCCCCGGTCAACAATCCTTGCCGCACAACCTGCCCAAACAATGCGGCTTGATCTTCAGCGATACCACGAAACGCTTTTTGCACAATCTGACCATTTGGCAGCGTAATTACTGCACCCTGTGCAGCAGTCAAGCTAAACGTTTGCGGTGCGCCTTGTGCTGCAGCGAATAAATCATCTGACAATGCAACAACATTAATCTGCGTTGGATCGGCTACCACAACAGATTGAGCAAATTGCGGACTGATCTCAACGCTGCGCACAATGTTGCGACTACCGCGTGGCAATGCTTTTTTAAGTTGTTCTTCTACAAATTCAGATTGCAGTTCAGCCAAACCTTGCAGCTCTTGCGCTGTTGTTCCCGTACTGTCACCTGCCCAAGTCGCTAACGATTCTTTCAGCTGAGCAATGATCGACCGCAGTCGCGCAGCCTTGAATGATTCGTCTAAATCGTCAATCTCACGTAGCTTATTGACGGCATCCAGAATAATCTCGTTGTATGCGTTGATTAGTGGACGAGCAACGCTGTTGCTATAGCGATTTAAATCAATCGCGTTTCGGTATAACGACTCTGGCGTACTCATTATTCATTCAATCCAATATCTTCTGGATCGTAAGGCGAGATAATTGAAATTTCGGCGCCGTTATCCAGTGCTTTGTGCATTAGCTCCGAAAAGCCTGCAATCGTGTCAGACCCTTCGTCAACCAGCTTAACTTCGTCAACAATTTCAATCCCAAATTCTGAACGCCACTGCATTCGCACAATTGCAAACAGTCGATTGGGCAATTCTTGCTGAACGTAATGGATGCTGTACTTCTCTGATGTGTCCGGTTCCATGGCATCCACGCCGCTTAACTCATCATGCCGCATCTTCCTCAATGAAGCTTGCTTCTTCATTTTGTGCGTNTTCACCGGAAGGCATGTCGCCAACACCAGTATCGATCAGGCCACCAGCTTGCGTTGCCTCTAATTCACCGTCTACATCGAAATCATCACCGAGCACTTCCCCTTCGCTGAGCTGCATCAACAAAGTTTCTTGGGTGATGGTGCCTGCGGTGTAAAGCTGCAACAATGCTTGAATTTCTTGCGGCTCCAGTCTGGTGCCAAGGAAATCGCGGTTTACATAGCTGCTGCCGGGTTGACGATCGCCAAGGAATTCAGCGTGATACTGCAAGCAATTGTCGATCATGTCCTGCATGTTTTGAGCGATCACCATCATCGTGGAATCGCCTTGACTGCGATCAATGCGCTTAGCCTCAGCAGTTTCGGCACTTAGTTTTTGACCAAGCACAGCAGACAAACCAAGTTCATTAATTTGATGCTCAATCTGCTGCAGTCGTTCAAACAACGACTTAAACGCATCAGATGGCGGGGAAATATATTCCGCACGTCCATCAGCAGGAAACGCGATTGCTTCGCCAGGGCCAGCAGTAACTTCCTCTGCTGCAGAAGGGAACCCAAAAAAGGCCAACATCGGGACTGCCGAAATGTGCAGCTGGTTGTCTAAATCAGATTGAATCTGATAAGACTTAAGGTTTAATTGTGCAATATCTTCTAGCGGTGGGCGAGATTCAAACGTGCCAGCCTTGTTTGCGTAAGCAACAGCAAACGGAATGCGATTTAAACTTGTGCGACCTTCGTCAACAACGCGGAAATCACCTTTCTTTTCATCTTGTTGAAATACCTTGAACTCACCTGGAGTTAGCACCCTTACCTGTTGAACTTGCTTTTCGCCGTATTCGCCATCAGGGAGAATGACGGTTTCAGAAAGACGAAGCTGAGTTAACCTTTGTTCGCCGTCAACGACTTCAACTCTGTGGCCGAGCACATCTCTTGGCGTGTAAGTGCTCCAGTAAGGTCTTCCACCATCACGCGGCGCATCGACAAGAACACCGACATGACCATATCGGATCATCTTGCGTGCTGTTTCATACGTCCAAACGTTTAGATCTGCACCAGCCAGATCAACATTAAAAAGCTGTTCGCGAATTTGATCAGATGTATCGTTCAGGCGCACTGGTTTGCGTGTAAGCATTCCAGCCAACATCCGTTCAAGGCGTTGATAATACGGCGGGCAAATTGAAGTGCTTAGCCTGCGGTCATAACTTTCATCTAGTTCTCGCGGTTCTTGTGGAAGATACCGACGATGACGACGCCTAATTTCATAAGTGCCACCCATCAAATCTTCAATCAACATCCAATGTGGTTGCTGATTTACCCACGCTGCATTTGGATCGTTGACTTGCGAGACCTTGGCGAATAATTGCCGGTCGTAATGAGAAAAACCAGAATACACCGCCTTAATCCCGCAAGTCGATGCTCACAGTTTAGTCTGCAGCAGCAGCAGTCAAAACGACCTTCGTTCGACCAACTTCAATGTCAAACGTCGTGCCGGGATCAAGGTTCATGCCTTCGATATAGGCACTACCCACGATCACCTTGCCATCAGCTTGCACCTTGGTTTTGTGCGTAAGTTTGCGACCCATTCGCCGCTTAGGCTTAAGATCAACGCCTTTTGCCTTGAGCAGTGCCTCGTAAAAAGTGACAAAGTTCAAGCGTTCGGTGCCATCTTCTTTAATGGTCACATACCCGCATTCCCGCACAAGATCAGAACGGGAAGCATCAGCCATTGCTTTAGTTTTGGCAATCAAGTCTGCGCCTTCAATCATGTTCAATGAACAGAGGTTAACAGAACTAAAGTTACCTCCTGTTTTGTAAGTTGTCTAGTAAATCCTGATTCCGGTTCCACGACCTGCTCTTGCATGTAAAGGATTAAACAAACGCCAAATCATGTATCCGATGGCATCGTTCATGTGGTCGTATCCAGCATCTTTATCAGGGGTGCCATCATCCTTGTAACTTTGCAGCTCTAGGCATTCAATGGTGCGCTTGCAGTTTTCCGTAATCTGCACCCTTACTTGTCCTTTCCCGTTTTCCAAAGCAGCTTGAACAGCAGCCACCCGATCACGGACGGGAGGATTCGANCGTTCTGATTGATTGCTGAATCCGTAGCTTTGCAAAATCTCGATGTCGGTTCTTGTGGCGTTCGTGCTTCGATTTCCGCCAGATGCGTCAGGGTAGGCATAAAACTGACGGTGGGGATACCGTCTTTTAATTTCTTGTCCGATGGCATCTGTGTCATGACCACCGCTGATTTCATCTATGACAATGAGTTTATCTGCAGTTCTAACTGCAATCACCGCACTCATGTTTCCGATGTTGAAGTCAACACCAACGTGCAAAGGTTCATTGCCAGCATCAAATGATTGAATAATATGCTTTTCACGATCAAATCTGTCGTAAACCTGGCCCGTATTTAGGTTTACAAACTCACCGTCAAGATACGCTTTGAGCAAGCTCGGGTCGTAGTTAGCTTTTAAGCGTTCAATGAAGTCAGGCGGCAGATGTGGATTCTGTATTGTCTTCATCTTGATAAGCTTTCGGTCTGGACGTTTGAGCGCCTCAGGACTCCCAAACTCGTTATACAACCACTTAAAGCCTTCTGGCGTCGATGCCGCCGCAAACTGTCTGATGTTGCCGGAACGCAAGCGACCAAGGATCTTGGGAAAAGCTCTTGATGTAATTGCGGTATTTACAACATCAACCTCGTCAGCACAACAAAAAGCGAGGTTCAAGCCGATGATGCGTTGGTAGTTCTCGAAGCTACGGCACAAGATCTTTGTATCACCACCAGGCAGATGAAGCAAATATTCTGGGAGTGGAGATGCTCTGAAGGTATGCGGGATTTCGTAATGCTCTAGGAAGTCGTCGAAGTCATTTAGCCAAATATCCCTAATCAAAGGGCCGGTTGGTTCCATGACGCAACCGATGAAGCCTTGATTAGCAATGGCTAGCGCAATAGTTTTGGCGCACAGTGCTCTGGTTTTGCCTGCACCGTAACCAGCGGATATTGCCAAGATCTGCGAGTCTTGATCAGATACAAAGTCAAGCTGTCCCGGGTGTAGATCAGATTTAATGCGATCTAAAAGCTGACCTGCATCTAGCAATGTTGCATCGCCAAGGACGTGACCAATTGGCGCAGCATCAAGAATTGACATTGAATGCTTCGCATGACTGGCGCACGCACGCACCGCGCAGCTGAGCACGCTTCTCTTCGATCAGGTGCATCGAAGAAACAGTGCAACATGCAGTCACACCATCGATCTTCATGCAGACGCGATACATGTCATCTTCAGTCGGTTCGTACCAAAATTCTTCTTTCATGAAACGAGTTGTGCGAGTTTTGCTGCGGTGTTAATTGCACCAAGGGCAACAGAAAGCTGACCACGACTGCGGGCCTCCTGTTGCAGTGTTGAACATTGCGACAGCAAATCAGCAACCATCTGCGGGCGTTCCAGATCCCAGTCTGCACGAATTTGCTGCCTTGCAAGCTCTAAATAACGATCAACAGTGCGTTCACCTACACCCCAGATTTCCGACGCATGGCGAACACAATCTGAACGCTTGCCACCATTTGCGAGGATGCGACAAAACTCAGCAACTCGCAATTCAGTCTCTGCTTTTGTGCCTTTTTTGGCCATGCAGCTTCAATTATTGATTCAACTATAGAGGTTTTTGCGAATCTAAGAAGCGTGCGTATGCACCAGGGCGAGGTTTAAAACTGCGTGAATAAGCTTTGTTGTCGCGTGTGACGTAAAGCTTTCGACCGTCATTAGTGATGATGTATCTAGCACCACGGGGGCTGATATGCACTTCGTGATCGCCGATGTACTTTTCAGAGATGGTTGCCATTTTCGTGAAATTTTTCCCAAAGGCCGGTGTAGGTGTTGTGTTGTGGGTGACGTTGATCGTGACGTTTGTCTAAATGATAGAGAAGTTCTAGAAGGATGACACGATCCATCATTGCTTCAGTGTCCTGCGCTTCGGGTAATACAGGTTGCATTGCTTGTGGTGCAATGTCACTGATCCAATCGTGAAAATAACTGCTGCTCATTTTTTAAGCGTTGGCGAATTTGAAATCTTGGCTCATTTCAGATGAATATCAGTGTTAATACGAACAGGCAGTTTTTGCAAGGACGGCATAGGCGTCCTGAAGCCGACTGGATGACAGGACATTGAAGAATTTCGCAGTGCTTGCGTCACAGCAGGATCCGGTAAGGATTTATAACCTTTAGCAGGCAAGGTCAACCGCAATTGGCAGGCTAGTAAAAGTTCGATCATAAGTAATTACACATCCGAAGCGATGGTGAAAATTGCGATGGCTGCGGCTTGTTCGGCCTGCTGTGCAGTGAAAATACCATTAAAACGTTTGCGGATGGCAGTTGTTACTTTGTGCAGAGCATCAGTTGTAATTGCTTTTTGCTGAAGCGAATTACGGATGATGTCTGCGCGTGAAGCGTTTTGTTCTTTGGCAAGTTTGTCAATAATTTCGATGTCTTTTTCATCAAGACGAAGGGTAAATCTTTTCAGGGACATCAACAGCAGTCAGAAGGTGTGCCTTGATTCGTTCAAGGTCATTGTTGAAGGATCGTAGCAAGTCCAAAGGGATTGAACGGCCTTCTTCAATTGCATTGTCAGAAATTGCAGCAGCCGTTGCTTTAGCTTCGTCGAGCAAATCAGCAAGCATGTCAACAACTGGTTCTTGACGTTCAGAAACGTCGAACATGTTACTAAGCAACATTTGCAACGTGCTCAGTTGATTGCTGCTGCTGAATTTCGATGGCCACATCTTTCGGGCTAAAAGTTTCCAGCCAGTCATTGAGCTGTTGCAATGTTTCAGTGCCCCTGCCGAGTTTAAGAAGGCGTTTGACGGCCTTGACGTCTGAAGCGATGCGAGCAGTGTTTTTGTAACAGACAACAAAATATAGTGAGGGGCCTTCGCGTGTTTCGCGNCGCTCAATGTACAAGCCATTTGACTTAAAAGTATGAAATTTCATGAATCGCGCAACAGATTTTTGTGACGGACTCCGTGGTAGCCAGTCGGAAAATGTGCAAGATGAACATTCATAGTCATTTTGAAGCCGGGGGACGGTTTATCAAGTTGATCCATTGTCACTAAACCTTTTTCAACCATGTAACGAAGTTTGTGGCGCACAGAAGTTAAATCGAAGCAGCTGGAAGTCAAGGGGTCTGTCATTAGAAGAAATCCTTAAGAACACCGTTTGATGAGTTGTCGAGGCCAAAACCGTTGTCGGCGGTAAAGACCCGATGCGCTGGGTGCTTGTGTGCTGGCTCCTGTACGGGGCTGTAAGCGGTCTGTTTTTTGGGTGGGTACACATCCCCCCAACCGTTGTTAATGGCTGCTTCTAGGGCCGTTCTGCGGTCCTGCAGGGACCATTGCCGGAGTTTGTTGCAGATCCTGTTCAAGACGTTTGTGGACCTAGTGCCCTTTTTGCATTGCCAGAACTCGATCAAGAGATCTGCGCAGCCCGTCAGGTCGCCCGGTATGGCCTGCAGCGCAAGTTTCCGTCGTGTGTTCGGATCTTTTTTCCCACTTTCGGCGCTTGCGCCTTTTTGGGTTTTTGTTCTTGGGTTCTTGTTCTTGGGTTCTTGTTCGTGGGTCAGATTTGACCTAGGGGGTAGGTCAGATATGACCTGGGGGGTAGGTCGTATTTGACCCGGGTCAGATTTGACCTTGGTGGTTTTTCCACAAGCCAAACCTTGTTCCGGCGGATCAGTTTTGACGAAATACACCGTCGTGAAACCTGGACGCTTACGGGCTTCGACCCAACCGCTTGCCTTCAACCACCTAAGGCAACGTTGAATGACGGCTCTCGCGATCCCCGTTTCCTTGCGGATCGTTTCGATTGATGTCCAGCAGCCTTGATCTGAACTCCAGCCGTGACGGTGCAGGACGGCATAAACCGCCCATGTCGGAACGTCGGCCTGTTCCATCAGCTTGTAAGGAAGCGCAGCGAATCCGCTTGCACTGACTTTGTTTGGCATCTGCTACCCTGTGTGTGGACGAATTGGGGTGCTGTCCTTCTGGACACGCAAGCCACCGTTGGCGCGGTGGCTTTTTTATTGCGTGCCGTTGATTCTACGGCGATTCCACAGATTGGAAATACGCCTTCAGGGTTTGTTCATGCTGCATGAAAAGCACATCAGCATGTCGCCTGAGTTGTGAATCATCGAAGCGTGTTGTCTCACGAATCATGCCGGTTTCCCAGTACATGGTTTCTTCGTGTTGCTTTTGCTGTTTGATGAATTCAAGGGCTTCGCGTGTTTGATCACGGTCCTTGATCAATGCAGCTAAAAGCTTTTTGCGTTGTTCAAGATTCATGCTGATAAGGATTGATGTTGTGCTCAATGCAGTAATCAACCAAATCCCCAAGCGTGTTTGCGTGCCTGTTGGAACTTGACTGGCTGTGCGGGCTAACAGTAGTCAACCTGTCAATGTACCTGTGCCTTAAAGCAGTTTTTGCGAGCCCAATTCGATTTGGCATTTGTTTGCTTTTTTCGGGTGTTTTTTGGTTTTGATCCTGCGTGGCTTCTTCTTTCGTTTCATGAATAACGACTGCTACATCTTTGTCGGCAGAAACTCTATTGGCATAACATTTGCACAAATCCTGAATATAAATTGGTTGTTCATCAATGATGCGCATGTATGCCCTATATTTTGTGTAATTTTTGCGTTTCGCTTGCGTGTTTACCATGGGTTCCATTGTGTGAACTATTGTTCCTGGCTCTATTACTTGCAGAATAAGTTCGCCTTCGTCGGTATTGCCGTTGACGATCGTTTGTAGATATTTCCCTGTTTCGGTGCAGATGAATTCACCAAAGCACATTAGGCTGCCATCGTCCTTTAAAAATTTATTTGTAATTTTTACTTCCGTGTATGGATTTACGCAAGAATTGGAAAGCGATAAGGTTTGAGGCATGGGATTTAAAGAATGCATGAAGGGAAGCGAAGCGAGAAGTGAATGCATTCACATTGCTGTGAATGGAATTGAGCCAGCACCACAAGGCAGCAAGCGCCACGTAGGTGCTGGAAGATTAATAGAAGTATCTAAGCGGTGCAAGCCATGGCGGCAAGCTGTTGCAGCTTCCGCACGGCAGCAGATGAAAGAGCAAAAAGCAGAGCTGTTGACTTGTGCTTGCAGTGTGTCCGTGGTATTTCGATTTCGACGACCGAAGGCACATTTCACAACAAATGGGCAACTAAAAGCAGCAGCACCGAAGCACTGCGTCGTGAAACGCAACGATATTGATAAGTGCTGCCGGTCAACGCTTGATGCACTGACAGATGGTGGCGTATTCGCTGACGACAGTCTTGTTGTGAGTCTGAATGCAGAAAAGCGGTACTGCGTTGGCAGTGAACCGCCTGGTGCATTAATCACCGTGATTGGGTTGTGATCGCTGTGTAGCAAACTCCGCGATAGCAGAGCTGCGAAGGCTTCAGTGATTGCTTTTGTGCGACTTTAAGAAGTTGCAACTTTTGCTCTTTGCGTTGCAGCAGTGAAAGCACGTTCATGATTTAGGTAGCTGTTGTTACCAATGTATAAGGTGCGAGTCAAGCAATGACGCTCAGACTGTTACAAAGATCAGATTGATTCCAATGACTTTGTGCGTCTGCAGCGCACTGACGTTCGTTCTGCTGGTGGGAATCGTGTTTGGTCTTGAAAGCCAGCAACGTGCCAATCGTTAAACCGCACATAATGGGTACACAGTAGGGGTAAGCTCGTATATCTTTAGATCAGTTCAAACCAACACCCCATGAACACCAAAGACGCCCTGATTCAAGCCTTCACCAAAGCTTGCCAAGACTACAGCACCAGTCAGCTTCAAATGTTCCAACAGGACGCTGACAAGTACGCAGCTCAACTGATCAANCAGCACGGCGTTGACCCTGAATTTTTGGACGACATCTACTTCGGTGTTGCCGCTTGATTTTAAAATGAACATCACCATCATCCGCAAGCAACGCCCGGTCCTACCGGGCGAACAGCTTCCGCCAAAGCCCCCAAACTGGAATAAGCCAGGGCCAAAGCTCCCACGTTTCTGATTATGGATTTTTCCGGCGCAGAACTTGACATCCTTCACGCACTCATCCGTCAAGAATCAAACATGCTTGACAAAAAATACGGATTCAAGGTCGAGCCAGAAAAAAACAGTTATTGGGACGTGGTTCAAAAGCTTGAACGCAAGCTTTCCGAAAACAAAGTTTTACGTCGTTTCTAATGGACCTTCACAACACATCTCTTGACCAGTATGAATTCATGCAGGACATGCTTGAACGCGGAAGACAACTCAAAGAAGAAGAACCAAAAAAAGTTTATTACATCGCGGCTTATCAAGGCAAAGATATGAAATGGGATACATATGTTGACGACGAAGACGAACGCAAAGCAACCATTTGTGATGCTGTTGCAAATGGCTACACCTACACCGTTGAAACTGAAATTGTTTAATGCCTGCAAGCTTTTCAATCCCAACTTGTCCCAAATGTTATGGCCCAACAAAAGTTAAAAGCAATCTTAACGAACGGTCAACTTATGACTTGATTCGTTTGCGTGAATGCCTTGATTGCAAGCATCGTTTTTACACCCGTCAAACACGGGAAAAGCCCGTGCCATTAGAAAACATCAAATGGCGCAGGGAAGATCGCGATCGACGCGTGGTTTCAATAGTTGCGGACTAGGGCCGACTCACGCATCTGCACCCCTCGCACCCGATCCGCTGCGGGTGACTTGTCCTTCGCCTTTTAGGCAAAGTTCCCATGAATTCTACATGAAAAATTTCTCAGTGATCTTAGTTTTCGTTTCTCTTTTTAGTTGGGCGTTTTACTATTCGCTTACTCAAACACTTGACGATTTAACTCAAAGAGATTGCGAAGCCGGCGTCATTAAAGCATGCGAAGCGCTTGCAAACAGCAAATGACTGACTTACCCTTGGTGAGCCCTGGTGTGTACCCAATGGTCTCCAATGCGGAGTATCACGCCGACCCGGCAATTTCAGCGTCGCACCTTCATGCCATTTCCCAAAATCCCCACACCTATTTCAAAAAGTATCTAGACCCAAATCGACCACCATCAGAGCCAACCTATGCAATGAAAGTGGGGACATTCGTCCACACTGCAGTCCTAGAGCCTGACGAAGTAGACAAGCGCTATTCCGTTTGTCCCACTCGTAAAGGTTCGGCAAATTACAACCGCTTAGTGGATGCAGGAATTGAGCCTGTCACGCAATCCCAATGGGATCAAGCCATGTCTATGCGTGATGCTGTGATGAATCACCCAGAAGCCGCTTGGTTGCTGTCAAATGGCAAAGCCGAGCAATCACTTTGGTGGGATGATGAACAGTTTGAACTGCGTTGCAAATGTCGCCCTGATTGGTGGAATGATGATATTGTGATTGATCTCAAAACAACGCAAGATGCAAGCCCCAAAGGCTTTGCTTCAAGCGTTGCCAAATGGAGGTATCACGTACAACAAATGCACTACGTGGCAGGAACTAAAGCTGCACGATTTGTTTTTGTTGTTGTCGAGAAAGAATATCCATTCAATGTGGGTGTTTATGAACTCGACAACGAAGCTTGCGGCATTGGTGAGGAGTTGCGGCAACGCGACATGAACCGCATCAAGACCTGCAAGGAACGCAATCAGTGGCCGGGCTACAGCAAAGAAGTTTCAACGCTTTCGCTGCCGTACTACGCCACAAACATCGAACTTTCGCCTGATGATTTCTGATGTCTGAACTGACAAAAGCACTGATCGGCTTTCACAAAGCCGTGGACAAAATTGAAAAGAACGCACGGGCCAATTACGGCAAGTTTGCTGATCTGGCAAATGTGCTTTCTACCGTGACGCCTGCACTGCACGCAAATGGCTTGGCAATCACTCAAACGTTCCTTGAGGATTCGTTGATAACTACGCTGCATCACGAAAGCGGCGAAACGCTATCTAGCTCATGCAAATTGATCATCTGCGATGGCCGCAACATGACCCAAGAATGGGGAAAAGCAGTCACATATCAAAGGCGATTTTCTATTTGCGCGATCTTGGGCGTCGTGGCCGACATGGATACCGATGACGTTCCTGATCTGCCGCCATCAAACAAGACAACACCAGCACAGGCCAAGCCTGCAAACGTAAAACAAGCGGTTGCTTCGCAAGCTTTTCAGGCTGGGCAAAACGCAATCAAAGCAGCCAAGACGCTTAAATCATTGTCAGATCTCAGCAAGCGTGTTTATGAACGGTTCGAGAAAAAAGATCTTAGCAAACAAGAATATGATGACTTGTTGAAAATGCTGCTCAACAAAGAATCAGAACTGAAAGAGTTTAAAAAATGACCAGCACTGACGACACCAATACATACCTAAGCACTGAAGATCTATGTGCTCGTTATGAGCTGGCCCCAATCACCATCAAACGTTGGCGTTCCCGTGGCCAGGGGCCTGCTTTTTACAAAGTCGGTCCCCTTGGCATTCCACCAGGGGCGCCAATGATTCGCTACAAGCTCGCAGACGTTCTTGCCTGGGAGCAATTCAACAACATCACACCCATCAACTGATCAATGCTTAACATCACCGCACACGGCAACCTCGGCAAAGATCCTGAACTCAAAGAAGTTCGAGGCGATCAAGTGGCAACATTTAGCCTTGCCGCACGCACTGGCAAAGATGAAACGACATGGATCAATTGCACTGTATGGGGCAAGCGCGCTCAAGTTGTTACACAGTATCTGCGCAAAGGCGCGAAAATCACAATCGTCGGGCAAGGTAAGTTAAACAGCTATACCAATCAAGATGGGGTTGAAAAGCAAAGCTTGAATGTCAGCGTGACCGACTTCACCTTGCCAGCGCGTGAGACCAACGCCATGGATGCAGAAGTGCCTTTCTAGGCTGCAACAAATAATCGACACCAAAATCGCAAGCTGTTACCCTTTGCCGGTAGCAGCTTTTTTTATGGCCGATTCATTCAGACAGTTTCTAAATGAAATCGGCAAGTACCCATTGCTTACAGCTGAACAAGAAATCCAGCTTTCGCGTCGCATCTTCGCGATGCAAGATTTGCTGAAGGAACGCGATTTGCAGCAAGATCCATTAACGAAAGAAGAACAACGGATTGTACGTTCGGGTCGTCGCGCAAAGGAAAAACTAATCAATGGCAACTTACGGCTGGTCGTCAATGTGGCTCGTAAATATGCGCCACGCATTGAAGGAACCATCCTTGAGCTTTCAGATCTTGTGCAGGAAGGCTGCGTAGGCCTGCAGCGTGCTGCTGAAAAATACGATGGCACCCGAGGTTACAAATTCTCCACTTATGCCTATTGGTGGATCCGTCAGAGCGTTACCAGGGCCATCGACATGTCATCTCGTGTTGTGCGATTACCGCAAAACACATTAGAAAAAATCAATCGTCTTTGTAAATGGATGAATGATTTTGAGCAACAGTTTCATCGCAGGCCAACGTTAAATGAAATGAGCGAACAAGCCGAACGGCCTGTAGAAGAAGTGATGATGTGGTTTGAAAGAGCGAAACAACATCGAAGCCTTGATATGCTTTGCCACGATGATGGTTCGCCATTACTGCAGCAAATTCCTGACCCTTCGTCGAATGCTGATACTGAACATCATGCAATCAAATCAGCGAATCATGAAGCGTTAAACAATGCACTTGAGACATTAAATGATCGAGAATATGAAATCATTCAGCGGTATTTCTTAAGCAGTAGAACAGAAGCGTTGGCCCATATTGGCGCGGAAATGAATATTTGCCGCGAGCGCACTCGTCAGATCAAAGAACGTGCGTTGCGGAAACTAAGGCTTAAAGCGCAGAAAGATATTTCGCCACCAGGGTAGTTGTTCAGGTTCATCGTCTTGGCATTCTTCAATAATTTCCAATTCCATTATTCGAGTCACCGCTTGACCTAATAATTTCTGTTGATAATGGGTTTGCCTGATAAGGCTGGCGCAAAGCTCGGCAATTTCTTTACGATCAGTGTGATCATGCACCGCTCTGACTTGTCGCTCGACCATTAATTCTTCCTCTAAGGAAGGTTCAACTGACATCCATTGCCACCCTGCCCAAGCCATGGAAAATAACGCTTTGCCGCAGAATACCGACAACACCGCCCCGATACTAGATGTAATTGAAACAAAATACGGAAAGTTGTATCGCGTTACCTATGCCGGTATGACCCGGGAGCACTACCAAGAATGGCAGGCAAATTGTTGGTATGAACAAGTCTTAGAAATGTGGAGACATCGTGTCAAGCTGTCTGCCTGTCAACAATATTTGGCATCACAGTCAAATGGTTATTGTAATGACCCACTTCGCGATAAGACCTGACCGGAATTTCGCTCATGTAGTGAAACACCATCTGCCCGATCTTTAGATTTGGATACAGTGGAATTTCATGAAAACGTCGCTCGTTTTTTAGCTCAAGCGTAAGCTTCGAGCCATGCCAGCCCGGATCACACCATCCGGCCAAAAGATGATTCAGACCGCTTCTAGCCCTGCTTGATTTAAGAACAAATTGACAACTAACAGTGTCAGGTAAATTAAATGTTTCTATCGTCTCAGCCAGGCAAAATTCGCCGGGCTGCAGAAAATAAGGGTTATCTGCTGTGCGATGTGAAATGTCTACGCGTTGAAGCTCATCTGTGTCTGCGACTTCGATCATCAAGTTAAACCCAAGGCGCACATCAAGCGATGCCGGATTAAGCAAATCCAATGCAAAGGGGTGAACCATCTGAGAACTTTCGCAATAGCTGCGGATCTGCCAGTCAGCAAGGACAGTCATTCAATTTTTTCGATGCCCAAGTTTAATATCCATCAACCCAATTATCAATCCATCTTTCCCGGTAATCAGTCCAAAATTCCTGACCACGGAACCAAGTCTTGTAAGGCGTGTGACCCTTTGAAGAATTGCAGCGCAAGCAACATGCCACAAGATTTTGACGAACGGTGATGCCGCCTTTAGCTTTTGGCACAACGTGATCCAAGGTCGCGCTGCGTTCATCAAGCATTACGCCGCAATAAGCGCAAGACCAACCCCAAGATTCCAAAACTCGACGACGCAATCTGTTCTTAGCTTCTTTTTTGGGAATATATTCAGTCTCGCTAATTTGATGATCTTGGTTGTCGCTTGGATCACTCAAAATCCTACTGACGACTATTTCATTCTAGCTTTTGCCGGTTCATGATTGACACCAATTTTGTCACGTAATTAGGGTCCGTAGCGTAACCTTCACTTTTTAATAACGCTGCACATTGCTCAGGCGTTACCGCACGATTTACACCTTTATAAGTTCTGTAATCTTTATACCATTTATTAACAAGTTCTTTAATGCAATCCATTGGTGTGTCAAAGTCTTTGAATTGATCTTTAATAATTACTGGACCGTCACCATAATCTTCCCAAGTGGTTTTAACAGTGCCCTTGCCTTTTATGCCAAAGTAATTGTTTTTGCCGCTTGCATGTTCACCCCATCCAGACTCAAGCGCCCATTGAGCTGCAACAACTTCTGGAAACTTAGCGCCGGCTATTTTTGCGCAGTTATAAATACCATCCCAGCTGTTATCAAACACCTCTGGCTTTAATTTTGGCGCGACCGTCCAGGTGTTGTACCATTCAGAGCCACGCATTAACATGCCTGGATCTAACGAATTGATTTCATCTTCAAGCTCTTGGATCGCTGCATTTTGATGCGGCAATGCCTTGTAATACCTAAATAAATTAATCAGCCGGATCTTTTGGGGATTCATCGTTGAAGTCGTAGCCAATGCTCAGTGGGGGGCCTAAACCTGTTGTATCAGGTCCGCTTTCTTCAATAATTACTGTGCGAGGTTTTTGATCCGGTTGTGCTGCGTGCCAATCTTCCACCTCAACATCCAAACGAGGCTTTAAGGTCGCGTTGAATTTGAAGCCGTGCGCAGCTTTTTTGACATGTTCGGTCCAGTGCTTATCACCAAACCGAACAATCCATGTGCCATCATCTGGCATCCCGCTTACTTTTTTGGGAAAACACGGCCCATCACTTCAAGCACAATTTGAATGATGCTGTTGCTGCGCAGAGGTGACAGCGCAATAATTTCAGACGCAGCGGCAATGCCGATTGCGATCATCGCAGTCATGACAGGATCCATGGGAATCGAATATCTGCAATTAATTCTAGTTCTGTTGCTCTAATGCTCTCAACCTTTTTTCGTGATCATCCAGTCTTTCTTTATGGTCTGATCGCAAAGCAGTAATTTGTTCAAGGACTAAGCTGATCCGGGCATCCATCACACTGGAACGTTTGTCGAGACGCCATAAGGCACCAGTAGCCGAAGCAATAATGATTGTTGCAATACCGGAGAACACGTCCACGGCAGGTTCCCCGTAACTTCTTAGCTTATTCTAAGGGGTCTTTTTTTCCGGAAAGGATGGCGACCGCACGCCTGTAAAACAGGTTGTCTGTTCGGCCTTCTTTTTCCATTAGCTCTTTAATCTTTTTCCAATTCTCAAAGGTGTAACGATCCATCACTTGCCTTGTCCGCGATACCTTTTTTTATTGTGTCGCGGCTTTGATTGATTGCCATCACCCTGTCGAGTTTTTTTAGGCTTTCCTTGCACAAAATCTTTGCCTAGATTTGTGCGTGACTTAACCGCCATCACTCACCCCAAGGAACACCATTAGCTTTCGTCGGCTGTCGTTGTTCATCAATTTGCGCTTGCAGTGCTGCCTCGACATCAGCAACTTTTTCGGCGCCACCGATAGCTGTTTGTATCCAACCAGTGACGACCTCCTTGGTCAAATCGGAGTAAGGGATAAGCGTTTCAGGGCGCTCAAAACCAACACTGCCATAAGCTCCCGCGGTGTAGGTGTCGTCGGCAGCGTCTACGCGGTAATGAGCCGTAAACACATAGCCATCGGAAGTTTCACGTTCCAGAGTGGCGATCGACCAAGTGAAGGTAGTGGACATGATGAGGTGGTGCTTAATTAACAGTGTAATAAAAAAGCCCCGTTTTGACACGGGGCGGTAAGCCGTTACTCAGCCTCAAGGGCGGCAACTTTAGTTTCTAGGGTTTCGATTTTTGCGACTGCCTCTTGCAATGCAGCAGTGAGCAGTGGCATTAACTTGCCTTGATCGATGCCTTGGGGAGAAATGACTGATTTTTTCTCTGTAACTGCTTCAGTTGTAACGTTGCCTTCATCATCTAAGACTGCAGGCGTTACTTCGACTTCCTGCTCTTCCATCGCATCTTTTTCGCCAAACACTGCTTCTGGAACAGCGTCAGACAGTTCGTGAGCGATAAAGCCATCAATAGTTTCACCTGGTGCTGCAATAAAGTTGAATCGACGAGGTGTTAATAACTTAAGGCGATCAATACCATCCGATAGGCTTGTCACATTTTCCTTCAAACGATAATCTGAAGTAGTGACAAAAGTGGCGTTTGTACTACTAACGTCAACCCTACCTACTTGGCTTCCACTACGGAAAAATCTCATAAGATTTCCATCTCCGTTTCTATTACAAAAGAGGGTGGCCTGATTTTCTCTTGATATAAATAATGCCGTTCCTTCAACTTTTTCAAAACTTGTACCAGTAGTTGTGTTATTAAAGCCGGGGGTAGAAGACGAAGTTTGATGGATAAGTACGTGGCCACTACTTGTTATACGCATCCGCTCCGTAGGCGTATTGCTTGTGGATGTATAAAACTCTAGATTGGCAAAGTTGCCTGCTACGTCTTGGCGTGACTTAATTGCTGCTGTTCGTTGCAAATCATTGCCTCCGCCATTATTGGGAGTTAAGTAAAGAGCAACGTTTGTGTTAAGTCCTGAGCCTGTGTTTTGGATACAAAGATTTCCGCCCTCACCGCCTGAGTTAATTCCCAAACACGTCAATTTGGCGATTGGAGATGTCGTCCCAATACCAACGTTGCCGCCGGAAGTAAGGCGCAATTTTTCAGATGTTCCTGACTTAAAGATATGATTACTACCTTCATATTCGAGTTGAATGTATTGTGAAGTAGAACGGTTGTAACCAGCAAGAATAAATCTGTCGGATGTAAAAGGATTAAATTCTAAACCTTGAGCACCACCTTCGGACACGACAAGCTTTTGTCCAGGACTACTCGTCCCAATACCAACTCTTGTATCGGTAACTGAAACGACTGTACTGGCTCTGCTGTTATGACTAATTCTTAATTGATCTGAAGATCTATCTGCATAAATTTGCCAATTACGTTGACCTTGGTTTTCAATATGCAAGCCAGCGCTGTTGGTCCCTGTGTTAGTTGCGGATACTCTAAGCTGAGGATTATTATTACCTTGGGCGTCCAACAACATATTAGGACTACCCGTCCCGATTCCAACGTTGCCGGCAAAATAGCCTTGACCTTTATAACTTACGTTGAATGTGTCAGTTGTATTTCCGTTTGAAACATGCAGAGCCTTGTTTGCATCAGTAGCCTGAGTAGACGCTGATTGAGAGCGTATTCCAGTAGAACTAGTGTCAACAACCGTTAATTTATTAGCAGGACTACTTGTACCAATACCTACGTCGCCATTGGAGGCGATCCTAGCCCTCTCATTTCCTGAGACACTAAAAGTAAATGTGCCACCTTCCAATGCCATGATGCGGTTGTTATCTCTGCCACTATTTGTTTCAGCAGAAAGAACAAGTGCAGTTGATTCTTCCCTAACAACAAAGTTGCATTCATTTGCTGGTCTAACGTGAAGTTGTCCAAGGGGCGCAGTAATGCCAATTCCAGTCTTGCCATCATCTTTGACAATTAGCCTGCCAGTCCCAGAGCCAGTGAAGATCCTGAAATCATTATTTTCTGCTCCGATAGAAACATTAGCAGGGCTAGTAGTTCCATTGGCTTCAAACTCAATCCTGGAGTAAGTAGCACTAGATTGAATACGAACAGGGTTGTTTAGGCTTGAGCTAACGTGAAGGGGTCTGGCCGGATTGCTCACCCCAATGCCCACGTTTGCGTCAAAGACGGCGGTAGATGTAACGTCTAACGTTCCAGGGACATCAACGTTGCTTGTAAATTCAACATCTGTTCCGGCTGCATTGGTTTGCAGCAGTTGACGTGCGCTGCCTGGTGCAATCTCAACAGACCGGAAAGCCGTGCCGTCGTAAATTTTCAGAACATAATTATTGTTTGACGTATCGAGCCATGCTTCGCCTTTTGAATTGCCGGTTGAACCACCAGTAGCAGGGGTTGAGTTTGGTGCGGTCGTCCCGATGTGGACTGGGCCGGTTTTGACCAAGTCGCCGTTGGAATCTTTAAAAAATAAACCGGCACTAGCCGCTGCTGTATTAATAGCAATTTGCCCATCTGACATCGAGCTGGCATCAGGCCTTTTGCTCGGGGTTGAGCTGCGCAGATTTTGAAGGGCCATCCTTAACGCCTATTTCTAGGCCGGAAATAACCCTTTCATTTTAATGATCAATATGTGCCGTCATCTAGCTGCGAAGTAAAGGCAACAGTTCCATCTGAATTTTGGAACGTGATGAGCCTGTCAGCAGTTGGATCGACAACCGTCAGCCGTGTTTCAAACGCATTGTCAGTTGCGCCTTCAAACTTAAATGTTCCGGTATTTCCGATAAGGAGTTCACCCGAAATCGTTCCACCCGATGTCGGCAAAGCTGCATCAGCAACAATTTTGGTGGTTCGAACCGCATTAGCAGTCGCGGCTTGGGTCGTGGATGTAGAGGTTGTAGTGTCGTTCAGCTGAACAACACCAACGACTGAGGTTGTACCGGAAACAATCTTGCTGCCTGCAATCGCAGCAGTGGCGCTGATGTCAGCGTTGACGATCGAACCAGCTGTAATTGCCGTGACGCCAGAATTACTGATTGTTACGTCGCCAGTTACCGGGGTGACGGTGGCGACGTTTGAGCTGCTGCCAATAAGCAGATGGGCATCCGTTAGAGGTGCAAGCTTGCTGTAAGAAATGCCTGCAGTAGCACTAATGTCTCCATTAACAATCGTTGCATCCGTGATCATCGTGGATGAAATGGTTCCCGTGTCACCAGTCGTTACAACAGTTCCCGAAACATCAGGGAAGTTGATTGTGCGATCGGCGGTGGGGTCTACAACACCAATCGTTGTTTCTGATGGGTCAGCAGTAGCGCCTTCAAAAACCAGTGATCCGGTTTCACTAATTTCGAGTGCGCCGGTAATCGTTCCACCTGCTTTTGGCAGTTTTTCGGTGTCTAGTTCTGTGATCGCCGTTTGGACATTTGTTGAAGCAAGATCGCCTTGAGGCGTGTAACTGATATTGCTGGCTTGTTGTGAAGCAACGAAACTCGATACTTCCAGCAGGTCATAGGTAGTTCCGTTGGACAGCAAAATGTCCGGAGGATTTAGAGAAACAGCTGGCGCAGGTGCCGTNCCAGTACCNGNAACACTGACNACCAAGTAATACTTNAGGTTGTCAGCACTNGCAGCAGGNANTGCAGANCCNGCGGTAAANCCTGCAGNTTGACCAGCAGTTGTNACNGANGCAATTAAATTGGTGCTTGCATCGTACGTCCCACCAAAAATGATTTCACCGCTGGTGATGGTTACTGGTTGATAAGCGTTCCCGTCATATATATACAAATCTTCGTTTCTCGAATCAAAGAAGAACTGGCCCTTGTAGTCAGCAGTCGGAAAAACAACAATGCCGCCACTATCGTTCGCACCACCAAACTTGGCGGTAGAACTATCGGCCATCATCACGCCGGTTACATAGTCATTTGCAATCCGACCAGTTGGAAGAGTCCCGCTTGTCAGTTTTGCAGCGCTGATGTCTGGAATATCAGCAGCAGCAAGGGTCGTTCCAGCGGTGACGATTCCTTGCTCGTTAACCGTTACTTTGGTAAATGTCGCTGCGTTTGCAATCTGCGCTTGATCTGGAATAAAGATGTTGCCAGAAGCGTCAACCTCTAGGCCAGAAGTAGTTGGAACGATTACTGCACCGGCTGCACTAGAAGTAGCAACAGGAAGATCAGCACTCGTTAAAGAGCTTGAGCCGGTAACAAGTCCTTTTGCATCAAAAGTAATCAGCGGAGCAGTTGCCGCAGTAACGGTGTTGTTAATGCTGATTTGACCGGCAGCATCTACTGTTAGACCAGAATCAGTTGGAACTGAAACTGCGCCAATATCACTAGCGGTTGCCTCGGGTAGATCAGCGGCAACAAGCGCTGTTGCGTTCGTCATGTGACCTTGCGCGTCAAAAGTAATCCCAGAAGTCGTGCTTGGGGTGACGATATTTGTGTGGCCGATACTGCCTGAAGTCTTGTCTAGTCCACGATCCAGGGATGCTGTAGGAATTTTTGCAGCGGTTACGCTGTTATCTGTAAGTTTTGTACCGGCGATTCCGGTGGCAACTTTATCGTCAGTTACTGCGCCATCTGCAATCTTGCTAGTGGTAACAGCTAAAAGGTTGATCTTGTCTTCGGTTACGGCATTATTTGCAATCTCGGCGCTCTCGACAGAATTTGAGGCAAGTTCTGTATTAGTAATAGAATTTAGCTGAATGTTGATCGCGCCGATTGCGCGATCTGCAATAGCTGGTCCGGTTACAGAATCAGCAGCTAATTTTGCAGCTGTAATAGAACTATCTGTAATTTTTGCGCCGGGTACTGAACCATCAGCAAAATTGGTTTTTGCAAAGTCAATTGTCCCATTAATTATGTTGGCATTACCAACAGAATTAGACGCTAACTTTGTGCTTGTTACTGCGCCAGTGCCGAGTTTTGCTGCAGTTACTGAAAAGTCTGTAATTGCAGTTGTAGTAACAGCATTTGTTGCAATGGCTGTTGAATCAACCGCTCCAGCAGCAATTTTATCGGCTGTGACTGCATCATTGGCAATTTCTGTTGTGCCGACTGCGTCGTCTGCAATTTTTGCTGCTATTTACAGAATTAGCTGCTAAAGCGGTTGTATCTACCGCGCCAGCAGCAATTTTTGCACTTGTAACACTGTCGTCTGAAATGTTGGTGGTCGCTACCGCGTCAACGGCAAGTTTTACATTGGTAACTGAGGCGTCAGCTAATTTTGCAGTAGTGACACCCCCGGTTGCAATCGCAGCTGTGTCGATTGCGCCCGTTGCGAATTTGGCGCTAGTTACAGAACTATCAGCAATTTTTGCGGTGGTAACGGCACCGTCAATAATCTTTAGTTCAGTTACAGCATCAGTGGCTAGTTGGAGGGTGCCAACGCCGCTACTTACAAGTTTTGCCCCAGGGATTACTCCGTCATCAATTAATGTAATGACGCCGCCTTGAACTAGCTCTTTACTGGTTATCTTTTTAGTTTCACTTGCCGAAGTGTCATCAATAGCAAGAACGTCGGCTGCGGCAAGGTCAGCCTGCAGAAGTACAGGAAGATCTGCAATCCTTACGTCTGACATGACCTGGATTCTTCGTTACTTAGCCATTCTAGGCTTTTGATGTATTTTCCCAGTTGCTAGGGGGTATTTTTCAGCAGAGCACCGAAACCAGTATTTTGATACTGACCCAGCAGGATTTTTCCGTTATTGCTNTGCAGAACCTTGCCTGGAGCATCAAATTCAGTTTGAAGCCGAATGGTTCCGGTGGTCACAAATTCTACAGTTATCTCGATTGCCTCAGATGCAGCAAAATCTATTGCGGCAGAAGTGACACGAGCATCACACTCGTAATAAATACTGTCATTGACTGCTGCTGTTGATNCATAAGGCTTTGGGCCTTCANTAACAACAAAAAATTTGCCATTGAACTCACTGCCAAGCTCAGTCCGTAAAACAAGTTGACTTATGTAAAAAGGCAGCTCCAAGCGATCTTGCGGTATACCTTCGTATGCAGGATCTCCTGCATTTCGTCTGTAATCGAAAAAAGCTGTAAAGCGTCCACTACCTGAAATTAAACCTGAAGTAGACTTCCGAAAATCATCTGAAAGAGCTGTAGTGTCAACAGCTTCTCTTTCTGTATTCAACTCATACGATACGACTTGACCTAATATTTTATAAATACCATCTTGAATTGTAATGGTATGGGCGGGGCTAATTGTTACGTTATTAGATAGGCTCAAGCGACCTGTTGTTTCTCCGTTGATTGCCTCGTTGTAATTGTGATATAAGTAAATCCCTCCTGCGGCGTCTACATGCGCATAAACAGTAGCTTCTGGCTGGGTTGCATAGTCATCGAACCAAGTCAATAAACCGCTTGGGTCTGAAACTTTTATTGATATGCGATCGCCGCTAAGAATAGGAATCGGTCCGCCATTACTAGGCGTAAAAGAAAATCTGTTTTTAGTTGCATTAATGTCTGCTGTGTTTAGATCAAAATTTACCGTCGATGTTCTGGAATCAGAAGCACGACGCAGTTCTACGCTGCCTTGATCGCCAAGTAGTACAGCCATTACAGATCAATAGTCGTGTAATCTCCAGTCATTTGAAAGCTAACGTCAGCAGTCATCACATCGCCGACAGCGCAAGTAATAGTTATTGAAGTGATGTACGCCTCAAAATCAAGATCTCGGCCTTCCCACTTGAGTTCAAGTTTGTGGGGAGAAGGACTGCTTTGTGAGTCAGATCTGATAGACGTGTCAAGAATGTTCCTAAGGGTTGCGTTGTCGTCGTGATACATAATTGTTGCTGTTGCCGTCGCGTTCTCTTGCCCTGGGATATATTTTCTTTTGCGATCACCAAGATCCGTAACCTCTAAGGTGTCAACCGTTGTGGTAACAGACCAGTTTCGGACATTAACCTGCTGCTGCCCATTAAATTTCAGGATCCCATCTTGTCCTGTATAGATAGCCATGGTGTGCGCCGTAAAGTGGCCAGTGCTTTAATTCTAGCCATCGAGGTAAGCACACAAAGTCAATTCGACAGTCGAAATACCCGGGAATACGCTTGTGACCTGCGGCGGTTCCATGTAACGCCAGCGTAAACCACCCGGTTGACCGTCAATGTTTTGCCTCAAATCATTCACCATCCCTTTTAGCACTGGGTCTGTCGCTGAAATAAATGCGTAGTCCCAGTCATCGTTGACACTGATGTAGTGATCAATAATTCTGTCGGCGTCGTCGTCTGAAATGTTCTCGAACGTAAGATTTAATTTTGCGTTGACAGACTTACGAGCAAAACGCATAACAGAAGTTGCCCCGTTTTGCGCTTCAAATATCGTTTGAGGATATTTGCCAGGCGTATAAGACCTTCTGGTGGGCGTTAAAAATGGAAATCTCCGCGCTTCGTTAGCCATTGATTGAGAAATCTCCGTTACCCCATTCTAAGATTCGCAACTTGCCTGTATTGCTAAGGGGGGTTTCTGACCCACTCACTTCGACAAGTCCGTCGTCTGCATAGGAAAGCGATTCGATTTTATACATGCGTTTTGTCGTCGTGCTATTTNTAATGCAGAATACGCCACCAAAGAATTTAGCCTGAACAGCTTTCATGCTTCTGATGGTCATCGTAGACTGTTGAACTGTGGTTTTTCCAGGCTCCCAATGGAGAACGGGATAGTTTCCATCGGGCCGGTTTTCACGAGCAAAAATAGTTCCATCCGGTGCAACACTGCCTGTGTTAAAGCGGCTGGTGTGGGTTGCTTCGCTGACCAAGAAAAAATAATCGCCAGGCTCTAGACCCATTGCGGCTTGAGGCGTTGTTTCAAATTTGATTCCATGAGACACATGTTTACGCACTAGCAAGGCGTACTTTGCAAAGTTGATCGCGTGGTCACGGCTTTTGCAGAAACCGCTCATGTCAAAAGTTTCTTCTGGCAGCTTGTCAAGATCTGTTGGATCAATTCGCCTTCCGTCGGTGTCCACAGTTGCAGTGACTGTTACAGACCTAACTTCTGGAAAACCGTTGTCTGTGTCGTGCCTGTAAAGAGCAGTAGCCCTAAACATTTGACGTTCTTCTGGAGTTAAGAAGCTCACCTGCATTTTTCGGATATTGCCATCCGTAAACAGCGCTTTTGCTTTTATTGTGGTGTTTGGCGAAATTCTATAGTCTGCGCCATAAGGCACAGCCGGGATAAGACTAAAACGACCGCCTTTAATAGTAAAGTCGAGCAAGTTAAAGGCTGCATTTTTGAAAATAAATTCTCGTAGATTTTGTGGCTCGCTGATTACACCGTTCCAGTAAAAGCCGTTAGCTTCGCAAAATCTAGTTGCTTTTGCCATACCAAAAGCATCGACTTGTTCTTTTCCTACGGTGTCTCCAGCGCCAAAATCTGAATTTGTCAAAAGGGCAAAAGTAATCTCTGGAAAAGAATCTGACTCAGAATTGTGAGTTATATACCCAGTGTTATATGCGTCCGGATTAAGTCGATCGACTTTAATGCCTTTTTTTATGTAGGCAGAAAATTCACCGAAACTTGTCCACTCTTTTCCGCTAGATAGGCGAATGCCTGCGATGGCAAGACTGTCATAAGTTGCCGGAGAGTCAAGTCTTTGCAATTCATTAACGTACGCTATCGAATGTTCTGGCCCGTTAAAATGACTACCCTCTTCAGCGTCAAACATGTAATAATCTGCAATTGCGTTTTGAGGGTTTAAGTTCTTGACTCTTTGTAGGTCTTCCTCGATACCTGCAACACGAATAGCGAAAGTTCTCGGATAACCTGGAATTTGAAAGGTTAATCTATCCCCTACTCGGTAGCCTTCACCACCACTTCTGATGTCCCATATAGCCGCATCAGCTCCACCTACAACGACCCAGAAAGAATAATTAAGTGTTAAACCACTGCCTGACCCACCTGAAGGTGTCACTGTACCTGTTCTGGACGGAGAAATATTACTTCGCTCACGCTTATATTGTTTAATCTCGTAAATATTTTTATGTCTTTGCCTTTGCTTTAGATCACCTTTTTCGTACTTTTCAGTGTCGCTGTCCCTCACGGATCTACCGTCCCAATACTTTTCAACGCTATTAACAAATGAGGTGCCTCCCGTATTTTCTATGTAGGCGTATTCATGATCAAACGGTGACCCCAGTTCATACCTAGTTTCTTGAAACACCCAGTCAAACTCGCCAGGCACTATTGCATCGGTTCGCCTAGTTGGGGTGATTGTGGTTGCTTTGCCTGGTACTACTTTTGGAGGAGGCCCAACAATCCATTCCAGATTGTTTGTGTAAACGTCTGAAAGCGTTACTTTTTCACCAGTAAAAAACACTCTATAACCTTTGTCGGCAAAGTAACTATCCCCAACGCCATCTAATAGAAAGACTTGCGAAGTTCGGTGTTCTTTATAAACGTAATTGCCGCCTACTGGGACAAAGCGATATTCATATTGCCCCCGATGACTTGGATAAATACGAATGTAGTTGTACTGTTCTCTCGGTGATTGGCCGCGAACAGCAAAAAATCTGTCATCGCCAAGCGTGATCCAGTTATTAGTATTTATTGGTCTGGCTTGTAAAACAAAAAAGCTAAGCCGGCTGACGTATTTATTGATGCCGCCCAAGGTGATGTTTCCGTTTTCGTCTTCAAACTCTTGAATTGTGTCGTCGTCAGGCTGTGTGTTGACGTTCGGGAAACCGTTAATTTTGCGCCAAACAACTGATTTCAAACCTATTTCAGTTGCATCACACGCCCTGTTATTTGTTACTGCACCAACAGTGGCGCGTAGCAATGTTGGTTTTTCAAACGGGCCACTTGTACCTGCAATAGGCTCTCGTTCAACCGTTCTTAAAGCTGCATCCAAGCTAGGGCCAATGAAATGCTCAGAAACTTTAAATGTGAATGTTTTTGTGGTGCCTGGTTCCCAAATACGGCCTGTTTCAGTAATGCACGTCGCTAAACACGAACCGATCGTGTATTGCTCACCAGAAGAAAGTGCTTCATCGACGTCAATCCTGCGGCGATCGATTGCCTGCCTTACATCTTCTGTGCCCCATGTTCCAAAATCCGCAAAATCATCTTCGTCTATACCTTCTCCTGAAATTTGATATTGAAAAGTTCTGTTACCATCATTTCTTGAAATTAAAGAGGCGTAGATAGGAAAATCAGCGCGTACTTTTCGTCTTTTAGCCCTTGCTGCATCTTTAGGCTCACCTTTTAAAGAATCTTGTATAAGCACAAGTTCATAATTAACTTTGTATCTCATCCCATTAGGAAAAGGCGAGTAAACTCCAAATTCAGTCTGCGAAGCTGGGGTACGCGCACCAGAAAAGATTGGCTCCCATTGCCTGCGAAAACCTTCGTGCCACTTTGTTGAAAAAATGTCAGTGTCGTTTCGATCTTGGTCCCTGTTTATAGTTCCTTGTGGGTATTTATGGTGCTGCTTCAGGCGATTGCTGCCTGGGCCGCCATCATTGAAATACAGCGCAAATTTGCCGTTGGGGTAGTCCTTAAGCAGCGTGTCGCCGATGGCAAAACCTTCAAAGTCTGGGTTGCGTGCAATTCTGCCATGACTAAACAGCACTATTGCTTTTAGTTCTTGGTGGGACTTGCGGCTTAGAAGCTGTGACCAAAGCAGCGTTGAATTAACTCGAACACCCTTGTCAGTAAACACCAAGGGAATTGTCGATCCAATTGTTGCTAGTTCTTGAAGTGAACCAAAGCTGTTTTGAGGTGTAAATCTCGAGCGACCTGTTGCGTCGTCCGTTTGAAGTGATGGTGGAGTTTTCGGTTGCCTTGGCTTTGGTGCAAGCAGGACGCTAACTGCAGTCAGCGCAAGGCCAATGGCGATGGAAACTATGTAAGGCGTAGCCGCCCCATTTTGAACATTTGGAACAAGCGCATACTCATTGCTGAGTTCGCCGTTGTAAGACTCAGCTTGCTCTACAAAAAACCAATACTCTTCCTCAGTTAACCCAACGGCATTGCATAGGTCTACTTCGTACTGGAGTAGAACGCGACGACCTGCAGGTTTTCGGTGGGGGACCATTTCACCACCGACTCGACAAAGCTCAGACATCCGTCATCGAAATAAACAGCCATGCCATAACCTTCATCAGCTTGGCATAGCGCGACTGTTCCTATTGTAGGTTTCTCGACTTGAGTGCCCCAACGCTCCAGCTGTTCGCGAAAAATTGAATAATCCTTGCGGTGCAATCTTTTGTACCACTCGCGTGTGGGTTCCGTACTTTCGATGCCGTAGTAAGCCAAAACTGTTTTGGCTAGCGATAAACAGTCTGCGGTTCCGTGTTTGACTGGATCGCTGCCCAGCCTGTACTTCATGCCGATCAGTTTATACGGGTTCAAATGTTTTGGATTTGAGCGCTCACAGGTAACGCACCAACTTGCGCCGTTGTTAAAACCTTATGCGGTGCTGATACGCCAACTGCATCAATGCTGCTACTTAGCGTAATTTCAATAATTTCTGGGTCGTAGACCATACTTGCTGCGATCCAGTGTTCTGTAGTTAATTCGCGTTTTACGGTAAATGCCATAGGGTCCATGATGCAGGTTGTTGCTTGTATATTCCAGCGGTCTGTAACTGCCGCGTAAGCTTTTTGCATTGCAAGTTCGTTCTGCGCTAAAACCAACTGAGCTTCCATGTTGTCGCCAGTTCTGTTTTTTGCGGCGCCTTGGTAAATAAAAGACAGGTAGCTGTAGGGGTGCTGAGCCGATGAAACTTGCACTCTTGGATCTGGGTTTGTGTCTCGCTTCCTAATTATTCTGCCTGGTTCGCTGTTTTGAAAGCGGTGCTGAATCCTGTCGTTTGAATCTCGAATAACGAGAAAAGTTGTGATGCCGACTAGTGTGCTCATAATCCAACCCTCGCGCGGCTAGAACGAGAATTTCTCATTGATTTAAATGTACCAGCTTCACCCATCTTTGCGCCATCTTTAGCGGCTTTGGTCATTCCAACACGGAACTGCTCTTCGGTGACAAAGTTCATTCCGTTGATTTGGGTCACGTTGTAGTTGACGTTTAGAGATCTACTGCCGCCACCGCTTGATTCGCCAGCGCGATAACGATCCATCGCTTCGGATGTGTTGCGGTGAACGTAGCCGGATTGGTTGCCGATGCTAAGCAATTCAGGGCCGCGTTCACCAACTAGATATGTTCCATTTGATTGAACAGGGCCACCTACAGCCCGTCCAGGCACGGGCATAAGTCCTTGCAATCCTGCTCTAATGAACATTCGTCCAAGATCACCCAATAAATTTGATGCAATTGCCTTTAGGGACTCTCCCAAATCTTCAGCGCCAGTGATTGCCTTTTCAATAGTTGTCACCAGCGCGTCTTCTAAAGCCTGTGCAACAGAAGCAATTGCATTGTCTCTCAAATCTTCCATTATTTTTTTGAGTTTTTCTGCTTTTTCTTTTGCCTTTTCATCCTCGCTTTTTTCTTTTGCATTGTCTTTGGCATCTTCTTCAGTTTTACCAAGCTCTAAGCGTTGTTTTTCTTTAATTTTATCGATAACTTCTTGTAGCTTTTTGGCTTCTTCCGATGTTGCATCAACTAAGGCTAATTGTGCTTCAAGGTCTAGCACCCTCAAGTCAAGTTTCTCTTTAACAGCATCAAATGTTTGTTCAATCTTCACCAACTCATCTGCTAGCGCAGGATCAATGCCCTCTGAAATTAATTCTTCGCGGCGTTTTTCAGCTTCGATTTGACCATAAGTTGCTTTGATAAGGTCATCGGCTGCCTGCAGTTCGCTTTCGGCAAACTTTTCAATCTTTTTTAGTTTTTCAATTTCAGCATTCTTATTTGCACTTGCGATCAATTCTTGCTGCTGACTTGCTGCGGCCGTTTCTTTGATCCTCTTGATAGCATCAAGTCGCTTAAATTCGATCTGCAGTAAAGATTGTTGCAGGCTACTAGACGCGTTAAGTAACTGGTTTTGTCGTTCAAATTGCACACTTAATTCTCTTCCAGCCGCCAATTGTTTTTTTAATTTGTCGGCTACAGAGTCATCTTTTTTTGAAGGTGTACTGGTTAATTTAATTGGCTGGGTTGCAGGCAAACTTCCGCCACCGAGCGCTCCTTCTGCTAACGCAGCCTCTAATTGTTGAATTTTGGTTTGACTCCTTTTAATCCTTGAACTGTCTGCTGCGCGTCCTTCGCCCCGGCCTTGCAGTTCCATTCGCTTTGCCAAGGCTAAATTTGCCTGTTCTGTCGCTAAAGCATTTTTCAGTTGCTCAACAGTTCCTGTGTTTAGTAATTTATTAAAACTTTGTTGGTCTGTCGCGGCTTGACGCAAAGCGTCAGCTAAGCCGACAACCGCTAAGGTCACAGCGGCAACAGGCAATGAAAGCATCAAAGCTTTGCCTACAGTTAGCAACCCATTCAAGGCAGTTTGCGCCGCAGCCGTTAAATATATCTGAGCGCCAAAAGCCTTATACAACGCAATTTGCGTGCCAAGGAATGAAGCCAATTGACTCCCCATAAATATATTTACAGATTTAGTAAGAAGAACGACGGCAGCAGTGACAGCGCCAATTTCAAGCGCCATTCGCCCGGCTGGTTCAGGAATACTCGATATAGAATCGAACAACTTTGTCATCGTGCCAAGCAAAGCAACAACTGCAGGCTCAGCAACATTTGCGATGGTTTCTTGAAAATCCCTAAAACTTTCGCCTAAAGAATCAACAGCACCTGCATAGCCAGCCTTGCCAGCGGCTTCAGCAGCTCCGCCATATTGAGCTTCAATCTCTGAAAGGATTAAATTTTGAGCTTCAATTAGCCTGCCAGATTCTTGCAGAACTTTGATCTGTTCTTTTTGCTGTTCAGTGAATACAGTTCCACTTCTGGCAAGATCTGTCACGCGTTTTGATGGATCCTCAAGAGCTTTTGAAAGCTGCATTAATGAAGATCGGACATCCTGACCCGTTACCTGTGCGACATCCGCAGCAGCTCTTGCAACACGCTCATAGGTGCTAACTCCAATTTTTCTAAATGAAGTTAGAAGGGTAAAACCAGCATCAAAATCCTCTTGATCAAATAAAGTCGCTTTGCCTAACGCATCAGCAGTTTTTTGAAGCCGTCGCAATGCGCCTTCGCCCTCACCAATCTTTTGAAGACCATTTGCTAATGCTGCAACATCAGCTTGCCTCCTGCCCAAAAGGTTTAAGCTTCGATTTAAAAATGTCGCTGCACCTGTTAAGGCAACTAAAGGCGCAACTGTTGAGCGAAAAGCAATACCTAATCTTTGAACGTTATAAGACGCAGTGCCAGCTGCCTTGCTGACTTCTTTGCTGCGATTTGCGACTTCACGAAGCTTGCGGGAAGCGTCGCGTGAATCAACATTGATTGCAACGTTCGCTACGGCAGTCACTGATTATCAACCCATTTCTTGCAGTCTATCGACGGCGACGGGCTGCTTTCATTTGCGCTTCCTGCTCATCGTTTAACAGTTCAAAATAAGCCGACCACATCAGCAATTCAGCCAATGTGATTTTGTTATTTATTTCAGTCAACGTATATCCAAGCTCTTTCGCCACGCCGAATTGGAGCCGCAACAGGTTATCCCGTTTCAGCTCCTCTTTTAGTTTTTTGGGTCAACCTCTTCTTCAACGTCATCACCGATAACGGCAAGCATCAATGCTTGCAGGTCAGAGTCGCGCACTTCATTTTTTAGTTCTGCAATCATGCCAGCAGCAAACAATCGCTGACCGTTGTCATCCATTGCTTTGTTGACCAAAAGTTGCAACGCAAAGGCATTAAGGTCATCGCCAGTTGATTTTTGCGCGCGTTCGCGCTCAGCCATCGTCAATGGCGTGCGGTAAAACTGAAATTCACTGCCATCACTCAAGGTGATCGTTTTTTTGACCGGCGTTAGGTTTGCTGCTTTCTTTAGGCGATCTAGCGCGGACAGCTTGGCAGCAGGCATAAAAATGCTCTAATTAATTGATATTTTAGGCATAAAAAAACCCCGGAGTCAACCGGGGCCAGTTCCTTTTCCACCTGTAGTTTATCAAGTGGTAGTGCTGAAGTCAAAGCTGGGCGCACCAGTTGGGCGGAAGGTGATTTCCACTTGCTGTGCATCGTCAGGGTTGATCGTGAAGTTTGCGCTGATAAGCACTGCATCCATGCTGATGCTGCGGCTTAATGCTTCAGTGCTTTGCTTGTCCGTGTAAAGCTTGAGCGAACAACCAACTTGATTGCGCTGCAAAACGTCTTGAACCATTCGGTTTGACAATGCAGCATCTTCATCGGTCACAAAAACTGTTGCAGTTCCGCTGCCATCAGCAAAACCAGCGATAAAAGCACGAAACGGGGTGTATTGAGTGGCATTTTGGCCAATCGTGGTCACGTCAATCTCAGAACGTGTAACTTCAAAGCCCCAAGATTGGACTTGACCAACAGCAGAATATTCCGCATAAGCGACTTGGAATTCATTAGGTGAAGCCAAAGTGCCATCATCGGTAATAGTGATGGTTGAACCGCCAGCAGTCGCAGAGACTTGAAGCACCCCACTCGCGGGCGTGTAGGCGATAACAAAATAAGTCGTACCAGCAACAATGCCGGCGGGCAAAGTCCCAGTGCCTGATCCTCCGGTGGTTGAATTGACAACACTAAATACAACTGGATCCCCTACCTTGAAATTAAGGTAAGTTGAAACAGTGACTGTGTCGTTGGCGACGCTCACATTCGACTCACCGAACGTGCCGGTGGTGCCTGCGGGCTTGTAATAAAGAGCGCCGGACGTACCGGACAGAACGGTGACGGCCATGATTGTAAAAGCGAATGAATGGCTGTGTTCAGTCTAAATACGCTGAAAAACTTATTGTCAACTCCGTTTGGAAATAATCCTCGGGTGCTGCTGGTGTTACTTCTGATGGACCCGATGCAGCGTCAAAAATAATGCTGCTGAATTTTGCGCGATCGAATTTATCCTTCAATCGTTCTCCAACGGTCAAGTTCGCACCAGGGCCAACTCCACGAGGGGTGAAGATGTCAATAAACAAAACACCATTTTGCTTGTTAAATCCTGTCGATGGTGACTGCAACGTCGCATAATTGTTGTCACCAAAACTGACACGCACTTGAACCCAAGGCGAATTGTTGGGCGGATTAAATGAAACGTTTTGATAGGCAACAGGGTAAGACGGCGATAATCCCATTTCAGTGGCAATCCTGCCTTCAATGGCTGCGCGAACGTCGTTGTAAGTGCTGCTCATGATTGCCTACCGATCCTTTCTGCATTTTGCCGCACAANGTCTTGCATGTCCTTNGCNATCACANNNGGATAGCCNTTNTCNATTTGATTGGCTTTAGAACGCCATTCGCCTTTCCATGATGGCGGCAGATTAGTCCCCATCAAAACAGGTTCAGCATAAGGAACGTTGTTGTGGATGCTGTAAACATTTCCGACGCGTTCTTTGGTGTAGTTAATTCGTTCGGCAGGCAAACGTGTTTTAGAATATTCACCTTCTGGTTTGTCGCCACCTGATGCAATATTTTCACCAATCTGCCAACTTGCTTTTAGCCTTCCTGAGTCGGTTGGACTTGCATCTTTTAGACTTTCTGTCAGTCACTAACACTGTCACACGCAAAAGTTTTTCGTACTGATCTTCGCAATAGTCACCAATCTGTGAAAGCTCGATGTTGCGTGCCATGATCAAGACCTCAAAAACAACTCGAAAACAATTGCCTGATTGTCCTGTTCGATAGTCTGGATCCTGATGACTTGATGGATTACACCGCCAATTGAAACTTTGTCATCAAGGCTAGGCGTCGAAGTCAACGCAGATGCGGCGATCGTCAGTTTCTTGTCGTCACCACGAACAAGGTCGTTCACTTCACTAGCACTGACATCTTCCACCACGCCTTTGATGGTTTCAGTTGTCGTCGATTCGCTGGCCTGACCTGTTGTTGGATTGTAAGTCCCAAGAGTCACAAATTGAATCGTGACATCACCGCCAAGTTTGCCGATGGCCTTATTAGCAACCTTTCGCAGCGAATCAGCTAATGCCATCAGATCCTATAGGCGATACAAGCACCATTCTGAACTTGAATGCTGGTGATAACCCCGGTCAAAGAGCCAAATCCTTTAGACATGATCACAGCTTGTAAGCAATAACAGAGCCGCTGGTCAAGGTGACGCTTGTAATCACACCGCAGATTTCACAATCGGCTTTCAGGACAACTGCTGTCAAAGCATTGCCTGTGATGTCTTCGGCAACCAAAGTTGCAACCACTGAATCTTCAAGCGCAACTACTTTGCCGAAGCGTCCAGTGTGTGCAGCAGTGTCGCTGATGTATTCAGCGCCGGGATAGGAATAACCCATGATCAGCTCCGTTTGACAGCGATGTTGCCTGGTCCACTAATTCTAAGGCCAATCAAATAACGTTCAACCATTGGCGGAATGCGATCGGCACCGACAGCACCAAATTGATTTGGCGTGACATCAATGCTTCCGATTTTGACGTTCTTGTAATCCTCAAGACCGCTTAAGCCGATGCCATCTTTGTTGTTGTTTAGGTAAACAGCAAGTTCGGCCTGTGCTTTCTTGACCTGATCCGGGATTTCCGTGTCAGTGTAATAATCAGTCGTGATTTTGAACGGGAAACCAATTGCGTAAGTGTTGATGTAGGTGTCAGGCTTGCGAACACCAGTACGCGGCCATTGCAATGCTTGGGTGTCAGTAGCCCTAGCACCGAGATAACGTTCACGATCTAGTCGCTGCGTTGCAGTGTAAAGGGCGCGATTTTTTTGATCAGTCGTGGCTGATGCCCATGCAGTTACATTGTCGTCTTCTACAAGACCATCAATGATTGCTTGCGCATCACTCAGCGTGAGATAGCTGTTTGCATTTGCACCGCCGATTGTTGCATCAATCGTTATTGCCATCAGCCTTCTCCAGTTTTGGTTTTACGGTGCGTTGCTTTTTAGGCTTAGGCTCTGTTTTAGCCTCGGCTTTTACTTCTGTTTTCGGGACACAAAAAGAGGCCGCCGCACATGCAGCAGCCTCTTGTTCACGCATCCGCCGAAAAGCGAACATGCCCATGACTAAAACTCAGCTTCAGTCCATGTTAGAGACGTTGGTGGCGCGAACCATACCAATGTTCTTCAGTTCGTAAACCTTAGACCAGTTGGTGGCAGTTGCCAGCTGAGCACGAGTTGGGTTGGCAGTGGTCACAGCCCACTTAGCACCCACAGGGTGATAAATGTAGTGAAGGTCCACAGACATTGCATCTGACTTGGCGAGGATGTCGCGGTCAGTTTCAATGTTTACTCCAGCTTGTTCGCCAGAAGCAACAGCGCCTTGGGTGAAGAAATAAGTGCCATACTCGGTGCTTGCACCAGAGCCAGCAGTTTCAACATCATCACTGATGATGACTCGCATCCCCATGTAAGTGGGCACAGAAACTTCACCATAAGCGCCAGCAGTAGAACCACCGAAAGCATCTTCAGCAGTGCCAAGTGCGGTTTGACGTGCTTCAGCAGCAGTCACATAATCGATTGCACGGCGCTCAACAAGGTCGTAATAAACCTTCGAGTGCATTGCAACAGCAGTGAGCTTATCGCCTTGATCACCCAGCAGGGCGCGAGCTTCTGCAACGTGACGGGGCGAAAGTGCAGTCGGGGTGTCAGCAGTAGCTGAATCGATGCAAAGATCGAAGAATGCAGAAGCGTTGGTGTTTGCGTTCAGAGAACCGAAAACACCGCTCAGGCATTGCACCAGATCTTTCTGACGCTGGTTGGCGATGTAAGCGCCCATTTTGTCGCCGATGGCGCCCATGGGGTCAGAACCTGCAGCAAGAGCAGCAAGATCGCGAGCTTCAAAAGCACGACCACGATGAAGCACAACACCGACTTGCTTATCAGCAGTGATGTTGCCAACAGTCAGGGAAGAGCTGTCAGACAGAACTTCAAAGTCGCCAGAAAGGTTTGCTTTCCAGAAAGGAACGTTGACGAAGTCGCCGCCAGACTCGGAAGCGTTCAGTTCAGCCAAAGGCTGAACAACACCAGACTGCAAAAAGGCATCACGTTGGGTAGTAGCCTCAAGAACGTAGGGCGTGAAAATTTCAGGGATGATTACATCAGAGCGTACGGTTGCCGCCATGATTAGAACCTCAATAAATGATGTTTACAGAGTGGGCGTAACCCAATTGGCTCCGCGTAGCTTTGCCTCTTAATAATATTAACGACTTGCAGCTGCTTTCATACTTTCGTACAAGTCGCGATCAGTCCGATAAAGGCGTGATTGCTCTGTCAGATTGAAACTTTCCTTGGCAAATGGATTCTTTATTCCGGCTGGAATTGCACCAGTGCTGCGACCTGCTGGTGCACCAGATCCTTGCGGCTTCGGTGCTTTTTGCATCCATTCGGGCAGTGATGATTTAGCCCAATCTGCAACAGGTCTGCGTTCGTAACCATCGACAACAACAACAGTGCCATCAGCTTCGCGCTGGATTTTGTCGGCAGACAACTTGGTCTTCAATACCAAATCAGGATCATGCACAATATCTGCTAAGGCAGAAACTGCTGGGCTGATCAATTCAAGTTCCCGGACCCTGGCTTCAAGTTCTGCAATGCGCTTGTCCTTTTCCGCCGACGCCTCACGGAATTGCTGCTCCAGAGCTTGTCGCGCTTCGGTGTATTTGCCTTCTGATTCAAGCTTTGACTGTTCGGCTTGGCGCTTGAAGTCCAGAAGTTCTTGAACATTCACATCCTCAGGGATGGACTTTGCTTTTTTCAGCTTGCCGATTAGCTCATGATTTTTACGCTCAAGAGCTTCGATGCTGTTTTTTAGTGCGTCAATTTCGCCGTTGCTTTGCGTTTCAACAGGCGTAACCTCTTGAATTTGCTCGTCAGACATGAAAAACCCGTAGGGTAAGTTTTCATTTAAATGTTACTACCATTTAGTTTTATTTGCCCAAAAGGCTGCTGACATCTTGCCTTTGGCGATATTTTTTGCATGACGTGCCTTGAATGATGCACGACGTGCTTTTGCGGCTTTTGATTCACCTTCGCGACGTGGTGAACCTGAAACGCCTTGNTGCCCAAAGCGAATNAGCTTGANCTTGTCGCCTTCTTTGGCAAGTACCGCATGCGATTTGTTCGGATGCTTTGGCGTGCGCTTGGGTTTGTTGTAACCCTCAAAAGTTTCGCCACGATAAGTAATGCTCACTTGCCTTTCCTGCTCATAGCCAAACGGTGCGCTTTGGTAAAGGTCATACCTTCACGCATCTTGCGCTTCATAAAATCCATGTGCGCTTTGGTGTGACCATGCGCCTCTTGGTGCCGCTTCAAAGCATTTTTTTGGCGAGTCGTTAGCTTCATCTTTTTTTGTTGTAACGCCTGTAAATTGCAGCNTCTGCAGTTCGNGCCTTGTCGCCACGCATNTAACTATTGACGCGACCCATTGCCCAAGCTGCCATTGGCACATTCCGCGATCCACTGGACAAATAAGCACCTTGTCCTTTTCGGTAAACCTCAGCCAGTTCACCGTAAAAGAACTTAGACTTTTCAGCCTTTTCTTTTAGAGCCTTTTTTGTTGCGGCGTTTAGTGGTTTTCTTTTTGGTGCCATCTTGTTTCGTCCTAGACGCAGAAACAGCTTTGATGTCGATGAACTCACCACGCTTGTAAGCATCGGCAGTTCGTTTGATTTCTCGCGCCTTGGCCGCGCGGTTTTTGGCCCCAGAAAGGTATTTTTTGGGAAGACCAGTCGCCTTATCTTTTGGGACTCGTCTTGGCTTGCGAGACATTATTTCTTCTTAGCTCCCTTTTTCTTTTTGCCTTTGGGCATTTTTTTGCCGTAGTGACTAGGCATGGCCAAATTGCAACTGCTATCAGTCTAGTTTGCCGTAACGCTTGCGAAGTTGTGCCAGGGTAACTTCAGAGCCATCATCACGGACAAATTTTGCAATTGCGTCCTTTGGGCCATACTTTGCAGAAAGTCTGTCGAAATACCTTGATTGTTGGTGCCCTGGGCTTAACCTCACTCTTTTGTAGAAATTATCAACGGTTTCATTTTTTCTTCGCTTCCCTGTGAATCCAAATGCTTCCGCCTTGCGCAGCATATGCTGATCTTTTGTCTCTTTGTCAAAANGTTTAGCCAGCCATTGCCCGTAGCTTTCATTCGCTGGCACCATGCCACCTTCGGCTGCGCGTTTGCCTTCGCGTGGTGGGATGAAATCTAACTCCTCATAATCAATCACCGCAACTGTTGTGCTGCGACAATTGAAGTGCTGCGGTGGAGTCGGACCCTTGCCGTATTCAAATTCTCTGCCATCCAAAGCACGACAAATGGCAGAAGTGCGAGTATCAAGCGTTGCGACATAGCGATATTTTTTTGTGATGTCTTGGTTTGCTTCATACACTTGTTGCGATGCAGCATTAGCAACTTGATTGATGCTAGTCCGCACCAAAGCGATGACCTGATTATTGGCTACCGTTGTGGCTTGACCGCCTTTTTTGGCAATTTGTTTAACGCTTCCGGGCTGCCCATAACGAAGCCTGCCCTTCAATCTATTTGCAATCTCATCAGTGGTTTCCCCGGTCAACAATCCTTGCCGCACAACCTGCCCAAACAATGCGGCTTGATCTTCAGCGATACCACGAAACGCTTTTTGCACAACCTGACCATTTGGCAGCGTAATTACTGCACCCTGTGCAGCAGTCAAGCTNAACGTTTGCGGTGCGCCTTGTGCTGCAGCGAATAAATCATCTGACAATGCAACAACATTAATCTGCGTTGGATCGGCTACCACAACAGATTGAGCAAATTGCGGACTGATCTCAACGCTGCGCACAATGTTGCGACTACCGCGTGGCAATGCTTTTTTAAGTTGTTCTTCTACAAATTCAGATTGCAGTTCAGCCAAACCTTGCAGCTCTTGCGCTGTTGTTCCCGTACTGTCACCTGCCCAAGTCGCTAACGATTCTTTCAGCTGAGCAATGATCGACCGCAGTCGCGCAGCCTTGAATGATTCGTCTAAATCGTCAATCTCACGTAGCTTATTGACGGCATCCAGAATAATCTCGTTGTATGCGTTGATTAGTGGACGAGCAACGCTGTTGCTATAGCGATTTAAATCAATCGCGTTTCGGTATAACGACTCTGGCGTACTCATTATTCATTCAATCCAATATCTTCTGGATCGTAAGGCGAGATAATTGAAATTTCGGCGCCGTTATCCAGTGCTTTGTGCATTAGCTCCGAAAAGCCTGCAATCGTGTCAGACCCTTCGTCAACCAGCTTAACTTCGTCAACAATTTCAATCCCAAATTCTGAACGCCACTGCATTCGCACAATTGCAAACAGTCGATTGGGCAATTCTTGCTGAACGTAATGGATGCTGTACCTCTCTGATGTGTCCGGTTCCATGGCATCCACGCCGCTTAACTCATCATGCCGCATCTTCCTCAATGAAGCTTGCTTCTTCATTTTGTGCGTNTTCACCGGAAGGCATGTCGCCAACACCAGTATCGATCAGNCCACCAGCTTGCGTTGCCTCTAATTCACCGTCTACATCGAAATCATCACCGAGCACTTCCCCTTCGCTGAGCTGCATCAACAAAGTTTCTTGGGTGATGGTGCCTGCGGTGTAAAGCTGCAACAATGCTTGAATTTCTTGCGGCTCCAGTCTGGTGCCAAGGAAATCGCGGTTTACATAGCTGCTGCCGGGTTGACGATCGCCAAGGAATTCAGCGTGATACTGCAAGCAATTGTCGATCATGTCCTGCATGTTTTGAGCGATCACCATCATCGTGGAATCGCCTTGACTGCGATCAATGCGCTTAGCCTCAGCAGTTTCGGCACTTAGTTTTTGACCAAGCACAGCAGACAAACCAAGTTCATTAATTTGATGCTCAATCTGCTGCAGTCGTTCAAACAACGACTTAAACGCATCAGATGGCGGGGAAATATATTCCGCACGTCCATCAGCAGGAAACGCGATTGCTTCGCCAGGGCCAGCAGTAACTTCCTCTGCTGCAGAAGGGAACCCAAAAAAGGCCAACATCGGGACTGCCGAAATGTGCAGCTGGTTGTCTAAATCAGATTGAATCTGATAAGACTTAAGGTTTAATTGTGCAATATCTTCTAGCGGTGGGCGAGATTCAAACGTGCCAGCCTTGTTTGCGTAAGCAACAGCAAACGGAATGCGATTTAAACTTGTGCGACCTTCGTCAACAACGCGGAAATCACCTTTCTTTTCATCTTGTTGAAATACCTTGAACTCACCTGGAGTTAGCACCCTTACCTGTTGAACTTGCTTTTCGCCGTATTCGCCATCAGGGAGAATGACGGTTTCAGAAAGACGAAGCTGAGTTAACCTTTGTTCGCCGTCAACGACTTCAACTCTGTGGCCGAGCACATCTCTTGGCGTGTAAGTGCTCCAGTAAGGTCTTCCACCATCACGCGGCGCATCGACAAGAACACCGACATGACCATATCGGATCATCTTGCGTGCTGTTTCATACGTCCAAACGTTTAGATCTGCACCAGCCAGATCAACATTAAAAAGCTGTTCGCGAATTTGATCAGATGTATCGTTCAGGCGCACTGGTTTGCGTGTAAGCATTCCAGCCAACATCCGTTCAAGGCGTTGATAATACGGCGGGCAAATTGAAGTGCTTAGCCTGCGGTCATAACTTTCATCTAGTTCTCGCGGTTCTTGTGGAAGATACCGACGATGACGACGCCTAATTTCATAAGTGCCACCCATCAAATCTTCAATCAACATCCAATGTGGTTGCTGATTTANCCACGCTGCATTTGGATCGTTGACTTGCGAGACCTTGGCGAANAATTGCCGGTCNTAAT
>FUFK010784467.1_pt1 | contig 40621 bp, 29 predicted proteins | sample 1021851 | NCBI WGS metagenome assembly FUFK01 (sample SAMEA51879418, study PRJEB19060) | metagenome
CTTGTCGCTGACCGTGATGTGCGTAGGTGGGCGGAAGTCGAAACGTCGTACGAAGCACAACCTCACCTTCCCATCCCGCTTCGTTTGCCATGGGTTCGAGATGGACAGCATGGTCGCTGTGGAGCACGTGAACCGCGCTGGCGCCAGAAGCAAACGCGAGTTCCAAAAACGGGCGGTCGGCTTTTGCTCGCTGAACGCCCCAAGGCGGATTCATGACGATGATGTCGGGCCGGTCAAGGGTCAGGTCGTCGGCGCCAATATGCGCCTTGAGGACCGTAGCACGCTTGGACAACGCATCGTCCAAGCCGCTGATGTTGTGCTGAAGGACGGTTTCTGCATCGTCATCGGCCTCGACGAACACGACGTGCTCTGCACCGAGCATGAGTGCGGCGATTCCGAGAATGCCATTGCCTGCGCCAAGGTCAACCACGCGGTGTCCCTCAAGACCATCGAGTTGGTCCACGGCCAGCATCCAGTAGGCGGCAAGATCGCCCTCTGTAGCGTACTGTTCCAAGGTGACATCTGCACAGGGGTGGGGCGTCAGTTTAGAGAGCGCCATCGCGAGGTGCTTGGGGCGCATTCGCCTCACCAACGGCGTTGTTGGTAGGGGTTGCCTTGTTGCGGTTGTTGCGATTGCATTTGCAGCCGCATGCTGTGAATCTGTTGGGCTTCAACTCGGAGGCGTTGAAGCAGTTGTTCACCGGGCTGCTGGTTGCCACAGAAACGACAGAAACGGGTGCCATCGGGGTGTTGTTGGCCGCAGTTGATGCAGAATCCCATGGTGCTCCCTCGCTTTCCTCAATTCGTTGTTGGATTTAGACCTTCTCAGCCCATGGCTGTCATTTGCAAAAGAATGGGCCAGGTTTCCAAGCCTTCGGCCACCGCTCGTTCGCTGATGTCTTCCCAACGTGGGTCGTCCATGAAGGCCGAGGGTTCCACGCCGGCATCGATGAGCTCTTGGAAAAAGGCCCGCAGTTCGGTTTCGAGTTCAGAGATTTCCTCCTCCTCTTCCACTATTTCTGGAAGGTCGATGTCCTCTGACTGCGCCGGTCCATCTTCTCCGGGTGCATCTTCGGTTGGAGATTCGATTGATGCCTCGCCTGCTGCTGGTGGAAAGGGCACGGGTGTTTCTTCCTGTGCAGGAGTAGATTCCGGCTTGGCCGTCGGTGGAAGAGGGACGGAAACGTGTTCTTCGGTAGGTGCTTCGGGAGTGTCCTCGGCAGTGGCCTGCGAAGCAGTTTCTTCGGCTTCGCTCGCTTCGGTTTCTTGTGATTCCGGAGGTGCTTCAGCGACAGGTGCCGGTTGAGGTTCAGGGGCGGGTTCGGGCTCCGCCGGTTTTGGCTTCTCGAGTCTTCCAACTCCCAACACTTCCGCTTGTTGGCGGGCCATTTCAGCCGCAGCACGTCGGGGAAGGCTGACGAAACATTTGCCCGGGAGGGACTCGGCGGGGTAAGGCAGGTAGTACTGTTCAAGGGCGGGAAGGGAAGGGTGTCGGAAACACAGCGTTTGCACCGCCTCAAACGGACGTTGAGAGGGTAATCCAACCGAAAACGGCGTGGAGTTAAGCCTGATTGAACTTCGCAACCAACCCTCGTTATTCACCAATTGTTGCATCCACGGACCCATGTCTGCGGTGGCGATGTTGACGAATTGGAACGAAGCGGCTCTAGTATCAAAGCCCTGTTCTTCGAGGAGGTGGGCTTCCGCCCGAGGGCGGTGGAAGACTGCCATGACGGGCTGGCCGTGTTCGATCATGTCGCCGTGCAATTCCATCATCTTGCGCTCTTTTCTTGGACACAGAAGCAAAATCGTCATCCGAGTCGCACGGGGGTCCCAAATTTCACCCCAACGAGAGGTGGCTTCGGTCGTGAGTTGACCGATGGTCATGTCCGGAATCATTGCGGTTATTCCCATCCCGGCACCGATGAGGAGGAGGTGGTTGTGACCTTTTACCCTACGGGTGAACGTGTTTGGTTGAGAGCAATCCCTTCCAGTGGGCCAATTCAGCGAGTAAAATGACACCACCTGCGGCGCCTCTGAGGGTGTTGTGGCTGTACGCTTCAAACCGAACGGTCGTTGAATCGAGACACCTGATGCTGCCGACGACGACGGCCATGCCCGCGCCGTAGTTCTTGGCCGGGTTGGGGCTGATTGGGAAACCCGCTCCATCGGCAAATAAGTGGGTGTCTGGATCGATGCTCTCCACGAGTGAAAGGGGCTTGACAGGTGCACTGGGAAGCTCCGGCAATGCATGGTTTCCGGACCACGTTTCCAAAACTTCCTGAACGCCTTCGACGTCCACTGTGCGGCCAAAGGTGGCCTCGACCACGACGAGATGACCATCGGCTCGCATCACCCGATTGCACTCAAGCGTGGCCGATCCCTCCCACTGGAGGATATGGCTGAATTCCGCCTCGGTTTTTTCCGCCTCGCCAGGTATGCTGGGCTCAACGGTACCGGCCTGCAAAGCCGATTGCATGTAGCCGTGGCCTCCACCGGAGAGCCCTTGCTCGCTGCGCATGCTGTAGGTTTGCAAACTGTAACCTTCGTGNAGCGCCGCCAACGGCAAAATCAGCGGGAGCAAGGTGCAGTTGGTTGCACAAGCGTGCGTGAGCGGGTNGTCGCCGTTTTCCANNGCTGNAGGATTCACTTCAGGGATGACCAGCGGCACGCCCTCAACGCCTCGAAAAGCACTGGCGTTGGAAAAAACGCTGATGCCGCCGTCGACCCAAAGCGGTTCGAGTTNGGCNGCTTGGGCACTGGGCAGGGAGGAAAAGGCGAGCATAACACCCTCGTTGGCGAGGTCCGCCACGGTGGAGGCATCGGCGACATCACGCACCGTCACATCGGGCAGTTCTGGTCGTGGTTCATCCAGCACCCATGGAACATCCTTCAGCGCATGCTCGTGAAACCGAGGTGAGCCTGCGACAGCGACCAATTCGAACCAAGGATGGTTTGCCAGTCGTTGTTGCAGACGTTGGGCCACAAGACCGCCTGCACCGAGCACGACGACCTTGAGCCGTTCCATGCTTGTGCGAGCGGCCCTTGCCCTTTGAGGGCTTCCAAGGTCACATCACCGGTTCAGGGAAGATTCGCCGGGTGATCAATTTCCTNTAAAATTCGCCACCCATCGGCGGTTGAGCCCAGTTTTGCTTCCCCAATTCGAGGACCGTAAGCGATGGGCACGAATCCAAACGGCACGCGCTGGTGGACCATGCTGGCGAACATCTCGGCTTCGATTTCGAAGGATTGGCTGTTGAGTTGCAGGGTTTCCATGGCCTGCCGACTGAAGGCCCAGTAACCCGAACACACGTCGGACGTCGTGGCCCCAAACAGTGCCGTGGCCAACCAGGTCAGAAGATGGTTGCCGATGAAGTTCAGACGCGTCATGGCGTTGGGTGCCATGGCGCCGTTGAGTCGATCGCCGATGACGACCTCGTGATTCTGAAGTTGCTCGAGAAGCAGCGTCATCTCCTCGGGCGCGTACGTCCCGTCGGCGTCCAGCATGACCACGGCGTCGGCATTCATTGCATGTGCTTCTCGAAAACCGTGTCGTATGGCAGCACCTTTCCCGTGTTCGTCCTGCTCCACGAACATCACGCCGTGGTCCAAAGCGACCTGAGCGGTTGAATCCGTGCTGTGTCCGTCCATCACCAAAACCGTGGTCGTGTAGCCCATGGACGTCAACCGCTCAAGGGGAATTCGTTCAAGCACCCATGCCAGTCCGAGCGCTTCGTTGAGCACCGGGAGCATGACCACGAGGTGCTGCATGGATGCCCCCTCACCCTCCTTACTCATGGTGTTTCCCTTCACTGCGCTGACCACGTCCACCATTGGAGTTTCACACCCGTCCGATCGAGCAGGACGGTGTCCCGGCCCGACAGACCGAGCGGGTTGAGCCATCGTTGAGGTTCATCTGCGTCCCATTCAAGTCGAACCTCGGTGAGGGACGTGATGTTGTCCACGCCAAAACAAGCTTGGTGATAACCCGCATCGGTTCGCAGACCGTGGTACGGACGGTCAAGCCCTTGCGGGGCTTGGAGGTACAACGCATCCGTGGTGCCGACGATTTCGTAAGTCAAGCAGAGTTTTGTGGCAGAGGCCGGAGGACTGAGGCGCACCGTGCCCGTGGTTCCCTCGGGCAGGAACGGGCGGTCGTCTCCGAGGTTCATTGGGTCCCGGAACTTGTGGGCTCGCCAAGGGTCGACCCGAGCCGTGCACGCAGGACAATCGGCCTCGTCGATGCCGTCCAGCACAACGACCTCTCCATCGCCGTTGGGACGCAAGGTCCAGAGCACTGCGCCGTCGTTTTGCGCCTCCACGTCCCAGAACGGTGAAGTCGCAAGGGTCCACTGCATGGTGCCCAACGGCGAGGTCAGGGCGTGGAGCATGTTTCGTTCAAGAAAGTACGACGTGTTGTCGTAAAACATCGCTTGCGTGGCTGCCGAATGCTCGCTGCTGTCCAAATGCACCAGCCCGAGGGTTGGGATGGACGTCGCTTGAACGCTCGCAGGAGCATCCCAAAGGTAGCCCCAATGCATGTTTTCGGTGTACACCGCACCGTCGATGTCCTCAAGCGCGTCCCGAAGCGCNAGATCGCCCGGGGAAACCGCCAACAATTCCTCGTGTTGGGAGAGGGAAAACGCCACCGTTTGTGCGAACAGCGTGCCCATCACGACCAGGACCACCAGCCCAACCGAAACGGCGTTCGGCGGCGCAGAGGTTTCCTTCGGTTCATCGTCGAGACCGGTGAGTGCCGTGTAGGGCGACAACCACAGCCCAACCAGGACGGCCAGTGGGAGATGAAAGGCGTGCAGGGCCATGGAGTACAGGGTGTAGGACAGGAGGGACAAGACGGGGACGTTGCGCAATCCTTCGACGAGATGCACGAAACTGAGCAACCACAAAAACGCAAACCACGTGATGGCGATTCGACCTTCCAACGTGGCTCGCAGTGCCCACGCTGCTGCGATGGCGACCATCAGAAGCAGGCCGTTGTACACCAGTAACGGACGACCACCCTGCCAGCCGTATTCGGAGAACACGGCTTCGTCAAAAAGCCGAGGTGCGATGACCAGCAAGGCCACGGCGAAGCCGATCGTGATGAAGGTGGACGCAACGTAGGCAAGTTTGCGCAACCGCTCGCGCTGCTCCTCGTTGTCGATGGACAAACCGTGCAGCACGTGACTCAACAACAGAAGGGCGAGGTAGATGGCACCCGTGGGGTGAACCAGCGCAACCGAATACAGAGCCAAACACAAACCGAGGGTGTGGTGTCGCTGACGCTGGTCGGCGTGGCGGAACAGCACCAAAACACCCACAACCAAACCGAGTTGGCTCGCCACGCTCGGAAAGCCAGAGTCGAAGGTTTTGGCGAACAGTCCGATGCCCAAGCCCATGGCGAACATGGCGTGGGCTCCTGCACCGTGTCGGTCCATGGCACCCATCATGCCCAAGAGAAGGACGAGCAGCGTGTAGTGGCCGAGATGGAACACCGCTTGTCCGGCATCCAAGCCGGTCAGAACGGCCACCCAAGCAGCGGTTGACGGAAAGGCCGGCGGGTAGGTCCAGAAGCCTTCGTTGGTGCCCGGCAGACCGAGATTACCCTCCAACACGAGTTGTTGGGTGAGCATTGCGAACCCGATCCAATCAACACCAAACGGCAGTCGCTGCAACAGGGTTGGCAGGACAGCGGTGGTTGCGATGGCCACGCTGAGAGCCATCAAAACGGTCGACCGATTGCGCTGAAAGCCAAGTTGGATCTCGGCCTCTTCGCTCAGCGAGGTGGTGTCGCCTTCCTCTGAGAGCTCTCCGTGCATGGCCGCTTCCAACATCTGCCATCGCGTTCGCTTGGCCAGCACTTCGTGTCGCTGATGGATCATGCGATAGGCAAACCCGTTCAAGGCGACCAAGCACAGCGCGAGAAGAATCGGTGACCACAGGTCCAACAAGACCAGTGTCCCCGAAACTCCGTACATCAACAACAGACCCAGGGCCGGGGCGAGCAAGGCTTTCCTGAACCGGTCGCCGCTGCCGTCCAGCACCGATGCCAAGGCCCATCCCGGCAGCATGCTCGGAGCCAGAACGACCACTGCACTGCCGAGCATGGATGCGGCACGCCCGAGTCACGCTTTGATGGTTCTCCGAAACCTCAAGTAGATTCGAGGCTTCCCCGACCCATGGACTCGGGCGGTGTGTTTCCGTTTCATCCGACGGTCGTGTTCGACGGGCCGTACTGGGTTCACGATTTTACCCGGCCGAGCCCGGAGGGGTGGACGGCTCCGTACCCGTATTCGGTCGGACGCTACGACGAACATCGGCCTGCGATGTACACCACCGAACTTTTCGAGGGAGAGCGGAGTCACCACGTTGGCCTCGACCTTGGTGCCCCGGTACACACTCCCGTCCACGCCTTTGATGCGGGGGAGGTGGCGATGATTGCGGTCAACGATGAGGACGGCTCCTACGGACCGACCCTCATCACGAAACACACCCTTCGCCTTCCAACATCCGTTGGTGGCCCTCTGGGCACCGACGAGCGCACCTTCTGGGTGCTGTACGGCCACCTGAGCCTTGCGAGCATATCGCACTGGAAGCCGGGGGACACGTTCGACAGGGGCGCCGTGCTGGCGGCGCTGGGCAACGAAGATGAAAACGGTGGATGGGCGCCTCACGTGCACGTCCAACTGTCGTGGGAAGCACCCCTCGACGGTGACCTGCCCGGCGTGGTTCGGCCCGAAAACCGTCTGGAGGCCTTGGAGAAGTACCCCGATCCAAGGCTGATCTGCGGTCCGCTCTACTGAACCGAGTTGAGGTGATTCTTCAGCGCATTGATGGGTCCGATCGCAGCGGGGTCTTTTCCGTGAAGGAGCGCCAGCGTGATCGAGAGCCAGTCCATCACCATGCAGTGGTAGAGCAAGCATTCCAGCAAGGACTGTCCTTCGCCCACGAGGTTCCATGCCGTTTCGGTCGTGGCGTGAGCAACCATCCAGTCGAGGCGTTGCTGAACCCTCGGGTGCATGCCGGGCCACGTGAGGAGCAGCACGGCTTGATTCGCAGCCGCTGGGTCGGCATCGGGCCCGACTCCACCCCAGGCCACGCTTTCGTTGTGGTTCATTTCGGGCAGCGTGCCGACGCGAACGAAACGAGCTGCGTTTTCGTTCATCTGGTTCTTGAATCGGTTGAGCGCAGGTTGCAGCTCGGTCGGACCGATCACAGCAAGGGGCTGGTTCATCAGACCGGCGGCCAACAGAGCGATATCACCCTCCGGTTGCGACAGGACGTCGAAATGCTCGTTGTTGGCCGCCAACCGTTCCAACATCGATGACCGAGCGACGTCGTCTTGCGGGGTCATCAAACCCAAATGCTCCATCACGGCCACTTGGCGACTGAACAGGTGGCCAAAGGCCGTTCGAGGCGGTTGTCCACCCACCGAGGGCACCAGGTGACAGTTCGGGGAGAGTTCTGCGAGCCCTGCGAGCACGCCTCCGGTGGCGATGACGATGACGGTTGCCCCTTGTTTCAACGCGTCCTCAGCAGACTGGACGGTTTCTTCGGTGTTCCCGCTGTGGCTCGTGGCCATGACCAACCAGGTCGCGTCAAACCAGGNAGGAAGGCGATAATCTCGGTGGACCATCACCGGNCAACCTCCGTTCTGTGCGGTGAGGGCCGCCAAAAAATCGCCTCCGGCAGCGCTTCCGCCCATGCCCAAACAGAGCACACCGCTCCAGGGTGCTTTTCGAAGGTCCTCAAGCCAGGGGTAGCGTTCAACGCTGACCGAGGAAAATCCATCCCTCAAATCACGGTGAAAGGACCGGGTGAACCCCACCATCCCTTCGGAATCAAAACGCTCGGCCAGGTCGATCAGCGTAGGTTCCGTCTCGTTTTGCGCTTCGTTCATGCTTTTTCTTCCTCCGGTGGTTCGGGTGCGTCAACGGCCATGAACGGGAGGCTGAGCCACTCGTCGCTGTGTCGAACGAGCAAGCCTCGGCGTCCGGGCGTNTGTTCGTACGGAAGCCGCACGGATTCCATNGCCCATGTCGTCGGGTCGAGAAACTCACCAACCGATGCGTCTTCGGTCACAAATTCAACGTCCACCAAATCATGACGTTGAGCCACCACCTTGGCGGACTCAAGATCACGCCATGTTGCGCCGGTTCGTTCGCGTCGGTCGACGCGCTCCATGATGGCCCCGTCCTTTGTCCAGGCCGATGGACGCCAAACGTGGTTTCGCCACTGGACNACGTCCCCAATCTCGTAGCCAGGTTTTCGATACAGCAAGGTCAATCGGGTCACGTCCACGCCGTCTTTTCTGCCGACCGTCGAATTGGTCTCGACGACCATGCCNCCGTATTCGTTGATGAGGTGTCGTCCCCACGCTCGGGCAAGCCCCTTGCTTCCAAGGACGACATCGTACCCCCCCGTTACGGGTCCTTCGGTGGTGATGAAAAACATCGGGTCGTCGGAGAGCTTCTCGAGCACGTCGTCCAGTGTTTTGCGGAGTTTGGTGAACTCTTCTTCGCTCAAGCGCCGGGCGCTGGAACGCAACTGAACCGTCGCTTCAAAGTAATTCCCGGCCCGCCGCGTGCAGGTCAGGCACACACCGTTCGCCATCCGAGCCCTCATCGTGTGCTCTTCCTGGAACAGCAGGTCGTCAATCACGCCTTCGAGTTGGATGTGAAGGAGGGTGTGCCGGTCGGAGACCTTGACCGGTTCCATGCCCAACTGGATGTCTTCCGCACGTTCGTGAACCACGAGGTTTCGGTGAAGCAGTTCATCCCAGACCTCGTCTTCGGTTGTGTTTTCCCACTTCCCGTCGATCTCAACGATGCCGCACCGGGCGCAACGCACCCACGGAACGTTTTCCGGGACCTTCGCAAGAACGGTCCGGGCGCGCAAGCAAGGCTCGCACATGCGGTCCCCGAACAGCGGGGGTTCGGCACCGCAGACCAAGCAAAACTCGCCTCCAAGGTCGGCTGCCATGCACCTCGCCGAGTNTGTCTCGCAGAGGTGCCTTTGAAAGACTACGCCTTCTCATCGCTCGAAGCGTCGGTTTTCTCATCGGAATCGCTCCGGGCGAGACGGCCGGCACGCTCAAGCGCTTCAAGGCGCGCTTCCATACGTCGGTTTCGTTGGACCACGGTCCACGTCCACAGAGCGATGGCGAGGAGCATGCCGAAGTAGGCAACGGCCAAATGCGTCATGCCTTCCATTCAATCGCCCCCGTCCATTGCGTCCTGCAGTCGTTCAAGACGCTGCTCGAGCGAGGTGAGTTCCATNGAGGCCATCATGTGGCCGAAGATGAACACCGTAAAGGAGATGGCCCCGAGAAGAAGAACCAACCCCATGTCTCCGTTGATCGACCCCTCGCCGCCGGTCCCAACAACGGGGCCGGGGTGTCGGATGGTCCAGATTCGGGTGGCGATGTAGGTCACGGGAACCAGAACGAAACCGTACAAGCCGAATGCAGCAAAGGTGTCTCGAGTTTCCACCCCGTCGGGTTGGCTTCCTCGTCCGAGAACGACGTAGATCGACAAAAGCGTGAGCAAACCAAACGTGTTCAGTCGGACGTCGGTCCAGTCCCACGGTGTCCCCCATTCGGCGGCACCCCAAACACAACCCGACCAAACCGCCATCAAACCGCAGGCGAGACCGGCCTCTGAGCCGGCGACGTGCAGCTGCCACATCCGTTCTGAACGTTTGAACAGCCACCCCGCAGATCCAACGAAAAGGGCTCCAAAGGCGACGAAAGCCGCCCACGCGGCGGGGACGTGCCAGTAGAAAATGCGCTGGGCGGCAGGGGATTCAAACGCTTCGAGGGATACGCTCGGCGCCCAAAGCAGCGCAAGGAGCAGCGTGGTGCCGATGCCCCCGAACCCGAGGAGGATCAGCGTTTCGCTTAGCCTCATGGCCTCCGGTGCCGCTCAATCCCCCTTGAACTTGATGTTCCCCTCANGCAAGAAGGCTGATGAGGAGCGAATACGGTAGAATCAGAACGGGCGTCAGCAATCCGACAAAAACGGCCTGTGGGCGTGCGAGGCGTTGGGTGGAGCGTTGCATCCATCCCACACCGTGCCACACCGTGAAACAGAGGGCACTCGAGACACCCAGCGTGGTCGTGTCCAAGGGTTGCCCGAGGGCGGTGCTCGAGAAAAAACCGATGGCTGCTCCGATGACAAGGGGCAGCCAGGCGGCGTGCGGCTCGGCGCGACTCACCGCTCGCCACCAAACACCGGCCCGCTCCTCTCGAAGTGCGGCCACCAGCGGTTCACCGCACAACCCTGCCGCCAGGGCGGGTGAGAGCACAACGCCGAGCCGTTGCATGGCGTCCAGATCGCTCATGAATTCACCCATGGCGAGCATCACGCCCAACGTCAGCAACGCCGCCATGGCGTTGGTGTTGAGCCACATCAGCGTTCGGAGGTGCAATCGAACACCGTAGACTGCAGGCGACACCCGTCGAACCGGCATGGACGATGGACGCCGAGCTGCGATGGTCTCGGGGGCCACCTCCACGGCCTCGATGCTTCCACTGGCGAGGTCCAGCAGATGGGTTGCGTGGTTGCGAAGGCGCTCGTCGTGCGTTGCCAAGAGCAAACCGTGGCCCAGTGCTCGCAACTCCTCCAGCCAACCGCTCAGCGCCTTGACGGCGCCTTCGTCCAGACCGGCGCCCGGTTCGTCCAGCAAGAGCAGCCCGGGGGCTTGGCTGGCAAAGGCTGGCAGAAGCCCAGCGAGGACGGCGACCTTTCTGGCCTGGCCTTGGGACAGGTTGGCGATGCTGTCGTTGGCTCGGTGCGTGAGGTCGAACGCTTCGAGAAAGGGCTCGATGTCGATGCTTTGTTTGCTGGTGGACATCGCGCAGTGCAAGTGTTCAGTGACCCGCTCGCTGCCCAGCATCCCGTTTTTTTGAAGCACGACGCCCAAAGCAAGGGGGGAGGCGCGTCGTCGGCCCTGTGCGTCGACGATGCTCACATCACCGTGCTGCACGTGTCCTTTTTCCAGCGGAAGAAGACCGGCAGCGGTTTCAAGCAGGGTCGATTTGCCTGCTCCGTTCGACCCCCACAAGACGACGGTTTCGCCGCCGTTCACGGTCAGTTCTTGACCGTTGAGCACCGTTTGCATGCCGCGTCGGACGTGCACCTCCGAGAGATGCAAGAGCGTCGTGGCCATGGTGCGGCGAAACCCCGTTCAAGCAAGAACCCTCCTGTTTCCTCTCGCCGAGACATCAACTCAAAAGAGAAGGATGCAGACGCACGTTCATGCCCTTCGCCGTGTCCGTCTTCTCCCCGCTGGAGTTGGGCGTGCTGGTGGTGTGGTCACTCGCCATTGTCTCGCCGATTGTGTATGCGGCTCGCACCCGCACGTCCATCGCCATGGGCATCACCGTCAGCGTGTTGTTGGGTGCCGTGGTTCAGGTGCTGTGGTCCATGCTTTACGGCTGGGGAGCCGTGGAGCATTGGGTCTGGTCCGATTTTGTGTTGGTCCCCGCTCGGTCGTTTGAACCCGGGTTCGTCCACACCCTCGCAACGGCTGGATTTCTTCACAGTCAGGGCGACATGATGCACGTTTTGGGCAACGTCATCATNCTCGCTCTGGTGGGCGTTCCCCTTGAACAACGCCTCGGCTCCAAGCGATTCGCGGTCGTTTACGCCATCGGTCTCCTGGGCGGTTCCTTGGGATGGGTGGCCTTCAACGCCGATTCCTACAGGCCCGCTTTGGGCGCCTCCGGAGCGGCGTTTGGCTTGCTGGGTGCCTACCTTGCGGGATGGCCGAAAGACGAAATTCCCTTTCCGCTGTTGCTGATACGGCCCTGGCCGGTGGTGTTCATTGCGTTGCTGTACTTTGGGCTTGAACTGGCACGAGCTCTCGCAACCATGGAATCGGGTGTTTCCAGCGGCATTGCACACATGGCTCACATCGGGGGCTTCGTCGCCGCTTACGCTTTGCTGCCACTGGTCGCACGAGGCGGTCCGGTGGAACTGGGCGTTGTGGACGGGGGACCCACACAGGGCGCCGCTCACGCAGCTCAACGCCGTCGAATGAAGGCGACGATGGTGGATTTGAGCACGGTGGACGATCCGTGGACCGCCATGGGCTTGGAAGTCCCAAAACAGCTTCGTGAACCGCTGAAGAATCTTGTTCAGGCCAGCGATGAGCCCGAGACACGAGCGGCATGGATGGAGCACCTCGCCGATGCGGGGTCGTGCCCTGTGTGCCAAGCGCCGCTCGGCTTGGTTGAACGGTCCAGCGGACCTCACGTCCAGTGTTCCTCCGACCCGTCGCACCTCGAGTGGCCGCCCCGCTGAATTCTGCGTTTAAACGCTGGACGGCGTGATACAGGGGAGGATAGAATCAAAGGTGGGGAAGCCTTCCTCAGCACGGAGAGGCGAAGCCATGCGTTCTGCACCCCGGCATTCCATTCGATTCGGTGCGGTTCTCTTTGCCTTCCTGATGTTGCTTGCCGATGTCAGCGGAGGTCTTCTGACCCACCCGGTTCAGGCCGCCCCAGCATCGGACCATGAACCCCCCATCCTCGTCGAGGGGCTCCCTCCGCTGATGTGCGGTGATGAACTCTGCGAGCGCCCCACTCGGATGCTGGAGCGGGGCGACCGAGCTTCGGCTGAACCCGACCGTTGGTGGCTTGGATACGGCCCTGACCTCGACTGGAACGGCATGGACGATCGCCTTCAACGCGTCATGGCAGGCCAAGAATCAATCTCGCCAACGGCCGTCATCGGTCCTGACGGGCGTAAAACGGTGGCGATCGTGGTCGATTACGCTTGGGCGCCCAACGAGGAAGAGGTTGCAACGCTCGAAGCCGTTCTCGGCGAGCACGGTTGGATGGGTGCGGAACAAGGCGCCTGGTTCCAAGTCATGGAATCGATTGATTCTGTGGTTGTGGACAAGGTACCCGTGAGCGCGCTCATGGACATACACTCGCTTCCGGGGGTGGTTGTGGTCGAGATGCAAAACGTGATGATTCCGTTCAACGGTGTAGCATCCGAGGCCTCTCGGTCCATGCCATCAGAGGTGTATTCGGCCAGCACGTACGAACGAGGTTACAACGGCGAAGGCGTCGTCATCGCCGTGCTCGATACGGGCGTTGACAACGAACACCGTGCCCTCAACGACTTCGACGACGTCGATGACGAACCCGACAGCGACCCCAGCAGTTACAACGATCAAAAATGGGTCGCAGGGTTTGACGCCACCTCGTCCGCCTCCAACCCCGACGGAACCGTGGACCCCGACGACGGGCAGGGCCACGGAACGCACGTCGCAGCAACCGCCCTGGGCACCGGAGGAGCCGACCGCGTTCACACCGGCAGCGGCATGGGAGCGTTCCTCGTCGACATCAAAGTCCTGACCGATTCGGGCGGTACAAACTCCCAGGCCTCCCTCAACGGCATCCAATGGATGATCAACAACAAAGACACGAATTGGGGCAACAACGATTCGAGCCGGGGCATTGACATCGGCTCCATGTCCTTCGGCTCGCTCAGCAGCCCGTTGAACCCCGGCGATGAGGGCGACAACGGATCGGGCGCCGAGGCGCGCCTCGTGAACGACGCTCGAGACGCAGGCATCGTTTGCATCGTGGCGATGGGCAACGACGGCACGAAGCGTGTGCCCTCCCCCGCAAGCGCCGACGGAGCCATCTCCATCGGTGCGGTGAACGACCGAAACACGGTGAACAGAACCGACGACGTCATGGCATCCTATTCCAACTGGGGGCCGCGGTTGGACGACGGGGACGACGACGAGTGGGACGAACTCAAACCCGACCTGACCTCCTACGGCTCGGGCATCGTTTCGGCCACCGCCGCCACGGGCCCCTCGTTCCCGGGGCAGCCCGACCGTCCGCTCGCCGACAACGATTACGATTCAAAGGACGGCACGAGCATGGCCACACCGCTGGTCTCCGGCATCGTCGCCACGCTGTTGCAGGCCGACGACACCCTTGACCCCGAAGACATCCGAAACATCCTGAGAAATTCATCGGAGGCCAAAGGTACGGCCACCGAGCCGGGCGTCTCAGACCGTTGGAACGACAAGTGGGGCTTCGGTCTCGTGGACGCCTCGTGCGCTCTTGACACGGTTCTCGACCGTGCGTGCACACCCTTGGAGGACAGCGGCGGGGTCATCATCGCACCCCCACCCGACGACGACGATGGCTTGGGGTACGACGTCTCCATGTCGGCTCCGGTGAACCAAACCCTCTATCTTGCAGGCAACACCCTTTCGGTCGAAGGCACGACCGACACCAGCAACACGGACTACATTGAGGTCCAGGTCAAGTTGGAGCAATTTGACGAGGACGGCGACAGCACCGAACTCACCAACTGGTTGGGAGCCGACGGTACCGTCGAAGACTGGTACTTTGACATCACGGTGGACGACGATTGGGTTCGTGAAGACGAAGACTACACACTCATCTACGCTCGAGCCCTCAACGAAGACGGTGAAGCCTCCTTCATCGACGTCCGAGTGGTCCGCTTTGCACGGATGACGGTTTCCATCACCGAACCCTCCCTCGGCACGGCTCTGGTGGGTTTGGTGGACTTTTCCGGGACCGTTGAGGGCACCGATCACGATCGAATCGAGTACAAGGTGGGCGGCGACGATTGGCAACTCGGCGACGACCTTCAAGAGCAAGAAGAGGGAACGCAGTCATGGTCGTTCTCGTGGGATTCAACCCAAGTCAGCGACGGCTCGCACCGAATCAGCGTTCGAATGGTGAACACAAGCGGGGTCGCAAGTGACGTCGTGAAGCGCACTTACGAGGTCGACAACCTGCCCGCTGCGCCCAACTTTGCGTTCACGGGCTCCGTTGGAGTGTACGATGGAGGTCTGCCGGTCAACAACGCTGTCGCCGGTACCGTCCTTGAGATTCGATTTGGAATTCGAAACATCGGGGATTTGGACGCCAACGAAGTCTACCTGACCCTCGACGGTGAGGGCAGCGATTCCACAACGTACCCGTCGGAGGGCAAAGTCACCCAGCTTGAGCAGGGTGAGAGCGTGTCGGTCACCTTGTACTGGTGGGCCACCGAACCGGGCACCCACGACGTGACCCTCTCCGTTGACCCCAACGAGCAGTACGAGGACCCCGACCGAACCGACAACACCTACACCTTCAGTTTCATCGTCGATGAACGACCCGTTGAGCCGATGTTGCGCTTCCTACCGGGCTCCTCGAGGACAACACCTGACGTGCCTGCACCGGGCGTTCCTTACGACGTTAAAATCCGGGTCGACAACCTCGGTCAGACCGATGCAAGCAACTTGATGATTCAACTGGCTCGATGGGTCGAGGACGAAACCACGGGCATCTACGGATGGATTCCAATGGCAAACGTGTCGGGGCTGCTCGTTCCGGGCTCAACCACCACCTCTGGTTTCTCCTACGCTTCGTTCAACGGCGTCGTGTTGAATGAATCCGGTGCGGTGAAGTACCGGGCGGTGCTGACCGGCACGGGCGTTGAGATTGAGCACAACGAATTGCGGTTCAACGTCACGGTCGCTGACCTTCGAGAGGGGTCCAAAAACGGGATAAGCCTCGCAACGGGTGAAGTCGCAGTGGATTTTGTTGGCTTGGACGACGGAGCGCTCTTGTTCACCACCATTGACGGCGAGCTTCACGCTCGTACAATCACCTCGCAACGTTCGTTGGTCGGAGGCGTTGTTTTGGAAGAAAATTGGGGTGGCGAACTGGCCGTCTATCAGCGAGATGACGGCCTGATTCAAGCGGCGTGGACGCGGCGNTCGCTGAGTTTGGAGGGCTATGTTCTGACCGACATCGCAATGACATCGATCTCGGCCGCCGGGAAGACCACTCCCAAGCACTACCACATGTCCGCACTCAAACTCTCCGAAGGCTCCTACTACGGATTTACCTTCGACCAACACGACGGAACGATGGTGCTTGCTGGATATCACCGGGACCTCTCAACCAGCGGTTCGTGGCAAGACATCACCTCGCTGTTCGTCATTTCTTCGCCAACGCCCGACCGTGGAACATCCTGGACCACCCCTGTCACCGTGCTCTCCGACATCGACATACGGCCGGCCGATGCCCAACCGCTGGGGGTCGGCCTCGGTGAAGAGTACCTTCACCTTCTCTACCAGGAATACCGAGACGATGTGACGGGCGTGGAACGCGTCGGATTGATGTACACCCACGGATCCTACACCTCTTCGTCCTGGAGTTTCCAATACTCCGTTGGAGACGACGCCTCGCACCCGGTCATGGAAATCCTCGTTGATGACGGTGAGGACAGGTTGATCTCGTCGTGGATCGAAGGTCAAGGCAAAACCTCGAACGTGGTCGTTGCCAACACCAACGCTCTTTGGTCGGGCAGTGAACCACAACGCTTGCTGGCTCCGGGAGCCACGGGCATCCACTTTGACCTTCGAAAGGAGGGCGTCTATCTTTTCCACGATGAAATCAACCTCAACGGACCCGTTCATCGTCTCGGTCTTGTAGCAGATGACGAGGGGGCTGAGTTGTCGGGCATGTCCAACATGCTGGACCAGGGTTTCCTGTTCGGCGTTGGTTCCATGGACGACGACACCATCCTGTGCACCGTATCACCCACCGGTTCCCTCAGTTTGACCACCCTTGCGGTTTTGTCAGGCTCGTCGACCGAGGTCGGTGCGCCCGGTTTGCTTGAGACCTTCCTGGACTACCTTCCGGGTGACTCAAGGGAGACCAAACTCCGCATCCTCGGCTTTGGCGTGGGCTTTCTCGGGCTGTTCCTGCTGTCCATCGCCGTGGTGGTGCGTCGTTCTCGCAACAAGGTCGAGGAGTTGCTCGAAGAGATGGGTGAAACCGGTGATGACTCGGATGCGGTCGAGGTTATGATCACCCTTGAAGAAGACGAAGGCCCCCTGCTCAGCGTGGAGGACAACGACGAAGAATTGACCGTTCAGGCTCCCGTTGCTGTCATCGATGAAGAGGAAGAGGAATCCCTCGCTGAAGAACTCGAGCGAAAGCTGGAGGAAGGGGAAGGAAACGCTCGCTTGGAGCGACGGATAAAGCGGAAGCAAATGCGTGAAATGGCTGAAGTGCTTCAGCAAGGTTTGCCTCCGCTGCCCAACGTGCCGATGCCGAACGAACAACCGCCCCTCGATGGTGCGTTGCCCCCTCTGGACGGGCCTCTCCCCCTCCCCGTTCCCGGCATGCCACTGCCCGACCTGAAGCGGGACGTCGTGTGCCCCTCTTGTGAAGCGAAGTTCAGCGTGAAGGACCTCATGCTCAAACGAACCACATGCCCCGTTTGCGGCGCGTCCTTTGACCTCTGAGGTGTCCACGGTGTGCGGTATCTTTGGCTACATCGGACACCAACAAGCCCTGCCCATTCTGGTTGAGGGATTGCGCCGTCTCGAGTATCGAGGGTACGACTCAACCGGCGTGGCGGTCGACGACGGTGAATCCATCCAGACGCACAAAACCGTCGGCAAAGTCGCCGATTTGAAAGCCATCCTGCCCGCAAGCGTTCAGGGTACGCTCGGCATCGCGCACACACGCTGGGCCACCCACGGTGGTGTGACGCAGGTCAACACTCACCCGCATGCGTCCGAGACGGGAACCGTCCACCTTGTGCACAACGGCATCATTGAAAACTATCAACAGCTCAGNAAAGGCCTCCTCAAGCGAGGCATTGANTGCGTGAGTGAAACCGACTCCGAGGTCCTCGCTCACATGATTGCCCTTGAGATCGAGAGCGGCTCCACACCCTTGGAATCGGTTCAAAAAACGCTTCGAAGGCTACGCGGCACCTGGGGCCTCTGCATCTTGTTCAAGGAACACGACCTGTTGGTGTGCGCCCGAAACGGGTCACCGCTGATCATAGGACAAGGTGAGGGCGAGACCTTCGTTTCAAGTGACCCTCATCCGCTCACGACGCACACACAACGCGTGGTTTACTTGGAGGACGGTGACGTTGCGTTGATCAAGCGCGATTCCTTCAGCATCACCTCCATTCGAGGTCACGCTGTGGANCCCAGCATCANGGTACTGGAAGAAGCGTGGGGCGAAGCCGAATTGGGGGATGCACCCCACTACATGTACAAGGAAATCTACGAACAACCCGACGCTCTGCGACAGTGCATCGCCGGTCGCGTGGACCGCGAAATGGGCACGGGTCGTCTGGGGGGCATGGGTCTGGACCACGCAACCCTTGTACAAGCCCCGCACGTTCGATTGCTGGGGTGTGGAACGGCAGCCTACGCAGCTGAGATCGGCCAGACGCTCATCGAAAGGATGGGTCGAATCCCCGCCGTGGCCCACATCTCCAGTGAATTCCGGAACAACGACACCGTCATCAATCCGAAGGCGATCTACCTCGCTGTTTCACAGTCGGGCGAAACCGCTGATACCATCTCAGCCATCAAGGAAATCCAATTGAAGGGCGGTCAGGTCTTCGGCGTGGTCAACGTCGTTGGCTCAACCATCGCTCGACTTTGCGGGCAGGGCGTCTACATCCACTCTGGACCAGAACAATCGGTGGCGTCAACCAAAGCCTTCACCAACATGGTGGCGGCGCTGACCATTTTTGCAACCCAACTCGGGCGAACACGGCACCTTTCCAAAGACGACGGGCGGGAGTTGATTCACCACCTGCAGCAGGCCCCGCATCTCATGGAGACCTATTTTGAAGACACCGGGCCGATCGGCGAGGCCGTGGACCTGTTGTGCGATGCGCAGTCGGTTCTTTTCCTCGGGCGCGGTCTCTCCGCCACCGTGGCGAAGGAAGGTGCGCTCAAACTCATGGAACTGGCCTACATCCCCTGTTTAGCGTACCCTGCTGGTGAGATGAAACACGGTCCCATCGCCTTGCTCGAGGAGGGCAGCCCTGTGGTTGTGGTGGCCCCCAACGATCACCTCAAAGAGAAGACCATGTCGGCTCTTCACGAGGTGAAAGCGCGTGGCGCAAAGGTGATTTTGATTCATGAAAAGGGCGACAGCATCGCTGCTGAGGGGGACGTCTCCATCGCAGTCCCNTCNATTCACCCGTGGCTGACGCCCCTTCTGACGGTGTTGCCGCTTCAACTGATGGCCTACGAAACGGCCCTGCGACTCGGTCGAGACGTTGATCGTCCACGAAATCTGGCCAAGTCCGTGACCGTGGAGTGAACTCAAATGATGGTGAACCGCTGTTCGCCTTCCTTCCAGTTGAACGGCTTGTAGCCCAGCAAATGGTTGGTGTGTCGCATCTTGACAATGCCCAATTTCCGCTTGACGTCGTCACCGTCTCGCTCCATCACGAGGTGCATGACACCGTCCGACAGGTAATCTTCAACCCCGTACTCTCCAAATTGCTTGTGGTCCTCGCCCGTCATCTCGCAAATGAAAAACGACGTCAACTCAAGACGTCGGACGGCCTCAAACAGCCGGAAGATTTCGTCGCGGGGGTTTTCCATCTTCGTCAGCGTGAAAAAGGCACCCAGAGAGTCGAACACGAGGAGTTCAAAGCCGATCGACTGGCGGTACGACGTCAACTGCTTGATGAGTTGGCCCATCCAGTCCACTCGGTTGCTCATGCCCTGCTCGTCNAGTTGAACACGAAGGTCGGCCAGGTCGATGATCGCGATGCGGTTTCGCACCCTCGGGTCGTCGACGTTCATGCCCATGTTGGCCATGTGCGAGCGGAGCGAGTCCTTGCCCTGTTCAAGCGTGACGTAAATACCGCTGGTCTCACCGTAGAGCACGGCGTTGTAGAGCATGGAAAAGGTCAGGCTTGATTTCATGGCACCGGACGCACCGGCGACGATGCTGATGTGACCCTGTGGAATGCCACCCTGCATTTTTTCGTCCAGTCCTTCAACGTGGGTTGGGATGCGTTCAATCTCGGACATGCGCCTCGTTCCCCGGTTGTCCGAATGATTCTTCAATATCACGCATGCATTCCATGGGAATCTCCAAGGCCTTGGTGCCGTTCATCACCGCATGGATGCGTGGCTGGCCTCAAACTCACCTCGTCGGTACGCCCTGATTCAACCCCTGTTCCCCGACCTCCACCACGCAGGCCTCGACGGAGTGGATGAGACGCCACCGTCGGGAACGGTCGGTGAACAGGTTTCGACCATTTGTCATCGGAAGGCNGACGCTGTTCCGGACACCACGCATTCGTTGGTCATCGTCGCCGACACCATGCTCAGCGACCCCGACGAGCATTCGTTGAGCATGGGAAAACCGCGCGACCTCGCTCACGCAGCAACCATGCTCCTGCGACTCAGCGGTCGGTTGCACCAAGTTTGGTCGGCCACCGCCGTTCGATGGAACGGGGTGTGGCACCGTTGGTGTGAATCCGCCGTGGTCTCCATTCCCGAATTGACGGCCGACCAGATGGACGCGCTGCTCACGTCAAATTCATGGGTTGGAAAAGCGGGTGGATACGACCTCGCCGGTCCAATGGGTGAGCACGCCCGGCTCGTGGAGGGCGACGAATCCACCGTACTGGGCATCGCCGGTGGAGCGATGGAATTTCTCGAGGTTTTGGCGTCCACCGTGTGATCACAGCAGCGGCGTCAGGCCCAGTTCATGCCGCTCCATGTCCACCACCACGTTCTGTCCAGGAATCATGAGCAACTTGTCTTCTGCATCCAGGGCGAACACGCTGACTCGGGCGGCGTCGGCCATGTGCTTGATCTCTCGGCGGCAAGCCATCTGGTGGCTCTCCATGTGGACCAGGGATCGCAGGTCAACGATGGCGGTGTCGCCCTGCAGGACGCGTTCCAACATGGCCGTCGTGGGGATTCGCTTCATCACGTCGGGGGCGATGTACCGCAGGGCTTTGCTGGGATGCGGCTGATTGCGCTGAACAACGACACCGAGGTCGTGAAAAGCCTCTCCATCGGGGGTAAGAGGTCCGTTCCACCCGGGCGGGGGGGTTCGCAACTGGCTGATGTTGTGCATTTGCGGTGTCGCATCGCCGGGTTCAACCGTTGCGGGCGTTGGTGCGGGACCGGCTTCGTTTGCGGACGTCAAGGAAACCGGTTCGTCGGAGGTGTTCGCCGCTGAAGCGGGTGCACGGGACGGTGCTGTGCCGCCTTCAGGGTCGGGCAAACCGAAAAACTGCCACAAACTTCCCACGTTCGTCCCTCAGAAGTCCAAATCGTCGAGCAACGATTGCAACTCTGGAGCGTCAGTGGTCGGTGGAGTTTGTGAAACTATGGGTTGGACGGGGGCAGGTGCGGGCTGATTGGTTGCGAGCCACTGCTCGCCGTAGTAGTTCCACTGCTCCATTGTCCACCCTTCTGGAAGCCCGGTTGCGGGAAGCGGTGGACCGCTGCTGATGGGCGCTGCAGCCTCGACGGTCGTCCCGTAGGCTTCCATCGGTTCAGGTTGAGGCGCTATTGTTTCAGCGGGCGCCGGTTGCGCAAGCGGTTGCGTTTCCGGTAGGGCCGCCATGGTTTTCTCGTTTGAGGCAAACTGGCTTTGTTCAAACATCCCAAAGTCCTCCGCATCCGACTTCCCTCGACGGGTGAACAGCAAGAAGCTGAGGAGGCCGAGGATGGTGATGCCGAGCACACCGATGACGAGCGCGGTCGTTGTTCCGACGGCGCTGCTGATCGTTTCAAAAATTCCATCGGGCGGTGCTTCAGCGACCAGAACGGTGATTTCCTTTTGGTCGGACAACCCGTTGTCGTCGATCACGGTCAGGACAAAGGTCAGGGTTCCGGCCGGGAGGTTTTCGATGGTCCATGTTTGGCCGGTGTGGTCAACATCGCCTGTTTTTGCGCCGTCAAGGTCGGTGTCGAGGTGCGATGCGTCCCAGCGATACACCAGCGTGAGATTGTCGTTTGCGGTGTCGTTTGAGTTGAATCCGGTGAGGGTCAGGTTGTCGCCCTCTGTCAGGTCCTCCAACGCATCCATCGTCTCCAAAACCGCAACCGGTGCACGGTTGATGACGCTGACGTTCATGCTCTGTTGAGCGATGGCTCCGTCGTCGTCCGTGACGGTGACGGTCACCATTCGAATGGACTCGGTGGGCCAAGACGCGACGATGGAAGCCCCGGTTTTCTCGCAATCGTTGTCGGCTGCACCATCGTTGTCGGCGTCGAACTTCGCATCCAAGTCCCAGCACACCTCCAGGGTCTCCATGTCGGAGGGGGTATCGTCCGGGACGACGGTCAGTTCGAGCGGGTTGTCTTCGATGACCGCCTCGTAAGGAATCAGGCCGGTCACGGTCGGTGGAACGTTGTGGACCATCAGCGTGCCTTGCTTTGCTTCCGATGAAGCGCCGTCTCCGTCAATCGCTCGGACTTGAACGGTGTGCATTCCCGATGTGTTCCACGACATTGGTTGAGACGAGGCCACACCAACGGTGCTGACGGTCCAGTTTTCGTCGGCAAGGGAGGGGTGCCACTCAACGAGCATCGTTCCTGCGTCGTTTGCAGAGTCGGTGGCGGTTGCCTTGAGCAGCGCAACCTCGTCCTCGTTCAGGTGCCACGTCCCGTTTTCGTCGGGCAAAACCTCCTCGCCGCCCTTCATCAGCGTTGGTGCCGAAACGGTGGGCGGGATGTTGAGGACCATGATCTCTGCCGTGATGTTGGTTGTTTCGCCGTCGTCGTCTCGTCCTTCGGCAACGACGGACAGGAGACCTTCTTCGGTTGGGGTGAAGGTGCAGGTTTTTTCGTTCTCATCCTGACTGTCCCCAACGATGTCGCACCCCGTCCAACTCGGCCAGTAGATCTTCAAGATTTGACCCGGCGCTGACACCGAATCGATGTCGCTCATGTTGGACACCTGAATCGTNACCGGGGACTCAACGGGTACGGAGGCTGGATAACTGAGGTTGAACGTCGGCGCTCTGTTGAGAACATTCACGTCGATCACGACTTCGTCGGTGTCCAATTCTTCGTCGATGACCAGAACCTTGACCGACCACGTTCCACCGTTGGACCAGTTCCACTGGGTCCAACAACCGGGAGCCTCAATCACGTCGATGAGCCCCGCCCGTGATTCAATCTCAAAGCGGCAGTCAACATCGCCACCGTCGATGTCAAAGCTCTCGGTGGCGTTGAGCGTGACGTTCTCGTAGGTGTACTTGTTCTGGTCAACGGTGAGGGAGGCGGTGGGTGCGCGTCCGATGAAAATGGACAGGGATGCGACGTTGTTGCTCCGGTTGGCATCAGCGGTGACGTTTTCGTCGGGGTCAACGGTGAAGGTCATCGAAGCGAAGCCAATCGCCAGATCAGTCGGAACGGACCAGGCCACCTCAATGCGCTCCTCGGTGTAAGGTGCAATGGACGGTAGTGCATCTCGAACGACGACGCCATCGGGTGTTTCGATCTCCATGAACGTTGACGGAGCGGTGAGCACACCTCGGTTTTGTGCAGGGAGGGAGAAACTCAGAACGTCGCCCGGAAGGGCGTTAAATCCGATGGATGCACTGAGCGTTGTTGTTTCGCCACCTCGAGTGCGCTCAACGATCACCGAGTTGGCTTGAGCGACAAGGTCAACACCAACCACGCTCAAATCTTGAACAACGGTGGTTGCCCCGATGACTTTTGCAACCGGGTCGTACACCAGGAGACCGTTGCTCGTGTAATCGTCACTCGCTGGTGTGTCGTCGACCTCGTCAGAAACGTTCAGCGACACCTGTGCTTGGCCGTTGTTGTCGGTGGTGGGGTTGGCAATCGTGCCCGCTATCTCGTAGCGGAGTTGCAGGTTGGTGTTTTTGATGGGGATGCTCGGTGAACCTGCTACGCTGTATTCGATGGAGACTTGTTCCATGGCGTTCGGCAGCGTTGCGGTGGTGGCGGTGCTGACCGATATCTGGTTGTTGCGACCGCCGGGAGAGGACGACGAGGAAACGCTGTTTGAATCAACGGGGTCGTAGGTTTTCAGGATCCAATCGATGGTGAACCCGGCGGGGTTGACGATGCGGTTCCAGACGCTGCCCCGCACGGCTGGACAATACCAGTTGAATCCGAGGTTGACGCCCGTCGCATTGGACTCGGCGATTTTGTACGAATCGTCGCATCCGGTGTACTGCGGTGAGGCACCGTCTTCAACGGGGGGCTCGTTTTTGATGATCTGCCAGGAATTGTTCTCGTCCTCTTCGGAATCAAACTCGGTTGGATCAAAATAGTCGGAGGTCCCACTCACCTCGGTTGTGGCTTCAAACTCCATCCACCAACTGTCACCCTTCCGGATGGGGAAGTCGTAGCGCTCCTTCGCTGGGGTGTAGGTGTTGTCAAAGTTGACAACGCCCAGGGTTTGTTCCAAGAACCCGATGCTGAAGGGTCGGAAGCGAACGTCCAACGTAAAATCGCTGGTGATGGTTGCCAAATCCCTTGCACGGATGATGTCCACGCCGTCGTACCTGATGTCCAAGCGGCCGGTGACACCTTCGAGGTTTGCGTTGTTGTTGCCGGAGGTAAAGACACCGCTGATTTCAATTTCGTAAGCCAACACCGTGTCGCCGTTGTTGTCGGTGGCGTAGAAGATATCGACCACTTCGTTGGTTGTGTCGCCCGTGAGAGCGTTGATGGAGGCAGAGACGTTGGCTTGGGCCAGAAGCTGCGAGACGTCAAATTTGGTCTCGTACACCCATTCATCGCCGATTCGGTGGGTGGGAACGTCAACGGTTCCCGCACCAACCCCTGTGCGAAGGACGGGGTCGGGTTCGTCAAAACGGACGCTGGATTCAACCATGCCCAATCCCAACGAGGTCGTGAAAAGGGCGATGAGGAAGACGGCTTGGCAGGCTCGGCCGAACATAAACTCTGGTCGCAGTCCTGATACAAAAGAGAATGTCCTCGATGTTGTCGCTCAGGATTGCGAATCCAGATACTGCTGGCCGTAGTGCTCCCACTGCTCCATCGACCACCCTTCCGGGAGGCCCGTTGGTGGTAAAGGCGGTCCGCTGGACTCCGATCTTGCGGCAGCGGGTGCCGTTTGCAGAGAAGCCTGAAACAGGTATTCGGGGGGTGGCCCCTCGGGCCGTTTTTGTCGGATCTGCTCTTCTCGATCGGTGAACAAGCCGACGGTCAACGTCTCGGAAACCTCGTCCCAAGCGTCGGTTGGCTCAGCTTTACGTCGCCGCCTCGAGAACAGGAGGACCAACAGCAGCATCGCTCCCAGCAGGCTCAGCTGGGCGACGGCGCTTGCCTCTTCGCCGACCAAAGCGGCGCCAATGCGCTCCAGCGGCGTCCGGTCGGCGGGCAAGACGGCAAACGTGATCACCTTCACACCCGGGCGCTCGGGATCTTCATCCCACGCCATCACCTTCACGCTTTGAAGCCCGTCCTGTGTGAACACGTGCGTCACGGCTTTGCCGATGAGGTCCGCATCGTTGTCCGGAATGCCGTCCTCGTTGCTGTCCACCGAGACGTCAATGTCCCACGCCACGGTGAGGTCTTGAATGTCGTTTTCCGCGTCCAGCGTGCTGCTGGCATCCAGCAGGCAAGCGGTGTAGGCCGTGCACGAGAAGGCGGTGGTTCGGACGATTGGGGGCGTGTTGAGCACGAGCACTTCGAGGACCTCGCTGGTCGTCGCCCCGTCGTCGTCCGTCACGTGATACACGAGTTTGTGGGTGCCGCTGCGATTCCACGCCACCGTCAAATTGTCGCCCGTAACGTCGCAGTCATCGTCTGCGCTGCCGATGTCGTCCGAATCCATGCTCGGGTCGATGTCCCAACAGCGAATCAGCGTCGAAACGTCGGATGGGGTGTCGGACGAGCGACCCGTCACGCTGACCGTTTGTCCCTCTGCGACGGGAAGGACGGGCGAGATGGGCTCAATGGTCGGCGGAAGGTTTTGCACGTTCACCCAGCGTTCCTCAACACCGCTCGAGGCACCCTCTGAATCGGTCACTTCGAGCCGCATCTTGTGGAGACCGGATTCAAGCCAGACCATGTCGTACTCCGAGGTTCGTCCGTCAAACACACGGATCAGGGAAGGTTGGGCATCGTCGGGCCACCACGTGTGCGTCAGCCCTTCGATGTCGTCCACCGAGTCCTGCGCTTGACCTCGGACGCTCACGGATTGATCTTCGGTCACGTGCCACGTGTCCTGCGCATCCATGGCGATGGGGCCGTTCTCGTCGACCATCTGGATGTTGATGCTGTGGGGTTGGATGTTGGTGAATTTGACTTCAAACGTCGCCGACGTGGTGGCGCTGTCGTCGTCGGTGCCAACCGCCGTGAAGGTCTTCAGGCCCTCAACGTTTGATGTGGTCGTGCACACCCGAGTGTAGTAGCCCTCTTCGCAGTTGGCTCCGGGCCAGTAGATGTCGACCACGCCGGGCCACACCTTTTCCGAATCGGAATCGTTGGCGTAGGCGTAGAGCGTGATCGGGTATTCCACCTTGGCTTCAGTGCGCTGACTGCGGACCTCGATTTTCGGTGCACGGTTTTCAACGGTCACGTTGAGAATCATGACGCTTTCATCCCGTTCCTCGTCCTCCACCGTGATCTCAACGGGGTAAACACCGTCGTCAATCCAGGTGTAGTTGAGCGTGCACGAAGGAGCGACGATGCGCTCGTAGTCCCACGTACGCGTTCCGTCGTCGAACGGCACCCAGAACTCACAGGAGACGTCACCGCCGTCCTCGTCGAAACTTCCGCTGGCGTTGATGAAGATCGTATCTTGGGTCATGCCCGTCGGTTCAAGTGCGACCGGCGTTGGGAGGCGACCGACGAACAATTCGATGCGTCCGAGGTTGTTTTGAAGGTCGGCATCAGCGCCGTTGAGGCGACTGACATCGGCTTCCCACAGGAGTTCAACCGAACCGATGGAGGTGTTTTCGGGCACCTCCCAGAGGGCGAACATCTTGTGGGTCTGGTAGGTGGCGAGGGCGGGGAGTTGGTCGGTGGAAACGGTCCCGTCGGGAAGCGTCAACCGTGCGTCGCTGGCTACGGAGGTGGTGATGCCTCGATTTTTGATGGCGACTTCAATGTCCAGATAGTCGCCGGGCAGGACGTTGAAGCCCGAGATTGCGTTGAGCTGCGTGGTCGTGCAGACGTTGCCGATGCATCGTTCGCGATACATCACCACGGCCCCTTCGTCCGCAAACACGTCAAGGCCCACGAGGAATTCGTCGAGCGTGACCGTGGCGGCCCCCACTCGGTTGCCGGCTTTGGCCACCAATCCGTGGCTCGCATAATCGAGCAGCGTGGCCGAAGAATCGACCGCATCCCCGATGTCAACAACGGTCCACGCGCTGCCGTTGGCTGCCGTGGTCAGTGAGGTGGAGAACCCTTCCGTCTCGTGGTGAAGTTCGAGCTGAAGACCGGCCACGTTGGAGAAGCAGGACGACGATGCGTTCACCCACACCTGCACGGGTGCGTTGAGCGCCGTGATGGTTCGTTCGGGCGACACGGACAAGCAGTCCGCTCGAGTACCGGGGTTGGTGTAGGGTTCCACGCCGCTGGCGCCGACGGGATCGTAGCGCTTGAGTTTGAAATCGATGGTCAATCCGATGTCATCGTTGGTGTTGAGCCACGCGTAGTTTCGAACCTCGGGACAGTACCAGCGAAAGCCCTCTGAGATTCCGTCGCTGTTGAAGGAGGTCATCTCGTAGGATTCGTTGCAACCTCCGTAATCGATGCTTTGCCCGATCATGTTGCGGGGCTTTCCAACGTCGGTCACCACCCAAGTGGTGCTGTTGGTGTCGGTCTCGGGCGGTGGGAAGGGGGTGATGTAGTCGCTTTGACCGGACCACTGCGAGTACGATGTGGTGGTGGTGGTCCAGCGCTCGTCCATTCGAATCGGGAAATCGTAATTTTCGTTGACGGGAGAATAGGTCGTCGTGATGGTAATGTCGCCGAGGATTTGCTCAAGGAACGAAATGCCGCTGGGAACGAATCGGATGTACATGTCCAACTCGCTTCGAATTGGAGCGAGGTCGCTCACCCTGAGGTATTCGGTTTGAGTGAACTGAATGTAGACGTTGCCGGTGAACCCTTCCAGCGAAACACCGGACTTGTCAAAGTTCGCAGAGGTGCGAAGCGTGTAGGCCAAGACGGACATGTTGTCCACGTTTTGCGTCGTAATGCCGGTGACCTCGGCGGTGGTGTCGCCTTGAATTTCGCCAACGGTGGCGTCCACACCGGTGTCGGTGACCAAAATGCTGGGGTCAAACGTTCCAGAGTAAATCCATCGGTCGCCGATGCGCCACGTGGGAACGTCGGAGACGCCCGGGTCGCCGGCGATGGTTGGGTGCACGGGCGTCTCGGTCAGAATTTCGTGGTGTTCGACGGGAATCAGACCGGTGAGGAGCAAAAGCACCAGGCCCACAGGGAGGGTGCGGCGCAAGGTCCCCTCTCCCATGGTGCGGGGACGGGCGAAGGAGGCCATCAAGCCTTCTCTTCCAGCCCTACGGGCTGTCCGGCCTCAGAGAAGGTCGGCAAGTTCGTCCTTGATGATTTCAACGGCTTCGAGGATTTCGTCCTTGTGTCGTGCACCGGTGATGACCATTTTTCCGGAGCCGAAGATGAGACAGACAACCTTCGGGTCGTCAAGGCGGTAGATGAGACCGGGGAATTGCTCGGGCTCGTATTCCACTTTGTCAAACGGCAGGTGGAAGGTGAGGTGGTTCAGGTTGAGTTTGCGCGGCACACCTGCTTGAGGCTCGCCGGTGAACTTGTCGACGCCGTCGTAGTCCTCGGGGTAGTGGAGTGCGTAGGTGGCCACCATGTTCTGAACTTCGATGGTGACGTCCTTGAGGTCCCAGGTCTCGATGCCAGCGGCGCGGAGGTCCTTGATCATGCGGTCGATGCCGGTGTGGATGTTGTCCTCGTCCTTTCCACCGGTGCACACGGCACGGCCGGAGCGGAACATGAGAATCGCCAATTTTGGCTCGGTGACTCGGTAGACCACACCGGGGAACTGTTCGGGCTCGTACTCGCAGTTGAGTTGGATGGCAATGTCCGGAAGGTCAAGTTCTTCGGCAACGCGGGTGCTGGCAACAACGTTCACGACGGTGAGGCGTTCTTCATCGGTGGTCATATAAAGGCCGAACCGCATTTAGTATATAAAGGAGATTTCGGCATCAAGGAATCGAATCCGTCCGCTTGTCCAAGCGAACACCCGTGTTCCCGATCTTTGAAACGAGGGTTCGACCGCCGGCCAGTTCGATGGCTTCGCTGGTTTGTTTTGGATGCCGAGTCAACGCCACCATGCACCCGCCACCGCCGGCCCCGGTGAGCTTTGCGCCCAGCGCTGTGGGAGCAGCGGCTCGGATAAGAGATTCCAGTTCCGGCGATGAAACACCAAGGTTTCGCAGCAAAATCTGGTTCTCGCTCATGGCGTGGCCCACAGCCTCGTAATCACCGTCGACCAAGGCGGCCAGTCCTCGACGTGCGACGGTCCCGATGGCTTGGATTTCCTGCATCCGAGAAGGCTTGGACTTCAGGGCTTCAGCCACCATCGCAACTTGACGAGCGGTGGGTGCGTGAACGCCGGTGTTTCCCAGCACGAGGTAGACGTCGTCCTCGGGCGGTGCGATGCCGTGCACCTCCCATCTTCGCTCCCCCTCCGGAGTGCTCAGGCGACGCGTGTAGAGCCATCGCCCGTGCGCTTCACGTCGGTCGGAAAGAACGACGACCCCTCCTTCCACGCTGGTGCTGGCGTCCATTGGCGAAGCTCGTCCTTGTTGAGCATGCGCTTCTGCGCGATGGGCGAAGGCGCTCAATCCGTCGCGATCAATGCCTTTCTCGGGGTGAGCGAGATGATGCATCGCAGCGCCCACGGCAGCGCTCAGTGCAGCGCTCGAGCCCAAGCCCGATGCGCTCGGGATGTCGCCCGAAACGTGGAGGGCCATCGGTTGACCGTGCTTCAGCCAGGTGTCTCGCAGCAAGGTGATGTGAGGGTGTTTTTGTTCGTCCAGTGCGCTGCCGTCAACGCTCCATGTGAGCGCGCTTGACATCGACACGGTCAACCGCTGTTCGATGGCCACCGCAACGGCAGGCTGTCCGTAAACCACGGCGTGCTCTCCGAAGAGAATGCACTTGCCGGGGGCGCTGGCGGCGACCAGAACCGGATTCTCACCCATGATGTCTTCACGAGGCAGGCCTTCATATTCCTTCTTGCACACCGAAACCTTTGGTCGTTGTTTTGACGGTGGATTCAAAGTGCGCCTGTGCGTGGAGAGGTTGAGCGCCAGCGCGCCGACCCGGTGAGAACCATGGAACACCCCCTGTTTTTGGACTACGGGCCCGTTCCCGGTTGGGCCATTCTCCTCGCGTTGTTCGGCGTCTCCGGGGGCTTCTTCGGCTACCAAGTTTGGAAGGCCTCAAAGTTGGTGCTCGTCGGTAAACCTGAGAATCGTTTCGACAACTGGGGCGCCCGTGTTTCGGAGGTGCTCAGCGGTTGGTTGGGGCAGAAAAAAGTCCTCAAAGACCGAATCGCAGGAGGCATTCACGTCCTGATGTTTTGGGGCTTCCTCATGCTTTCAACGGACATGTTCGACCTCGCCAGCGGCAATCAGTTCTCGCAGAAGGTTCTGCCCGAGTTCATACGCGGACCTTGGAACCTCATGGTCGAGGTTGGCTACACCATCGCCTTCGTCGGTTGCGTGCTGGCGCTGCTGCGTCGCGTCGTGTTCACGCCTGAGAAACTCAAGGGGAAATCGCAACTGGAGGGCAACGTGATTCTGCTGCTCATCATGACCATCACCACCACGTCGTTTGTCGTCGAGGCCGGAGAGGCCACGGTTTCCTCCACCTGGGAACCCATCGGTGCTTGGGTGGCTGCCTCGCTGGTTCCATCAACCAGCGTTGTTGTTGCAGCGTATTGGGCGCACATGCTGGCCATTTGCGTGTTTCTTTTCCTGATCCCGCTGTCCAAGCACATGCACCTCGTCATGGCTTTTCCAAACGTGTTCTTTCACGACCTTCGGCCGATGGCAACCATGGAACCGCTGGCACGTGGGGAGAACGGAAAGGCCGTGTTGTTGGATGAACTCGACCTGGAATCCTTCGGTGCGGTCAACTACACGGATTTCACCTGGCGAGACCTGATCGACGGGTGGGCGTGCACGTCGTGTGCCCGCTGCCAGGATGTTTGCCCGGCCTACGCAAGCGGCAAAGACCTGAATCCGATGCAAATCATTCACGACGTGCGAAACTACGCCAACGATCACGCCAGCACCCTCTTCGCTGGAGACTCGCCCGAGGAAGACATCATCGCTCGCTTCGGTGAAGGCTCAATCTGGGCGTGCACAACCTGCCATGCATGCGTTGAAGCCTGCCCGATCTACATCGACCACGTTCCCAAGTTGACCGACGCCCGCCGACATTTGATGATGGAGCGAATGGAGTTTGACGAGAGCGTCGAGGACACCGTCATGCCCCTGATGGCGACCATTGAAAACCTCGAATCCGATTCGAACCCTTACGGCCTGCCTGCGCACGAGCGAGGCGACTGGGCTGAAGGGCTTGACGTCAAGGTGGCCGAACCGGCCGAATACATCTACTTCGCAGGCTGCGCCGCTTCCTTCGACGAGCGAAACAAGAAGGTCGCTCGCGACACCATCAGCATCATGAAAGAAGCCGGTTTGGACGTCGGCATTTTGGGCATGCAGGAAGGCTGCACCGGCGACGCAGCGCGGCGCGCTGGAAACGAGTACCTCTTCCAGATGTTGGCGGAGACGAACCTCTCCACGTTCGAAGAAATCGGCGTGAAAAAGATCGTTGCCTCCTGTCCGCACTGCTTCCACACGCTGGGGAAGGAGTACAAGGACTACGGCGGCGAGGACATCGAAGTCATGCACCACTCCCAACTCATCAATCACCTCCAGTCCGAGGGCAAACTTCCCCAGCCCAAGCACGACGGTTCGGTAACGTTCCACGACCCCTGCTACCTCGGTCGAATCGGGGGCGAGCTGGACGCACCCCGAGACATCATCGGAGGCGTGGACGTGGAGGCTGAACGCCACGGACGCGACTCCTTCTGCTGCGGTGCAGGGGGTGCTCAGATGTGGATGGAGGAGCACGTCGACGAGGGCTACGACCGCGTCAACGTGATTCGGTCCAAGGAACTCGCCGCCACGGGCGCCGAAACCGTCGCCGTCGGTTGTCCGTTCTGCTCAACGATGGTCACGGACGGGTTGAGCGCCATCGGTGCCGAGATGGAAGTGAAGGACGTCGCCGAACTCGTTTGGGAGCAAATCAAGGCGAACGATGCCAAAATCGAAGCCAAGAAAGCAGCGGCCGAACCGTCCCCGGAAACCGCAGAAGCCTGAGGGTGCGGCGTGCTGACAAGCCACGACCAACAGGCCTTGCTTGCGTGGTACGACCGCCATCGACGAGACCTGCCGTGGCGACGCACCGACGACCCTTGGCACATCCTCCTGTCCGAGATTCTGCTTCAGCAAACGCAGGTGAGTCGCGGTCTGGTGTATTGGCAGCGGATGGTGGATGCGTTTCCCACCGTCGAAGCCATGGCCCGGGTTGGCGTTGATGCGGTCTTGAAAGCCTGGGAAGGGGCCGGCTACTACAGTCGAGCCCGTCGTTTGCACGCCCTGAGTCAACGGGTGATGCTTCCCGAAGCAGAGGGAGGGTTCAACGGAGAACTGCCGGGTTCCTACGACGACCTTCTTTCCCTTCCCGGGGTTGGACCTTACACGGCGGCTGCGGTCGCCAGCATCGCATTCCAACAACCCGTGGCTTGCGTGGACGGCAACGTCCGCAGGGTCATGGCTCGACACACGGCGCAGACCGATCCCGCCGCCGGGGTCGTCCAGGCCTGGGCCGACGCAGCGCTCCACAGCGACCGGCCGGGGGATTGGAATCAAGCGGTCATGGAACTTGGGGCAACGCTTTGCACCCCTCGAAAGGTTGGTTGCACGGCGTGTCCTTTGGCGTCGTCGTGCGAGGGAACCTCGAGCCCCGAGCGTTATCCGTCCCCAAAAAAGCAGAAAAAATCCGTTGTGGAACTCTCGGTCGTGGTGGAGTTTGCGTCCGACGGGCACCCCGTTCTCAGGCAGCGCCCCATGTCAGGCATGTTTGCAGGGTTGTGGGGTCCGGAATACACGGAAGGGTCCGTCGCCTCAACCTCAGAGTCGGTGTTCTGCGGCACGCTTCGGCACGAATTGAGCCACCGAAGCTTCACCGTCCATGTCCATCGCTGCACAAGCGCCGTTTCATCGGAAGGGACGCCCGTGGAAAGCGTGGCGTTGTCGACGATGGACAGCAGGGTGCTCGAACTCGCAAGGGTGCACGTCGATACCGACGGTTGAAGAACGGACCAAAGGCCTAAACCTCGGCGGGTCCCCCAGCAAACGTGAGGTTTGAACTGGAAGGTGAATGGTCGTCCATCGTCGATGCGTTCAGACGCATGTTTGAGGGCCTGGGCGTTGTCAACGCCGACGCTGCGTCGGTGGAATTTTCCTCGATCGCACCAAGCGTTGCCACGGGCATCGTTCTGATGAGGTCGGGCACCATGGCCGCCAACATGCCTCTGCACTCGGTCGAGACCGTGTTTACGGAGGTGGTGTTTGAGGAGGACCTCACCGCACTCCATCTGATCGGCCTGCACGGCTCCTACACCTATCGCGTGCCCGGTGAGTTGTTCGATCTCCGGTCTCGGTGATGCGATCACTTCAATTCGTGCATGTAGGATGCGATGCAGATCATGAGGCCAGCGACGAGCACGTACTCCGCTGGGGCTGCGACGACGACCGCCTCCTGCACTTCGTTCAGAAACTCCTTGGTGGTCATGCCCGAAGCGTCGATTTGACTCGCTACGGGGTTGAACGCCGCCAGCATGACAACGAAACCGATGGCGGCCATCCCACCCCCNATCTTCCGCATTCGCTGTCCTGCTACGGTGCCGTGTCGACCCAAGGCAGGGACGCTTAACACGGCCCACACCACACCTCCGCCGAACGCAAGCATGGCCGTGATGATGTGTTCGTCGATGTAATCGAACATGTCGTAATGGCTGACCAGTACGCAGTTAACTGCGGCGACCAAACCCACCAGCGTGGCTGCAAACCAGAGGTGGGGCCGTTGAGCATCAAGCGTGTGGTAGAGGTGCCACGCGTAAACCAGCTGCACGAGTCCTGCAGCACTGAGGCCTGCCGTGAACACAACGTCTTGCAGCCCTTTTTCATCCACTTCGGACACAAAGAAGGGGATTGCTCGGGGTTCGTCAAACAGGTTCAACACCGTGGCGATCAGAATCGATGCGGATGGGACGGACCACGCCAAAAGGCACACGAGGCGCCCCTGAGCGTCGGTCAAAGGAAGGCGTCGACCGTATCTTGGATGCATGTGTCAAAGTCCTCCCAGTCCATGCCGAGCACCTTCTCCGCTTTGGCACTTGAGTAGTTCGTGTCGCCGCTCATCAGGTTTCTCGCGACGGCTCGAGTAAGGTAGCGCTGGCGGCCGAACTTTCCGCCCAACCAATCCTGCAGAACGGCGACGGACAGGAGAACGTTGGGAAGGCTGTATCTCGGCGATTTTGTGGTCGGGTTCAGTGTTCGTATTCGTCTGCAAATGGTGGCCAACGTGATGTTGGCGTGCGGGGCTAAGATGAAACGGCCGCTGGCTTCATCCACCTCAAACGCACGACGATGAGCCCGAGCAACGTCGCGAACGTGCACGACCGACATCGGGAATTTTGGTGCGAGGGGATAGTTTCCTGCGATGGCATCGCCGAAGAAATCNACGCTGGGCGTGGGTCGAACAAAGCCGCCGCCGAGCACCGCCGTCGGGTTGATGACCCGAAGGTCAAGACCGTGCTCTTCCGCCAGTTCCCACGCCAGGCGCTCCGACCGGGTTTTCGCCGTGGTGTACGGAAGCGATGCGTCCTCGTTCCACACCGCTTCGTCTTTGACAACCCCCTTGGGCTTGTTTCCGATTGCGGCCGTGCTCGAGGTGTAGACCACGCGCTTGATTCCGACGCTGGCAGCGGCTTTCAGGAGGTGAGCGGTGCCCATGGTTGCCGTGTCAATGATCTCGCTGGCCGGACCCCGAGTCGAGTAGATGGTAGCGGTGTGAAACAGACCGTCGCACCCTTCCAACCTCTCGGTCCATCCGTCCGCTTCCAGAACGTCGCCCTCAACCAGTTCGAGGCGGTCTTCAGCACCCAAGTCGGCAGCATGGGTCTGCACGTGGTCGGTTTTGGAAGGGTCGTTGAGGTCGCGTACCGACCCGCGAACGGCGTACCCGTGCTCGAGCAGGTCTCGAACGATGTGGTTCCCGATGTGCCCGTTCACCCCCGTGACGAAAATGCGTCGGGGTGTGAGATTGCCCATACCGCCGCTCAAGGTACGGTCTCGTATGAACCTTCAAGTGCAACCCGCCACAGCCCGGACTGAGCCACATGCCGATTCGCCTGCACGACACCCGACGTCGAGAAAAGGTGGACTTCACCACGCTCGAGCCCGGAAAAGTCTCGATGTACGTGTGCGGTGTGACCGTCTACGACCGCTGCCATCTCGGTCATGCACGCTGCTACCTGGCGTTTGACCTCATTCACCGGTGGCTTGAGTCCAGCGGCTACGACGTGCACTACGTTCAGAATTTCACGGACATCGACGATAAGATCATCCAGCGGGCGAACGAACTTGACGGCGACTGGAAGGCCCTCGTGGAGCAGAACATCCAAACGTACTACGAGGACATGGACGCCCTGAACATCCTCCGTGCCGACGACTATCCTCGCTGTACGGAATACGTCGAGGACATGGTTCGCATCACGCAAGACCTGATCGACAAAGGCCATGCCTACGTCGCCGACGACGGGGTGTATTTTGATGTGGAATCCGCACCCGAAAAATACGGTCAACTGACGGGACAATCCATCGACGCCGTCCGGTCGGGAGCTGGTGGACGGGTTGAGGCCACGGGTTCAGGTAAACGGGACCACAAGGACTTCGCCCTGTGGAAGGCGGCCAAACCCGACGAGCCAACGTGGGATTCCCCTTGGGGGCCGGGGCGGCCGGGCTGGCACATCGAATGCACAGCGATGTCGCTGGACCACTTCGGGAAGGAGTTTGACATCCATGGCGGAGGACACGACCTTCGCTTCCCCCACCACGAGGCGGAAATTTGCCAGGGTGAATGTCACACCGGACACTCTCCCGTGGTCCACCACTGGATGCACAACGGCTTCGTGAACATCGACGGTGAAAAGATGAGCAAATCCCTGGGAAACTTTTGGACCATCCGGGACATCTTGACCAAAGTTGACGCCATGGTGCTCCGCTTTGCGCTCATCAACGCTCACTACCGCTCACCCATCGACATGAACGAAACGTTGCTGAACGACGCCGAGCGGAACTACAACCGACTGTTGGAATGCTACGTTAAGGCGCTCAAGGCCCGTACAGACGATTCCCCGGTCGGTCTTCCACAACCCGATCTCACCTCATCGCATCCCCTCGCTCGGACGCTCGGCCTTCTCGAGAAGATGGGTGAGGGGTTCGCTCAGGCGATGGACGACGATTTCAACTCAAGGGAAGCCGTTGCCAAGGTCCTGGGCATGGTTCGGGAAATCGGGAAAGGTTTGAGCACGGATCTCGATGCTGCCGACAGCAACGCTTTCGCCCACTACGCCGTCGATTTGCTCGAGGAAACTGCGGGTCGCGTTTTGGGCGTGCTTCCACCTCAGGACCTGGCGCTTGCTGAACCTGAAGAAGACCCTCGCAAGGTGGAAATCGCCGACCAGGTCGAAGCGCTCCTGGTTCAACGCGCCGACGCTCGTCTCAACAAGGATTGGCCCCTCGCTGACAGCATTCGCGACCAGCTCACCGAGCTTGGCGTGGTCGTTACCGATACTGCGACCGGTCCGGAATGGGACTTGGCCTGATCATTCCGTTTTGTTCTTGGGCGGCTCAAGCGGTGGCAGCGACGGTACGAACGCGCCCTCTGACGAACCTGCTGCGGCTTCCTGCTCGTCCCACATCTTTTCGATTTGAACCTCTGCAGCGAGCGCATCTTCTCCACCCCTGGAGACGAGGTAGAGAGCACCAAGAAGAACCGCAATGATGCCGAAGAACAAAAGCAGGGCCCCGTCGGCGACGTCGTCCTCTTCGGATTGTGAGACGTCAATGGGAGCCACACCGGTCTCGTCGATGCTCACGTCGCTGTTGGTGTCGGGGGCGGTCGTGTTGGCATCGCCGCTTGATGCGTCTCCTGTTCCATCGTTCCCAGTGTTCGTGTTGTCAGCGACCGCACAAGGGGGTTGACTTCCGTCGTCACACGGTTCGGGTTCCGGTGCTTCAACCACCTCAAAGTTCGTGATTTCCGGCAGCGATTCGGCTCGATCGTAGTAGCGGTCGTACAGAAGCGACATGTCGATTTGTGCGTTGGCGGAACCTGACCCGTTGATGACCCTGAAATAACGTTCATCGCCGTAGGTGTACCACGGGTCCAGCCCAACGTTGACCATGTTGCGGGTCACGCTGTCAAAGTCGTTGGCGTCGCCGAAGGCGGCGGTCATTTCTTCGGTGTCAAATCGCATGGCCATCGTGAGGTTTTCCACAATGCTGGACCAGGTTTGTGCGCCGTCAGGTGCAGCGAGGAAGGTGACGTCGACGGCTTTCCCAAACTTGCCAGCAGGCTCGGTGTCTGTGCCCTTCAGTCCCGTCATGATGTCCTGGTCGCCGTAGACCGCCAAGCCACCAACGACGGTCAGCCGGACATCCGGGTCAACCGCTTCGATGAGGTTTCGGTAGGGGTTGGCGTGGATGTTGTCCACCACCACCAAGTCGGCCACTTTTCCTGCCTCGATGGTCCCGACTTCTCTGTCCCAATTGGTCGCTGAGGCCGCTCCGGAGGTCACCATTTTCACCATCTCGTAATCGGTGAAGATGTCGCCGAGCATCTCGTCGTCCCACAGGTCGGCCACCTTCAGTTCGTGCAGCGGTGACTTGGACCCAGAGGGCGCCCAGTCGGGAGCCAGTGTGATGTGAACGCCGGCGGCTTTGGCGGCTGCGATGTCGGCGGTTTGACCGTACAAGAGCAGGTTGGAGAGCGGGGACCAAACCAGCGTAGCGCCCACGTCGGCCATTTGGCGGAACTCGTACTCACCCAGCGCAACACCGTGAATCAGCACCAGTTCGCCGACAAGCAGGTTGTTTTGCACGAGGATGTCGAATTCTGCACGGCTGCGTTCATCCACGCCCTCTGCGATGTGAATGAACCACGCGTCCAATTCGCCGCTGGCGTTTCCAGTCTTGATGTGGTTGCCCACGTAGTCGGACGTCAATTCGGTGACCTTGGTGTGAATTTCGTCTCTTCCGAAGTTGTAATCCTCGATGTTTCTGGAGAGGACGGTAGCGTAGCTGTCATCCGGGTTGCTTGGGCCTCCTTGGGCGGCGGTGGCGCCACCGACGAGGGACTTCATCTCGATGTACTTCATGGCCTCCGATTCCATGTTCCAGTACGGTCCTGAGTGCACCAGCATCTTTGGTTTCGTGACCTGCGGGCTGTAATCGGGGTGGTTTTTCCACTCGTACCGGTTGTTGTACCCTCCCCACTGGTTTCGATTGTTTTCGGAAAGGTGAGGGGTCATTTCCCACAGCGGTGCCTGGTTGTAGTGCAGGTGGTTGTGCAGGTCAAGCATTCCCGGATAGATGGTGCCGTTGGTCTCGAGGACGGGCACGTTGGTCAGTTGGACATCCGACGGGACCTCGCTTCCCCAAACGGCCTCGATCATCCCGTCCTTAACCAAAACATGGCCGTCGTTGATGACGTCGGCCTCCCCCGTCATGGGCACGACACGACCCTGGAGGACGTAGGCTCCCGTGTGGACGTTGTCGTTGAGACCGTAGCAGCGAACCATGTTTTGGGCCGTGGGGTAGGATGCAGAGCCGTACCAGCCCGGTGTGGGAGGCGACGATTTTGAGATCGTGCCGTTGCTGGCTTTGACGTAGGATGTGTCCCACCAGGAGTCCTCCTCGGGGAAGGAAAGGGTGTCCACGATGTTGCCCATGCTGTCGGAGATGGTGGCGGTGTCGCCGTCCCAATAATCGAGTTCAATGCGGGAGCTCTCACGGAAGATGACGATGTAGTCGTTGGCCTCGATCGTGGTGTTCCAAGCCAATCGACAGGGCGCTGAACCCCCGTCCGTGATGTCGTCAAGCAACCAGTCCGAAACGTCCACTGGAAAAGGTCCAGCGTTCCAGAGTTCAATGAACTGGTCGGAGGACGAACCGATGTCACCGTCGTTGTTCCAATCGGTTCCGTTGTAGTCAGCCGAGGATGCAGAGACCAAGATCTCGGAGATTCGCACGTCGCCGTCTCGGGCGCTGACGTGGTTTGAAGGATGCGAATCTTCGGGCAGAACGGTGCCCATGCTCTGTCCCAAGAACAGAGCAACGATGAGGACGGCAAGGGTCAAGCGGCGGCTCATGGTCAACGCAACCTCTGACGGCTGATAAGCCCGTTCCTCTGCCCACGGGCTTCACATGCCTTCAAAAGGCCCCAGTGCGCAGGATACAACATGGCCACATTGGACATGAGCGAGCCCAACTTCGCCGAGACGATCGAAAACAACGAACTGGTCATCTTGGACTTCTGGGCTGAGTGGTGCGGACCGTGCAAGGCATACGGGCCCGTCTACGAGCGTGTTTCGGAAGCGTTCCCGGACGTCGTGTTTGGAAAGATCAACACCGAAGAACAACAAGGTCTCGCCGGCATGTTTGGTATCCGCTCCATACCAACCACCATCGCGTTCAAGGAAGGCATCGGTGTGTTCATGCAGCCGGGTGCTCTCCCTGAAGACGCTCTACGGGACCTCGTTGAGAAACTCAAGGACCTCAACATGGACGAGGTCCGGGCCGAGATGGCCGCCCAAGGAGACGACGATTCGGACGACGGCACCTCAGCGTGAGGCTTCACGGGCCGATTGATTCAATACACCCTGCGCCTCCGGTGTTTCCATGGACCTCAGACCCCTTTTGGTCGTGCTGCTCTTTTCGACCAGCATGCTCGCGGGTTGTTTTGGCGAGGACGCCGCCGAGGTCGCACCTCAGGCGAGTGACGATGTCTACCCCGAACCTTGGGCCCGCGCCGACCTGGAATACAACGACCTGGACATTTACGCTCGAGTCAGCGTCAACGGTTCCCACGGCATCGACGTCGTTCGTTCGGTCTACGTACCCGTCCCGACCATCACGGCTGCTGACGGTGGTGCGGGCCTCACGGGAAGTGCAGAAGTTCACTTGGGCCTCTGGCTTCCCGTCATCGAGGGCTGCGACTGGGAGAGTGAAACCGTCGACGAAAGCTGTCAGGTTCCCGTCATCGCCGAGGTTGGCCCCTACTACAACGACGGCGATGTCGACGCGCTGACACCCGCCGACCGGCTGGGGAAAATGCTGATCGAAAACTACGTGCCGCACGGCTTTGGTGTTGCTCAGGTTTCGGTGTTTGGCACGGGCGAATCAAACCACTGCATGGACCTGATGGGCACGGATGAACAACGCGGCATCGACGCTGCCGTGACTTGGCTGGGGACGCAGCCCTGGTCCAACGGCAAGGTCGGGATGATCGGTAAATCGTACGACGGTTCGACCCCGTGGCAGGCCGCTACGTTTGGAAATCCGCACCTCGCCACCATCGTGCCCATGTCAGGGCTCATCGGCGTTCACGAATTGATGTGGCGCAACGGAAGCATGGAAGCCCGAGGTGCGGTTATGCACAACGGCGTCTACGG
>FUFK010041881.1_pt1 | contig 40606 bp, 36 predicted proteins | sample 1021851 | NCBI WGS metagenome assembly FUFK01 (sample SAMEA51879418, study PRJEB19060) | metagenome
GTCTTTGAGTGTTTGCCAAAGTCATGGTCTTCTAGGTTATGTATTGGTATAGTCATAAGTGGATTATACTATATATTTTGGGTTTGGTATTAGTACAAATCAGTTAGCTTTAGCGCTTACTTATTTAACATCTTTCCAGAACTCTTTGTTGAGTAAGTAGACCGGAATAAGCAGTACTAGTAGGAATAGGATGACAAAAGCACCGATGACACGGCGATCATGACGAACCGGCTCACCCATCCAAGCCATAAAGTTAACTAAGTCGCCGACTTCAGACTCAAACTCTTCTTGGCTCACGCTTTCTTGCAGGTTGAGCAAGACGTGAGGCATAGCCGCGTTAGCTAACACTAGGTTGTTCGCGCCCCAAGGACGGCTAGGATCTTCATAAAAAGATAACAAGTAAGTGTAGACCCAATCATCACCGCGTAAACGGTTGACTAAAGATAGATCAGGAGGCGCCGCACCGAACCAAGACGCTTGTAGCTCAGGGTCAATCTCAGCATCGATATGATCACCAATTTGATCGGTGGTCACCATCAGATATTTCTCGACCAGCTCTGGCGGTATTTCAAGGTCTTTGGCGATACGTGAGTGACGAACATACTTCGCTGAGTGACACCCAGCACAGTAGTTCATAAACATTTTTGCGCCGTTTTGTAGCGAACCCTTGTTAGTGAAGTCAATAGGAGCGTCGCTACAAGCCAAATGCTCTTCCACACCTTCAGCATTAACAAAGGTACCACAGCCACCGCCGCCTGCGGCCATTGCAGTGCTAGCAGTCAAGGTCAATGCCGCGCCTAAGCCTAGACCCGCTAGGGATTTGATTAGGGTTCTCATTAGTGACCTCCGGTAACGCGTTCTGGTGGCTGTTTACACGTCTCAATAGCAGTGTAAAACGGCATTAGTAAGAAGAATAAGAAATACAAGATAGTAAAGATACGTGACATGATTGTCGCAGTCGGAGTGGCCGGTGTCGCACCTAAATAACCAAGTACGATAAAGCTAATAGCAAAGACAGTTAGTGCAATCTTAGACAAGATACCTTTGTAGCGTATTGAGCGTACAGGTGATCTGTCGAGCCACGGTATCAAGAATAGTACAGCGATGGCCGCACCCATGGCGATGACCCCGCCCAGCTTATTCGGCACCGCGCGCAAGATAGCGTAGAATGGCGTGTAGTACCATACTGGCGCAATATGCTCAGGTGTCTTCAAGGAGTTTGCTGCCTCAAAGTTAGGTGGCTCAAGGAAATAACCGCCGCCCTCTGGGAAGAAGAACACCACTGCAAAGAACAAGATAAAGAAGACTACGATACCAACCATGTCATGCACAGTGTAGTACGGATGGAATTCGATACCATCTAACGGTACACCATTCTTGTCTTTGAGCTTCTTAATATCGATACCATCAGGGTTGTTAGAACCAACGTGATGCAAAGCCACGATATGCATAAATACTAAACCAACTAAGACTAGCGGAATAGCTACAACGTGTAGCGCAAAGAAGCGGTTCAGCGTGATACCTGAGATGATGTAATCACCACGTACCCACTCAGCAAGACCATCACCGATGACCGGCAACGCTGCTGGTAAGTTCAAGATAACCTGAGCACCCCAGAATGACATATTACCCCAAGGTAATAGATAGCCGAAGAACCCTTCTGCCATCAAGGCAAGATAGATACCCATACCGATCAGCCATAGTAGCTCGCGTGGCTTTTGATATGAGCCATACAGCAAGGCTCTAAACATATGCAAATAGACGACAACGAAGAACGCTGATGCACCTGTGGAGTGCATGTAGCGGATGAGCCAGCCGCCTTTGACATCACGCATNATATATTCNACCGAGGCAAACGCGCCTTCAGCACTTGGGTTATACATCATGGTCAGCCAGATACCAGTCACTAATTGGTTAACCAATACCACCATCGACAACACACCAAAAAAATACCAAAAATTGAAGTTTTTTGGTGCATAGTATTTGGACATATGGTATTCGTAGGTTTCAGTCGCAGGAAAGCGCGCGTCCACCCAATGCATTAATTTTTTACCCATACTCATATTAAGCCTCCCCAACTGTCAAGATGGTACCAGCCATACTATACTCTGGGACGGGTAAATTGGTTGGTGCCGGTACGCCGCTATAAACGCGACCCGCTAAGTCATATTTAGAACCATGGCAAGGACAGAAAAATCCGCCATACCAATCATTACCGCCTAAGTCAGCCGCGCCAACTTCGGGACGATAGTTTGGGGCACAGCCCAAATGGGTACAAACGCCTTCAACCACTAGTAGACCCGGCTCGATAGAACGAGTTTGGTTCTTGGCGTATTCAGGTTGTAGTGATGCGCTTGAGTCGGGATCAGCGAGTAAAGACTCAACAGGCTCTAAAGTATTCACCATATCTTCAGTACGTTTAACGANGTAGATAGGTTTGCCGCGATACTTTACGACAATCATTTGTCCTTCTTCAATAGAAGCGATATCTTGGGTAACTGCCGCACCCGCAGCTTCAGCTTTGGCGCTAGGTGTCCAAGAGCGAACAAAAGGGGTGGCTACCGCCGCGACTCCAGCTGCACCAATTACGGCAGTTGAAGCAATCAAAACTCTACGGCGTTGTACATTAACGCCTTCGGCTTGGCTCATTAATACTTCCTCCAGGTGAATGAAATGGGATTATCCCACACTGGGTTTGTGACTTAGAAATATAAAACATTTAGTATTGGTTCATACTATATTGACAATATAAAGAGACAAGCCACATCAGCTATGCCTAATTTTGCTAATTGTTACTATTCTAAGCTATTTTGGTTAAAAAATAAATTGGTACGCCAAAAATAACGCGACCTTTGCAGGCATTATTATTAGCATTACACTGTTGAAAGTCCTAAGTCATTATCAGAATAATCAGCATTGAATTCGTATCGACTGAACGGTACGCGCCATTGTCATATTCAGTTAAATAGCATTTATAANCACTATTAAATATAANCACTATTAAATATAAGCACTATTAAAAGTATCTGTAATAACTAGTAAAGTCTCAAAGACTGCTCTCATCGTAAGGTAATCGATACCACCTTTTGAGTAATAAGATTACCTTATAAATGNTAAGGATATTTATTTATAGGCGATGATACTTGAAATCAGCCCAATGTTCACTAACTTTCAGCACCTTTACGTAACCGATTTTGTTTAATCTCTCATGCAAGTCAATAGCAATGAGAGAGTGAGAAGATAAAAGACAGTAGGACAATACCTGACTTTTATCATTAATCACTCTCAAGTTCTTCCCAGCGCTCAAGCTTTNNCATCATTTCCTCCTCAATNACCGCTAAGCGNTCACTGGCGGCTGTCGCGGCATCAAAATCCTCNGTAAACCAAGAGCCATCNGCCAGCTTGTCTTGTAGCTTGGCTTGCTCTGTTTCTAGCTTAGTGATTTCTTTTGGTAGCGAATCAAGCTCGCGCTGCTCATTGAAGCTGAGCTTTTTTTGCGCTTTAACAGGTTTAGCGGGTGTTGCAGCTGGTTTTTGGTTGGCTTTGGAANTATGNGNACGGCTCGGCGCTTTAGACGCTTGCGCGCGATTCTTNTGAATCAAGTANTCTTGATAGCCGCCNACATATTCATCGACCACGCCGTTACCGTCTTCATCGGTATCAAANACCCAAGTAGAGGTAACCACGTTATCCATAAACGAGCGATCATGGCTGATAAGTAGTATCGTGCCATTAAAGNTACTGACGGACTCTTCTAATAACTCAAGGGTCGCCATGTCCAAATCGTTGGTAGGCTCATCGAGCACTAATATATTGGCAGGCTTTAACAGCTGCTTGGCGAGCAGTACCCGGTTACGNTCACCACCGGANAAGGCTTTGACAGGGGTGCGCGCGCGCTCCGGNGCAAATAAGAAGTCTTGCAAATAGCTCATGATATGGGTCTTGCGGCCGCCCACTTCGATGAAGTCTGAGCCTTCAGAGACGTTTTGGGCAACGCTAGCTTCTAGATCGAGCTGATCGCGCAGCTGATCGAAGAAAGCGATTTGCAGATTAGTCCCTAGCTCCACAGTACCGCTCTTAGTGACTTCATCGTCAGACATATCGAGTAGCGCTTTGATTAAGGTGGTTTTACCAGCGCCGTTAGGACCGATGATACCTATCTTGTCACCACGCATAATGGTGGTACTAAAGTTGTCGACGAGCACATTGCCATCGTATTCAAGATGNANGTTTTTGACNTTACAAACGAGCTTACCGCTTTTTTCGCCTGCATCCATTGTGATGTTGACGTTACCGACTTGCTCACGGCGCTGGCTACGCTCTTCACGCAGGGCCTTTAGATCGCGCACGCGGCCTTCGTTACGTGTACGGCGGGCTTTGATTCCTTGGCGAATCCACACTTCTTCTTGCGCCAGTTTTTTATCAAAGTTGGCATTACTTTTTTCTTCAGCGAGCAGTTGTTGCTCTTTTAGCTCTTGATAGCGCGCGTAGCCTTTAGCGCCTTGAGTGACATCATAGCTGGTCAATAGACCACGATCTAATTCGACGATGCGCGTTGCCAGCTTATTGACAAAGGCTCTATCGTGAGTGACAAATAGCAGCGTCAGACCTTGCCAATCTAACAAGAAACGCTCCAGCCACTCGATACTATCGACATCCAAATGGTTGGTCGGCTCATCAAGCAATAATACGTCAGGCTTAGTGACTAAGGCTCTTGCCAACAGCACTCGGCGCTTACGACCACCCGATAGCGAGGATAAGTCATCATCCGCGTTAAGCCCCATAGTGGTAATCAGCCGCGTCGCTTCACGCTCTAAATCCCAGCCATGTACCGCGTCGATATCGTGTTGCAAAGTCGCCATGCGCTCGCAGGCATCCATATCGCCCTCAGCGCATAGATTGGTTTGCTGATTATAGGCCATGAGCAGGTCAGCGGTTTGCCGACTGCCGCCCATGACGATGTCTAGTATACGCCCCGAAGTTTCAGGAACATCCTGCTCAAGCATAGCAACACGCACGCTGCTATTGATAATGACTTCGCCGCTATCAGGCTGCATAGAGCCGTTGATAAGCTTGAATAAAGTGGATTTACCTTCGCCATTACGACCGATCAGACAGACGCGTTCGCCAGCCTCAATGCTAAAGTCGACACCATCAAGGATAGGTGCTACGCCAAAAGCGAGGTGGATGTTTTTTAGATGTATCAGTGCCATAGAATGTCTTAAGCTTATATATAAGAGAGTGGAATAGATGATAAAATAGCGAGTTGCCCATTATTAATCATAAATTGATAATTAATTGTAGAGACTAGCAAATAGTCAGCAGTATAACATGACCCTACAGGACTTTAGGATGTGTCATGCTTTTTTATCGCTGTGACTTAGGGCGTGTTGAACATTCACAAATGCGCACTGCTGATCGCTACTAGTTAATCAAAGCTGTGTTCTAGTCGTCGTTAAAATTGCAGATAATGCTTATTGCATTGGTTAGCTGATTTTATTTAAACAGTCGCAACGACTAGGGCGATTTTAGCATCAGCCCTCACGACAACAACAGGGACAGGACTATTTTTTGCCGCTTTATTGATAAAAATAGACGCTTAGAACGACTAAACTTACCATTTTTATCTGCAAATCGCCTAAAAAATAGTCTCTGTCAGTGCCAAGGTCGAATGTTCAACACGCCCTAATTTGCGAATATTCAATACCGCTTATCACCACCCAATAATCACATAATCGACCGGATATGTACTATGAAAGACGCTTCACACCACACCTCAGGGAATATAGAAAAAGAGCCTATAGCGAATGACTCGCTAGCCTCAGCGGAGCTAAAAGGTGAGATGATTGAGCTACAGATGAGTATGGCGCATCTTGAGCTGACCGTAGAGCGCCTAGATCAAGTGATTGCTCGTCAAGATAAAGATATTCAAACGCTACAGCGACAGTTGCAGCTTATCTATAACCAAATGCAGAGTCAAAACCAAAGTGACGGCATCGCTCCTTTTGATGTCCTAGCAGATAAACCTCCGCATTATTGAGAAAAATGTTATTTTCATCATTGCAATGTTTAAGTATCAGCCTGCTTAGATAGCCGCTTGTATGGTTTGAATCAAAACGCAGACCGAATTATATGAGCTTTTCTAAATGTAAAGTTGTGACTATATTGTGACGGCATAGTAATTAAATAATTATTTTTTATGGTTGTCATCAACTTCAAAAGCTATTAGTATTTTGTCCTTCAATCCCCCTTGTTTAGCGAAGTTTGGTTGAGTTAACTGTTCTTAGCTATGCTAAATAAGGAAATAAAACAGTTAGGATGTTTGGAGAGAACTAATGCGTAGCACTTTTTGTTTAAAGGCTCTTAGCGTAGCGATCGCTACTTTTTCAGTGGCAAGCACGGCTAGCGCTGCAGGCCTTGATCGTTCAGGTCAAGACATTACCGCATTTTTGCAAGATGGCACTTATGCAGAAACTGTCTATACTTATATCGATGCCGATGTAACGGGTAAAGATACCTCAGGTAATAAGATCGACGACATTGCTGAGGATTATGATTTTTTCCGCTATGGTGTAAAGACTGACATCAACGATACCTTTAGCATTGGTGTTTTATATGACGAGCCTTTTGGCGCAGCAGCTGATTATGTGGGCGAGAATGACTTTATTACCAATAGTAGTGCTGACGCGCTTATTCAGGGTTTTACTAAAGACCCTAACTTAAACGAAGCTATCGTTGATCAAAGTATTGCAGCTCTACAAGGTGCATTAGCCCCTGGTAATCCAGGAGGATTAAGCCCTGAACAATTACAGCAAGCGCAAGGAGATCTCATTGGATTACAAGCGGCTAGAAACCTTGCTGACACTGCAGGACAAGAGACACAAGTAGAAGTACGTAGTGAAAACCTAACAGGTATACTGGGTGCAAAGTTTGGCGCAAATAAAGAGTTTCAGGTTTATGGCGGTCCCGTCATACAGCAAGTCAAAGCAGATGTAAAACTGCGCGGCACAGCCTATAGCTCCGCCTCAGGTTATACTGCTCATATTAATAATGATCAAGATTATGGCTGGCTAGCTGGCCTGTCTTACAGCAAACCTGAAATTGCGTTAAAAGCAGCGTTGACCTATCGTTCTGAGATTGAGCATGAAGCAGATGCCTCAGAGGTATTCCCAATCGCGACTGCTGCAGGTGCAACTGCTGGCAGAGCGCTACCAACTACTAGAAACGATAAAATTGATATCACCACGCCTGAATCGGTCAACTTTGATTTTCAGACCGGTATTAACCCGACGACGTTAGCAACAGCAAAAGTACGCTGGGTACCTTGGAGTGATTTTGCGATTGTACCGTCACTTTATAATGACGTCAGTAAGATTGCGACTCAGGATGATGATGGTTTAGCATTAGTTAGCTATGATGACGATCAGTGGGTTGTAGAATTAGGACTAGCCAAGCGTCTATCTCCAGCACTCGCCGTTAGTGGTAATATCGGTTGGGATAGTGGTGCAGGTGACCCAGTGACGTCACTAGGTCCTATCGAGGGCTACTATAGTGTTGGCCTTGGTGCAAAGTATAATATTACCGAGAACTGGGCCGTATCTGCTGGTGGTAAATACTTATGGTTTGGTGATGCTGAAGGTCAAATTCCAAGTAAAACGGTTGTTAGTAACTTCGAAGACAATGACGGTTATGTACTTGGGGCAAAGATTTCTTATCAGTCTAAGTAATAAGTCTGATTTAAGCTCAATAAAAAAGCGATCCTTAGGGGTCGCTTTTTTAGTTAGTAATAAAGTAATAAATTAGTCGGATATTGAGTCAGTTGACAGGTGATTACGGATAGCTACGTTTTGTACTGTTTAGTCATATTTAAGAAATAAAGTGTTTTAAATGTTGTTTTAGTGCAAAAAAGCCATTACTATTCAGTCTAGGACATCGTTTACATATTTAGTAACACCTACTTATGTCGATGATAAAACAATTGGGATGTTTGGAGAGATACAATGCGCGCCACCTTTCATTTAAAAACCCTTACAGTAGCTATTGCTGCTTTTTCAGTCGCTAGTGTAGCTAGCGCGGCTGGTCTTGATCGTTCAGGTCAAGATGTCACTGCCTTTTTCCAAGATGGCGTTTACGCAGAGGCTGTCTATACTTATATCGATGCTGATGTTAGCGGTAGAGACAACGCATTTAATGGAGACAGTAATACGCGGTTTGAAGAAGGCAACAAGACAGGGGATATTGCCGAAGACTACGACTTTTTCCGCTATGGTGCAAAAGCTGATATCAATGACACCTTTAGCGTAGGTATTATTTATGACGAGCCATTTGGTGCTGCTGCTGAGTATACAGGTGATAGCAATTTCACGGGTTCGCCAACTACTGCAATTAATAATCTTATCGGTCAAAGAGTAACTCCATTGGTACCGCAAGTTACCAACGCTCAAGAATTAAGTGCTTTTGTAGATCAGACTCAGCAGGGCTTAGCTCAGGCTAGAGAACAAGTAGCACAAGCACAAGCAGCACTAGCTGCCAATCCAGCACTAGCACCAGTTTTAGGACCACAAATTGCTGCTGGTCAAGCGGGTATTGCGGCTGGAGAAGCACAAATAGCGCCATTAGTAGGCTTTGACAACTATGCTGATGCTCAGCTCGCAAACACTCAAACGACTAAAGTTGAAGTACGTAGCCAGAGTTTAACAGGTCTGCTTGGTGCTAAGTTCGGTGCTAATAAGGAGTTCCAAATCTATGGTGGTCCAGTTGCTCAGCGTATTGAGGCTCAAGTAAGATTACGTGGTAGTGCATATGATCTTGCTACTGGTTATACCTCTAATAGCAACCCAGATATGGATTATGGTTGGATTGCAGGTATGTCTTATAGTAAGCCTGAGATTGCGCTAAAAGCCGCATTGACTTACCGTTCTGAAATTGACCATAATATAGATATTACTGAAACTTACCCACTAGCAGGACTACTAGCTGGTGATCCCGCTGCAGCTACACAAACTAATGATTACGAGATTACAACCCCTGAGTCCGTTAACTTTGATTTTCAAACCGGTATCAACCCAACGACGCTAGCTACAGCAAAAGTACGCTGGGTACCTTGGAGTGATTTTTCAATTACGCCGCCATTATATAATGAAGTTAGCAAAAATAATCCACTATACGCTGATGATGGTTTAAATCTGGTTGACTATGAAGATGATCAGTGGCAAGTAGAGCTAGGTTTAGCTAAGCGCTTAGCGCCAGCTTTAGCAGTGAGCGGTAGTATAGGTTGGGATAGTGGTGCAGGCGATCCAACGACATCTTTGGGCCCTGTTGATGGTTACTATAGTGTTGGTTTAGGTGCTAAGTACAATGTCACGGAAAACTGGGCAGTGTCTGCTGGTGGTAAATACTTATGGTTCGGTGATGCAAAAGGTCGTCTACCTAGTGGAAAGATCGTTGGTGATTTCCAAGATAATGACGGCTTTATCTTAGGCGCGAAGATCTCTTATCAAGCCAAACAAGGTTTCTAGGAATAGTAGAGTCAACTTAACTGCTCATAAAAAACGATCCTTCGGGGTCGTTTTTTTATGGCTATTATTTGAGGAGTAGAAAGCATGAAGAGCAAAAGAGCTCTTTGAGTATTTTTCGAGAGTCTATATAGGATTATTCTTTATCATATATAGCACTAAACTCAAGCCATAACCTGTCTCAAAGACTCTAACGCCTTGCCTTGTAGTAATGGTTCAAGCAATATAAGCGGCTTAGATGTCAATAAAAAACCTCGCTACTATGACAGTAACGAGGTTTATAGTTATGACTTATAAACGATAAGCTTACTTATGAAGGTTGAGCTCCATTTCTTTATATCTAGCAGATACCGTAGGTCTTGGACCGCCAGTCATGATACTCACTGCAAAGATCGCAATGGTGCTCAAGATAAAGCCTGGAACGATGGCGTATAACCAACTATTTAGTGGTACGCCATTCATCTCAAATGGACCATAGACCCACAAGATGACCGTCAAGGCACCGACAACCATACCGGCGACAGCGCCGTTACGGTTCATGCCGCGCCATGTCAGACTGAAGATAACGAGCGGTCCAAATGCCGCGCCAAATCCTGCCCACGCATTAGATACAAGGTTCAGTACTGAGCTGTCTGGGTTTGATGCCAGCAAAATAGCGACAACAGCNACGACAATCACAGAAATACGGCCGACCAGTACTTGNCGCGCCTCTGGGGCTTCTTTATCAAANAACAGCTTATAGACGTCCTTAGTCAATGAGCTTGATACCACCAATANCTGAGAGGAGATGGTACTCATGATCGCTGCCAAGATAGCCGCTAANAAGAAGCCTGAAACCAATGGATGGAATAAAAACTGCGTGAATACCAAAAAGATAGTCTCAGGATCGTCTAGTGTCATGGCAGTCTTTTGCACNTACGCACGACCAGCAAAACCAGTCATCAAGGCACCGATAAGGCTGATAATCATCCAGCTCATACCAATATTACGGGCGGTCGGAACGTCTCTAACTGAGCGAATCGCCATAAAACGTACGATAATATGCGGCTGACCAAAATAACCCAAGCCCCANGCCATCAGTGAGATGATACCAAGAGCTGTCATACCACTGGTAATATCGAGCAAGCTTGGATCGATATTTTGAACTGCGGTTGTCGTAGCTGAAATGCCGCCAAGATCAGTAAAGGCAACGATAGGGACGATCACCATAGCAAATAACATGATGACCCCTTGTACGAAGTCAGTCATGGATACAGCGAGAAAACCACCGAATAGTGTATAAGCAACTACCACACCAGCAGTAACCCATAGGCCTGTGCTATAAGATAGGTTTAATGAGCTTTCGAAAAGTTTACCACCCCCTACAAGACTTGCAGCGGTATAGACGGTAAAGAATAGAATGATGACAACGGCTGAGATGACACGTAGCATGTGTGACTTGTCTTCAAAGCGGTTGGCGAAGTAATCGGGTAGGGTAATAGCGTTGTCAGCTACTTCGGTATACACACGAAGGCGAGGTGCTACGATCAGATAGTTTAATAATGCCCCTAATGTCAAACCAAGTGCGATCCAAATACTAACCACACCATCGGCAAACATATAACCAGGTAAGCCAAGTAGTAACCAACCTGACATATCTGAGGCACCCGCTGAGAGTGCCGTTACTGCTGGGCTGAGATTACGGCCACCGAGCATATAGCCTTCTGTGTCATTGGCCTGCTTAAAGTAAGCATAAATNCCAATCCCAATCATCACTAGGAAATAGGCGGCAAGCGATATCAGCACGCCACTAGAAACTCCGTTCATATAAATTGTCCTTAACCAACGCTGTTGGCTGTTATTATATTTTGCTATCGAGATAAAAATAGAAACTCAGCACAAAAGNTNATATCTAAAAACAATAAAAGCCATTAGATATCTCGTAATGGCTTTGCACTTATTAACTTTGCACTTATCAATAAGTGATTACTTTTGACTTTACAGGATTGATATAATTACAGTCAGCTTTAGGCTTACACCGATAAATAAAAGTAAGTCACTCTTTATTCATCGCAGTTTATTCATCGCAGTGAAGGATATCAATCGTTTAAAATCGTCAGTTTTACCATACGTTTATCGATATGACTCTAAAAGCAGATAATAAGCTCTTTTTGAAAATGAGCGGTCATTTATGGTTGTATAAGTCATCTTACTCACAAACATAAATGAAACTGGCTGCTAATTTAATTATACTGTCTTTAGTTATGACCTTTAATACTTAAGCAGATCTTAAATCAATAGCATTGCAAATCAGTGATACTGTCAGCTACTTTTAACACTAGATTCATCACTAAATTAAGTAGCATCAGTTATCAAGTAGATCAGTCAGTAACCTTACTTCAATAATGNTAAAGCATTAATTAAAATGACATAGTTATCACTGAAGTAACTGAATGTTAAAATTCATACTTAAGAATTATAACGCATCACAATATCAATTACTAATCGTAGNTTAGATGCGACTAGCGTGACATAAGCTCCTCAATACTTTTGAGCTATAGAATAACTATAAAAAAAACGTGACCTTGTAGATCACGTTTATCATATTTGTTACGTTTATATTACTAACGGTATCATGAATTAATCAATAGGTGCAAGTAGCTCCAATAGCGCCTCGACACTGCTAGAGCGCGTCAATTTTGGGTTGATAACCACGCCTAAGTAGCGTTGCAGCTCGATATTATCCGCCATATTGATACGCTCTAAGTCTTGGCTTATCAGGGTTTGCGGCAGTACCGACCAGCCCAGTCCTACGGAGACGAGCATACGAATCGACTCAAGTGGATTGGTACTCATTGTGGCATAAGGCTTTAAGTTATGTTTGGCAAATTCAGCCAAGGTGATCTGACTCGTAAAGGTATTGGCAGAAGGTAGAATAGCTGGATAGTGTGCTAGCTGCTCTAAAGTCACATTGGTTTTTTGCGCTAAGGGCGATAACGTGCCGGTCATGAAATATAGGGGATCGGACCATAGCGTATGATAAGTCAAACGCTTGTCATAGACGGGCGGTAAGGTTAAGAAAGCCAGAGATAAGTTACCATCAAGAACGGATTTGTGTGCCTCTTCAGAGTCGACAAAATGCACTTCTAACTGCACAGCAGGATAAGTTTGAATAAAATGCTTGAGCACTGGCGCTAAGTGATGTAGACCAATGTGATGACTCGTACCAATGACTAGCTTGCCTGAGACCACTTGTTCTGAGTGCTGAAGATTAATCCTAAAATTATCATAATCATCGAGCCAACGCCGGGCGTGCGGCAGCATCTCGTTAGCGGCTTGGGTAGGCACGATACCGCGGCCTACGGTGTCAAATAGCGTAATATTGAATTCGTCTTCTAAGTTTTTGATACGTTTGCTGACGGCAGGCTGAGTGATAAACAGCTTTTCTGCTGCTCCTGAGATACTGCCTGTTTGCATAACGGTGACAAACGTTGTCAAATTGGTGGTATTCAAACCGGTATCCTTAGCTATATGTAGAGCTATAATTAAAAGTTGGCTAATCCAATCACAATTTATTAGAAATATAAGTTTGGGAATGGATAAAAATCATCAATTATTATTATAGGATTAGGCTGCTATAATCACAAGAGATGAACCCACTTTTTAACACTTTTACTTTGTTATTTTTGTTAATTGTTAAGTTTAGCAAATAAATAGTTATTAATTAAATAGACTACAGCGTTATCGATTTAGCTTATAAGGTATAATTAGGATATTAGCGTTCAGTATAGGCGCATACTAATTGAAGCTTAGTTTAAANCTCAGTTCAAAGATCAATAACCGGAAAAGGACAGCTACATGGCCGCTCAAACATTATACGACAAACTTTGGAATGCTCACGAAGTCAGTAAGCGTGATGATGGTTCTAGCCTTATTTATATTGACCGTCATCTACTGCATGAGGTGACGAGTCCGCAAGCTTTTGAAGGCTTAGAGCTGGCCAACAGAGCGCCATGGCGTCTGTCGGCCAATATCGCAAGTCCAGATCATAATGTACCGACGGTGACCAAAGAGCGTCTAGAAGGCGTTGAAGGTATCAAAGATAAAGTATCGCGTCTGCAAGTGGTCACGCTCGATGACAACTGCGCCAAATTCAATATTGCTGAATTTACGATCAATGATGCGCGTCAAGGTATCTTGCACGTGGTAGGACCTGAGCAAGGTTTAGTGTTACCGGGTATGACGGTTGTCTGCGGAGACTCACATACCGCTACTCATGGTGCGCTTGGCTGCTTAGCGCATGGTATCGGGACCTCTGAGGTTGAGCATGTCTTAGCGACGCAGTGCCTGATCACCAAAAAAATGAAAAATATGCAGATCCGTGTCACCGGTGAGCTTGGTGCTGGGGTGACGCCAAAGGATGTGGTGCTCGCGATTATCGCGAAGATCGGTACCGCCGGCGGCAACGGTCACGCTATCGAGTTTGCCGGTCAGGTCTTTGAAGAGATGAGCATGGAGGGCCGGATGACGGTCTGTAACATGGCGATTGAAGCAGGNGCGCGCGTTGGCATGGTGGCAGTTGATGATACTACCATCGATTATGTCAAAGGTCGTCCTTACGCACCCACTGGTGAGCAGTGGCAGCAAGCAGAGCGCTACTGGCGTACTTTGTATTCAGATGCTGATGCGGTATTCGATACTGTCGTTGAGATTGATGGTAGCCAGATTGCCCCGCAAGTCTCTTGGGGCACCTCTCCTGAGATGGTCGTTGATGTCACGGGGTCCGTTCCGACGCCAGAGCAAGCGGCAGATGCCACTCAAGAAGAGGGCTGGATGCGCGCATACCGTTATATGGGACTCAAGGCAGGTCAGCCGATCACAGATATTCATCTTGATCGTATTTTTATCGGCTCTTGTACCAACTCGCGTATTGAAGATTTGCGTGATGCGGCGGCAGTAATTAAAGGGCGCACGGTCGCTGATAGCGTCAAAGAAGCGATCGTCGTTGCTGGCTCCGGACAAGTCAAACTGCAGGCAGAAGCTGAGGGCTTAGATACGCTATTTACTGATGCAGGGTTTGAGTGGCGCGAGCCTGGTTGCTCAATGTGCTTGGCGATGAATGCCGATAAGCTTGAGCCCGGTGAGCACTGCGCGTCGACCTCTAACCGTAACTTTGAGGGCCGTCAAGGCAATGGNGGGCGCACGCATTTAGTGAGTCCAGCGATGGCGACAGCGGCCGCATTGGCGGGTCACTTTGTCGATGTGCGTACTTTTTAGAAGAGGATAATCGATTACTCTTCTAACATTCGATAGTTATTTATAGGAAACACTATGCAAGCTTATAATATTCAAACGGGCATTGTATGCCCTTTAGACCGCTCAAACGTTGATACCGATCAGATTATCCCTAAGCAGTTTTTAAAATCTATTAAGCGCACCGGTTTTGGCGTCAATTTATTTGACGATTGGCGATATTTGGACGAAGGGTTTCCGGGGCAAGATAATAGTAAACGCCCGATCAACCCTGATTTTGTCTTAAATCAGCCCCGCTATCAAGGCGCAACAATTTTGCTTGCGCGTAAAAACTTTGGTTGTGGCTCTAGTCGCGAGCATGCGCCATGGGCCCTCTCAGAATACGGCTTTCGTACGGTGATTGCGCCAAGCTTTGCCGATATCTTTTATAATAACTGCTTTAAGAACGGAATGCTGCCCATTATTTTAGATGAAGCTATTGTCGATACGCTTATGCAAGCCACGCAAGCGAATGAGGGCTATGAGCTGACCGCTGATCTAGAGCGCCAAGTGGTCATCACCCCGACAGGAGAAGAGTATGCGTTTGAGNTCGATGAGTTTCGCAAGCATTGTCTGTTAAATGGTCTAGATGATATCGGTCTAACCTTGCAACAAAGCGATGCTATCAAAGACTATGAGCATAAAATGATGCAAAAGACGCCTTGGATATTTAATCAAGTGCATGCTTAACCGAAATTTCTAGGCGATGCTCTATCGGCAGTAGCGTCTTATGAGTATTTAACACTCTTAAGGCTATTTACTTATTTATACCAGCGTTAATAATAGTTATACAGTGAGCAATACTGTGTTGAGTTATGGCGGCAAGATAGCTATTATAAAAGCAACTTTATCATTTAAAAAAAGTAGCCGTCATTATGAAAAAAACACGTTTTGCCGCTTATGTTGGTGCCACTTTCGCTATGAGTGCACTGTTATCAAGTTGTCAGCTTTTTACAGGCTATCATCAGATAGAAGCTGCTGATAGTGCTGACAATTGGTCTGGCAAGATTTACCCGGTGGCAGGCGAGACTAATATCGCTTGTGTAGGTACTTATCACTGTGAGATTACTCGCATCGATCAAACGCCGACTATTGCAGAAGAGACGCATCAGCCTGTTGACCGTAACATTGTAATAGTAGAACCTGAAAAAGATAAGGTGCCACTAGTCGATACTAAAGCTGTTAAGCTGGTGCCGTTATCGGCCTCTGGCATCTCCGGTTTGACTAATTATTACGCCCGAGTAACACCTATCAAGCGCGAAGTACAAGTGAACTTTTATCCTGAAAATAACTTAGAATACGTCGAGCGTTTCACGGTTATTCACGAGTTCGTTGCGGGTACTTATCAGCTGCGCGCTTATAAAGTTCAATCTCCACAAAAAGACAGTAGCTTATTAACGAGTGCATCGCCGAACCCTCTATGCATAGAGCTTATTCAAGATGGCACTATTGAGCGTCGTTTTTGTAAGCAAGTTGATACTGAGCGTCAAGGCGAGTTTGTAGAAACTGGCGTGTTTGATGATACGGTGACCAGTTAAATCCCTTTATAACGTTTTATCGCAATNATTAAAACCTCCGATTNCCACAAANAACTAAGTTTTGACAAGCTCTAGTTTTATTACAATATTCAAAGACAAGGAAAAGTATGGCGACTATATTGACACTAGCAGGCGATGGCATCGGTCCTGAGATTATGACTCAAGCTATCGATGTCCTAAAAGCGGCCAATGATAAATTCGATTTGGGCTTTACTCTGGAGTCGGGGCTTCTTGGCGGTGCGGCGATTGATGCGACTGGTGAGCCGTTGCCCGAGGAGACTTTAAGGCAGGCTCGTGCAGCCGACGCTGTACTGTTAGGCGCAGTTGGTGGCCCTAAGTGGGATAACATTGAGCGCAGTAAACGTCCTGAACGTGGTTTGCTCAAGATTCGCAGTGAGCTTGGTCTGTTTGCTAATTTGCGTGTCGCCAAACTATATCCGCAGCTAGCGAATGCTTCGAGTATCAAAGCCGATATCATCTCAGGGCTTGACTTATTAATCGTCCGTGAGCTGACGGGTGGTATCTATTTTGGTGAACCGCGCGGCATCCGTACTTTAGACAACGGCGAGCAGCAGGGCTACAACACTATGGTGTATAGCACCAGCGAGATTGAGCGTATCGGCAAAGTCGCGTTTGAGATGGCGCAGACTCGCTCCCAATCCAGCGGCAAGCCGGCTAAGATTTGTTCAGTTGATAAAGCCAACGTGTTAGAGGTGACTGAGCTGTGGAAGCAGACGATGATTAAGATGCAAGAAGCGGATTATAGCGATGTTGAGTTGTCGCACATGTACGCTGACAACGCTTGTATGCAGCTCATAAAGGATCCCAAACAGTTCGATGTCATGGTCACCGGCAACATGTTCGGCGATATTTTATCGGATGAAGCGGCTATGCTCACAGGCTCTATTGGGATGCTGCCATCAGCGAGCCTCGATGAGGACGGTAAAGGTATGTATGAGCCTTGTCATGGCTCGGCTCCTGATATCGCTGGACAAGATAAAGCCAATCCCTTAGCGACGATTCTATCGGTGGCTATGATGCTACGCTATACTTTTAAGCAAGAGACCGCTGCACAAGCGATAGAGCAAGCGGTCAGCGATGTGTTGGATGATGGTCTACGTACGGTTGATATCTTGGATAACAGCGAAAGTGGCCTGACGCAAGTGGGCTGTCGTCAGATGGGCGAGGCGGTATTGGCCAAACTGCTATAACTGTTTTTAAGTGCTAGTCCATATTTATGGATTTTTATCTCTCATTTAACCTATAAATCGTTTGCCGATTTATAGGTTTTTTTGTCCAAAAGAGCTTATTTATATATTTACTAAGTAAGCAGTTTTTTACGTAGATTTTACATAGTTGTTATATTTACATAGATACTATATGAGTAGACCGCTATTAACATAATGGGCTTATATGCTAACAGGGCGCTATGTCATTATTATTGAAGTATTTATATTAGTAAATACTTTCACAATAATAAAAAGTCACTATAAGACTATATTGAATATTAGAGGAAACTATGTCTCAATTAACCAAAATTACCAGTGCCATGCTAGCGAGCAGTCTATCTACTGTGCTACTAATGAGTCCAGCGCTAGCGGCAACTAACAGCGATGTTAGCCCCGTTACTAATGGCGTCAGTCAAAAGATAAATAGTGATAAAGCAGCAAGTAAAGCGACAGCTGAGTCTCTTAACGAGCTACTACCAACCATTAAGTATACGACAGAGGGACTATCAAAATCTGCAAAAAAAATAAACCGTGTTAATTGGAAAGAGGGGGAGAAGATAGATCGTGAAGTTGGCACTCGCTTGCAAGCGCTATTAAATTGGCACCATAGCGGCGTCGGCTCAGTGGATGGGTACTGGGGCAAAAACACTCGTAAAGCGATGCAAGCGTTTCAAAAGGCTAATGGTTTGAGCGTCACTGACCAGTTAAATACCGAAACTTGGGATGCACTGACAGCGAGTGAGGCATTAACCCGTCAACCTGTACTAGTGCGCTATAAATTAACCCCTGATGATGTCAATATCAAAACGACCACGATTCCAGCTGGCGCAGAAGCCAAGTCTAATCTCGGGGGCATGTATTATGAATCCGTGCTTGAGGCATTAGCTGAGAAGTTTCATATGAGTGACAGCTACCTGAAGTCTCTAAATCCAAAGGCTAGCTTTAATGCTGGCGAGACCATCACCGTCTATAATCCGGGCAATCCTAATACAACGCCGGTCAGCCGTGTGGTCGCGGATAAAACTACTGAAACTCTCTATGCCTATGATGACCAAGGTAATCTTGTGGCTAGCTATCCCACGACAGTCGGCAGCACTGCTACGCCTTCACCAACGGGTACGCATGAAGTAAAAGTGAAAGTCAATGGCCCCAACTATACTTATACTGGCGATAACGGAGAGAAGTTTATTATTCCGCCAGGTCCTAATAACCCAGTAGGCAAGGTTTGGATTGGCTTGTCAAAGCCGTCTTATGGCATTCATGGTTCGCCAGATCCTGATCGCATTAGTCGTCAAGCCTCAGCAGGCTGCGTGCGTTTGACCAACTGGGACGCGTTATCTTTGTTAGGAGTTATCGACGATGACGCTACAGTAGAGTTTAAGTGATTTTATGACAAGTCAGATTGATTGAATCCTTAAGCTAGAATATTAGGCAAAAAAATACCGCTAGTACAATTATTAGCGGTATTTTTTTGCCTGACAAGAGATGCTAAGCGTGCTTAATTCTCTAGACTAGATCAAAACTNAAAGGTCATACGAAGTAAGCAGTTTAGTTCTTACCACGATAAGTAATACGACCTTTGGTCAAGTCATAAGGCGTCATCTCGACTTTGACTTTATCACCAGTCAAAATACGGATGTAATGCTTACGCATTTTGCCAGAGATATGGGCAATGATTTCGTGTCCGTTTTCTAAACGAACCTTAAACAGAGTGTTTGGCAAGGTATCGATGACTTCGCCTTCAAACTCGATAATATCGTCTTTTTTAGCCATAATTTATATCAATCAATGAAAAATAAGCCAATATTATACGTAAGTTTNGCGATTAAAGCAATATGGCAACGGGTTTTTGCTTGACAGCGTTTAGTGGTTATGTATGTCAAATTATAATTGAGCTTGAATATCTAAAAAATTAATCTGGCAGATTGAGCCAAATTGGAGTCAGTGGNTCTTTTGGGAGCAGCGACTCGTACTCTTCAGGGTAATACGCTTTTATAAAATAAAGTCCATCACCAGCAGCGGTCGGCGGGGCAATCGTACGATCTTTTTGCGCTAAAATAGCTAAGAGGTCGTCCGGCTGCAGCTCGTGACGGCCGATAGCGTACAGCGTACCCATTAAGTTACGTACCATATGATGCAAAAAGCCATCGGCTTGAATATCAAATACAATAAAGGCGCCATGAGCAAAGAGCTTGGCATGACTGATGGTACGCACCGGCTGATTGGACTGGCAAGCTGCGGCGCGAAAACTTGTAAAATCATGCGTTCCTACTATGTCTGCAGCAGCCTTTTGCATTGCGGCTAGATCAAGTGGCTGATGAANGTGAGTCACTTGGTGGTTTAAGATAGCCGGGCGCGTGTCTTGATTGAGCGTAACATANCGATAACGCCGAGCGATGGCCTTAAAGCGCGCATGAAAATCGCTTGGCATCGGCTGAATCCAGCGTAGTGCAATATCATCGGGTAATAAGCTATTGACACCGCGCAGCCAATTATGGGTCGGTCGGTAGGCTCGAGTGACAAAGTGAGCGACCATGTTACTTGCGTGTACCCCAGAGTCGGTGCGTCCTGCGGCGACCACTTCTACTGTCTCGTTAGCGACTTTGCTAATAGCAGCCTCTAGGACTTGCTGGACGCCTAAAACCTCTTTTTGTCGTTGCCAGCCATAATAATGAGTCCCCAAAAACTCGATAGCTATCGCTAAAGTGTAAGTAGGAGTGTCTTCATCGGTGTGTTGGATTAGCTCGTCTTGCGGCACTATCGGCTGAGCGTTATCTGCTAAAGAGTCGGTCATAATGGTTGAGGTGCTTAAGCTTATTTTATGAGTTTGGGATTGTTTAGCGCTGACGACTCGTAGAAGTTCCTGCTTGGTTAACGCTATAAGTCCAGCGCTGACGTCTACGGGCAGGGGTGTCGTAACGTAGCAATAACCACAGTAGGCGCGCGTAGATCGCAGAGAGAGTGAGGCGTCCACCAGCGATGACGTGATAATCATATTGCCAGCTGCCCGCGGCGTAACTGCTACTCACGCCGCCAAACGGGCATTGGCTGGCGCAGACTACTATATGGCCTTGTTTATAAGCCGCTTGTAGCGCCTCGGCAAGCTGCGGCGAGTAAGGTACGTTGCCGCTGCCAAACCCTAATAAGATAATGGCGCATGGCGGTTTTGACAGCAGCGCTTGTAACTGCTCGCTGAGCACGCTTGGATCGTTAGGCAAGCAGTAAAGNGCATGAACATGAGCGTGCTGTGGCTGATTTTGTACCGCTGCCAAAACTTGTTGTTGGTCATCAAGCCAATGCTGCCGGCGAGTATCTGTCAGCTTATCTATATAGCTATTATCAGGATAGGCGGCACGGTGATGACCGGTAAAGGCCATAAAATCATGGCTATGAATCTTTTGCACCGTTTGCGCCGGCCAAGACTCACCGCCAAAACATATCTTCACCCCTGATTGCCCCGCTGCTGCTAAGCGCAGAGCCTCACGAAAATTATCCCAAGCATCACCGTGGCTGTCGATTTTATAAGCGTGCAGCTCTTCGCTATCTAGTAGTGGACGCATGCTGCCTGTGAGAGTAATACTGATGTCAGAACCGGCAAAAGCTTCTGCCAAAAACGCTCCTAAGTAGCCTAAGGTGTCAGTCCCTGTGATCAGCACAAACTGGCGCTCGCCAGCTTGATAGGCCGAGAGTAACAGCGTATAAAAATGTACAAAGTCGCTTGGCGTTAATTGGCTACTGTCTTTGATAAGCGAGTTATCTAACCAACACAGCTTAGGTAAAAAAGCGGCATCATCGTGCTCAGTGACAAGTTGCTGTAAGGCGGGTAAGAACACTTCGGCGGCAAGCGGCGCTAGTGGCCGCCCATAACTGCCAAAGGTGCCGCCTGCATAAATCAGCTGTACAGACTGCGAGTTGAGAGATGATAATGTGGAACGTGAAGCCATATTTAAGTCGCAAAATGTTATTAAAAACCGTTGATGAGATGACGATAAAAAAGAAAAGTAAGGCGGTATGGCTCTATTAAACCAAGCCGCCTATCACTTTATACAGTGCGCTCTAATAGCGTTTGTGCCTGAGCCTGTTGAGCGCTACTGCCTTGCGCAATAACTTCGCTGAGTAAACGTTTGGCGCTATCGTATTCACCAAGCTCCAAATATTTTGCTGCTAAGTCTAGAGTGATTTGTTGATTATCTAAATCATTAACGAAGTCAAAATCCGCGGCAAACTGCGCCGCAAAGTCTGTATTATCTGCTTTGTCCTCTGTGACGACTGGGCTAGCTGTCGTGGCTGCGTCTTCGAAGATAGAATCATCGAGACTAAAATCTTCCTCAAAAGGCGTCTCGTCATCGAACATCAAAGGAGAGTCAGTTTCAGTCGTGCTTGGCTCATTCTTAATAGGCTGCGAATCAGTTAAATCGAAGTCGAAATCATCTAGCTCGGTAGTGAGTGTCTCGATAGAATTGGATGACGCCGTAGAGGATAAGTTTTCTTCTACTGCTAAAGTGCTATTGTCGTTTACCGTCTCTTGGGTGTTTGTTTGTTCTAAACTGTCTAATGATAAAGCGTCTAGTTGCAGCTCGCTTGAGCTATCATCGTCTAAGCTCAAATCCAAGTCAAAACTAGAGACGTCCGCTGTCTCTTCTTCAGTCGTAAGATCAGAAGCAGCAAGCTCAGAGTCGCCAATAGTATCAATATTTATGTCGGTGTTCAGGTCGGTGCTTATGCCTGTATCGCTATTTGAAGGGTTATCTGATGCTAGATCATCAAAATCTAGTACAAAATCTTCTTGTAAATTGTCATTTTGACTGTCGGTAGGTTGCAGCGCTACCGTCTCACTGCTCAGGGAATTCGCCGCCGGCTCATCAAAATCAAGGCTAAAGTCTTCATCAAGATTCAATTTATCAGAGCTTACTTCATCAAAGCTCACTTCATTAGAGCGAGCTTCAGCAGCACTAAAATCTTCGCTGATAAGGTTACTCTCCTGACTATCTTTGACAGGTGTAGATGCAGCAGTGCTATCGCTCTCAAACTGCTCGTCTAAGCTCAAAGTATGGCTATCTAAGCCAGAATCGTTAACAGATAGATTGCGGGCTGTATTAGCAGTAGCCTCATCAAAACTTTCACTCTCTAAATCATCTAAGGTCAGATCAAAGATAGCGTCAGCACTGTCATTGCTACTCGTATCATCAGTGATAGTACTCTCATTAAAAGAGCTCGCTGATGGAGCCGAAGATACAAAGTCTAAGTCAGTAATAGAGTCAGTACTCGCCGCAGTTTCTTGAGACGTACTGAATTTATCCTGTTGATGACTCTGCGTTTCATTAGAAACGCTTGCGACATCGAAGTCGAGGCTCTCGTAATCCGCTGCTACTGCCTGCTGCTGATCATTAGCATGGGTATCGTCACGTGCTGCTATAGGCGTCTGAGAATGTTCTTGGTCAAATAGTGCCTTTAGATCTTTGGCTTGGGCGATAGTAGCGGCATCGCAATGAGCACTGATAGCGTCATAAGTTCTATAAAAATTCTCAGTCTGCGTAGTCAGGGCATAGATGTTGAGAAGCTTGAGTGACAGCTTAGCATCATGAGGCTTTTGGATAAGGCCGCGCTCTAGTACCTCGATTGCTTTGTCATAACGCTGCTGATCGATAAACCGCTCAGCGACAGTCAAATTGTCAAACTTAGTCGCGCCTGCTGATGCATTGGTACGAGCCGCATCATAGTCGGTAGGCACGCGTCTAGTNCTGGACGGAGCATCGTCTATATGTCTAGCGGTTGGCTGCGCTTTTTGCCTACGCATAATCAACACAGCTATTAGTAAAACAATGATTAGTCCTGCAATGATATATAGCATATTATCCATAATGATTCCTACGACTATTCGTGCTGAGTATAGCAAGCTCAGAGCAAGTGTTGCTAGTCAGCTAAGCGGTTATTGATTGCGTAATTTTTTTAGTCGAGCCTCAAGCTCAGCCAGTTTTTGATTTTGTAGTTGCAGTTTTTGTGTATAACTACCAAGGCTATTATTCAGCAGTTTTGTGCGCTGAGCTTGCGTAGCAGTGCGCTGCCGAGACGACTTTAGGGAAGCGAGAACCTCAGTACTTAACCCATTGCCTGTTGCCGTATTCGCTTTGGTTTGAGTGCCATCAGCTTGACCTTTACCCCCTGGAGCCACTACCGAAAAACGNGCTTGTGGTAGTGTCCGAGTCGTAGGTTTTGCTGTGCTATTAGCTGACTTAGTTGGTTTTGCTTGGGCTATCTGCGAGGATACTGAGGCTGCACTTGTAGTATTGTCCGCTGTTGCTTTTTCGCTAGATGCTTTAGCAGTTTTTTTATTGGCTCGTAGATAGCGTGCTCGCTGTTCAGATATGGCGGCTTGGATGCTGCTTTGTGAGGGTATTACCTCATAATTAGGTAAACGCAACTCGGCATTGGCTTTGAGCTGATCGGCGTCTTGATTAATAAAAGCATTGGGGTTTTGCGTTTTGATCTGACTCATCACCGCTGATATATCAAGATTNTTCTGCTCAGCGATTTGCTTGGAGATCAGCCATAGGTTGTCGTTACGCTGTACGGTATAGCTAACCATTTTCTCATTAGCGACTGGCAAGCTATCGGTTGCTGCAGTCTCGCGGCGAGCGCTGATGGTACTGGCAGAAGCGCTATCAGCGGCGTTCTTACTAGTCGCCACAGGCTCAGGCACAGCGCTATCTGCGGCAGTTGCTAAGTTATGCGCTACTTGACTGTTTAGCTTGGCAGTATCATCTGAGTTCAGCGAAGCCATACTCTCATCGAAACTCAGCGCCAAAGTAGGGCTATCGGTACTATCGACTTTGTTAATAGGGCTATTACGCACGGTAATCTGCCGCGAGACTTGTATATTTAGCGTATTACTATTCGTACTGCTGGTTTTAGCAGTTTTGTTTTCTAAAGAAGGCTGATCATTTGGGGTACGGTTATTGGCTGGCATTTGCGCTAATAAGGTTTGCTGCACGTTAGTCGCCGCATCAGCAGATGCTACCGAAGTTGANGCTTTTACCAAACCTTCCACACTTTTAAGTTTTTCAACACTTTCAACATCTTCAACGCTATTAATGTCTTCAACGCTGATAGCTGTCTCATTACGGTTCGAGATTGGCTGCAAAGCTTTGGCGCTAGCATTGATAGGGATATCGCCGTTAGGGGGACTTGGTTGAGTAGGGCGGCTACTTACACGGCGATTGTTTTTTATATCTAGCGTATTAGTTTTGGCCATCGATGGCGCAGGGTTAGCAGTCGTTTCGAGGTCAAATCTTGACGCTGGCGCTAGCGGTAGATTTGGAGCCGCTGCTACGCGCGCAATAGGTAGAGCGCTACTATTTTTGGAATTTGCGGTATTGATGGTGCCTGAATTAGCCGCTGAGCTAGACGGCGCAAATAAAGGCGGCGGCGCTTCGCGTTTAACTGCTAAGGGTTTAGTGCTGCTAGTAGCAACAATGGGCGCTTTTTTGGTGACTGGCGATGTTACAGTTGGCGCTGAAATCACTGGTAAATTGGGTTTAGGAGCACGAGCGACTATAGGTTTTGCAGATTTTACACGTTCTGAGCGTTTCGCTGGCTGAGCAGAGCCTAGAGGCATCAGCAAGGTTTTTGGCACTGTATTGCGCTGACCATTGTCGTTGATTGCTAATACCACATCGGCAAAAGGCTTTGAGACTGGCTGAGAGGTGCTTATCATCAGCTGTCCGGTGCTAGCAGAAGTAGGGATAAAGCTCACGGACATGGCATCAGTCGGGGTCAATCCTAGCTGTTTATACACCTTAGGGTTGGCCAAATTGGCTGAGAAGTCTGAGGATTCGATGTCAGAGATGCTAATAATAGCGACAAGCGGCTCATGCTGTGCTGAGGTAATGGTTGTTTTACCGATAGTCGCCGCCATGGCTGCTGGCAACAATATAGCGCTGCCCATTGAACACAATAGCGCTGCAGACACTGCATAATGAAGACGAGTCGGTCGATAAGGTAATTGCCAAGCCATGCGCTGCCCTTTGAGTAGCCATTGAGAGTATAGCAAGTTAAAGTCTATAAGGTATTAAGCTGATGCTAATACACCATAAACATATTAACTGAATTATAACGTTAAGCAACATTAAAACGCAGCAATATTCTAGAGTTTTTTAAACTGCGTGCAATAGTTTTACTCATTGGCGCTAAATCTCACCTTACTATGCTAAGCCGATTTGTTCTAGCAAGTGACCTATAGGCCGTCTTAAGCTTTATCCAAAAGCATCGCATCGCCATAACTAAAGAAACGATACTGCTGCTCAATAGCATGCTGATAAGCGTGTTCAATAGCCGACTTACCAGCGAAGGCCGCAACTAGCATTAACAAGGTCGATTTTGGTAGATGAAAGTTAGTAAGTAGCCGGTCTATTACCCCAAATTTAAAACCAGGATAAATAAAGATATCTGTATCACCAGACCAACTGGCTAGCGGCTGCCCATTGACTGCCGTCTGCTGATAAGCACTCTCTAGTACTCGAGTGACAGTCGTACCAATAGCAATGACTTGATTGCCATTAGCGTGAGTCTGATTGATCAGATCAGCAGTCGCTTGCGGCAAGTGCGCATACTCGCTGTGCATAGTGTGGTTGAGAAGATTGTCGGCTTTGACAGGGGCAAAAGTACCTGCACCAACATGCAGGGTGACAAAAGCGCTATTGATGCCTTTATCTTTGAGCATTGATAGCACTTTTTCATCGAAATGCAGGCTAGCAGTAGGCGCAGCGACACTGGCAAGCTTGGCCGGGTCGTGAAAGACGGTCTGATAACGAGTGTTGTCAGTTGCATCNGCATGGCGCTCAAAATAAGGCGGTATCGGCAGCTCNCCATAGCGCTCTAAATCAGGCAAAATAGGCGCGGCGAAAGCTAAGATAAATAGGTTCTCTTCACGGCCGACCATAAGTGCTTCGATATGACCATCAGCCAATAACAGCTGCTGCCCAAGCTTAGGTGCTTTGCTGGCTTTGACATGGCATAGCGCTAGATGTGGATGAGTTGTTGCTGCTTTTGCTATGTTGAGAGTATCACTATCGACATCATCGCGCTCAAGTAGTCGCTCGATTAACACCTCAATTTTGCCNCCAGTGTCCTTTTGACCGAACAAGCGCGCTTTCATGACTTTAGTATCATTAAAGACAATTAAATCGCCAGTATTGAGTAGCGCTGGCAAGTCGGTAAATAAATGATCGATCGGTGCAACTGCCGCCTCATCAGTATTAGCCGGTAAATAAAGTAGCTTAGAGGCTGAGCGCTCAGCGAGAGGATAACGAGCGATTAGATGATCAGGCAGCTCATAATCATAGTCGCTGACGCTTAGGTAGTTAGGAGTATCCATAGCTGCTGGTTCATCGGCAATAGAGGCAGGTTCGGTCAAAATAGTAGGATCCATATTGGTTATGATTCGATCATTAATGAGAGAGATTTTGGCATAATTGTAGCAGAAAGTAGTCTTGAGGGGATAACTTCTAAGTCGTTTGCTAGCTGTTGTATTTGAACCGTCCGTAGAAGGGTAGACAGTGGTAAAAGGGCAAAAAGTATCAGCTAAAACCAAAACTAAAAATCAAATAGATTTAGCTGCGGTAAGCTCTGACTCGCTGGCGCTAAAGAAGAGTAAGTGACGCCGACGAGCCTGATCGGCAGCGTTCGGGCGATATCAGCAAACAGTTTATCAAGCCAATAGTGAGCCGATTCTGCGCTAGTAAACGCGGTGGACAAGGTGTGTGAGCGCGTGATCTGCGTAAAGTCAGCATACTTAACTTTTAGAGTGATGGTATAAGCAATAAGCTGTTTTTTTTGCAATTGACTAAAGGCGTCAGCATTTTGCTCATAAATCTGCGCAAGTAAAGGCGCATCCGCACTCAAGTTATCTCGAAAAGTCGTCTCTGAGCCTACTGACTTGTGTTGCCGCTCGGCTTTNACTTGGCGNNNNTCNNNGCCATGGGCAATATCGTAATAAAACTGACCGCGTTTACCAAACTCATTGACCAGTAGCGTCGCCTCAGTACGGCGCAGATCTGCACCAGTACTGATACCTAGCGCATGCATACGCTTAGCGGTGGCCTTGCCAATCCCATGAAAGCGCTCAATTGGTAGGCTACTAATAAAAGCCTCAGCGTCCGCTGGGGTGATCACGGCGATACCATTGGGCTTATTGATGTCCGAGGCGATTTTTGCCAGCATTTTATTAAAGGACACGCCAGCAGAAGCGTTAAGGCCGGTGTGCTCAAGTATTTGCGCGCGTAACCAGTTCGCCATCAAGGTCGCTGAGCCTTTATGAGCACTCAAGCCTGTAACGTCAAGATAAGCTTCATCTAAGGACAGCGGCTCGACTAGCGGGGTCAAGCGATGCATGATTTTGCGAATATCGGCACTAACGGCGCGGTAAACATCGAACCGTGGCCTGACAAAAAGCACCTCAGGACAGCGTTTGCGCGCTTCATAGCAAGACATCGCAGAGCGTACCCCAAACTTGCGTACTTCATAGCTGGCAGCAGCGACCACTCCGCGGCCATTAGGATCACCGCCAACGACTAGAGGCTTGCCCCTTAACTCTGGAAAATCGCGCTGTTCAACACTGGCATAAAATGCGTCCATATCTAAATGAATAATTTTACGCAGAGTCGGTTGGGTTGAGGCAGTCATAGGTACTATTTTACCTTAATTTAAGGATATTTTACGGATCAATATTCTAGATAAGACTCCTTTCATACCAANCTTGCCTTTATTTAAGCTACCGCTCATCGCTATATCAGTACCTTTTATTATAAATTGTTCTTTACAGTAGTATATTTGTACTATTCTAAACTAATAGCTCATTCGTTATAATTAATATGAAGACTATGAAGTTACAGTCAATAATAATAAAACTTAGGGTCGAGTTAAGTCAAATAGAACTCTAGGTGTTTATTCACCGTTCGACGCATTTTAGAGGTTCAATAATTAAGGAGCTTATGATGAATAGTACTAAAATAGTAGGTAGTGATTTGACCCGCTTTATGCTAATGAGTGGTAACCAAGAGGTTTGGTGTGCGATAAGCGATGAGAGTGATGAGGAGGCCATGTTAGATCACTATGGTAACGACTTCACCGCTTATATCGTGTCTTTTGATAATGATTATTTTTATTGTAATCATGGTAGAGCTTGGGCTTTTGCGGTACCTATAAGGATAGTCGCAGTCGGACAAAGTCCTATAGAAGAAGAATTTAGTCCGGTTAGTATGGCTATTTAGTTTGAAGTAATATTATCATTTAGCCCAGAATTTAAGATCGAAGAGTTGCCTTGTTATATCGTGATAAACGTTACTATATGATGACTCTATAAGAGTATGACTTAACTCTCTATAGCTATCTTCTAAGAGATATTTAGAAAATAGCTATAGAGGGTTTTTGACAAATGATCCGATAAATCCATAGTTATTAGCAATGTCGATTTGCGATATACTAGGTAACCGCCTATATAACCACTTATAAGTCTATGAGACTAAAACCCTAGTCTACGTGCCATTTAACCCTGTTACTTTTATACTCAGAGTTTGGCGAGAGTAGAGCATATATCAAAACAAGCCTAAATAAGCGATAATGCCTGTCATAGATTCTGTGATGCCTTAATCGGTGCTACACGCTAGAATAATAGCCACAGACATCAATACCGCAAATCTCTAGTACAAGGCCGCTTTGCATGACCAATAACAATCNCTTTAATCTTATTCCACTGACACCTACAGGTAGAAATGAGACAGATAACGTCAATCTCTATTCTCCTGATGACATGATTACTATCTATGAGCAGCAGTTTTTGACCGAAGTGCCTGACGACAAGCTCACCGAGTTTTTGCCCGCTCTAAAAGCCTTTTATGACATCGACGATAATACCTTAGATATCAGCGCCGTGATTTTTGACGCTATTGGCGATGCCGCTATCATTTATAATCATAAAATCAAAGTAGGCGACTATCAGCTATTGGGCGAGCTGGTCAAAGAGAGCATTCTAGAAGAAACTGAAGAGCAATCAAAAGATCAGGCTAATAATGACAGCANCGATGCTCAAGCCTTTACCATCGACTGTCTGCGCACCTTTTATATCAATGATATCCAAATACCGTATCATTTTAACTTATTCATCCAAGGCGATGGCTACTCGACTTTGACCGAAAAGAACACCGTACTCGAAAAGCTCTACTGGTTCGTCCACGATGGTTTTGACGAGCATTTATTGGGAAATCCTGACGATGTCATAAGCTTAGAGTCTATTAACGCTGAGCTNANNAAATTAGGCATCAGAGAGATGGATNTGACCACTGTNCATGCTGTCGTCAATTANATCGAAGATCACATTATCGATGATGCCATGGCAGACGCGCTCAATGAAAAGATAGANGCAGCGGAGTAAGGTTTTTTATAGAAGGTAGATGNGTAGAAGCAATAGACAAAAAAATACCGCTAAGCTTAATGGTTAGCGGTATTTTCTATATACAGCTATATTTTTTTGATTTCTACAATATCACTTGATTCAATGAGCGATTGGATATTACCAAATAAACTTTGAATATAATCAGAGGCCATATGGATATCTAAATCCTCCCTGCTACGCCATTCTTCTAAGAAGAAATATCTACTCGAGTCATTTTCGCTAATATAAAGCTCATATTTCAAGCACCCTTCTTCTTGAAGCGTAGGCTCTATTACACTTTTTAAAAGCGCTTCTAACGTCTCTTTTTGATCTGATTTTGCCTTAAAGTTCGCAATTATTGAAATAGTCATTATTTCACCTTGAATTTGTTTTAGGGCTTGTCCCTATTTTAAAAATGGTGATAAAAATGAGATAAATTAAAGGCAAACAAGGAAAATAACGCAGGTAATATCAAGATATTGGTCAGCTATTTGACACCGTTTGCCAAAGATTTAGCCATTTTTAGCCCATTTAGTCATAAACGCTTGAATTAGGGACACGCCCTAGAAGTTTTCTAGTACAATTTTGCCTTTTGACTTGCCTGATTCAAGCAACTTATGCGCCTTCTCCAAGTTTGCAGCGTTAATGTTGCCTAGATTTTGGTTGAGGGTACTTCTAATTTTTTGCTGGTCAACTAATTGGGCAACCTGTTGCAATAGATCACCTTGCTTTTCAATATCATCGGTTTCATACATTGAACGGGTGAACATCAGCTCCCAATGGATAGAAATAGATTTAGTCTTAAATGGCATAATATCAAATGTTTGGGGATCATCGATCAATCCAAGCTTGCCTTGTGGTGCAATCAGAGAAACTATTTGCTCGATATATGTTTCTGTATGATTGGTAGAGAATACGTATTTTGGTTTTGCAATGCCTAGTGTCTCGATTTGTGCATTTAAATCTTTGCTATGATCAATGACATGGTCGGCACCAAGTGATTCCACCCAAGATTTCGTTTCTTCACGTGANGCTGTTGCTATAACGGTCAGATTTGTTTTTGCTTTTAGGAGTTGGATAGCGATTGATCCTACACCNCCTGCACCACCAATAATTAAAATACTGCCAACTTCTGTTTCTGAAATTTGAANCCGATCAAACAGCATNTCCCATGCCGTTATTGCAGTTAATGGCAATGCTGCTGCTTCTGCATTAGATACNGTANTTGGTTTAAGACTGATAATTCGTTCATCGACTGCTTGATACTCAGCATTACTACCATCTCGGGTTAAATCGCCAGCATACCAAACAGAGTCTCCTACTTTAAACGAGGTAACTTTTGAGCCAANTTCAATAATTTCCCCAACGGCATCCCAACCTAAAATACGATTATTTGCTTCAGACGAATTTTTTCTCACTTTGGTATCAACTGGATTCACAGAGATTGCCTGAACTTTTACCAGTACATCACGCTCCTTAAGCGTAGGCTTCGCTTTTTCAATATCTACCAATGAATTTTTAAAATCATCATAGTTATTGATAACATACGATACGGCTTTCATAGATTTGTCCTCAACTTTAAAAAAATATAGGGCGTGTTGAACATTCGACCATGGCACTGACAGCGACTATTTTTTAGGCGATTCGATGTTAAAAATAATAAGTTTAGTCATTCTAAGCGCTTATTTTTAACGATGAAGCGGCAAAAAAGAGTCCTGTCCCTGTTGTTGTCGTGAGGGCTGATGCTAAAATTGCCCCATACTGCGTTACAAATCTCGCTAAGGCATCTGCATTATCGTCGCTTTGTTGCCTTGTCTGGAACAATTTTAGCGATTAGCAGTGCCTATTTGCGAATGTTCAACACGCCCTAGTAAAAATGGGAGCGAAGTGCTCCCATTTTATGTTATTCAATCATTAAAACTCTTGGCTCGTTGGGCGCAAAACAATTTCATTAATATCTACATCCGCAGGCTGTTCAATTGCATAAGCAATTGCTCGAGCGACTGAGTCAGATGGTATGGCTTGCTTGTAGAAATCAGTAACAAACTCTGAACTCTCTTCATGAGAAGAACCGAATTTTAGTTCTGACTCAATTGCACCAGGCTCAATAGTAGTCGTTCTAATTGTTTCCCCAACTTCATGACGAAGGCCTTCAGAGATGGCTCTTACAGCAAACTTAGTACCGCTATAAACCGTACCTCCTGGACTAAATACTTTTACCCCTGCAACAGATGAGAGATTAATAAAGTGTCCAAAGTTTTGTTTTTGGAAAACAGGTAGGGTAGCTGCTATTCCATAAAGAACACCTTTAATATTAATGTCGATCATACGATCCCATTCATCAACTTTTAGCTCACTTAATGGTGCAATAGACATCAATCCAGCATTGTTTACCAATACATCGATTTGACCAAATGCGCTTAATGCCTTTTCAATAAGTGCTTGCACTTCATGTGGTTTGGTTACATCCACACCAATAAATTCAGCTTGACCACCTTCAGCACGAATGTCGTGAACAATAGCCTCTAATTTTTCAGTACGTCTAGCACCAATTACAACCTTTGCACCTTTTTTAGCAAGTAAGCGAGCAGTAGCTTCACCTAAACCACTACTTGCACCAGTGATAACAATAACTTTATTTTCTATATTATTCATACAAGTAACCTTCAACCTATTTGTCAATCATATTTGAGGGTTAAGTATTACAGCCTTGTTAGGTATAATAAATGAATAATATTATCTTTCAGAATTCCTATTTACGGAATAATTACTATAACACAGGATTGGACATGCAGAACAAATTGGAAATGATGCGTATCTTTTGTGTCGCAGCAGAGTCTCGAAATTTTAAAGAGGCAGCAACTCAGCTGGGTATTTCCCCACAGGTAGTGACACGGGCAATAAAAGAGCTAGAAGAGCAGCGCGGAGAGATTCTGTTTTACAGGAGTACTCGACAAATTAAAATTACTGCTGATGGTGAGCGTCTGGCAAAGCAAGCACGTCTTGCGGTGGAATCGATCGATACTTTGCTTGTAAAAGACACCAAGGAAAAACGAGATGAAATGCGTGGGACTGTCCGTCTTACTGTGTCGTCTGTGTTAGGGCGTAAAGTGGTAGTACCTGCACTAGCAGAATTTGCCATACGTTATCCAGATATTGTCGTGGATTGTGTGCTCACAGATTCACACTCGGATGTGATCGATGAGCGGATAGATATCGGGATCAGATTTGGATTTTTGCCGGACAATCGATATGTGGCAAGGGAATTGGCTAAAGTGAACTTTTATTCTGTGGGTACGCCAGAGTTAATTGATAAGGTTGGAATGCCCAAAAAAATTATTGACCTTGATAAATACCCTCTAACAGCACTATTCGATCATAAAACAGGGCGTTACTGGCCATGGACATTCACCGAAAGTCGAAGCTTTACGCCATCAAAGCCTCGTTTTATTACAGATGATCTAGAAGCTGAATTTCAAGCTATTCTCGCTGGAGTTGGATTCGGACACATGCCTGGATTTCTAGTTTTGCCGTGGCTTAGGAGTGGTAAGCTCATTCATATACTTCATGAGGAAACCTCTCCCGTTTGGCGCCTGTATTTATATCGTCCACAGCGGGGCCCGACACCTTTGCGAATCCGAGCATTGTTTGATTACTTAGTGGAAGTGCTGGGCCGTATAGAAACCTGAATCAGATGGAACTAGGGCGTGTCCCCATTTAGTCATAAACGCTTGAATTAGGGACACGCCTAACCTTTTTTCTAGAAAGTAGAAATTAGATAAGACCATCATGTATTTAGAGTAACTACAATTTTTCCTATTTGCTGATTTGATTCAAGATAGCGCTGAGCGTCATGCATGTCCTCAAAGTTAAAGCAACGGTCGATCACTGGACGAAGATATCCTGCACCTATACTGCTCAGAATAAATCGTCTGGCTTGCTCCCTTAGAACAGGGTCATGCAGAACCTCAAGGAACAAAAAACCTCGCATGGTTAAGCTCTTGCGTAATGCAATTTTAAGGGGAAATGGTGTGATCTCAGGGCTAAGTGCACCATGCATAACCATAGTTCCTCCCACAGACATCGCTTTTGCAATCTGTTCAATATGCGGCCCTCCTACAGCATCGAAGGCGACATCAAGATGTTCTCCACCTAAACGTAAAACAAGCGCCTCATACAAATCTGGTTCNTCTTCACTGGCTATAACATCTTTAACACCGAGATCCAGTAAACGNTGCTTTTTCTCTATCGTCTGTGTACTTGCAATGACCTTGGCACCCGCTGCTTCAGCTATCTGTATCGCAGCTAGTCCTACGCTACTTGAAGCTGCTGTGATCAAGATCGTTTTTCCTTTCGATAATCCACCAGCATGGATTACACCACCCCAAGCCGTCAAATACTGCATCCAGATTGAAGAAGCTTCTTCCCAGCTTAAATTATCGGGTTTGTGAACTAAAAAAGTTTCTGGAATCAGAAGCTTGTCCGCATATGTTCCATATTTGGCTAGATTGTCAGTCGGAAGAATCGATACTGCATCTCCTGGAGAAAATTGGCGTACACCTTCACCTACCGCAAGAACTATGCCTGCTCCCTCATATCCCAGACGAGAAGGGAATACTGCCTTTTGAATATAAGTACCACGCCGAAACATTACATCAGCNCGGTTGAGTCCGATCGTTTTCATCTGTATTAGAACTTCTCCTGCGGCTGGTAAAGCAACAGGAAGTGTTTCTAATGTCAGAACATCTGTATCTCCAATACAATTGAAGCGCCAAGTGTTGGCCTGAAGTGCGTTAAATGACATCGATAACTACCTTAATATTGGCAGAGCGATCTTGAACAGCATCATGAGCCTCAATCGCTTGGTCTAGAGTAAAATGACGAGGATCAACAATAGCACGCAGTTTACCTTCCTCAACGAGACGAGTCGCGGTCTTAAGGATATCACCATGATGAGAACGGCGATTGCCTGTTAACGTCGGCATTAGGACGAATACGCCAGACACTGTGGCACACCGTAGAGATGAATTCGCTAAATTATGATTGCCAAATGCAGCACAGCTGGTGATGTGGCCATAGTGAGTCGTCATGGAAAGTGACGCTTCGAGTACTGGACCACCCACAGTGTCGTAAACAATGTTAAAACCTTGATCCTCAGGGCTTGCAGCAATAATGTCATCGGAAGATGCTGTTGTGTAATCGAGAGGTGTTGCACCGAGTTCTGAAATCAGTGATTGATCAGCTGTACGAGCAGTCGCCCAAACATTTGCATCAAGTGCTTTTGCAAGCTGAACCACCATATAACCAACGCCACCAGCACCACCTTGAACCAGTACAGTTTGCCCTGGTTGGACCTTCGCATTATCCACTAAACCTTCCCAAGCGGTGAGGAACGTCAATGGTAGTACTGCTGCCTCGCGCATAGAGATATTCCGTGGCTTTAATGCGATCAGATCAGCATCTGCTACAACATATTCTGCTAAAGATCCTTGAAGACCACGAACGCCACCTATCAGACCGTAAACTTCATCTCCGACGTTGAAGTGGGTGACACCTTCACCAACAGCAGTTACAACCCCAGCCATATCCGTTCCCAACACGGCAGGAAGCTCTGGCATAGCATATGTTGCTTCACCAAGACGAATTTTATNATCAATAGGGTTTACACCACTAGCATGAATACGTACTAGAACTTGCCCAGCCTCTGGTTGAGGTATAGGGAGTTCTACACGTTTAAATTCATGATCACCAAAATTTTCTAGGATAAGCGCATTCATCATCTTATTCATAGTTGTTCCTTATTCTTAACTGGGGGATGATATGCACAATACCAAAGTAAATTAATCCAATAAATGATGTTTATAGGATTTAATAATTCCTAAATAATGAATAATAAATATCATCCGCTCACTAAAAATATTCTAGTACAGTCTGTAAAGGCAGTTTAATCTAANCNNTCGNTAGTATTTTCAAGGCTTGAAACGTTCAAAATATCTACAAAGTGGCTAAAATTTGAAACATAATTCTAAAAGGTCACAGCATTACAAAGAACATGAGCCAAAATAAAAAATAGGAGCTAAAAGTCCCATTTTTTTGTGACTTTCGCATAAGCTCTATGATATTAATTTAAAAAAACTAAAAACAGGGATAGAAAATTTTCGCTACAGATATTTTTGATTTTCGATTTATAAAAAATATTGCTCTTTTTATACTATAGTCAATCAATATTAAAAGTGGTACAAGGCAGACGAGTGCAAGTACTACAGTAGTAGGCTAAACGAGTCTAACGCTGTAACACTTTAATAGTNGTTCGACTATATGGGGTACTATAGTATAAAAGCTAGCAAATAAGGAGGTCTGATGCCTAATCAGGTTGAAGACAAAAAAAAAGATTCTTCTACGCGTCAGAAGGATCAAAGGTCAGACGCAAGCGATTGAAAAAGCGTTAGAAGACAATGTGGAATGTGGTGCAATTCTGCAACAATAGCATTATGTCGAAATAAAAACCCAGATTTTGGCTCAGCTATGGAAAATTGTTTTAACTTTTGTACAACAAAACTGTCTGACATGCATACATTAGCAATGTCAGAATCAGTTTTCATTCTAATCAATTGTGGAGTTTTAGTCATGCTTAAAACAGCTTTATATGTCCGCCTTGAAGCTAAACCGGGTAAAGAAGACGAAGTGGAAGCTTTCCTTAAAGCCGGTTTACCTATTGTAATGGAAGAACCTGCGACAGTTGCGTGGTTTGGCCTACGTCTTGGACCTACAACATTTGGTATTTTTGATGCATTTCCTGATGAGGCGGGTCGCCAAGCACATTTATCTGGCAAGGTTGCAGCTGCTTTGATGGCTCAGGCCGATGAGCTATTTTCAGAGCCACCGTCTATTGAAAAAGTAGATGTTTTGGCTAGTAAACTACCAGCTCATACCGACGCTTAAATGTATGAGGGTGCTGCCTGAAATTTTGAATAAAAGGCAGCACTTCAACATATCGCTACGATCATCAATGTACTCAAATCGACCGTAAGCGCTTCCATTAGTATCTTTAGTGGTATGACCCAATGCCATCTCTACAAGCACAAGCGGATACTTTAGCTGCTCTTGTAAGAGTGTCTTTGCTGTCGCTCTAAAACCATAAGCACAATGTATGTTTTGATAACCTAAATCCTTGAGGCGTTTGTTTGCTGTATTTTCAGAGATGATCTGGTGCTTTTTTGCCGTTTCGCTAAAAAAGACATATTCGGTATGACCATTAATCTTTTGCTGTTCACGTAGTATAGCTATAGCTTGAAGAGGTAGGGGAACAACCATATCCTTAACCATAGTTGGACTTAGCTAATTGGCTCTTAATAAGTGCCGCAGGATTGCTGCTACAAAATCCACGAGCCCCAGCATAAATAAATACGTCACTAGCGTTACCTGCACAGCGTTCAGCCTTATCTGTGGGCTTACCAGCTTTATGTAATGAATTAGCTTGGATGTCTAGTAACACTTCGAGCATTCTAGGTGAGCCAATTTCACTAATAGGTTCATTACCAATATAAGAACATATAAGCTCTAAACGGCCTTTCTTACGAACAAGCGTGTTACCTTTTTGAGTTTGCTCTAAGCTATCGAAATACTCTAAAGCAAAATCACTGAAAGATTTTTTAGTTTTACTAATAAGACTATTTTTTTATTTATTCACGATAAGGTTTAGGGTCAATATTGCGGCTTAATAGATCTTCATATTCATACCAAATTTTACAGGCACGTGAGAACGATACGTTTGGATATACACCAAGCGATATACGTTTGTTTTTTGAATGAGTAGGGGACAGGTAACGATAAACCCAAGACTTAGTGCCATTAGGTCTGACCATAAGATAAAGCATCGGATGGTTTTTTGACAGAGACCAGATATTCTTTAACATAGGCTTTATGACTGCTGATGCTACGGTCAGAGCTGATCGGCTTGCGTGCTTCCATGACTGCCACCCCTAATGTACATTTAAAAACCAGTGTACATAGTAGTGTACATCAGATGCATGGATTAGGATAGATTCATAGGACAGTATGAAACACCAGATACGTCAAAGCCCCTGATATCAGGGGCTTTGACGGCTCTATAAGTAACTATAGAACTATATATTGGTACCAGTGGTCGGACTCGAACCGACACGCTTTTAAAGGCAACGGATTTTGAATCCTTTGGCTATCTCAAATAACTAGATATACTTAACGATAATAAGCAATGAGTAGAGATAAAATATATTTATAAACAATGACTTAGGGTTAAATTAACTATATTTAGCTATAACTAAAAAGATGTAACAATATTTTTCAAGTATCAAATAAGTATCAAAATTACTTTTAAAAATTGGTTTGTTTAACTAGTTTTAGATCTCGTCGTTAATTTTAATATGATGAAACGCATTTATGTAACGGACTTCGATTCAGTTAAGAGTACCAAAAAAGTTATCAGCAGATTGTACAAAATATTAAATTATATAGATTGTAATAATTAAACTTTGACCCAACCGTTTATCCCTAATTATTACATTGAATGCGCAGCATATCGAATCAGCTGCGTACATTTATTTATTGCTTAGCCAATAAGCTCTCTAGTACATAATTCTTTATTATACATTAGATACAAGCAGTCCTTAGTAGTCCAAATGCATTTAATATCACTGATCCTCTTCAGATTCGAGCGATTGTCATTAAACTATTGATTTAGCGCGTTTGGATAGTCGAGCTTATTATTTGCTTATGCTTCCTAAAGGTGCAGATGACCTTTTTTTAATATTTAGTACTCTTCATAAGTAGCTTTAAGGTCACGTTAAGACATTTCTTTACCAAGGATCCATATTAGTCCAAGCATAAACATAACCGAGAACCTCTAAGCTGTCTGTTTTGGATTTAGAAATTTTCTCATCTGGATATTCCTTGTTCTTACATTGTAGTAGCAGGCCACCATCAGACTGATTAAATAGTGCTCTTACCCCGTAAAAGCTATCCGTTCTTATCAAGTAAAACTTGCCGTTTTTTATAGTGCGTTTAGTTAAATCTACTGAGCACTGTGCACCAATAGTGATTATCGGCTGCATGCTATGGTCTTCTTGATTATAGAATAGGGTCTTACTTAAGTTACTGTTCGTCCGTTCAGCAATTTCAGATTGCGACCTTAATGGTTGTTCTACATGTTTAAAATTTTCTATAAAAACACTTAAATTGGGATATTTCTTTATCTGTTCTAAGGTCGACCTATTTTCAATAAAATCATCCGCTCTTTCCTCCCATTCTAGCCACTCTTCATACTCTTCGATTTGACGCTCTTGTTCAGCAGAAGGCTCGTATCGTTTTTCAAACTCTTCATGCTCACTAAAAATCTTATTCTCAAACTCTTCTTTTAAAAATCTAATACTATACGGAAGTCTAGGTTCTAAACCGAGCTCTGTAATGTAATGATCCCTCATACTTTCTTCGTAAGCGTTCATATAGTCCATAGCGTCGTCAATATCTTCATAAGAACTATAAGGATATTCACCATTCAATAACCAATATTCTGATTCACCTAGAACCTGTGAAAGGCGGAGTAAATATTCGCCACTTGGTTTGGCTTTACCAGCTAACCATTTTGATATGCTTCCTTTAGAAACCCCCGTAGTTTTAACAATATCTACTTGTTTAAGTCCTTTCGCCTTCATGCACTCTTTAATTCTATTAGCCATCTGTTTTAGATCTTCACTCACAAATTTCCCCTTAACTCATAAAAAGTTTCTTGTATTTATTTTATCACGAGAAACTTTTAAAAGAAATAGCATAAAATAGTGATTTCTTATGCCATAGCTACTTGTACCCTGCTATACATGAAAGTTACATTACTTAACAATAATAATTTAGGTTTCGATTGATTTTGATAGTTTCGAGAGTAAACTATACTTACTAGTATTTAGAAGTAATAATCTATATCGACAAGGAAAGAAGTTATGTATCGCAAAAAAACTTGGTCAGAATATACAGATGATGAAAAAGAGATTTTAAAACAAAAAGTCATTGAAGCTGCTCCAGAAACTCCTTTTCCTCCTGAATTTGCCGCCGCCTATATTGGCAAGTCGTTGCACACATTACAACATATGCGCTGTCATCAATCAGACGCTATTACTTATAGCAAAGCTGGCAGGCATGTTTTATATCGTAAAAAACATCTTGATGAATATCTTGATGTCTGCCAAAGGTCATGTACATCAAATTAAATGTTTGTGAAAAGTATTAGTAAATTCAGGACAAATTATATTTAAGGATATTAATGATGAGGAATTCAAAAAATACACCAATTAGCTCTAGTGCCATGCATTATGTTAATCATAATTTCGGTGACTGGGAGCTTGAAACTCGCCATATGACGCGTATAGAGAAAAGCATATATTTAGATATGCGTACGAATTATTTAAAAGATGGTAAGCCGTTTACTTCTGATGTAGATCTATTGGCGCACAGGTTATCTTGTAACAGTGATAATGAAAGAAAGGCCTTAGAAATAATTTTAAAAGACCCCACTCTCAACTTCGAAAGTGATTGAAAAAAGAAGAGCACCTCACTAATCTATTGTTTTCGACCAAGAATACAATGGAGTTGTGA
>FUFK010049976.1_pt1 | contig 40604 bp, 48 predicted proteins | sample 1021851 | NCBI WGS metagenome assembly FUFK01 (sample SAMEA51879418, study PRJEB19060) | metagenome
ACAAATGATGCTTTACGTAATTTGAATGTCAAATCTTGATACTGACTAGCAGTCCAGATAGTACCATTCTGAGATTTAAACAAACTTCCACCAATATATTGTTTAGATACAACAACGTTTTCAACATCAGGTAAATTTGTTGTACCAACTGTTTTTTGACCCATTGTTGCAACCCACATCTCATACTTATCAGAAGATGGTGCTAAGAATACTAAAGCATATTCTTTTTCAGGTTCAAGATAAATTGGTGATGGGAAATTTAAAGTTGTTGCAACTGAAGCATCATCAGATATATTAATATTGTTTGGATTGACAGCAATTTGTGCATAATCTTGAACAAGATATTTTGTTGGAGTTCCTAATTCCACATATCTTAATTCAACAAATANTTTTGCTCTCTCATCTTTTGATTTAAAGAAGACATCAAATGAAGTTAAGAATGCACCTGTTTCATCAACAGTAAATGATTGTGCTAGTGGATCTCTATGAGGAGCGACATATTTTTGTCTCTCTTCTTTGTAAATTAAATTGGTTCTTTGAGTTATCTCACTTGGACGTGTTCCTGATGGTTTGGGTGGATTTCTTACAGATACATTGCTGCTTATTTGAGTTTGTATGGTGCCTGTTCCAGTAAATGTACCAGATGCATCACTAGAGTGATCTGTACTGCCAGGTACGGGTATAGTGCCCTCTGGTGCTGCTGTAACTCTAAATGTTTTAGTGCCTGTAGCAAACAAAGTAGGTGGTTTTGGAGTTTTAGTTGCATCTCTAAAGAAAAATGCACCTAACAAATCTCCCCAATTATCACTGAATAAATCAATACTACTTACAGTTGCAACTGCACCACTACTCTTACCTACAATTTTTGCACCCTTTACAATGTATCCAAAATATTTTTCTTGATTTGCTAATGCAATAGTATCAACATTCAGTAGTTTTGAAGTTGCTGAATAAGTGTCTGATGGTGCTGGTCTTGATGTATCAAAAGGATCAACTGTATATTTTTCTACTAAAACTGAAGGAGATCCTAATCCTGCACCAACGTCAGGTCTCGATGCATCACCAAATTTGTGGTTAGGTTGTTGTACTCTTGCAAATCCTATCTGTGTGCCATCTATTTCAATGTTTATGTCTTCAAGAACACTGAATGTTCCTGAAACCATGTTAATTTCAACAAGTTTAGGGAATATATCGGGGACACCATTGTCAAGATAATGATAATGTTTTGTATTTGGTCGTAAACCATTAGCGTTGAAGAAAACATTTCGTGAACGCATAAATGGATCTGCTTCACTTGTTAATTTTATACTTTCAACATAATCATACTCATGACTAGGACCTTGTAGAACATTTTGGAATGTTCTTCTGATCTCTTGGGTTTGAGCAGTCAATCTTTTAACAATTCTTATTCTTCTTCTATACCAATTATAGTCTGGATCTTGAATATCTTTCACACCAAACTCACCATTGGTTGCTTCAAGAGGAGTTTCGTTTACAGTTCCAATTACCTCTTCATTAGCAACCTCTGCCCATTCAGCACCTGTTGACTCAGTTCTTTTATTATTAGTGTAAAGTGTCCTTGTCCAATTATCAGATGGTGGATCTAAAATTATACCACCCATAAAGACAATCACATTGAATGGGTTTACATTCTCTACTTCAGTGGCTTGTGGTTGTGTTAACCAATCAACTTCTGTATAATTTAAAGTTATTAAATCACCTGTTTTTTTACAATTTGGGTCTAGGAGTTGTAAATTAGAGTTAAGATCAGCACGATCTATATCAATAGCTGGATTTAAAGCTAACTCTGGGTTAATTGACCAGAAATCTGTTGCACTTATTAATTCACTATTAATTACATCCACATCACATCTTGATCCTATTTCTGGTGTAAAATCAATAAAGTTTCTACTTGAAAAATCATTAACAACAAGACCAGTTTTAAATCGATCAAGACCGTCAGCATCTCTTACTTGAAGTGATTGTGCACTTACCTCTAAAGCACTCAAAGTTGTTGTTAATTCTAAATTCTCAATTCTCTTTTCAAGAGCACCAATATCTCTCATTGTAAATCTCTTATTTTCAAACATTTTAATTTTAGGAGATTTTACTGTATTAAAAAGATATGCTGGATAAGAGATCTCAGCAATTTCCATTGAGTTTCCTTGTTCTGTTGGAGGTGCTGGTTCTTCTGCAGGTTCACCTTTAACTAGTTTTACTTCTTCATATTGATTAATTACTAGTTTATCAATTCTAGGTAAATAATGACTATACCCTAATATTGAACTTTCATTTGGAGTGACAACATAAGGATTTGTAGATTCAAATTCTCTTGCACCAAAAGAGAAAGGAGATGTAAATTCATCACTTGGAGTGAATGATTTTACTCTCGGTCTTAAATCAATTACATCTGTTGCTCTATTTCCATCTATCAAAGGAATATCATTTGAGTATCTTTCTTTTGTATATGAATTTACTGAGTAAAAATCACCACTGTTTCCACTTGCAACTTGATATTGATCAAAAATTACAAGTAATTTTTTAGATGGGACACCAACTTTTGCTTTTCTAACAATTTTTGAAAAATCACAATATTGTGCTTTATGACCTTTATCTAAATCATAGTTGTTTGTACGATCAACAAAATTTCCTGCTTCTGTGCCTTGTAATATATGTTCTCCACCTGACTCTTTAAAGTGAATTACTTCACCAATCGTAAATTTATTTCCATTAAGATAAACAAATCTAATTTCAGTCGCATTTGGTGCTGAAACAATTTGTCCTACTGCTCTACTATCTTTACCAACTATTTTTTCACCAATCACAGCATTTGTGTTTAGTGATAAACCCGATACAAATGTCAATGCATCTAATGTTGGAATACTTGTTGTTTTTGATTCTAATACAGCAACAACTTTAGATACATCTGGTACGTTAAGTGAAATTTCTCTATCTTCAACTCTCAAACCATAAGCATCACTTGGTGTTAGTAAACTTGTTAATGTAGATATACCAACTGTTCTTGTTACTTGAAGTTGTTGACTTCTTGTGTAATCTTTTGATTTACTTGAAGCACCCACCTTTTTCATAGTGACATTGACTGTCACTTGAGTTGCTGATGACTGAGATAAACCATTAAATGTAACATCGTTGTTTGCATTATCAATAGATACTTGATCTGCTGTTAGTGTTTCTATCAACCCATTTTGATAATGAATTGAATATTTTTCAGCATCAAATGGTTCAAAGAAAGCACTTGAAATTCCAGAACTGGCATCTAATCCTGATTGAGAGTTAATTGTTAAAGACCCGCCTGAAACTGTTTGATTTGTAATTTGCCTACTAATAATCAAATTGGAGTTTGATGTATCAACATTTGAAATAACTTTTCTTGGTAATTTTGAAAATATACCAGAATTTTCAACGTTAAGTATTTTAGGAACTTTAATTCTAAATGGAGATGATGTTGAAGTTACAGTTCCNGTGCTTACACCTACAACATTTGATGTTGATGTTAAAGTTAATATTTTGCCATCATTAGAAATTGCACTAATTTTATTAAATACTGGATCTTGAAAATTACCTTTGTTATATGCGATAATTGCATCTGTATTAATACCAACTCCAGCAAAACTTCTATTTGCAACACTTGCTGCAGATCCAACTATGTTTAGTTCATCTGATATTGAAAAATTTGGTATAACACGATCATATAATACTGTGTCAGCATTAAATGTTGATATACCTGTAGTTCCAAATGTATTTTGATAAATCGATTTTACATCATCAGCAGTAAATGTATGAATATTTTTAATTGTTAATTTTCCTAGCGTGGTTGAGGTTCTCTCATTTATGATAATTTGCTCACCTTTTATGAATGTACCTGTTGTTTGTGATAATACTAATTCAGATTTACCAGATGCATCTGCATCTTTTGCAGCATATCCTATTGCTCCACTTGCAAGACCTCTTACTTTTGAACCTTTACCAGGAAACTGTGAACCTGTAAAACTGGAACATTGTAAAATTGTAAATGTCTGAATATCGTATAAATGTAAATCCCAAGGTGTTGTTACACCTGTATATGATGCATCAGCAAGTCCAAAAGAATATACTCTCGCTTCACCCACTTGTAATCCTTGTGGCAATACTTTGTTAGTTCCAATTCTTTGATTTCTCAATTGAACTACATTAGTATTATTTCCACCAAGACTAATTGTAGGTGCTCCAATAACATTATTTACTTTAATCAAACTACCCATATTGAATGGAATAGATGCATTTTTTATTGTCTTTGTAGTTCTTGGTTTTTCTACATCAATGACTGTGGTGCCTGGCAAAGATACATCGTAACCTCTAACATACGCTTTACCTGGTGATAATTTTACACACATCAAATCGTCACTTGGTACATTTCCCTCATCTGTTACTTGATTTTCGGTATATAATCCACCAGATTCGACTTCATCATTTAATGAATTCTGAGTTGTAACACGAAATGGTTCAACTGCATAGTTTCCCGACTCATCAAATGTTCTTTTTGCAAAATATTTTTTTAATTCTGAGTATACTGTTGAGTCTTGTAATTTTTTAGTTTGACCTTCAACTGTTCTGAATAATTCAACAAAATTGGTATCTTGATAATCTTGTAAATCTTTTTTAGCAAGTTTTACAGTTATTTTAAATCTATCAGCACCAGGTGCTGCAAAATTTGTAAACCCTTTAGCATTATCATATAATGAAGAGTCGTCGTTTGCATTTACAATCTCCTCTAAAATTTCAAAACCGACCCTATATGATGGTGTATTTGAATATGGTTCTAAAATAATTTGAGAAGTTGGCACATCAACAAAAGTACCACGTATGAAGTAAACACCTTTATTAACACCGAAAGCAGATCCTGTGGCGGTTGCACCTTCAGATACAAGTGTTAATACTGTTTCCTCTACATTTAAAGTTGTATTACCATAAGTTACATTATCTTCAAGAATTAATATTTCACCATCTGGGAAAGCAGTGCTCTCTCCACTAGTTCCTGATTGATTATACTTGACAAAGATTGTAATATCATCAACTCCCTCCTCTGGTGGTAAAATAAAGTTTTTAATAGTAGCAACTATACCCGAACTTTGCCCTCTTACTCTTGTACCCTTTCCACCATTATTTGAAATTATATTACTTAAATAAACAGAAACATCAATACCTAAATGTGTTGCATTGATTTTTGCAGAAAAATAAGTTGGGTCATACTCAATACCACCTGGTATGACCATTGAACCTTCTTTGAATATATGTTTTCCAAATGACTCAACTTGATTTTGCAACAAAGATTGTAAACCAGTTAGCTCTCTTGCCTGAACTGGATAACCAGGTTTAAATAGAACCTTGTAAAAGTTTTTGTCCTTATTAAAATCGTCATAATAAGGTGATATATTTAAGTTAGTCTTCTGTGGCATCGGTTAAAATTCTAGTATGATTTTTATGTCTTCTTTTTGACGAGGATTTCGATTTATTAAAGGTCTATTATCTAGATAGATTATTTCACCAGACCCTTTATTTATCTCACTATCAGATAACCCTTGTGCGAACGTAGTACCTAAATTAATAACTTTAGTTCCATTTGGATTTATTGTAGCATCAGAAAAATTAATATCAACTGCTCCAGAAAATGATGATGCAGTTCCAACTATATTATTTGAAGTTATTGCATTTTCAAATCCATATACTCTACCAGATGTGGATATTCCCGAATAATCGGTATGATCATATAATGATCTATTAAAATTCAACGATCTATCTTTAAAATATTTTAAAACTTTAGTCTCAAGATCATATGATGCTACAAAACCAGTTGCTACTTTTCCGTCAAGTGGAGTAACAGTAAGAGTTTGTCTTATTTCTTCACCAATTTTAGGTGAAGATCCAGTAACTGTACTAAATTTTATTGCCTGTAAAGATGAGTAAGTATTATCAGTATAAGTTATTGCTGTACCAACTTTACTTGGATTTTTTACAATTCCTACTTGTGCAAATTTAGAGTCAATTGGAAAATCTTTTGTAGAATCATCAAATCTAGCATAAACAATTACTCTATCAGTGCCCAATTCAGTATATACATCACTTCCATGTCCTAATTTAGGTGGAATAATTGGAATTAATTTTGCTCTCTGATTTGTTGCAACATTACTATTAATAGTACCTAAGTCAACAAGTGCATAACTATAACCTTTTCCACCAGCACTTACTGTTACATTGGTTATTGTACCTGCAGTATCAACATCAACTCTTGCCTTTGCACCTGAACCATCACCAATAATATCTACNTCTTGACCTAAACCAACTGCATAATTAGATCCACCATTTTCAATATAAACGTGTTTGATTTGATTTTCGTTTACTGATGAGTCTCCATTTTCACGGACTGCTCTGATTTGAGCGTCAGTGGAAGAAGACCAATTATTTGGGACAGTAATAAATTCAGTTGAGTCAAATTTAATAATATCACTAGGTGAAACAGTGAAAAGATACTTCCAAACATATCCATCTCCACTATTTCCTGCTTTTGATGGTTCCAAGTCTGTAAAGGTTGGTTCGTCCTGCGAGACGTTTCCAAGAGGGTTAGTTCCACTTGATCCATTATCAATACAAATGTAAACCTTGAAGTCGGAATTAAGTACGTAGTAGTTCGCATCATACAATCTGTTTGCTTTAGTTAAAGGACTTTGATTAGTAGCACTATAATCATCTCTGTATATTTCATATCGATTTCCAGATATCCAATCTACTCTTCTTATAATTCTTCTTATATTTGCTGATGATACCTTTTTACCAAACATCATAGTATCNCCAGNNTGTGNTCTNTATGAAAAACTATCTATAGGTGCAGGAGTATTTGAATTCCAGTNNCCTGATCTTCCATAACCCACNACAGTATCTGATCCTCNAGGATTTGCTANTCCTACAAAAACATAGTATGAATTATTTGTATTTTCTACTGATTCGACAAAATTATTTGCGTTCAGAATTCTAAATTGGTCAGTAACTATTGCCGACATCTTAAAATTTTACTTTTCTTTTTATTTATAGTGGTTATTTAATCAAAGTCCAAATACTCTGATCGCACCAGTAGATCTGAGACCTCTATGTGATGTTGGATCATAATTTTTTCTTTGAATAGTTGGGAATGTTGTTAATCCAGTATTAACAGTTAATCCAGTGACACCTATTGATATAGGATTACTTGATCGCACTCCATTATATAATCTACCCCAACTTAATCGACCCAATGATGTAGAAGTTGTAATTCCAGCAGGATAATGGAAACCTTCAGTTGAAATACCTGCAATGTTAGATCCATTTTCAACATTACAAATAATTTCACCATCCTTATCAATATTTGTAATTGATGCAACCTGATAAACATTATCTAAGAAGGTTGTACCTATACCAACAATAGATGAATTATGACCACCAACTGATGTTACTCCATGACCTACTGATGTATCCCTTATAAAGACTGGATATCCAGCTAGAAGACTTGATGCGTTCTTCGTTGCTCTGAAGAAGAATTTAAGTGCACTTTGACCACTCACCGTAGTAGTTGTAATACCAGTGATAATTCCTGTAAATCCTTCTACGTTGTTTATTGATGTAATCTTATCAGTTTGGAATGGAGGTAATTCTATAAGAACTTCTGGTGGATTAGAGTGAGTATAACCAAATCCAACAGCAGTTAATGGTGTATCAGTCACTGCACCATTTGTTATGGTAGTTGTTGCAAATGCTGTAGATCCAATACCAGTCGTAGTTCCAGAACCAATTGGTGGACGAATTGATATGCTTGGTGCTGATAAGTATCCAGAACCAGCATTTGTTATATCAATTGAAATGGTTCCAGCAGCAGAAACTATTGCAGTTGCTGAAGCACCAACATTTATTTTCCNTGATGTAATTAGAGCATCAACCTCGAACGATGATAAACCGTAAACATCATCTTCGTAAATAAATGATTCAACTTCATCAACAAATATACTATTTGCACTATTTGTTCCAGAAACTATTGATAAATCTCCAATAATTTTTGCAGTTGGATAAATTTGTGGTTCAATCGAAGGTCTTGATTTGTCAATTACTTGACCATTTACAACTAAATCAACTTTTTGTTTTGTCCATCTAATTGGTTTCTCATTTACTTCATCAACACCTAATCCAGTGTAGATGTTAGTTTCAACTAAATCTGCACCTAATATTTCTTTAACAACTCTTTCACCTGTTTGAGATGTGGTTATACCAATTGGACTCTTTGTAATTTTTAATTCATCACCAATCTTAATAGTCTCTTGAACATCAACTATTTCTACATCCACCCCATCTTGACCCTTATAGAAGAATATATCAACTTTATCATGATCATTAGCACCTGGTGAAGTTTCTCCTGTAGGTGCTTCCTCAAATGTGAATGTAGTTCCTCCTTCAAATGAATAAGATTCACCTGGTTTTTGAAGAACTCCATTTACAAATATCAACAAAACAGCATCTAGATCAATCAGTGCAGATTGTGTATTTGTGTTATCTTTCTCGAAACTTAATAATTGACCATTAAAGAATAATGGGAATCTAACTCTTGAACCATTTTGTAAATTTTTAACATCATCAATAAAATCTAATTCACCAAATTGCCAAGCAGAAAACTTATCATTAAATATTCCCAACACTTCAAGTTCAAACTCATTAATTGGTTTTGTTAAATGTGCAGCGGTCACTAATCCAACAGGTTTAAATTTATCACCAAGTTTAAATGAATGACCTGGTCTTGCTATTTGGAAATTAGATATTTCAAATGTAGTAGAACCAATGCCAACTGTAGTTCTTGATGCTCCTACTTGAACATCAATTAGTAAGTTAGATCCTGTATCTGTTGTTGCTCCGACACCTAATCTTGATACACCAACTACAGGTAGATTATCATAATTAGGTTCTGGAATAATAATTTCTGGATTTACATAACTTGTTCCAGCAGAAACAATGTTAAACGCTAATGTGCCTCCAACACCAACAGTAGCAGTTACATTTGCACCAGTTCCACCTCCACCACCTTGCCCAACGAAGAATGTGATTGTATTGGTTGTAGTTGCTCCTATACCAGTCTGTATACCTGCAAATGGATCTTTACCACCTACACCATCAGATGCAATTCCTTTNGTTTTAGATACTTCACGAGGATANGGGTGATTTGAGAAGAAATCATCTTTAGAACACTTGAATACCAATCCACCAGTGTCTATACCAACAGTGTCACTAGTTGTAAATGTATGATTTGGTATGGTTAGTATTAAATTACCAGTATGAGAAATATATTGTGCATCTGTGGCAGTAAATCCTTGACTTGCTGCTCCTGAGAATGCAGTTTTCTTAATTGATCCAATTCCAGAACTTACAAATCTATGTTCATATGCTTGATCTGTTACACCAATTGCAACTGATCCACCACGATATCCTGAACCAAAATTAAGATCCTCAAAAAATTCATATGCTTCACCGCCACCAACATAAGTGTGGACAATCGTGCTTGGACCTGCTTGAACTTTGAATGTTCTATCAGATACAATTCCAACTAAGAATAATGGTCTCTCATGATCTTGGAATATTGTTGTTGTTACACCACTGTACCCTACGCAACTAAATTCAAGATTTTTTAACTTTACAGTATTAGGTCTCTCTTGTCCAAATCCGTGAACAGTATTTGTAGTAACAGTAATAATACCAGTAATATTATCATATGCAGCAGTTTGAATACCTAAGTTAAATCCTGATGATGTACCAATACCAACAATACTTGTTATTCCACCAGCATTATTTTTAAATGCTTTCACTTTTGCACCGTGTAATGGTGCATATCCAAGTCCAGCAGTTGATCCTAGAGAAACTATTATTCCACCTCTTGGAACTTGGTTTTGATTTATATCAGACTCAGAAACTATGAAGTCACCATTAGTTGATGTTATACCAGTAAACTCAACCGTTGATATACCTGCTGTTGTATCTGCTATAAATTCATAATTATTACCTGCATTGTTTAAAGTTTTTGGTGTTTGGAATACTCCATTTATGAAGAGAACTCCATTTCCAACACCAATACCTGACGAAGTATTTGCTCCACCAACTTTTAGACTATATGTTTTTCCTATTCCAGTAAAGTCATCTGATATATCATCAAACAACATATTAGTAGTGTAATCACTTCTTAGGAAAGTTCTTCCACTAAAATCAGCTTTGACAAAAGGTAAGTTTGTATCATCTCTTCTTGATCTAGTGTTTCCTTTTGGAGGATCTGTAAAATGTAAAGTGCTATCAACAATATTAATTGATCCCCTATGTAATCTAGCTTCTGCACCACCAGTATGAGTTGTTGCTGCAATACCTAATTGACCTCTCCTTACTTTAACTGATGGTAAAGTTGCAATACCTGCTGCAACATCTGTTGCATCGTTAATTGTACCTGTTGGAGTGCTTGAAAAACCAACTTCAGTAACAATCATAAATTCTTCATTAACTTTTAAAATATCAGATGTTGTAACAGATCCTATGCCACTTAAAATAAATTGTGTAAGACCAACTCCAATATTGTTATTATAAGTGAAACCATCAAAAATTCCTAATGTATGAGATATTTTTGTAAATGCAACAGGTTGTTGAACTACACCATCTAATCCAATAATAGTTTTTGTCAATTGTTTAGTCATTGACAATTTGTGTAAATTACCAGAACCACTACCAGTAAATGTTACTGCAGCACCAGATGAGACATATTCTGGTCTTGTATATAATTCAAATTTATTTTCATCAATAACTTTTGCAAATACTGTACTAGGTAAAATAGTTGTTACAATACCTGCTGTATTAGTTGTTTGACCGATAGAAACTGCAGTAGCTGCTATACCAGTAAATGTTGATCCAGGTGTATATGTTAATTGTTCATTAGTGTTAAAGAAATGATTAGGGATATTGAACAAACCTGTAGTCTTAACTAATCCAACACCATCTGCAATTGAATTTATTCCAACAGGATTAAATTCTTTCATGTAAATTGGCACTCCTTCATATTTTAAATCAAATGCTGTTTTATTTGCTCTTAAACCACTTAAACCATCGTATGTTGAGAGGAATAATTTTTCTGTAACTCTTCCGTGTGTGAATTCTTGAGGTACATTAGAAAAATCATTAGCAGTATAGAATATTTGATTGAAAGATTGAACTTCAATTAATGAGTCAAACTCAGCATCTGGATAAAATCTTAAATTAATATTACTACCAGATATTTCACCACCAAAAGTACCAATACCCGTAGTAGAACCAATAGAAACAAATGGATACTGAACAGTTAAGATATCATCATCATCTCTTAGTGAAATAATTTGATGTATTGCAGATGTATCTCCACAAGATACTCTTACAATCGACTTAACAGAACTATCATTATCTTTACTTATTGTATTGTAAGTTATTGTACTCGCTGTACCAGTTACATATTTTGATTCAAATCTAGCACTTCTCTCAGTACCAGGTGGTTGACCAATAGTCAAAAATCTATGTGTCCCAATTCCAGTTGTAGTAGTTCCTAATCCAACAATGTTTGCTCTTACTTCAAGTGGATTTACTCTATCATTTTCACATTGTAATTTGATAAAATTATTTTCAAATCTAGCAGTTATTACACCCACTATCGAATTACTTACTCCTAAAGAAGTATCAATATATGTGTTTGAAATTGTAGTATTTGTTCCATCAAAATCTACGATTACTTCATTGTAATTAATTTCTTTAGTGATGCTATCTTGTACAAAGATGTTTGCATAAAGACCATTAAAATCAGTATTAGGGAATTGAACAATAGTGGTCGTAGTAATTCCACTAGTTGTGCTATCTACACCAACATTTGAACCAACTAAATCAATTTGACCAACAGCCTGTGTTCCAATACCAACTAGATCTGAATTAAAGTCTATTTTTAGTATTTTAATATCGTGATCTTTAGTATATTTTTCGGTTGGTGTAAATATAAGATTTTTTTCTCCAGATGAAGTAATTTGAGTAGAAAACTCACCTAATTCTAAAGTTGTAAAATCAGTTGTTTTTTCAAGCAAAAACGCATCATTAGTTGTGGTTAATGTTATAAGTTCTGAGAATTGAACATCAGATGTATCAGGATCAACAATTTGTATTAGGTAATTTCCAAAATCTTCGGTAAGTTCTTCTATGACCGTATTATTTTCTTGGAAACCTGTACTTGAAAACTTATCACTTATATCATCGTGAACTAAGACTCTGTTAGTTTTACATCTTGTAAAGTCTGTTAGAACTCTATTTGATAATTCAATAAATTTAGAACTGTTTCCTCTTGTTTCATAATCTCTAACAAAATCAAAATTATTAATAGCATCAACTCTCTGCTGCTCTTCTAAACCTAAAATATTAAGAACATCAAGAACTATTAAATCATTTGTTATAGCAGTTGTTCCAATACCAACTGAAACTTGACTTTCAATTGAAGTATCTGCAAAATTCTTTAATCCTGCTGGATGAACAAGACGATTTACTGGGTTGACAAATTTATCCCATTCAATTGTGCTTTTAACAGTATATGATAAATTTTGATAGTAATCATTATCAGGAATTACTTGATAATCCTCATTTAATTTACCGATATCATCTAACCAACCATATTCTTGTCTATTTGAAAAATCAGTTTTGAATTTTGCTTTATTTGAAATTAAACTTGTTATTTCAGCAGAAACATTACTTGATCTTCCTAAAATTCTATCACCTATTTTAAGATCAAATTTACCATCAGTTTTGATGTAATCATCTCTTATTTCAACTACTAATAAATCTGTTTTCACAGAATTTACAATTAAAGTTTCATTTAATTCAAATACACCTCTAGTTTGAATAGGTTCGATAATTGGATAATTCAATTTATTGATAATTGATGCATAACCTGATTGGAAAGTTTTAGCAATACCAGGATTAGTAGTCAAACCTGCTAAATTAAATTTAAGTATTGCTTGTGCTCCCGCAATATAATCAGTAATTTCAAAGAATTGATAATTATAATTTTCTGAATTAAAACCATCTCCGTCTAAAGTTGTATTTGTTGATATGCCACCTTGAGTTGCACCAACACCAATTTCTCCAATCCTTTGTATTCCTTCAACAAAAATTTCATCTCCTATTGTAAAGGGTTGTGGATCAACAAATCCATTCATAGGAGTTTCTAAGAAACAAGTAACTAATCCAGATGAACTTGTTTGTACAGAATTTATACCAATACCATTAGAATTATTGATAGCAACAATTTTATGATTTAAAGAGTCTAATCCAGTAACAGGAGCAATAACTTTTACATCTGATATTGTTTGATTTGGTGCAATTGGTTGTAGTGAAGAATTATCAACAACTACATTTCTACTAGGATTAAAAACGAGTAAATTAGGAGCATTTATGTAATTAGAACCACCACTTATTATATTAACATTTTCAATGATATCAAGATTATCAATATTAACGACTGGTGATACAAATGCCTCTGGACTTAAAGTTTTATCCGAAGAATACTCATATCCGATATCAACAATTCTTACATCATTTATTCTTCCAATCGAATTTGAAACTGCAATTATGTTAGCATTCTTTCCATTGGAACTTGTAACTGATTTAAATTTAGGAAGTTTTTTATAATTAAAACCAGGTGAAATTATTTTAAAATCTTTAATTGCACCATGTACATTTTTTGATCTTGTAGTATATTCTAATTTTTCACAATCAGTATCCAAATATGTTGTTAGTTCTGGAACTAAGGGTGATATTTTAAAGGTTTCATTTGTAACATCAAAAATTTCATATTCACCATTGTAAACACTATCAACAAATCTTATTTCTGCGTAATTTTCAACATCTGTATCAGATGTGCTTATATATCCACCTTTTGATAAACCATAATATAACCTATCGGGAGTATTTTTTGAATATTGGATAGAAAGTTGAGCACCAATAGGATCTGTATTGTTGGTACCAATACCAATAGTTCCAACACCAATTACATTAAATGTTGTTGAATCCTGTGAACTTAAAAATTCATTTGTTAACTCTTTATCATAAAATACTTTTAAATCAAAATTAGATAAAGTTGTGCTTGATAATCCAAAAGTTAATTTAGAATTTTTTACAACATCAATTCGAGGATTTATTAAAGATATAGATTGATTTGCACCACCAGTGTTTGCTGTAATAGAAACAATTTTTACTGGAGTTGTATTTAAATCAATTTTTGTTTCTGCTAGTTGGAAATATCTGTCGCTTATTTTGTTAATAAAGTAATCACCAGTCGATAATCCAGTGGCTCCTCCATCATAAAATACTTTATCACCAGTATTAAGTCCATGATCACTTATATTAATTCTATTTGTTTCTACATCTGATGCTGCGAAGGTAATTGGATTAATTAATAATTTTTCATATTCAGAGTTGTAATTTACAGATATTGGTGTTGTTGTCCCTATACCAACAGATAAATTAGGGATAACCTTCATTTTAACTACATCACCCTCTCGTAAATTATGAGTGGTTGTATTTGCTGCAGATACATTTGTTGTAATAAGTGTTGATAATTTATCAATATCTCCAATTACTTGTTCTTGATCGGATGTGAAATAATACAAACCAGATGAAATCCCAGTGGTAGATCCTTTTGAATAGAAGAATAGACCTTCACTTGTACTTCCAATACCAACTTTTGTAGTTAATATACCAACATAATCTTCACCCTTGTTGATAATATACACATCGAGTGAATTTTGTCCAACATGTGGAACTTTAAATTCAGCAACATTAGGTGTCCTACCAACGTCAAATCTATTTGCACCATTACTTTTAAATAAAGTGACCTTTTGACCAGTTTCAAATGGATGATTTGGTATGTGTATTGTTCTAGTAGGTATTGATAGATCTTGTACTACTTCTCCGACAATATATTTTACACTAGTTGCTCCGCCAGGAGTTGTACCAACACCTACTGATTGAGGACCATTGAAATATACTATATCATTTTTCTTAGACTCAAATTTCTTAGTTTTTACAGGAATATTAATTTGATTATTTAATACATGGATTGTTGATCCTAGAGTGTGAGCAATGCCAATTCCTCCACCCTCGTTCCTCTGTACTCTTATTACTTTTCGTCCATTATATAAATTTAATACTCTTAAAAGTTCAGATCCAACTCTTAATGATCCACCAACTGAAACTGTATTAGGAATATCAGTAACGTAAATATCTTCAATTACACCATTAGCATTTCCTACTGCCATAGTTTTTGCTAAACCTATGGTATCAGTGGAAACTCCAACTCTAAATGATCCTGTTAAATTAACAACACTAGTATTCAATCCAGATACTGATATTGAAGTTTGGTTGTTTAATTCAAAGAAAGGAAGTAAATTTGCAGTTACATTATTATTATCTTTCCAAGTAAATACTGCATTTTCAAATTTTTGTAAAGTTGTATCTATTCTTGAAACACCAATACCTACAATTTCATCTACTTTAGCACTAAATCCAGATCCGTTAGTGCCTGAATTATCAAAAACAGTTAGATCACCAACTTTATATCCCTCTCCACCATCTAAAACAGTTACATCATTTATATCACCCTTTGTAACCGACTCAATTTTTGAAATTTGTCTTATTTTTTCATTTGACTCAATAATAAAATCATTATCACCAAACTCTTCATCAACAAGATATGGTAATGTGTTTCTTAGTAGATTTGAATTGTTAAAATCAAAATCGTGATCTAAAATAAGATTATCATTTATTAAAGGAGACCTATAAGATTTTCCTATAAAATATGGATATTTACCCTCTAATTTCCCAGTCGCTGATGATATTCCTACAGAAGCAAAGTACGCATAAATTCCATTTGGAAATTCAGGTGTTTTACAAAATCTTCCATTATGAATATCTAAATCACCAACTCCATTGTAAACATAATCATCTACAAAAAAACCACCTTTGAACCCATTTGGTCTATTTTTAACTTTTGATGTATCAAGACCATATGAAGGAGTTAATATTTTTAAATCAGAATTTATATTGTCTGGATCAGAATATCCAAATGGACCGTATATTGGGTTTCCATCGTATGCCCAACCAATTATTGGTGAGTGAGAGGTTATTTCATTAAAATCACCATTGTTTTTAATTGTAAAACTGTTTTCTAAAGTTTTAATTATATCTTGTGAATAACCAAGAACACTAAAAGCAAAGGAGTCTTTACGAGATGTTAAATTAAAGTCTTTAAAGTCTCCAAATCTCTCTACTCTATTTACATTTAAACTTCTAACTCTTGCTTCAAGAACTCCATTAGATCCTCTTGGTATTACATTTACCTGCGTGGATGACTCACTATAACCTATACCAGAATTAATAACAATAGCGTCAATTATTTGTCCATCTTGTATAATAGGTCTTACAATCGCACCTGACCCTGTTCCAGCGTCTTTAACATCTAAATCAGGAGTAGAGAAATAACCCTCTCCTTTACCAACAACAGCTACATCATCTACTCTTCCATTTACTATGATTGGTTTCAACTCAGCATTTTTTCCATTTAGGATAGTTACATCTGGTTTTATTTGATGATTTAAAATTGTAGATCCATAATTAGATCCTTCATTATAAACGTAAGCATCAATAATTTCTCCTGTTACAATAGGAGTTAAATTAAATGTGCCAGTAACAGTTGAACCATAAGACACCTCAATATTTACTTTAATTTCAGGATAGAAAAATTCTTGTAAACCAACTCCTGAAGATGTAAAATTGACATATTTTCTTCTATCTAAATTTACTAGATCTGTTGCAAGTTTAAATGAATTATCATTAACCTTGATAACACGATATTGATTAGACGTACTTAATCCAGATATTATCGTACCACCCGACTCAAAATTATATTCAACAATATCTTTTGTTTCAAACCCATGATTTACAAAATTAATTGTATCATAAGATGTAGATATTCCAGTTGGATTAACTCTTAATTTACGATTGGTGTATCCAGAACCTTGTTCTAATACTTTGACTGATATAAGTGTTGTTCTATTTTCTGTTCTAAATCGATGAATACCACTTGCACCTGTGTCTGTAGATAATCCAACAGTATTGATACCAGCTGTACCTGCTAAAGCATCATTTTTTGTGTTAAATATTCTAACTGTTGTTGGGTTGACAACTCTAACAAAATATGGATCACCATCAGACAAAGTTCCAGTTATAATATTATTAGTATCATAAGGAGCACCTATGCCGATTGGAGCATTATTGTTAGCACTATAATAAACTAATTGTCCGTTTTCTAAGTTATGTTCTGTTTTAAAAGTTATAGTTTCATCATCTTTATCAATACCACCATTAAAGAATATATCTCTACTATCAAAATCAATAAATCTATTTCTTATACCAACTACAGGTTGTAGAACACATCCTGATCCATTACCTCCTGTTACAGAAATACTTTTAACAGACTGAATATCAAATTTTTGTGGATCAACTAAAACTTTTTTAACACTTCCTCTCACAACAGGTTGAACTAATGCAGTTGTTCCTGTAGACTTTTCAACGCTTACTGAAGGTGGATTATTTACATCATAATCTCTTCCACCATTTAATACGTTTACTGACTCTAAATTTCCATAATATATAATATCATCAGATATTGGTGATCTGATTTGAACACCGTCTCTTAATATTCCAATATCATTAATTGGTGTTTCATGTTTTGAAGATATTGATAAATTTTGTGATAAAGGAATTTTTCTTAAAATTTTATCTGATTGAAGTTTTCTATTTTCATGTGTTTTAAAAATAAATGTATGATCCTGTGTAGAAGTAGTTCCTATACCTATTTGAACAGTGCTTGCTGTACCTATTTGACTACGTGATAAGTAAAGTGCTATTTTTGATATATTTGCTCCTGCAGGAGGAATAATAGGATCAACATAATAAGTTGCTCCAGACTCTAGACCAGATAAAACTTCTGTTTCAGGACTGTAAATAACTGCATCTCCTTGTATAAAACTAATATTCTTATTTGAAGGTGGAGTGAATTGAATAAAACTATACTTATCTGTTAATATATCTTTTCCATCTAAACTTATACCACTAGTTGTCTCTTTAATAGTATCAATTGTAATGTCATAATTAGGAAGAGAGTTTGACGCAACATAACCATCAGTATCACCATCACTGTAAACATTTAATACGTCTGATATTAATACGTCATTTCCCTGTTCTATTTCAACTCCACTACTTGTTGCAGTTTCTATAACTCTTCTAATATCATATAACTGATTTGATATAGTTGTAAATCCTACTACATTGTCTACTGATATTTGATTTAAATTAGTATCTATTGAACTAACTGTTCCTGTTCCTTCAATTACCTGTTGTTCTCTTTTGAGAATTTGGAAAGTATCTCCAACTTTTAGATTAGATTTATCAATAGGTGCTCTGAAAGAATATGTCGTTCCATTTATATCGATTTGTAATCTTGATGATGTATTATATTTCCAAGAATTAGCAAATACTTCCTTATAAGTTGAATTTTCATTTTTAATTTTTTCGCCAACGTTTTTAACAAATATATTTTCTCCTTCATTTACAAGACTAATATCTGATGTGGTAACTAGTTCAGAAAGAACTCCTGTTATTCTAAGATCAATTCTTTTTGATAAATCGCCATTTTCATATCCAAAAATAGTTTCATTTGATCTTATATCATCAGCAGTGTTTATTTTGACTCCTACACCTGAACATCCAAAAAATTGATTTATTGTTTTAGATGTGTAATCAATATTATTTTGTCCACTTATCATTGTCCCTGTTGCACCAAATCCAACTGTTGAGTCGACTGATATAACATTACCTCCGATTGCAACATCAGTTAAGACTTTTGTTTTACCTGGTACAGTAAAAACACCTTCAATTAAATCACGATCACTAAATCCAACAAATAAAGAAATTTTGTAGTATGTTTTTTGATCTCTTTTTAAAATTTCAACTTCTGATACTGATGCATTTGTTGATGTATCTGTTGATTTAAAAATTGTTTGTCCAACTAAGTTTTGTGGATCTCCTGTGGATGATATTAAATCAGCAACGATTACCTCTCTACGAATAAATTCAGCATCTGATGGTTTGATTAATTTTCCCTCAAGATCAAGAATAGTTGATTCAACACCATATAATACTTTAAATAAAATCCTTACAGATTCTTCTATACCTTTTGATTGATAAAAAGAACGAGCAAATTTTACAAAATTACCTACATCTAAATTTGTATCAAAATCATTATCTTCTAAACCAGGTAAAAATGTTCTTTTAAGTTTTTTATAAAATTCTTGTAAAAATAAAACTGATAAATTGGTAATCGTACTACCAGAACTATGAGATGCTGCAGATGTGCTCTCAAAAACTAAATTTTCTCTATTAATTTCAAGTAATGAAGAAGATATGCCAACATTGTAACCTGTAATTCCACTAAATCCACGAATACATCCTGTAAAAGATGTAGATGTGATACCAGTATAAGATATTATTTCATCATCTACTTTAAGAAGACCATATTCTGAAGGAAATCCTTTTGTGCTTGGAACTGATATTATGGTATCAGATGCTGAAAAATCTGAAGAAACACTTGTAGTACCAGTAACAACTTCAGGTACTAAATTATCTGATTTTAAATACTGATCAAAGTTTCCTATAAGATCACTTGGACCTCCTTGAAACTCTTGTGAAATATAATATTGTTTAAAAAACTCAGCAGCGTTTGGAAAATCAGTCACCACAAATTCAGGTAACTGGTTTTCAATAATAGTATTGACTTTTATTCTTTTGTCAATTTGAGACATAAATTATTTCCTCTCTAAATCTCCATTAGAGTAACTAGAAGTATAATAATCTCTAGTAAATACAACACCCGAAACATCTTCACCTGAAGCAATAACATCCTTAAACATATTTATTGTGCTTTTTGAAACGTCAAAACTTAAATATAAATCTTTCAATCCAACTACGTCATTTGATTCTGGAAACGCTTGTACCTCAATAATATTATTCTCTGCTGCTGTGGATGTAATATTAATTGTATTTAAAATAATTTCACCTTTCTTATAATCAACTATACCTGCATCTTTAATAAGAACTTGTTGTTTATCTCTTTGATTTTTAAAAACTACACTCAAAGTTCCCTTCATAGATCCATCAAGATTACCAGATGCATCTTTATTTGGAACATCGGTAAGAAAAGCAGTTTCGTTTGACCCAGAAACTGTAAATCCAGTACTCTTTATATTGTAACCAGCAGGGTTTATATTAAAACGATTTCCAAAACATAATTCATACTGTGCAAATTGATTTAATAGTGCTTTAAGATCCCTTCTAATAATTACCTTTGTAATATTTGATGTAATACCATTGTCAACACGATCAATCAATGTATTTAATTTACTATACTTAAATCTGCCACCAAATTTGTTTATCTCAATATTCCTAGCATAATTATCTAATGATGATACGATAGTTGTTCTTAAATTTGATGCTGAAGCAACCTGTGCAGGGTTATAATAGATTGTAGAGTTAAGTTCCACATATAGTATTTTTAAATCAACTATTGTGGCATTGATACCAGCGATAGCGTAGTTCTTTAGTTTATTTTTGATTTGTGTTTTGTCGAAATCTGATACATAAGTACCACCTTTGGGTTTAATACTAATTTGAACTTGACCAAATTTTGGTGGATCTAATTCTTCTCCACCAACGACTGCAACTGACTCAGTTTTTGGAAAAATGTCTTGAATTATTGCCTCATAATCTCTTGGTGTAACTGCTCTATATTGTGCTGAGTAAAGTCTTGGAGCAAAATACTTAATAGAAGACACATCTTCAACTTCCGCACCGTTAGAGGCACTAGAGACGGTGGTTATAACAATATTATCAGTTGGTGTAAACAGTGTTCCATCACTTTTTGTAAAAGATCCTTGGAAACTAAAATTAGATGGACCGTTACCATCTTCGCCATCAGTTACAAGATATTTTGCTGTTATAATAGAATTATTTTCAAGTTTTTTACCAAAAAGATTATCACCAAATAATATTTCATATTTTTCGTCTTGAACTTCCTGTGCAAGGTAAATTTCTGAATTTTTATTGATGTTTAATATATTATCAACCATTGAATACTTTCTACCAAGTCCCACATCATTAGTTCCTTTTACAAATACTCTTAATGTTGAGCTGTCAATGTTAGGACTATCAATTATAAACCTTTGATCTTGAGATGTATCAACTCTATATACCCTTTGAAGTAGTGTTCCCTCATAGACAGTAATTGGATCATCAAATTGAGCAAAAGATACTCCATTTATATCACGGACACGAGATGATGTAACTTCATCAGGTATTGAAAAACGATAAGTTGTATTTTCTGAATTACCAACACATACAAGACCTGATCGAAGAGTTAAAAATCTTGGTGTACTAGAATTTGTAGTTCCTAAATTAATATCTGATATTTGTATTGATGCAACTGCTGCAGTTTTTGAACGTGGTACATATCCAATATTACGAGCAAGGGAAACAACGTTCTCACGTATGGTTGCTGAGTCTAGGAATGATTCATTTGCAAGTAAGTTTGCATTAAACGCATTAATATAGGTATTATAAGCAAGTGTATCAATTAAAACGGAGAAGTTTGAACCCTCAAAGTCAAAATCAGTGAAATTTGAGTTTGAACGAAGAAAATCTTTGATTTGTACTTTGATTTGATCAAAGTCTAAATTTGTAAACTGTGTAAAGGGCATATTATCTCGTAGGTTCTAATAAAAAGGTGAATGATTGAGTTGGAACATCCAATCCATTGATCTCGAAAAGCACTTTTACCTCTAAAGTATTGTTATCCATTAGAGCATTGACTTCTACACCAATTTCACCAACTCTTGGTTCAAAGTTTCTGATCGTATTACGTACTTGATCCTCTATAACCATTACAGTTGATCTTTCAAAGTTCTCAAATAGAGAATCTCTGATGTCTGTACCTAGAATTGAGTTAAAAAACCTCTCTGTTGGTATTGTTTCAACTAAATTTCTCACTGATCTGGTGATTGCTCGCTCATTTGTAAGCACAGGAAGGTCTTTCGTCACTGGATGTGGTGTAAAAGACAAACTGATATCCTTAAATGCTCTTGATTTGCGTTGAATCGCCATTATTAATGCTTTTAGATTTATTTATACCCTATCTTGCATAATCATTCATCACATAATCATCACTATCAAAGTATTCAAGTACCCAAAAGGCAACACAACGTGGATTTTTTGCTCCACAAGTAAAAATATCGAATGCAACACAGTTTTTTTCTGGCCAAGTATGNCAAGAAAGGTGACTTTCAGCTAGAGAAAGGTTACAAGTCACTCCATAAGGGTCAAATTGGTGTGTATGAGTGTTTAAAACCTTCACTCCTTCAATTTTACAAGCATTAACGCATACTTGTTCGATTTTTTCCTTGTCATTTAACTTTTCAAAGGGTACATTATACACTTCAACAAGTAAATGTGTGCCCATATGAGCATTTTTTACGTGTTTCATCCTAATTCTGGTTCAAATGGTTTTCTATCGTCAGTTTTTTTCCTTTCTTTTGCAGTTTTCCAGAAATAATTCTCTTCAGAACCCAATCCATCACGATCATGACCGTTTTCAACCTGATAATATGCAGTTGAAACCTTAAAATCGGGCACTTTAGGTGTTTCTGGAGTAATACTGTTGTCATATATCCTCATTCGATTGTTTGGATAGAGACAATACTGTCCATTATCCAATTCAAGAAGGTTATGTGACTTATGTTCAGCAGGTGATTCACTTGTTGAGTAGTCAATCGTGTCAATATCTTCGTGATAGTTGTCTAAAGTGCAAATATAGGTGCCTGTTTGTGTCCCAAAGTCTCTTGTATACACTTCATAGTGCATTGATCCAATAAAATTCTTACAAATTGCAGTTAGTCCATAGTCCATACAGTTCCAAAACTGTAAATTATGCAAAGGCATATCAGGATTTGGTGTTTCTGGTGACGAGACAAAAGCGGATATGGGCAACTTATCGTAAATCGCAGCATATTCTGGTAAATACGTCTCAAAATAAAAGGCACGACCAGGAATGCTCTTGGCCGATACCCATACTCCTCTTTCAAATTCGCCATGACCACTCTTATGGTCGGTTAAGTACTCTTTCCTCACCCATAATTCAACAGCAGGTAAATTACAAATTAGCGAACTCATTAACGACCCTGCCCCCGATATCTTTTACGAGCCGAGTTACGGGAGGTTGCCGAGTATTTCGAGTGTTTTCCCCGCCCTTGACGAGTTTTTTTGGGTCTTGCTTCAGTAATATAAGACGTTCCCAACATTCCAGTTTTTCTAGCCATTAATTTTTCCTTTCAATTTGTTAGTTTGAATTTCTTTTCGATTTTGTTTAAAGTAATCAAAACGATACTTTAATAATTCAGTTGATAACTTAATATTATACTCAACAGTTTCTGGTAAAAACTGTGGTGAATCACGAAGAAAGCAGTTAACTGAATATCGTACACCAGATGTGATTTCTTGAACCTCGTGCACCCATAAAAAGTCTGCTGGCCAAATCATTGCATCACCTTTGTTCAAGGTTACTTTATGTTGACCACCCCAAAAGGCAAATTGACCACCTTCATAGTCATCATTTAAATTAATTGTACAACTTCCATATACACCGTGATCGTGATCAGTATGTGGATGTATCCAAGCACCTTTTTCATACTTCATCAGTCGATAAAGGTGAGGATGTAAAAGTGTAAGTCTTCGATCAACGTGAAATGCATTAAAACTATCCATATAATCGTGATAGTCGTTAATGATAGTTTCAATTGACGAATGAATTAAATTAAATGCATCACTTCCTATTTTAGCACGTTTTACGTGATTTGGTGAATATATGTTTTCACCAGTAAATGCGTGAGGACAACACTCGTGTGTGACCTCAACGGGACTTGTCTCATATTCATCAATTATAACTTGACATTGATCTTCATCGAGAAAGTTTCTCTTTATCATAATCAAGTCTTTCAAATTAATCAACTATGCTTCCTCAATATATGGTTCATAAGAAATATCTTTTGATGTGAGTGTCTTATTATAATAACACTCAACTGCAAGATCTTCCATTATATTAAACATTTCCGATTCGGATAAGTTCCAGAAGATAACTTTACCTTTGCGTAGAACGTTGTAACGCTCTACTTTCTTTTTTTGTTTTTCTTGCCTTTGTTCTTGTCCCATTGGTAGAATACGAAAAGTCCGATAGAGATCCAAAAGATCAGTGTAAAACCATAGTTCATATCAGTGATGTGGGTTATAATACTGTAACATCAAGATCAGGATGAATATGATTACGAGTATTGTGATTACTGCCATCATTAGATTATCCTTGTCTTTTCGTGACCAACTCGAACACGAGGATCGCACCAGATTTCAAATCCTGCTTCCTTTGCATCTAAACAGAATGATACATCTTCACCGCACATATCTTGTACTTCACCCGATTCAAACACCTGCATCTTTGGAGCAAACCAAGGATAGGGTAGACCTTCGTGTTCAAACACACCTTTCTTAATCAATAACCAACCAAAACCAGTATAGTCAACTGTAAATGGTTTCTTTCTTTTGCTAATACTATCTATTGTTTCGTGATTCATCACACCACCGTTTGTGCGGAAATCATCTTCTTCTAACCAATGAGCAACTGATGTAGTCTTTCCATCTTCTGTACAATACCAACCTGCTGCAATATCCTTATCCATTAGAAGTACCTGATAGAACTTCTCAACGTTGAAAACAATATCACTATCAATCCATAATTGATAATCATAGTTTAACTTTCCATCCCAAGGAAGTTGATCTGGACCTCGAAGAACATTTGCACCAAGACATTTACATCTGGCAAAGTTTACCATTGATGAATAATCTTGACTGATTTGTATGCTTGCACCACTTTGTACTAGATCAAAACAAAGAGATACGAAACTCTTTANAAACTGATATGAGACACCTCGACCAGGTAAACAGAATACAACTGTCTTTCCTTTTATCATCTCTTTTGCTTTGGCATAATCAAACTCAGGTGCAGGTGCTGCCTTCTTTGGTTTTGGGTTCTTTGCTTTAACTGTAAATCCTTTTGCCATAATATGTTGTAATTACAATACTATTTTAACTCAGAATATGTATATTGTCAATAAGAATTAAGATGGTGATGTAGACCGTACCGATATATTTCCAGAGATACTAATTCTTTCTTCCTTACAATCATAAAATGGATATACAGTATGTTTTAAGTTTGCAGGAAAAAATAACATTCTTCCTTCCATCTCAGGAGACATATAATAAGTATGAGATGTAATCTTACCAAGATGATTTGTATAAACAAATTGAAAGTTAGATACAGTTGAAGAAGTTGAATGAGTACTACGAGGAAGTTTCTTCTGATCTCTCCAATCTGTTGGTATCTTCATCCAGATAACAAAACTAAAAATACCTCCGTGATCGTGTAATGGATTATAATCTCCTTCGTGTTGATAATTTACCCACCAATCATTTAAGTAGGTTTCCATATTTGCTGATACCCACGGTATTAATTTCATCTGATTACCAAAGATATCATCACCATATACTTTGATCCAATATCGAACGAAAGGATCTATAATTGAATTATAAAAAGTATTATTATTTTCTAACGCATAACTTCCATATAAATTACCTGCAAGATTTGGATAAGGTTCTTGACCTCTTTTCTCAATACAACTCCAAAGTAGATCCATATGCTTCTCATTCAGTCGTGTTTCCAACCAACCAGGATCTACACTTTTTATTTTCAATGTCATAATATAAAATTTGAGTTAATAAGAACTCTCTTCAAAAACTGTATTGGGAGTTTCGTTTACCTCTGAGTAGGTCAACTCTTCTCTCCAGTACGACCAATATATTTTATTCCATATAGTTTCAAATTCTTCTTCATTCAAGTTTTTAAAAAGACACTTATCGTTTAGATAGATGTGGTAACTTTTCATTCTTCCTCTTCGAGTATGTGTATGCCATCAATATCAATAAACCACTCAAGTTCCATTCCCTCATACCAACCATATTCGTTCATCATCCACTCAGGTATTGTAAGTTTATATTCTCCTGTAATAGGGTCAATTGTGATAGGTTGGATTTGAGATGCAGAATCGTGTTTCATTCATATCGTTCACTTCTTCCAGTATATAGTACCTTTGTATTTTTTGCAAGCGATCCCTGTGGGCATTTTTACACACGAAAAATTTTCTGTACCCCCTGTGTAAATCAAGTGGGTTTTTGATACAGCTAGCAATCGTAACACTTTATAGCTTAATGGTACCTAGCGGATTTAATATAAGAAGGCGGGGGATCGCCCCCACCTGCTGATCACGCACCCATAGGGTCAGGGGGTTAGTATGCCCTCTGCCCAAGTGCTGCGGGTCTGTCGCCATACTCACCGCAGTGAGTGTTCGCAGTGTCGGTTGCTTCAGCATAACCGAACTCATCAGACAGACTGAGCATAACTTCAGAAAGTTCTATTGCTGATGGTGAGCAGAAAACTGTTTCTACTTCTTGGACTTTGCCTAACTTGTTGTAAGCAGTGACTGTATAATCAAACATAATTTAAAGGGGTGTAAAACTTATATACTTATTATAAACCCCACTCTTCACGAATGGGGTATAATGTTAACAAACCGATATATTTACTTATATGCGGTTAGGGGGTGGGGTCGGTTCGGGCAATATTTAATTGAACTAATGCACCACCCCGTTTTGTCTGTGATGTAGTCCACCAAGTCGGTTTCTTCTTCAACCCACCATAACCCCAGAGCGTTATCGGTTATAAACTCCTGCTCCTGCTCTGTCATTGTACCCATAGAGTCCGTGAAGTCGAACTCTATTTTTTCTACAATAAAATGAGGCATTATGCGTACCTCCCTGCGGGGTGTGGGTTGTCAGGTGTGCAACCGAATGAAGCAAAAAATGCGTTCATCATAGGGCGGTTAACTTCGGGGTCATCAAAGTCAACTCCTCCGATGTGGTCGACTCCCCATTCGCTGATCTCATCAATGAATGTGTCGAAGTCTTCGCATAGGTACGCAATGTTTTCAAAGTTTTCTACTTCTTTGATGCGGTTGATTAGTCTTTGAGTTTTTGTCATAAGGGGTTGAATAAAACTTATACTATAATGATAAAGGAAAAGGGGTTGAATGTCAACCCCCAAATATAAAGAGATTATTTAATCTCTTCAATTAATTCCTGCATTTCTTTGAGGTTTGCTTCTCCCCAATCTGCCCCATCAGGTGTAAACATTGACCCGATCATACATTGCATTTCATAAAGAAATTCGTTGTATGTTTCGCACTCTTTGGCGATACTGTAAAGGCACTCGTCGTTGTTGATCCAAAGAGCAACATTCCAAGTTGTCCAATCTGCCCACCCGTTNTAGGTNTCTTTGATGTCTGAAAGGTTGAAAGAAGTTTGAGCGATCATAATAAAGGGGTTAATTGCTTATACCTTTATTATACATGAGAAAAGGGGGTTGTGAACCCCCCTTGTGCCACTTTTTAAACTGTCACACTACCAGTTGTTGGAAAAAATGTAACCATTAGATTCGGAATAATCATAACTTAGATTCTCCCATGTCTCCTCCCAGTCGATTGCGATCCAATAGGGCAAGTCGTTGTGAACATAACCCATGTCAGATACAAATGACTCCGCAAATGATGCCCCGCTTTCATAGTGTCCCATGTATGCGTCGCCTAGGTGTTCAACATCCATGAGGTCAAATTCCTCAATAAATGCGTCAACTGTCTCTTGGTCGTACTCATCAACCATGCGGGTGTAGTCCTCATAGTATAAGAGAAAATCTTTGTGTCCATGCTCTTCAATGAACTCCTTCATTTCATCTGAGTCATGTCCGTCTTCGATCAGGGAGTCAAACAACTCCTGTGCATGCTCCTGATCGTTGAATGATGTTGTTTCTGAAAGGGTCATAATTAGTGCCTGTCTGAGATGTACCAAACCCCATAATTGTTAATGCGTTGGGGTTCAAAGTTACGCTTTGACATTTCTGCTAATGCCGCCTGGACTATTGGGTTGTCCATTGCTGATTGATTGACTAAGACTTTTCCGTCGTAGATCGGTTGTAATTTTTCGTTGAACATAAAAGGGAAAGTTGTTTAACTACCTTAAGTGTAGCATCAGGAAAGAGGATATCAAGCAAAGTTAACATTGTTTTAACATTCTGTAACTATTGCCTGTTAAGTAAATATCTGCTAATGTGTTTTCAAGTTCGTACGCTTCACCCTCTCTAATGGTGTCATCTGTGACCCCGTGGACGTTTTGCTTAACGTGTACCAATTCATGAATAAGGGTTGTTACATAATCCCGTTCGGATAGGTCGTTATGTATTTCAATTTCATTTTGGTCGTTGTTGATTAAAGTCCAACCAAAAACGTTGTCCTCTGTTAAGTCCGTGTGGATCACCTCAACGTCTGTATCCTTGATCTCTGGAAAGATCACGGACATGAACACATAAACCGATTCTGCTATGGGGTTGTTGTCGGAATTGAAAAACATTTAAATCCTTTGATTTGATTCTATTATAGGGCATGGGGATAGGTTGTCTACCCCCAAGTGGACAGTTTGGGAACTGTCCTACAGTCCCTTGTTTTCTAATACTGGTGCGATTACTGTTTCAAGGTATGTAAAATACTCATCAACTGTAAATTGTGTATTGATTTGATTTAATAACCANTCNACCCCATACACATTTAAACCTTTGTTGTTGTACTTGGTTAAGTCTTTTTGGTNNATCTCTCTNACTACTGGTACAAAATATGCACCTTCNTCAGCACCTAACGCNTNTCTGACTTCATNAATNTTTTTGTTAGACGCTTTGATTTTTTCACTATCAAAGTTTAAGTTGCACTTACTCTCAAGATAGTAGTTNACACCNTCTTCTTCACTTANAAAATTGTGGTCAATCTGTCTGGTTTTTCCGTTAACCTCAATTAGGTTGTTGTCCTCAATCAAATTNNNACTNTTACTATCTGAAATAACNTTNTTCCAAAACTGTTCAATGCGTTCCCCAAATGAAATGAGTATTGATTGAGATGATTGACGATTTAGGTTTAATGCAGACAGAGTATAACTTTCTGACTGTCTGGGAGTAATACTCTCTATAAGTGGTAGTAGTGTTTCGTTTAAGTAATCCATTGTGGGAATGTTGTTATTAATATAATAACACGGACAACAACCAATGCAACCCCCTATGTGACAGTTTAAAAAGTGGCACACTACCAGTTGATTCCGTGTTTGTATGTATTATAATAAGTATATAAGCAAAAGAGGTGGGAGGTATCACCGAAAACGAAAAAGATCGACACTCCCCCTGCCTTCTTTTTTTTTTAAAAAAAAGCATAAAAAATGAAGGTATAAACACCTTCAAGACTTTTTTCAGAGGGGTTAGAGGCGATCCTGGTGGGAGNAGTTCTGTATCATATGATACAAAGCAGACACATAACGGGAAACCCCCTTAACTTTTTCCCGTTATGNTTATTTCACTCATCTGCCTGTGACAGTTCCCACGCTGTCACATAAATGGGACTTACATTAGGTAATGCTTCCTATAATGCCCATAAGTGCCAATTACTGGCACATATCCTCAAACATTCGCCTTGCTGTTTTTTCTGCGTGTGCTTCCATCTCAGCAACAGTATATGAGAAATAGGGTTCAATCTCTAACTCTTTTAATAATTGCTGATCGTATAATGAATTATCATAGAGGTCTTCAAGGATTGATTCGTGATGTAGGGTTGACATAACTCTTAGGGGTTGATTTACTTTAATTATAGTATGGGGTTGGTCGCTAGTCAACCCCACTTAACAAAGATTTAATAATCTTCGTCTGATCCAAATCCGCAACTTGCTAACGCATCTCCGTCGTAGTCGAACATGTCGCTCTCATAGTTGTCGTAGTGCATCGCAATCACTTCGTCATGTTTTTTATGCCATGACTCTTCGTTCAACTGNTCCTGCTCTACGCATTTTTGGATTAGATCCAATAGAATGTTTGCGTCTTCGTTGAACTGTTCTGTAGTGTACATAAGAAAAGGGGTTGTAACTGTTTTAATTATAATTGTTTGGGTAGTCTNTGTCAACTACCCAAATATAAAGAGATTATAAAGAATAACCTGCAATTGGTTCTCCAAATAATTCATCTAATGGGTCATAAACCGCATGGAATCCATCTGTAAGTAATTCATCAACGTATGATGATTCTTCGATTTCCTCTGGTAGGTCATCATCTTCAACGTCATAACCAATTTTTAACTCATCTTCAAGAAGTAAGTCTTTGTACTCTTCAATAGTCATAATTTGAAAGGGGTAATTTGTTTACATTTATAATATAGGATAAACAATAACGAATGTCTACCCTATGTGTGACAGTTTACGAACTGTCTATATTCCTTTGACATCTGATGATAATATAGTAGACTTTCCATTAGTCACATTATCAACCATATTATCATAGGTTTGCATATCCCAACCTTTTTGGTCGGGTACGTCTAACTCATATGCCATCATGATAACCTCATAGAGGTAATCGAACTGACTTGGAGTCAGTTCAATATTAATTCCGTTTGGTTTGCTCATACTTTCATACCATCAACGAAAGGTTTAACAGTTCCAAATTCTGAGATGAACCATTCCCAATTCTTTTGGAATATCTTTGCACCATCACGGAATTCATCTAGAAGTGCATTTAATCTAGATTTAGTTGTGACAGTTTCCCAACCTGCACTAGAGATGTTGAGATCATTAGTTGCGGTATCTAACCACGCAATTAGATTCCCGTGAAGCAAAACCTGCATTTCTGTAGTAATGCCATTCTCTTTGAAACAACGAACTGTAGTGTTACTACCTGCCCAGTTCTTTCTGTGACGGATAGCGTAGTTCATTTGCTCTTCAACTTTACGCATAATTTAAAAGGGGTTGTTTGAATACTTTAATTATAATAGGGGGTTGGTCGCTAGTCAACCCCTAGTGGACAGTTTGCAAAGTGTCCTATAGATACCCTGCTGTCTCCATTCCTGGTTCATCATAGAACCAACTAATAGATAAATCTTGGAACATTTCACGCAATCGGTAACAAATTGGTTCGGGTGGTGCCCACGCAGTTTCAAAACTCATTTCCAACTGTTCGTCATCCTCATATTCAATTTCTACGTTTTGTGCGGTAACATCCCACTTGGTTCCCCAGTTCTGGATGTTCCAATGATACCATCTATCATCATTTTTACCATCTGGGAAATTGTATGTCTCCCACATAAGTTCCCCAGTTTTGGGGTTCTTGTGCTGTTCGAGTTTTGGAAACTCTCCTTTTTCGTTTGGTAATCTCTTCCAGTCTGGGGACTGAATGATTCTGTTAAAGATTGATTTCTCATCTTTGAAAATTTCAGCAACTTTTGCTAGTTGTTCGGGTTCTCCGAAAACTTTTACTTTGTTGTTGCACCAATTAGGCATAAGGGACTCCTTTTGTGTATGTACTTATTATANNTGATATTTACGCATACGCAACACGAAGTGGACAGTTTACGAACTGGTACACTGCCACTTGATTTTGTCTTCAGCATTTGCTATATCAAAACATATCTCACACATACAATCTACGGTGGGAAATGCGTCCCGCCAATCATAATCCTCCTCAATCGGTGCGTCCCAGTAATAGTAGAGATCCTTTCCTATCTGGAAATTCCGATCCCTATCCACGCTCCACCCTAACTCTAGAAAATCACAAGTCTCAGCATATGATTCATCAAAGTTTCCACACACATCGCAATATGCCATTACTCTGGATCCTCCTCTACTTCGCCTGTGGTTTCCCAACCGTTCGACAATTCTTCGCCAGTTTCGGTAATTACATAGTAGTGACCAAAGTTCTCCTGCAATCTTGCTTCAGCATCTTCAAACGAATCTGCTTCCACATGTATCCAACCTGTTTTTTGAACAGTAAAACTAAATTCTTTCATTAGTCCACCTCCACATATGAATAAAACAAACGGTAGTAGAGATCGTTCATCAATCCAAACTCAAACGATGTTGATGCGAGTTCTTCGGTTTCGCCCTCATAACATCTCAGGATTTCTTCGTAATTCATCAGCGGGGTATAACGTTTACATTCCTACTATACTCCACCCGCTGCATAAAACAACCCGTAATGTGACAGTTCATAAAGTGGCACACTAGAGGTTGAATTGAGTATTTAATTGGATTATAATGAGTTTATAACAAAAACAAGGGTCTGGGGTAGGACTGACGGAAAACCTTCGACACTCCCCGAGCCTGAAAATAATATCTGTAACCTTCTGTAACAATTGGGATGCATCTTACCACAATCCAGCTGCCCTGTCAACTTCAATTGTGCCACTTCAAGTTCTGTCCACTGATCTTGGCGAGAGCCGCTCTTGTACGCTAGAATGGATGAACTCGTCGGGAAAGAGATTGATGCTTTTCGCCCAATCGATTTTTTCGACCTTCAGATCGTCCCAACATTCAATGTCTAGTGTGACCGTGTACACACGCTTATGCATGATGTATCTCGAAGTGTATGCACATATGATAGCACATATCTCGACGAGATGCAATGTATGTGTGCATATGATGACCAAGTGTGCGTCTCGACTAGATGTGATGTGTATATCTCGACTAGTTTCCTAGTNCNCATACAGTATATGAGATGATGAATGATGATGAGTATCTCGACTAGATCTTATGATGAGATCTCGTCTAGACTTATGAGATTGTGTGAGTATCTCGACTAGAAAATTCTATCAGNNCTCGACTAGATTTTATGTGTGGATTTGGGGATTTTTCCGCCCGTTGGGTTGACAAACTGCCCGTCTTATGTTACGCTCGCTAAGTCCACAACATCCAGACACATTCTAACCAGAATACCTACAGATTATGAACAGATTACAAAACCAAATAAAACACGCTTTTATATTTAAAAAACCTTTTTTTAATTGATTTNAATGNNTTTCTGTATCAATGCGTACCTTTTTGCCCTTGATGTACCTCCTTGACTATCTAAACAGATTATAGCACAAAACTATGTAAAATGCAACCTTTTTATATCANTTTTATATCATCTGAACACATANAANNCTGTCTTACTTTGNNACANNTAANAATCCTATAATTCTAGCGTACTGCGTATATGTCACGACCTTCTGTGTACACAATATACCCCCTTTCTTCAAGCATCTTTTTCATCTTTATATCATCAATATGATGGTGTTCAATCTTAATGAATGTTGGTAGCACTCGCCAATCGTATGCTTTGAGAATATCCATTTCGTGTCCTTCCGTATCTATCTTTAGGTAGTCAATGCGAGTGATCTCTTTCATTGAGAGAAACGTCTGAAGTGTATAACAAGGTACTGAGATTTTCTTCTCAATCAAATGTGTACTTCTTTCTAATATCTTCTCTCCTTCCTGAGTAACTGCGTGAGAGATACCTCTTGTCCATTGTTGGTTTGTCTCCTTACTCAAATAAAATTCGATCTCTCCATCATAGGAACTGATCGCACACTCTGTCACATCATACTGATTTAACTTTCTTGCATACTTACTTACTGGTTCAACAAAGTAACCTAACCATCCATTATCTATCAATGGTTCAAGTGTATCGAAGTCACATACTCCGATCTCTACGAATATCTTTTGCTTCTCAATCCCTTCAAAGAATATATAACTTCCCGAACAACCATAACAGAGTTATGTATAAGTTTAGNNATTTTCACTATATGTTATCTCCTGAGTATCTCTGTGACCATATNGTTAAACTGTACTTTGTTCCTTTGGTAATTGAAGTGGACAGATGACCATGTGTCACTTGACCTGGAAATAGTATGCACTTACCAATGGGAATATCTTTGTTACTAAACTTCTGTCTTGGAAATTCTAACTCTCCACCTTCATAGTCATCGTTCAACTTTATACTCCCAGTTACAAGTGAAGCATCATTATGTAATGGTAAATCTCTCTGTTTATCCATTTCATACTTTATTAGGAAAGCATCCCTCATTCCCCACATATGACAGGGATTCCAAAACTCTGATACTATCGGATATATGTGTGTATTCCAATGCTCCTCCAACTCATCCCACAATCCGAACTCCTTTAACCTTAACTCCTGTCCTTTGACCTTATCATAGGATAAAGACTTAAAGGTATGCTTTTCAGATAATGAAATCATTTTCTTACACATATCAGCACTCATAAAATCTATGAGTATCATATCATCTGAAAGTATATCATAACTCTTTGTCTGAGTATAGAGAATGACAGGATTGCCGAAAAACCTTTCATATATGTTATTCAGTATGACCTTTGCATCCTCTCCTCCATTTCCGTGATAGGCACAACTGTAACAATTTGTGACAGGATTGAACAACTGTCCATTTCTTTTGCTAATCTGTGGTTCGTGGGTAGTCAGAATATACCCCTCAACATCACATACAATATCACATTCGCCCTTGAGCAACTGCTTTTGAACATACAACTGGTCATCATCACTATTTTGAATCGGTGCTGAGAATAGTTTTTTCAGTTCATCCACCCGACCAATGTACATTCCTGAGTTTAGATACTGATATGGGGTGTTTTGATTGGTGTTAAGTGCCTTAAGTTCAGAACCGTGTCGCTCGTCTGGCCAGCAAAACCGCTCGGAAGAAAAAACGATATTATGAGAGAATTCAATATATCTTGATATTATCTCATCTGTGTAATCTGTAAGAAATGTATCATATCCATCAAGAAACAATATAATATCGTGATCTGCCTTATCCTTTATAAACTCTTTGACTAAGTTAATCTTATGACCACCTCCCTGACCTTCCATCGTTCCACCTTCCCACTTGACACCTTTCCCTAAGTTGTTCAGTTTCACATCAAACTTATTTGCTGAATGAATCAACTTACCTGCCTTAGTCTCATCTGTGGCAACTGTACAAACGTGCGTATCAAAGTCAACAAAGTAATCATAACGACTTGTTGGATTGATATTTGAACCTCCATCCTTTCGATCTCTGGGTACAATGACATTTTCTTTATATGCGACTACGTTCAACTTCTCAATCATCTGTGGTAGATACTCATCTACTGGAATGATCTTTGGTTTGCCTTTGGTCAGTATCTTTGCACTCTCTGGTGTAATGACGTATGCTAATCCCCAATATGGATATACTGGTTTGACATACTTATCATCAATCGGTATGCTCTTCTCCATTTCCTTCCAACCCAAATACACAAAGTTATATCCCTGCCTTCTTAACTTATATAACTCATCATACGAAAATTTGTCTGTAATGATTGCATCATCTTCTAATACAAGTACTGGTTCATTTGCCTTGATACATTGTTTCCACGCTTTCCAATGGGATAGAAAACAACCGATCTCTCCTTTGGTTAGTGGTGTCTTCAGTATTGGGTCAATCCAATCGTGGTCAGTATCAAAACCCATCTTGCGTAGGTCTGCATATTCAACCTTATATCCATCTACTGCCTTTAATACATCATAGGATATGAAGTCAGCATTATTCTGTTTGAATTTATCAAGTCTATCTCTGCGATGTGAGAGATTGATTACAAGTGTTTTCATTGTACGTCTGCGTAACGACCTTCTTGGGAATGATACATTGATATGTCAACATCATCCCTGCGGTTCTTAATGTATTCAAGTTCGTGCCAATTTGTATGATAGCACAACATCAAAACGTGTATCTTTTTATGTAATGATGTTCTTGCCTGTTCGGGTGGCATATCCCTTACACCCAACTCAATGGTTATGTAATGCTCTGGTTTTGCCCAACCTCTCTTTTTTGGTGTGGGGTCACATTTGAAGTAAACCCATCCTTCGTGAACCATACCTAATGCGGTAGTCCATCTTACATAATCATCAACCTGTGGTTCATACATTAATTAATCGGGAATTGCTCTGAGTTCATCAGGATTGACACCTTCCATCATAAGTTTTTCTAAGATCGACTTCGCTTGATCTTTCGTAAGTTTGATAGCGTCTTTGTCAACAATACTCCATCCTGTAGTAAAGTATTGCTCCACTCTGTACTTTCTGCTCATTTGTTGTTACCTTAAGTAAATTCCGATATGTAGTAATCAAGTGAAACATTATGTTTCTTTGCCTGACCTGTGTAATACATTTCACGATACTTGCGATTTGTTTCCCTTCTGAGATAATTCAGTTCGGATACGCTTGCTCGCTCCATATATGACTTAAAGGTAGTTATAAAGGTTTCAAGTTCGTCATCTGAGAGCATACTACCTCTTTGTTACTACATTATATATCCTCCATAATTAACTCCAATTATCTACTGTTTCTAAAACAGTATGAACATCAAGTAAGTCTTCCCACTCATTTAATATCTCACTATCATTGTAGTCAACTGAAGCATCAACGATTGTCTCAACTTTCTGATTGACAAACTCAAAGAGTGTGTCGAACTGGTCATCTGTAAGATTAATTGTTTTCATTGTTAAACTCCTTCAAATTCTAAATCAAAGTCCTTTGCAACATTAAGAAATACATCTTCATCCCAAGACATCATTTCTTCAAATGCTCCATCCTGACCATAAGTATTCTCTCCTTCCTGTATCATTTCGTGAATGTGGTCAGTTACAATACCTCTGAGTTCTTCAATGTCCATTGTTGCAACTGTCTCTTTGACGAACCTTCTTGCAAAGGTTACATAATCTTTGCTGTTAAGTGAACTACTCATCAATCTCTACCTCCTTGACTTCGATAAGTTCGTGTCCATCTGTGAAGTCAGACACATCATAGTACTGATAGTTTCCATTTTGAAACTGTAGTCTTGCGTGTTCTTCATTCTCTGCATAGATTTCTACATCTGCATAAGAGATGAATTTTTCTGTGAAAACAAATTTCTTTGAACCTTTTTTAGTCATTGTTTGTTCCTCCGAATACTTTTGAGTAGTAACCAACTCTTACATAGTCTCTGTGAAGTACGCACATTTTGAATACATATCCGAATAAGTGTGATAGATCGTCAGGTGTCAACTCTGTGAAACTCTCCCAATCTTCAACTGCAATTGCATTGTCCATATCACAACCACCGCCAGTAGCGTATGATGGTGCTGACATAAAAACTGCATCTTCGTCAATCCAAAAGTGCATACCTAATCTTTCTGATACTGTGAACAATGTTGCTGTTCCGTCATCAGGTTTGATTTCCATTTTTGAAGTCATAGGGGTGTTCCTTTGTATATACCTATTATAATCGAAATAGGTTGAATTGCTACTGTCGATGTGACAGTAATTAAATTGTCTATTCGGGATAGACTTCCACACCAAAATGATTTACAATGACATCTTCAAGGTGGTCAATCTGTTCATCAAACATTATCTCTACCAGTTCCTCTATCAGTACTGGTGCGGTGTCAGGGTCATCTTTGATAAGTGATGCGATTTCATAAATCATATTTGCCTTGCGTCTATCAAGGTCAGGATAGGCATCATCTAACCACTTGTCCATACCATCTGTTGAAATTGCACTCATTAGTTTACCTCTAGTGATTTGTCAAGTACTTTGACATTTTTTTTAAGTGTCTCATCATAGACACGAATTGATAGTTCTCCATCAGCATCTACAAAACCATTACGATCAAGTGCATTTCCAACTATCTCCCATATTTGATGTACTTCTTCATCAGTAAGCATACCACCAATACTGTAGTAGTAAGTTCGATTGTACTGTCTCTTTGCCATTACACTTCCTCCAGTAAATTGGTTAACTTCTTACGAACTGAATAATAAATTGCATCTAATTTATCTGGGTAAGGGTTACGAACTCTTACTTCAAACTTGTGAGCTCCTGTGCAATTATGTAAATAAAGCAATTCTTCTTTAGTAAAATTCATTCGTAATACCCCAACTCTTCTTCTTGTTCTCTGATTTCTTGACTTGCCATAGCAAAAAAGTCTCTAATCGTCATATCAGGATATTGAAGTAAGTAAGAACATAATGCACCCATCTGCATATGCCTACTTTCTGCCATATGGATTTGTTCCATAACTGTGTTGGCATCCCACTCTAGTGATTGTTGTTCTGTCATTAGAAAAATCCTCCGTTGACCTCTGCATCTTGTAGTTTCTCAAACACTTCGACTTGTGTTTCTGATAACTCAAAGTCCATATCTCTCAATATGTCATAGAGTTTGATTGTTTCATACAGTTCATCGCCAGTAAAGGGAACTGTAACTGTGAGTTTGTCAATCATCTTAACAATGCTCCGCAATAACATCCCAAGTAGAGATAAAACTCTCTAACCAGTATGTTTGATTACCTGTAAGTTTACAGGCATTTTCTCCATAAAGGATGTCACACGCACTTCTATGTGGTAGTTCATTCTCATCTAACCACTTGTCGTAAACATCGCATAGGAATAGCATTTCTTTTGACATAAGGGGTTTCTCCTGTGTTATACTACTATTATAGCGAATCTAAGTCTCTACGTCTGTGTGTAGTGGACTCTTCTTCATCTGTCACACTCATACTATCCACAAGTGCATCAACCTTGCTACCATAGTCATCAGTATCGTGTGGAACAAATCCTTCCTCAAGTAATTGTTCTCTAACGTCTTTACCTTCAGATAAACTCTCAAGGTAATCTTCTCTCCTGTCTTTTTTGAAATCGCAATCGGTGTACTCTTTGATGTCCTCTACAACTTCATCATAACTATCATCCCAGTAGTTCTTTGCTTCATCAATAAATTCTACATCTGGCATATTTTCAAAATATTGGTCAAGATCATTTGTGACATATTCAACTAAATCTTTAGTATCCATATTGTCAACCATCCTCTCAACCAAGAATGATCTGAGTTCCTGTAGTTGGTTATGGGTCATACCAAACTTTTCGTATTTGATTTGATCGTTTTGGTTCATTAATCTATCTCCATCCAAACTTCGTTTTCTGGAAGTCCACCAAGAAGTTGCTGTATTTCGTCATAGACTTCTCTACCACTTCTACTCATTCTTTGATAGTCCCAACCTAAGTCATCTATAAGGGTTTTCAATCTGTCTCCCTCATCATTAACTTTGACCTTCTCTCCTAAGACTTTGACGTAAATCTCTCTTGCGTAGGATAATCCGAAAGTGTTGTCTCTCTCTTTTGCGAAAGTGTTGTCGTTTTTTGTGGTCATTAGTTTCCCTCCCAATTTAAGTAGTTGAATTCAGATATGTCAAGGTATAGTGGGTCGTGCAATTTTGCAACATCTTCTGGTTCTTGTCCGTCAGGAATGAACACAAACTCTTCGCAAAAATACTGTGCAGAACCTAACCCTGACTTTTCACAATGGTTTAGGATTTCATTGATGTCATCTTTACTAATTTTTAAGTCAGTAAGATACTCAACATCTTTCTTGATTTGTTCAGATGTGATTTTCATAAGGGGTGTCTCCTTTGTATATACCTATTATAGTGGTAAAACTGCCTTACTACCACTCTTAGTGGACACTTTTTTAGGTGGCACATCCAACTCTTCCATAATAATTTGTTTTGGTAGTATGTTATAGCAATAGTAACTACTACTGAATGTGATCTTGTCGTTGTCTCTGCCATCTGGACTAATAAACTTCATTCTCTTATCAAACATTAACAACTGCAAATCCTTATCTTTAAATAGTTGTTTTGGTGCTGAATCATTTAACCAAGTGTTTGTCATTATCAAGGCAAAAGGTTTGCCAAAGGATAACGCTCTCTCAAAGTATTTTCTCTTATTAGTAAATGGTGGATTTGATACGATTACATCCCAATACTCTGGTTCAAAGTCAAAGAAGTCAATACCCATACTAATATGAGTAGCAATAACTTTATTTTGCTTTGATATTTGTTTAGTAAATTCACTATCAATAGTATCAAAAGGACACCAGACTATAGCATCCTTTGGAATATACTTAAGTATTGGTTTGACACCATAGTCAGGTGTGTAACACTCATCGTTGTTACCCACCGAATACATTAACTTACCACTATCTAATTCTTGTACCATATTCCTTGATTTGTTTTGTACTAATACTTACACCTATTCTAGGGTCTTTCTTGTGTGATGTTCCCTCTTCAAACTGTTTCTTAATCTTAGGTAACAAAATCTTTAGTACGTTGTTAGCATCTAACTTCCATACCTCTGCAACTCTACCACCATCAAATCTTGCATAGTAATGATTTTCATACTTACCAATTTTNTCNTCTATGATNTATCTAGCATTGNTCTTCCCAAGTNTCNTGNACACTNATACCATTNTATGTACCATTAACATTCTTACCTATGGTTGACTTGTATTCACAACCACCAAATTCATCTATTG